>QWCY01006578.1_pt1 | contig 11546 bp, 8 predicted proteins | sample 1972631 | NCBI WGS metagenome assembly QWCY01 (sample SAMN09866696, study PRJNA288562) | Human gut metagenome isolate pre1_stool, whole genome shotgun sequencing... | isolation source: gut | host: Homo sapiens | place: USA: California
GAGGGGCTGCAAGCTGATGGTCCGGGAAAGCAAAACCTGGATTCGCTCCTTTAAGATCAACCCGGCCATCTGGGTATGCCATGAGTTCAGGGAGAAGTTGGGCAACTTATTACAGACGGTTAAACAATACAGAAGCGACATCGGCCAACTCAAGGAAATGGTGAGAATGCCGCTCCATGAGGCTCCGATGGAACTTGACAAAATAGCGGTGACCATCAGGAAGTGGTTTGCCCCGCTCATCCGTATGTGGAGGTACAGGAAGAACGAGGCAATCACGGAAGGATTCACCGGAAGATGAAGTTCGTCCAAGGGAGGGCCTGCGGGTATCGTAATTTTGAGAATTACCGCCTCCGGGTGCTGGTAGAATACGGAGGGTTCAATCCTGATTTTCTCTTCAAATTCTCTCTCTCCACACGTGTAAGCGTTGATTCATCTGTCGCCCGGCTGAAGGGCTGTTTTTCCACAAGGCGTTTACAGCAATCCTGAACAGCGCATCAATGGAAAAGGCTTGCAAGATTCTTTCTTGCAAGCCTTTATTTGGTGGAGCATAGCGGGTTCGAACCGCTGACCTCTTCAATGCCATTGAAGCGCTCTACCAACTGAGCTAATACCCCTTTGACTTTCGTCTTGGTGTGTCCTGTAGAGGACGGAGAGAAATTAGCATGACCATGGTGCCACCGCAAGTTTTTTCTGCAAAAAAAACGTTCGCGTCCACATTTTTCCCGGAAATGACGGCCCTTCTGCGGCGGCAGGCCGCAGGACTTGCGGAAAATCGGGACAGCCGGGGAAATATGGTTGAATGGGGTTCCGGCCTGCTTTAACCTTTCACAAAAGATGAAACGGCCTATTTCTCTCCACCGCACTCTTGCCGCCACGGCGCTGGCGGCCTTTTTCCTTGCAGGTTCCCTCCAGGCCCAGGAGCCGGGCGGGATGGAAAAGGAACCCTCCGGGACGGAAGAGTCCGGCATTTCCACACCGCGCCGGGTTGCCGGGCTGGGCGTACTTGCCTTCCTGATCGGCTGGATGGTTTGGCGGAACGGTTCCCGCCGCCACCGGGACGCCGGACAGGATACGGAGACCGGCAATGATGACACCAGCCCCAAAGAATGACGCCGTTTCTGAAAGAATGCTTCCATGCCGCCCGTAGTCGTTGCAGAGAGCATCCCCTCCACCCGACACTGCATGAATGTTTTTCTTACCGTTCTGAGCCTTCTTTTCTGCACAGCCCTGGCAGGAACAGCCGCCGACTCCCCCGCGGAGGAGTTTCCCTCCGGCGTGGTTCAGGAGCTGTGGTTCGGCATTCCGGGAGGTTCGGTAAAGGATTTGACGCACCGGAAGGTCTTTGAAAAGCCTTCTTCCGACATCCGGAAGATCGTCCGGCTGGACGCAGAAAATCTGGGCGACCAGTACGGAGCCCGTTATTCCGCCCTGCTCCGCGTCCCGGCTACCGGAGAATACCGCCTTTATCTGTCTTCCGACGATTCCGCCGAACTGTGGCTGGGCAAGGACGCCACCCAGAAGGACATGAGCTGCATTGCCACCGTGAAGGGATATTCCGACCGCCATAACTGGACCAACCAGTCATCCGAACCCGTTCACCTGGAAGCGGGCAAGTTTTATTTTCTCCAGGTGATTCACAAGGAGGACGGCGGCCCGGACCACATGTCCGTAGCCTGGTCAGGCCCCGGCATTCCCCAGCCCGTGCTGGTTCCCGCGTCCGCCCTGTTCCTTCCTCCCGGCATGTTGCCGGAGGAGAAGCCGCAACCCCAGAATCTGAATCCGAGTCTGGCCGAATGATTTCGTCAGGCGGAGGCCGTCCCCGGTTTCTCCTGCGTCCCATGCATTCCGTCTGCCGGAAGATGGCAGGAATTCTCCATTTTTCCTGATAAAAGAGATGAGTAGGTGCAGTCGCATTTACTCATTTAGAGAGGAAAGCTTCCCTGCCCCTTTCCTTCTTTCCGGTGTGGTTCCGGTGCGCCCGTCCCGAAGTTTCCAGCGCCTTTTCCAAGATTCCCGGTGATTAGTTATTCACATATTATACACATTCTATTAACATTTCTCTTTTTCCGCACGTCATCCTTCCCAATAAAAACTTGCAGACAATCAAAGCTATACGTCCTGAATCACGTTAAAATCCTTTCCCGGCTTTCCGCATCCCCGTGCTGAAACAAGAATACGTTTTCCCGATCACTTTCCGCCCGCCTACCGGCTCATGCACGCTTTTCCGTCGCCGGACTTTATAGTGATAGTGCGGCGGCTTTCCGTCCCCTGGCGAGGTTCGGGATGCACGGCGAGTCCGGACATGCCTTTCTCCAGTACCTCTACCCCGGGAAATTCACCCGCAAGGGCATTTTCCCGATACGCGCCCGTCCCGGAAAAGGGGTGACGTCAATTATCCTTGTTCACGGAGGGTACGGGCTGTAGATTTTCCGCGCCCGCTTATGACCAAAGCATCCCGACTCAAACGTCTTGATTATCTCAAAGATCAACTGCGCAAAAGGATTGTGATCCTGGACGGCGCCATGGGCACCAATATCCAGAAGTTCAAGCTGAAGGAGGAGGATTACCGGGGAGAGCGCTTCGCGGATACGGAATTGTATCCCAACGACCTGAAGAACAACAACGACCTTCTCGTGCTGACCAGGCCGGAGGTGATTCTGGACGTGCACCGCCGCTTTCTGGATACGGGCCGTGCGGATATCATTGAAACCTGTTCCTTTGGCGCAACCAGCATCGGGCAGCACGACTATTTCTGGCATCATCCGGAAGAGGGGAAGCGCAAGGACCAGTCCTACTTCCAGCAAGTGGTGGATTCCCCCGTTTTAAAGTCCCTGGTGCGGGACATGAACCTGGCTGCCGTTTCCCTGGCCCGCCGGGCCTGCGACGAGGCGGAGGCGCACGACGGCAGGCCCCGCTTCGTGGCCGGGTCCATCGGCCCCATGCCCGTCACCTGCTCCCTGTCTCCTGACGTGAATGATCCGGGCTTCCGGTCCGTGAATTTCAACCAGCTCAGGCAGGCCTACCGGGAACAGGTGCTGGCCATGCTGAAAGGCGGGGTGGACCTGATTCTGCTGGAAACGGTTTTCGATACGCTGAACGCCAAGGCGGCCCTGTTCGCCATGGAAGAGGTGTTCGACGAACAGCCGAACGCCGCCGTTCCGGTGATGGTGTCCGTAACGCTGACGGACAAGGCGGGGCGCACCCTGTCCGGCCAGACGATTGAGGCGTTCTGGAATTCCATCCGCCACGTCCGGCCCTTCTCCGTGGGCATCAACTGCGCCCTGGGTGCGGATTTGATGCGCCCCTTTGCCGAGGAAATCGCCGGGCTTGCGGACTGCTACGTTTCCATTTACGCCAACGCGGGGCTTCCCAACCCGCTCAGCCCCACGGGCTACGACCAGCTTCCGGAAGACATGGCGGCATTCATGAAGGAGTATGCCTCCCTGGGCATCCTGAATATTGTGGGCGGCTGCTGCGGCACCACTCCTGAACACATCGGCGCCATCGCCCGGGCCGTGGAGGAGCTTCCCCCCCGCATTCCTGCCGCCCAATCCCCCGCCCTGCGCCTGTCCGGGTATGAGGCCTATAACCATACCCGTGAAAAAAACACCCTTTTTGTCGGGGAGCGCTGCAACGTGGCGGGTTCCCCCAAATTCGCCCGCCTGATCCGGGAGGGGAACTATGAGGAGGCGGTTTCCATCGCGCGCCAGCAGGTGGAAAACGGCGCGCTGGTGCTGGATTTCTGCTTTGACGACGGTCTGATTGAAGGCCGGGAGGCCATGGTCCGTTTCCTGAACCTGGTTTCCGCGGAGCCGGACATCGCCAAAGTTCCCTTCATGGTGGATTCCTCCAAATGGGAGGTGCTGGAAGCCGGGCTGCAATGCATGCAGGGCAAGGGCATCGTCAACTCCATTTCCCTGAAGGAAGGGGAGGAGGAATTCCTCAGGAAGGCCGCCCTGATCAAGAGGTATGGGGCGGCGGTCGTCGTGATGGCCTTTGACGAGGAAGGACAGGCCGCCAACTACGAGGACCGCATCCGCATCGCGCAGCGGGCCTATGACCTGCTGGTGAACCGGGTGCAGTTCCCGGAGGAGGACATCATCTTTGACCCCAACGTGCTGACCGTCGGCACGGGCATTCCGGAACACGCCAACTACGCCCTGGATTTCTTCAAGGCGGCGGGCTGGATTTCCACCCACCTGCCCCATACCCACATTTCCGGCGGCATTTCCAACGTCTCCTTTGCGTTCCGGGGCAACAACCCGGTACGGGAGGCCATGCATTCCGCCTTCCTGTACCATGCCACCCGGCAGGGGCTGGACATGAGCATCGTGAACGCCGGCATGCTGGAGGTGTACGACAACATTCCCGGGGAAAGGCTGGAGCTGATCGAAGACGTTCTGCTGAACAGGAGGCCGGACGCCACGGAACGCCTGACAGATTACGCGGAGAAGCTGGCCGCGGAAAAAGCGCAGGCGGGCGCGGAAAGGAAACCCGTGCTGGCCTGGCGGGAACAACCCGTGACCGGGAGGCTGGAACACGCCCTGGTCAAGGGGATCACCGAGTTTGTGGACGCGGATACGGAAGAGGCGTTCAAGGAACTGGGTTCCCCCCTGAAAGTGATTGAAGGCCCGCTGATGGACGGCATGAAGGTGGTGGGGGAACTGTTCGGCGACGGAAAGATGTTCCTGCCCCAGGTGGTGAAGAGCGCCCGTGTGATGAAGCAGGCCGTGGCATGGCTGACCCCGTACATTGAGGCGGACAAAAAAGGATCTTCCAAAACGGGCAAGGCCCTGATCGCCACCGTGAAGGGGGACGTGCATGACATCGGCAAGAACATCGTCGGAGTGGTTCTGGGCTGCAACGGCTTTGAAGTAGTGGACTTGGGCGTGATGGTCCATTGCGACACGATTCTGGACCGCGCGGAGCAGGAAAATGCGGACCTGGTGATGCTTTCCGGCCTCATCACCCCTTCCCTGGAGGAAATGTCCCACGTGGCGGCGGAAATGCAGCGCCGCGGCATGACCATTCCCCTGATGGTGGGGGGCGCCACCACGTCCGCCCTGCACACGGCGCTGAAGATCGCCCCCCATTACGAGGGGCCCGTGGTCCATACCGTGGACGCCTCCCAGGTGGTGCCCGCCGCCGCGGCCCTGGTGGGAGAAAAGAAGGATTCCTACATTTCCGCCGTCAAGGAACGGCAGGAGGAACTGCGCACCAGCCATGAAAACAAGCCTTCGAAGGACTTCCTCTCCCTGGAGGAAGCACGGGAACTGCGCTGGCGGGGCGCGGACGGCGGCTATGCCCCGCCCGTGCCGGGGCGTCTGGGACCCGTTTCCATCGGCAGCCTGCACAGTCCAGTCAGCTGCGGCTGCTGCAGCGACGATCCCCGGTATTACGTGACCATTCAGGAACTGGTCGGCCGCATCGACTGGACACCCTTCTTCCATGCCTGGGAACTGCACGGCGTCTGGAGCGACTCCCGGCAGGAATTCCGCACCAAGGACCCGGCCAAGGCGGACGCTGCCGCGGCCCTGTACAAGGACGCCCGCGACCTGCTGGAACAGGCCGTCAAGGAAAACCGCTACCAGGCCCGCGGCGTCATCGGCATCTTCCCGGCCAATTCCGCTCCCAACCATGACGACATCACCGTCTGGACGGATGAATCCAGAACCATGCCGCAGGCCACCCTGCTGACCCAGCGGCAGCAATTGAACGCCCAGGGAAGGAAGCGTCTGGCCCTGGCGGACTTCATTGCCCCGGAAGGGGTGAAGGACTACATCGGGGCCATGGCCGTCAGCATCCACGGAGCCAGGCGATGGGCGCAGGAATGGGAAGCCAGGAATGATTCCTACCGCGCCCTTCTGGTCAGTTCCCTGGCGGACCGGCTGGTGGAAGCCTTTGCCGGGGCCGCCCATGAAAAACTGCGCGTGCTGTGGGGCATACCCGCCGGAACGGGAGTGCGCCCGGCCTGCGGCTACCCCAGCCAGCCGGACCATCAGGAAAAGGAAACCGTGTTCCGCCTGCTCCATGCCGGAGAAGAGGCGGGCATGAGCCTGACGGAAACATGGATGATGCAGCCCGTTTCCGCCGTCTGTGCGCTGGTATTCTCCCACCCGGAAAGCTCCTACTTCTCCGTAGGGGCCACGGACGGGGACCAGCAGCGGGACTACGCCACCAGAAAACAGCAGGCCCATTCCTGACCCGCCCCTTTCTTTCCTTGCTCCTCCAGCCAATGCCCCATACAGACCAGATTCAGGCCCTGTCCGAGTTCCTGCTGGAATACGCCACCACGCTCATGGGCGCCGGGGTGCACACCAACCGGGCCGTGCGCAACATCTCCCGCATTGCCGCCGCCTACGGGTACGCGGCGGACATGACCATCTTCCAGCGCAACATCACCATGAGCCTCATCAGCACGGATGACGAGAATCTGCGCCGGACTTCCGTCAGGAAACTGAAACCCCTGGCCTTCAACCTGAACCTAATCCAGCAGCTCAGTGAACTGAGCTGGCTTCCCGTGGACAACAACGTCAGCATTGAAGAAATGGAGAGGGCCTTCCGGTCCATTGCGGCGACAAAACGCTTTTCCCCCTGGACGGATCTTCTCCTGGTCAGCGTGGGCAATGCCGCCTTCTGCCGCCTGTTCAACGGGGACATCTGGGCCATGCTGACCGTCTTCGGCGCCACCCTGCTGGGCTTTCTGGCAAAGCAGCAATTCTCCCGGCTGAAATTCAATCCCCTGGGCGTCGTCATCCTGTCCGCGTTCACGGCCTCCATGGCGGCGGCCTGCGCCGTCATCTTCCAGTTCGGGGAGACGCCCCAGATCGCGCTGGCCACGAGCGTCCTGTTCCTGGTTCCCGGCGTGCAAATGATCAACTCCATCATGGACCTGATGCACGGCCACATCCTGATGGGGATTTCCCGGGGCGTCCATTCCATCATGATGATCACCTGCATCACCATCGGCCTTTCCGCAACCATGCTTATTCTGGGGGTGAACAGCTTATGAATCCGGACTTCTTCTCCTCCATCCTCTGGGACGGCCTGATGGCCGCCATAGCGGCTACGGGCTTTGCCGTCATTTCCAATCCCCCCAAGCGGGCGATCGCCGTCTCCGCCCTGCTTGCGGCCGTCGGCCACGCCTTCCGCTTCTACATGATGCACTCCTGGTCCATCGACATTTCCAGCGCCACCTTCATAGCCGCTTTCACCATAGGCATGCTGGGCGTGCTGACGGCCAAGCTGGTGAAATGCCCCGCGGAAATCTTCGCCTTCCCCTCCCTCCTGCCGATGATTCCCGGCGTGTATGCCTACAAGACCATTCTGGCCCTGATGCAGTTCATGCAGGAAAACCAGGACATGGAAACCATGAACAGGCTGATCGTGGATATCTGCAAAAACGGTATCACCGCCTTCTTCATCATCTTCTCCCTGGTCATTGGCATAGCCATTCCCCTGCTGATGTTCAAGAGGCTGAACTATACCCGCATCATCAGGCCCCGGAATTGAAACACAAACGCGGAGGAGTCCATTTTTCTCTTGCCAGAACTGGTCCGCTGTGATTAACTACGCCCCGCAAAGGCAGCAATGCCCTTTTCCACAGCCCCATAGTGTAATTGGTAACACACCTGATTTTGGTTCAGTATTTCTAGGTTCGAGTCCTGGTGGGGCTGCCAGCTTTAAACAAAATATCCCGTCTCTCCGGAGGCGGGATATTTGTTTTTACAATGAAGCAATTTTTAGCGGCAGAATCTTCCGTATCCACAGAACACCCTTAAACGGTGATTCAAAAATTGCATAATCCATAGCTCCTGCAGGACGGCCTTCATTTTCCGATGGAATTCTTGCGTGATTCCGCTGTTTTTCCGGAACCTTTGATAAACGAATATTGGGCATGGCGGAAATACATTCCGCCATGCCCAATTTATTTTCCGTGATATGGCCTTTTTATCCTTTGGGATGCCCATCCGCCGATATTGACAGGGAAACTTCTCTGAGCTATTCCATCCGCAGGCCTCCGTCCAATTTCTTAACCCTGTTGATTAACAACAATGGTGTAAGTGATTCCATTATATAGCAAAACATTCACAAGGCCTTGCCTGGCCGAGCCCGTGTTGTTGGGCGTTACGAGAAGTTGCCACGCTCCCGTTCCGCCTTCCCCATCCAGCCATGTTATCCAATCCGGACAATTCACGCACGTATAAGACTTGTCTTCGCAAGTCAGTTCAATATTCAGCGTACTACCCTCTGCCAAAACATCAAAAAGGCTTTGTCGGAGAGGCCATGAACAATCGTCTGCAGGGCGCTGCCCCCCTATCCAGGACTCTTGAACTTTTGAAACAAGATCAAAAGGATCATCCTTCCTTGCCCACCAGCCGGCTGCGCCGGAAACCCCATGTCTGGACATGCTCAGGAGATGATGGCTGAACGCATAGCTCGATTTCATCGCTCCCACCAGTTTTATGGAGCCGTCGCGGCCCTGGGAAAACAGATACAGACGTTTGCGTCCTTGATAATGAGAGTTCGTCTCGCGAAATACAATGAATCTTGCTGTTTTATAACGGTCATAGACAGCGTATAAATAATGACTGTTATCACGTACGCCGCCAGGTCTTTGTGTACTCTGGAATCCACACCGGGGCAGGAAATCACCACCGGTATTGCCGGGCCATACCGATGCCACAGGGCCACCATGTTCATTCTCCGTATAGGAATAAATGAGGGGATCAGCATAATCATTTTGCCGATATGGCCAGGTGACTGGCGGCCATGCTACCCAGAAAACGGCAAACCAGGGTTTATAACACGGTCCGAAATTTGCCCGTACTCCAAATTTTGACGTAGATTCATTCATGGCGTCAATCTGGCCGTAATTGAACAATGTATTAAGCTCAAGTACAAACGTGGTAGGATACCAAGCATACAGATTATCGTCTCCTCCTCCGATTATCCGATGTTCGGACATGATGAATGGGAAATCTTCTGATACGCATGTAGTCACACCGCCCGCCGTAAACGCATTGCCAAGTTTATGATAGAAACCTACGCCATTTTCCTGCTGGGAGGAAAGCATGGGTATCAACGGCTTGGTTAAATCAGCCTTGCGTACCGCATCTGTATCATCTCCAGGTATTATGGGAATATTGACGCCGCCGGCAGCATTAATTGCATTGGAAAATGTTCCACCCTTGGCTTTCAGATTGCCGGAAAGGGACATATTGCCGGCTGCATCCGTAACCGGAGCCTTGTTCCATTTTTCCTTCTCTTGCTCTGTGACGTGGACTGTTGTATTCTCTACATGCTCAGTAAAATCATTCTGAGCGGTCATAAGAATTCCGTTAATGGTAGTAATTTTATCCATCATGGTTTTTATTGGTTAAGAAGTGTCATGCCGTCTTCATCCTGGCGGAGCATTCAGGTTAAATCGTAAAGTAGGAACCTTCACGGCGCCGTGGATATTTCTCCCATGCCCTCTTCATCCGGTTCCGGCTGTCCGGATTTTAATGGATTCTCCATCCAGCGGTTCATGGCTGGCATTACTTCGACGGAATCCTGCCCCTCTTTCCGGAAAATATCATCCAGTCTGTTGCGTTGAAACCGCCCCGGCCGACGCCGGCCAATAAGACACCGGAGCATGGAATGAACAATCAGACACGGTATTGACGGTTTGTTTTTTTCACGGAAAGGCTGCGTTCCCGATGAAAAAAAAGGCATCTGCGATTGAAATCTGCATTTTTCGACGGACTTCTTCCCTGGTTCGGCTTATACTGGAAACATGAAACATCTTCTCTACATACTGGCCGGTGTCCTGTGGTGCGCAGTCTTTCCGTCCGGGGCTGCGGATAAATACAGCATTATTCCGGAACCGGAGCGCACGGAACTGAAGACGCAGATCACCAAAACGCTCAAGCTTCTTTCCGACAAGGCCGAAGCTTCCCTGGGCAAGGACGCCTACCGGCTGGCCGTCACCCCCGGGGGCGTGCATCTGGCTTCCGGCGGACGGGAAGGCAGGCTGTACGGACAGGCCACCCTCCGCCAGCTCCAGGACCAGCTTGCCGCACAGCCGGAGGGCATCCCCTGCGGCGTCATCGCCTACTACAAATTCAACAAACTGCATCTGCACCTGACGGACAACCAGGGCTGGCGCCTGCCCGTTCCCGGCTACCCCAGACTGAAAAGCGTGGCCTCCAAGAGGGCGGAAACCTTCGGTGACGGAATTCCCCACGAAGGCATGTACACCCGGGAGGAACTGAAAGAGCTGGTGGCCTACTGCGCGGAACGCGGCATTGAGGTGATTCCGGAAATCGACGTGCCGGGCCACAACGAAGCCCTGGCCGCGGCCTATCCCGAATTCTTCTGCTTCCCCAAACCGGACATGAAAGTCCGCACCGTGGCTGGAAACAGCAAGGAACTGGTCTGCCCGCAAAAGCCGGAAGTATGGAAATTCTACGCGGCCGTCTTCAAGGAATTGAAGGACATCTTTCCGTCAAAAATCGTCCATCTGGGCGGGGACGAAGCACCCACGGAACTTTGGGAAAAATGCCCCCTGTGCCGCCAGGCGCGCGCCAAGGCCTCCATGAGGGACGAGCAGGAACAGATGCGTGACTTCTTCGCCCGGATGACCTCCCTTCTCGCCAAAAACGGACAAACGCCGCAATTCTGGTACGAAGGAAATGCCGGAATCTATCACCCGGGGGAAACAGTGTACGCCTGGCGTCAGGACCAGGCGCGCCAGTCCATCGACAAGACGAAAAAGGCCGGGCTGAACCTGATCATGGCCTCCAACGAATACTGCTACCTGGACTTCCCCCAGATACAGGGACAATACAACTGGGGATGGATGCAGACGACCACCCTCCGGAAATGCTATGAACTGGACCCGGCCTTCGGAAAATCCCCGCAGGAAACCGGCCATATACGGGGAGTTCACGCCGCAGCGTGGGCGGAACACCTGCCGGACCTGAACCATCTGCTCTACCGCGTCTATCCGCGGGCCATGGCCATCGCGGAAGCGGGCTGGTCCCCGATGAACGTCCGCTCCTGGGACAACTTCCGGCGCAAGGTAGCGGATCACCGCGCTTTCGTCCTCAAACGCTTCAACTACGATCTGGAACGAACGAAGGAAAACGAACCTCCCTTCCGCTGGGAAAACAAAAAGTAATTCCGCTGTTTTTCCTTATCACGCACGATTCATCATGATAAAATAATTCCGGAAAACACTTCTCCTCATGTTCAACTTCCTTCGTATTCTGGCCTGTACTCTTCTCTCCTCCGCAGCCATGGCTCAAGCCGCGGACAAATACAGCATTATTCCGGAGCCGGAGCGCACGGAACTGAAACCGCAGACCACCAGGACGCTCAAGCTTCTTTCCGACAAGGCCGAAGCTTCCCTGGGCAAGGATGCCTACCGGCTGGCCGTCACCCCCGGCGGCGTGCACCTAACGTCCGGCGGACGGGAAGGCAGGCTGTACGGACAGGCCACCCTCCGCCAGCTCCAGGACCAGCTTGCCGCACAGCCGGAGGGCATCCCCTGCGGCGTCATC
>QWCY01007800.1_pt1 | contig 11540 bp, 12 predicted proteins | sample 1972631 | NCBI WGS metagenome assembly QWCY01 (sample SAMN09866696, study PRJNA288562) | Human gut metagenome isolate pre1_stool, whole genome shotgun sequencing... | isolation source: gut | host: Homo sapiens | place: USA: California
CTCTGGTATCCGCCCTGGCGGTCATTTCTCATCTGGCGCTCGCCGCGGTCCTGACGATCAGATCTCTCATAGCGTTCGGTTCTCTCCTGACGTCCTGTATGTTCCTGACGGTCTGCACGCTCTGATGCCGCAGACGCCCTCTCCGGTGCCGCACTTTCCGTTCTCGCGCTTCCAAAACCGTTTCCAGAAGCTGCTGCTTCTACAGCTGTCCCCTGTGCCGGCACTGCTGTACTTTCTCTATTTTCACTATTTCCCGCCGCTGCCTTTTTGCTGTCGGCGCCCTCCGCTGTCTCGCAGAGACGGTCAATTAATTCTGCTTTTCGTAAGCCGCTGATATTCTTGATTCCCTGGCTCTTTGCCAGCTCTTTTAACTGAGTCAGCGGTAATGTCGCTAATTTTTCACGCATAATGGATACTCCTTCATTCTTATTCCGGTTTTATCGTCTCGTTGGGAATCATAAAAGATTGTAACAGCCTCTCCGTCCCCGGCCCGGCTGCCTTTGAACCATTAGATTTGAAACTCTCTCCGATGGGATCACCGCAATTACGCAGTATCGGAGGATCAGTATATCTCATTATAACGCACACATTATAAAAAAGAAAGAGGGAATTTTACAGATTTGGAATACGAAGCATCTGCACAGTTCCCTCTTTCTTTATTGTCTGCAGCATCTACAGCTTAATTGTCTTACCGCGTATACAGCGCTCAGGCAGCTCAGCGAATTATTTCACAAAATTCCTTATTCTGTCTCCCCGGCTTCTCTCTTGATAAACTCCATATGCTCCCGGATCTTCTTCTCATACCCGTTCTCCGACGGCTCATAGAACCGCATTCCCTCCATTCCGTCCGGCAGGTACTGCTGGGTGACATAGTGGTTCGGGTAGTCGTGGGCATACTTGTAGCCGAGACCATGTCCAAGCTTTTCAGCGCCCTTGTAGTGCCTGTCCTGAAGATGGGCAGGTACCGGCATGGTCCGCGTATCCGCCACGGTCTTCATCGCTTTTGCGATCCCCATGTATGCCGCGTTGCTCTTCGGCGCGGTGGCGACATAAGCTGCCGCCTGGGAGAGGATGATCTGGCTCTCCGGCATGCCGATCCGCTCAACGGCTTGGGCCGCGCTCACCGCCACCACCAGGGCGTTCGGGTCCGCGTTCCCCACGTCCTCCGACGCACAGATCATGATCCGTCGGGCAATAAATTTCACGTCCTCGCCGGCATACAGCATCCGCGCCAGGTAGTAGACCGCAGCGTCCGGGTCAGAACCACGCATGCTCTTAATGAACGCGGAGATCGTATCGTAGTGGTTGTCCCCGTCATGGTCATAGCGCACCACCCGTTTCTGGATACATTCCGCCGCCACATCGATCGTGATATGGATCTTTCCGTCATCGGATTTATCTGTCGTCAGGATTCCCAGCTCCACTGCGTTCAACGCCGCTCTCGCGTCGCCGTTCGCCACATCCGCCAGGAAATCCGCCGCCTCGTCGGTAATATCGGCGCTGTAGGTTCCCATTCCTTTTTCCGTATCATAAACCGCCCGCATCACAAGTTCCCGGATATCCTGCTTTTCCAGCGGTTTTAACTCAAAGATCCTGGATCTTGACAGCAGGGCGTTGTTCACCTCAAAGTACGGATTCTCCGTTGTCGCACCGATCAGGGTGATCGTTCCATCCTCAACAAACGGAAGCAGATAGTCCTGCTGGGACTTATTAAAGCGATGGATCTCGTCCACGAAGAGGATCGTCTTCTGCCCGTACATACCGATGGAATCCTTGGCGTTCTTTACGATCTCTTCCATATCTTTTTTCCCGGCTACCGTAGCATTGATCTGCTCGAACCGGGCACTTGTCGTGTTTGCGATCACTTTCGCCAGAGTCGTCTTTCCCGTTCCCGGCGGACCGTAAAAGATCACGGATCCAAGCTTATCCGCCTTGATCGCGCGGTAGAGGAGCTTGTCCTTCCCGATAATATGTTTCTGCCCGACCACCTCGTCCAGAGTCGTCGGACGCATCCTGGATGCTAACGGCGACTCCTTTTCCATCGTGTTCTCTCTCATATAGTCAAATAAATCCATGGCTGCTGCCTTTCTGCGTTTTGCAGCGCTCCGTTTCCGCATGAAATATCACCATCTGCGCGCTGCATCCATTACCGCTCTTTTTGCAGGTCTTAATCGACCATCAGTTCGTCTACTGTAACAAAAGTATACCCTTTCGCTGTCAGGTTGTCAATGATCCGGAACGCCGCTTCCACAGAGGTTTTGAACTCGTCATGCATCAGGATAATGTCCCCGTCCTCCGTATCTTTCACCACTTTTGCGGTGACTTTCTCCGTATTTTTCAACCGCCAGTCGATGGAGTCCACATCCCAGAATACGGGGATCATGTCCACGGCCTCCTCCAGCTTCGCATTCCAGTTCCCATAGGGCGGACGGACATACTCCGGCAGGGTCCCGGTTACTGCCCGGATCTTCTCCCGTGCGGCCCAGAGTTCTTTTGCTGCGTCGGAAAGCTTCTCTTTTGTGAGATCCTTGTGGGTCATACAGTGAACACCGATGAGATGTCCGTCCTTTGCCATCTGCTTTACGAGATCCTCATTTCCGTCGATGCATTCGCCCACGAGGAAAAAGGTCACGCGGATTCCGCGTTCCCTGAGGCCGTCTAAGAGCGGCTTTGTGTATTTGGGATTCGGGCCGTCATCAAAGGTGAGTGCCGTATACTTTTTTGCGATGTCTTCCTGCTGGCCGTACAGATCTGATACAGCCTTTTCCGATCGTCCGGCTCCGCTGTGATCATGTCCCGAAACCTCAGTGGTCATCCCTTCGCCCGGCACAGGGATTCTTCCCGTATCAACCGGTTTTCCCTCGTGCGTATCAAATATTTCCCCTCTTCCCTTCCACATCCGCACTGCCCCCCAAGCCAGGATCATATCCACGATCAGGATCACAATAAAAATAAAAACTTTCTGTTTGAATTTCATACGCTCCTCCAGCTGCATGTATTACCGATACGTAACTGTTCGGTACTCACAGTTACGCGCAAAAATCCATTCCAAATCGGCTGTGCCGATAGGATTTTTGCCTTCTATTCTAAGTTTTCTTACGGTCAGCGCAGTAAATGCGCAGACCCGCTCTGTTTTCTCCCTCAAAAAAGACAAAGCCCCTGAAACAGCTGTATTGGGGATAAGCTGCTTCAGGGGCTCTGCCTGCTCAATATGTACCATAATATTTCCCTTTTCAGGGAAATCCACACCGGGAACATGAATTTTTTCGCCGTGGCGAGACAGCGGGCCTCCCGGCCTTCCATTTTCCTGGCAGGCATCCAATCTGCCAGAAAACCGGTCTCTATCACATCCACCACGATGTGATTCTGCAACGATCCGGCGTCTTCATAGCTGCATGATCTCGTAACTGTTCAGTACCGCTATCATTGCATGTTTTCTATAACAAGGAGTGAAATACATCTGTCTCAAGTGGGTGGACTCGGGATCCCTGTGAGTGGATCCCTGGTCCGGAAAAGGATGGGTGTTTATAACTGAAAGTTTGTTTTCCTTCCTTTTTGTTTGGTGCCTTCATTATATGCCATACCAGATGGAATGTCAATAGTTATTTCAAACTTTTTGTTTGCATTAATGTTATTTTATTGACAAACAGTTTGTCATATGCTATTCTGGACTTACATTGAAGCCTGCGGAGGCATTCTTTTATGCCTCCGTTTTGTTATTTTTTTCACATGGCGTACATTCAGCGAACACCCCGGGGGAGATGTCCGTTTTTGACGCTTATCTTATGGGGGTACATTTATGGAAATTTCCCAGTATCTTGACTTTGACTTTCTGATCCGTTTTCTCGAGGGACTCCAGAAATTTTTAGGCGAAAACAGCGAGATCCTGATCCACGATTACCGGAAAGGATATGATCACACCATCGTTTACGCCTTAAACCCGGCGGTCAGTGGCCGTGCGGTTGGCGGTTCACCGAAAGGCGGAATGATCACGCAGCTCGGAAAAGACATCGAGCCGATGAAAGACAGCATCCAGACCTTCTCCAATGGGCCGAAAGACCGTTTCTATAAATCTTTCACCACACTGATCCCGGACGAAAACGGAAAGATCGTTGGCTCTGTCTGTGTGAATCTGGACGTCTCGGATCTCCTGAATGCGCAGCGTGCGCTGGGTGCTTTTGTTCAGTACCCGATGACCCATCACGCGCCGACAAATGATATCGATGCCCTGGCCACAAAAAATGTGGATGACATTCTTAAGTACTACATGAAACAGGCGGAGCTTCTGGTCGGAAAACCGATGGGACTGATGAACAAGGAGGAAAAGATCCGCGCATTGGACTACCTCGACCAGAAGGGTGTCTTCAAAATTTCCAAGACCAGCGTTCTTCTCTGCGAGACGCTTCAGGTATCAAAATATACGCTCTACAACTACCTTGAGGAAGCACGGAGCGGACGTGGGGATAACAGCAGCGAAGAATAGCTCGCTTCTCATAAAAAACCGGAGTACAGGCATCTTGATATACTTGTACTCCGGTTTACATTTCTCGCAACTGTTCAGTACCTGCATAGCTGCAAACAAAAAGCCCATTCTATTAGAGCTGTTTCTGTGCCACCTCAATAACACATTCATGTTTCTTAGTCACTCTGTCATAATTAATTCCAACCAATAGCAGATTTCCCTGATAATCTTTTAAAGCACTTCCATAATTCTTTTCTTTGATCTGGTTCAGCGCACCGGCTGCGCTTTTATCCCACTTCAGTTCAATCACCACCGCCGGTTTATCCAGATGCGTCTTGCGCGGAATCATACATATATCAGCAAAACCTTTTCCTGAAGGTAATTCGCGGATCATCGTATAGTATTCCCGTGCAAAATAGAATGCAAGATTGACCGTGCAACTGAGCGAATTCTCGTCATTATATTGAAGAATAGACATTTCCTCATGCGCTTTATCAATTCCGGAGGCGACAGTATCCGCATCCATTGCCCACAATGCCTCTAATAATTTTCTGGATGACTCCACGGAATCTGCAACTCCATGCCAGTTCATTGTACTGATCGCATTTACATACTCCTGTGAAACCTCTTTGTTTGGTATCGCTGCAGTTTCTCTGATACTGTCATAGGTTAAATATCCAAGATGAACCAGTAATGTCAGAATATCATCTTTTGTCGCAAATGTGGTCATATCATTGCTGAAGGTTCCAATATTGATTGATACCGACTCACCTGCAAGCATTCTCACCACTGAATCCTGCAGACCATCCATATCCATTTGGATATAAATCTTCAGAGCTTCATATGTTTCTGTCTGATTCCAATAAGTACCGAATTTGTGCCGCAGCATGGCTTCAACAACAGACTTTGGACTGTACATGGAGTAATATCTGTCACCCGATTGATGATGAGCAATCAGATCATATCCATCATACCACTGTTTTGCCTCATCGAAACTCATTTGATACTTTTTACACAGGTCCGATACTTCCTGCTCTGTAAATCCAAAATATTCTGCCATATCACCAGGATCTGTCATGGAATACTCAGTAAACATGTTAAGTGCCGAATGGGATCCATATTTTTTTATAGGCAGAATTCCTGTCATATAAGCCAGAGCAACATAATCCTTGTCCTTAAGCCACGCGCGAAGAAAATCCAGATATTTTTTCTGCGCATTCTGATCCTGCTGATACTCCCGGAAAAGGCAGTCCCACTCATCGATCAGAATCACAAAAGAACGCTTTGTTTTCGCATAGATATCTTTCATCACCTGAATCAGATTATTTTCATCCCGGAACCGAATATCTCCAAAATGTTCCACAAGATCAAACACCAGGTATTTCTGCAGCATGGCCAGCATATCATCCATGTCGTGGGTCATGCTGAGAAACTCCTGCATATTGACTTTGATGACATCATATTGGTTCAGATGAACATGGTAAGAAGCTGCCCCACTGATTTTTAGAGACGCAAACAAGCTGGAGGAATCCTCTCCCCGGTCATAATACGCAGCCAGCATATCTGCTGCCATTGACTTTCCAAAACGCCTTGGCCGACTAACACACAGAAACTTCTGCCGGGTATTCAGAACCGCATTTGTCTTCTCGATCAGTCCTGTTTTATCCATATAAATTTCCGAGTTTAAACTTTCCTGAAATCCTTTGCTTCCCGGATTCAGATAGCTTCCCATGTGACTCCCTCCCTGCGAAATATATTTATATTACTCTTATTATACCTGATTCTGATTGAAATCACAAGAACCGTCCGCCTTTATGCCTTATGAAACCCCTTCCGATAACAGAGTGTCCTGATCACGAGCTACCGATGATCAGCCGAACGTCTGCCAGACCGGCAGGTTCAATTTTCTGTCAGATCGTCACATTCTCCAGCACCTTCAGCTGATCCAGCCCCGCGCTTCCACCTGAGATCAGGAAGCAGACCTTCTCATCCTTTTTCACCTTCGCAAGTCCCTGTAAGACCGCACCGACGGTGATGGCGGAGGACGGCTCGCAGAAGATCTTTCCCTCTGTCAGGAGCAGCTTCCATGCTTTTAACAGATACTCATCCTCCACATCAAAAAATCCGTCCACGTTCGCCGCCACATACGGATAGCACTGGTCTCCCGGCATCTGGGACACAAGAGCGTCCGCGATAGACTTCTTCTGTTCAATCTTCACCGGCTTTCCGGCCGCCAGACTTGCGCTGTATCTCGGAAGCGCTGCCGGCTCTGCTCCGTAGACCTTAACACTGTTATCCATACCCTTTACCGCCGTTGAGACACCGCCGATGAGTCCGCCGCCGCTGACCGGAACGATGATCGTATCGATCTCCGGACACTGTTCCAGAATCTCGATTCCCGCGGTTCCCTGTCCGGCCATAATCTCCTCGTCGTTGTACGGCGGAACCATGGTCGCATTTTTCTCCCTGCAGATCCGCTCCGCAACGTCAAACCGCTCAGATGTCTCACACTGAACGACCTCCGCTCCCAGCTCTTTGATCGCATTTACTTTAATAGCCGGTGCCGTATACGGCATCACGATCGTCGCCTTTGCACCAAGCTTCTTTGCAGTATACGCCACTGCCTTTCCGTGGTTTCCCGAAGATGCCGCGACGATCCCGCAGCTTAACTGCTCCGGTGTCAGCATCCTGATCTTGTTGACTGCTCCGCGGAGCTTAAATGCGCCGGTGATCTGCATGCACTCCGCCTTCAGATACACCTGACAGCCAAGGTACTCGTCCAGCTTTTCCAGACGGATGAGCGGTGTTCTCGTCGTGTACGGGGCGATCCTGTTTTTCGCTTCAAAAATCTTTTCCAAGGTAAGAGACATATATTTTTCCTCCTCTGCGTTGATGCTTTGATTGTACCATCCGAAACCCCAGATGTAAAACAAAAGAGGAGCCAGATTTCTCTGGCTCCCAAAAAGGGGTATTTAAACATATGCGATTGAACTAAATATAAAGGGCAGGTCTTCTGTCTTTAAAGGATGGAAGTTTGCTCTCCACTTCCTTGATCCGATCCGTATCCACATATACCGGAATCAGTTCTTCTCTTTCATTTCCAGCTGCAAAGGCAACTCCCATCGGATCGACTGCTACACTCTCCCCCATCGCTGTGCCTCCGCACTGATCGCACGCAAATACGAAAAATGTGTTTTCCAGTGCTCTGGAGGTAATCAGTGTACGGAACTGATGACTCTTTAAATCGCCTTTGAACCATGCAGTCGGCATGATGACGATCTCAGCTCCTTTGGCCTTCTGGTAACGTGCTACTTCCGGGAAACGAACTTCGTAGCAGACAAATAAACCGAGCTTTCCAAACGGAGTATCTACTGGCTCAAAGAACTTGTCTCCGGCTTTATACTCATTGGATTCCTTGTATCCGAACGCATCATATAAATGCGTTTTTCTGTAAGTCTGTACGATTTCTCCCTTGTTATTCACCATAACAACTGTATTGTAACAGCGATGATCAGCCGGATCCTCAATGGTCTCCTTCATTCCGAATGTGAGCCATACATCATGATCTGCGGCTAATTTTTTCATTCCCTGCACAAATTCTCCGTCCAGCGGTTCCGCAACCGCATTTGCTGTTGCAATGTCTGTACCAGCCGGAAAGCGGCTCATAAAAGTTTCTGGGAAAATAATCATACCCGGATGATATTTTTCTGCTGCTTCCTTTACTAAGCTGTCAGCTTTCTCGAGATTATCTTTTGGATATTCAGTTGGTGCGACCTGTGCCATAACAAATAAGCTTTCCATGTCTTTCTCCCACAGAATTTATTTCCCTTATCATACTACATATCACACACTTTTTCTATATACAGATTCAGTGTTTTATTTGGCCCTAAAAAGCCATTTTTTAGATTCCGACAGAATACAGAAAGAGACAGGCATCCCCGTCTCTTTCTTATCGTACACAGTTCTTTCCCCCATTATCAGCTCTTTACGATCGACCGATTATCTTTATCCCCACACCATCTTTCTTTTCCTACTTAACCCACTTTTCAACCTTTTCCACATGGAATCCAACAGCATGGGCTATCTGCTCCAGCGGCAATCCTAGTTTTCGAAGATTTATGGCCGTCAATTCAGCCTGCGTCTCTCGTCCTTCCTCATAACACTCTTTTTCCACCTCATCCATTGTCCGGTACATCTCGTTCACTCCCTTCGAATTTTCCTTGAGATACCTTGTTCTTTCTGCCAGCAATCCGTAATGCATGTCATCTGCATCTGTGCAGTTGAAATCATGCATCAGCTTTCCAATGGCGGAATCGTCACGGTACTCTCCGTTCACATATAGATTTTCAACAATCCTAAAAAAGCGGATCTGATATGAACTGTTGATTGTGTGACTTTTCCCCGTAGGGCTCGCCGAGATAGGTTTCGAAAACACGTGTTATTGCCGGATTTTTGTTTTTATCCCTACTCACCCATACAATAAAACGTAAATTCTCCTTCTGCCAGGAGTTTCCCTGTATCGGTCTCCACGACCTCGGCTTTTGTAAAGCAGACGTTCTTTCCGCGCTTTGTGATCTTCGCCAGCCCCTGAATGTTTTTTGCGCTGCTGCCGCGAAGGAAACGGAAAGAGCTGTCCAGAGTCACATATTTTCTTCCGTCATTCCTCGTTACAAGTCCCGCGGCAACCTCCGCCATCACGAACATCAGGCCGCCGTGGACGGTCTGCATGGCATTCAGGGAATCCTCTGTGATCTCAGCCCGGACCTCAGCCCGGTCCTCCGATAATGCGACCGCACGGATCCTGTTGTGAAGCATAAATGGGTTTGTTTGATTCACACGCTCCATCTGTTCTACATACGTTTCTTTTCCGGGATTCTCCATATCATTTCCTCCATATTTCTACTTCTGTTCTTCTGCTTTTTCACATGATCTTCTGTCTATGACGATGATCATTTATTCGTGCAGTTTGCAGCATCGATGGCGATCGCCAGCATCAGTGCCATAATTTCGTCCTTAGGATCCAGAATGTCAATCACATAGGTATCGCCCCAATGGAACGGCTTCTTTGAAATATGAACCACCGCACAGCACTCCTCATACACATCGTAGTCCCAGGCCAGAAAATCGCCCTCACACCGCCATCCGTTGTAATCCAGTTCATACCGCGGCTTAAAGAAGGTAAACTCTTTCTGCACACTTCCGAATTCTTTTCCATCGATCTCGATATCGAATGCCGGAAGCAGGGTAAGGAGGCGTTGTTTCACCATGCCGACTTCCCGTCCGCTCTTGTCGTATACGTGGATCTGATGCCCCAGTGCAAAAAATTCCGCTTTTACAAAATATTTCGGTTCTTCCTTCTCATCATACACGTCATATGTATCGGTCCATGAAAAAACTCTTTGTTTGATCAGCAGCTGCATCGTTTTCTCCTTTCTTAAAACGTCCGCTCCCATCCTGCAAACGCCTCATCCACCGCCGCCAGATATTCCGGCACATGCTGGGATTTGCGGATCTTTTTGGCTAATTTTTCACTGTCCGGAACCTCCTCTAACATATAGCTCCAGAGGTCTTTCATACGGAAAAGAAGATTTCTGTCGCCGGACATGGTCTCGCGGTAATATTCAAAGATCTCATCGTGGAAGGCACGGATCCGGGGCATGAGATTGTCTCCCGTGTTTCTGGACTCCGGTACTGTCTTTTCCGTCTGCTCCGGTGATGTCTCTTTGTTTCCGTTTTCTGTTCCTGCACAGACCTGGACATTTTCCACATCTGCTTCTTCTATTCGGATCAGCTCCGCCAGTGCCGGATTTCTGATGAGTCCCCGCCCGATCATCACATTCTCCACCGACGGAAATTTCTCCCGGAACTTTTTCATATGCTCTGCCGTGAACAGATCTCCGTTGTACACGATGGGATTCCGGCTCTCCTTTAAAATATCCGCAAAGACGTCAAGATGCGGAACGCCTTTATAAAACTCCTTCTGGATCCGCGGATGCACTGTCAGCTCGCTGATCGGATACCGGTTATAGACCGCCATGATCTCCGGCCACTCTTCCACTTCATTCTTTCCGATCCTGGTTTTAACAGAGATCTGAAACTCCGCATTTCTCGCCGACGCATCCGAGAACACTTCATCAAAAAAACGATCCAGATCATCCGGGTAAAGTAAAAAACCGGAACCTTTTTTCTTCGCTGTGACCGTCCCCGACGGACATCCAAGATTCAGGTTGATCTCCCGGTATCCCATCTCTGCCAATTTCTTTGATGCCAGAAGGAAATCTCCTGCCCGGTTCGTCAAAATCTGCGGCACCACCGGTACCCCCGCATTATTCTCCGGCAGCACATCCCGCATCTCCTTCACGCTCATCCCCTGCTCCGGCCCCGGTGCCAGAAACGGCGTAAAATATTTGTCCACACCACCGAAATACTTGTGGTGCAGATTCCTGTATGGATATGTTGTGATTCCCTCTAATGGGGCGAAATATAGATGCAGCATGTCATGTTCCTCGTATCTTTTCGTAAACTCACAGTTCTTCCTGAACTGTTTTTCTTATCGTACCACATTTGGAACGCCAGGGCAAATTATAAAATCTTCTATAACATGCTAAGGTATGGATATCTGACAGCAATTCTTATTTCTTTTGCTCTGACTCATTCGGACCTGCTCGTCCACTTAACCATTTTTCTGCAGTTATTAACACAATCTATTTCATTTTTCTGCACGTATAAATACGTCTCTATTTTTCATTGACTAACACATCTGCACCTGTCATAATCAAAGGAGAAATCTATATGAAAACCTCAGAACTGATAAAACTGTTAAAGCGTGCGAAGTACCGCAGAATTCGAAACGGAAGCCGTCATGACATCTGGTATAGTCCAATGACAAACCGTGAATTTCCTGTTACAATTTTCCCTTTTTTTCTCTGCCTTTTCTCTGGAAAACTATCCTTTTTTCATCTATACTATATTCATAGTCCCATTATGACATCATTGCTTTTTATCTCATGTGGAGGTGCTTTTATATGACAGAACTCAGTATTCATGAATTATCCCTTGGTTTTTCCCATGACAGACA
>QWCY01010115.1_pt1 | contig 11527 bp, 13 predicted proteins | sample 1972631 | NCBI WGS metagenome assembly QWCY01 (sample SAMN09866696, study PRJNA288562) | Human gut metagenome isolate pre1_stool, whole genome shotgun sequencing... | isolation source: gut | host: Homo sapiens | place: USA: California
AGAGAGGACGACAGGCAGCTTATTCAGATGCACTTCATTCAAGGGAATTCGTACCGTGACATCTCAAGAATCAAGAACAGAAGCGTAGGTGCGGTAATCAAGCGGGTAAATCGCTCACTTGAAGTCGTAAAAAGAGCTATGTAAGAGTTTTCCAATATTCTAATAAAGGATAATGGCTTGAGAAAACGGACGGGCAGCAGACTGCAAACTAAGATTATCGCCTATGTCGCAGTAGATTCAGCGATCGGCGACTATCAATCAAATAACAACGCGAGTACCGAACACTGGGACACAGAGCTTTACCGACAGATATTGCTCTGCGTCCCTTTTCAAAAGGAATATCTTTTATTTTACAGCCATGCATAATTGCTGGCTTTTTTATTTTCTTTTTCATTATATAAACCAGGAACGGATGTAAAATAGGAATTTTATTTCCTGTTTGGATTCTATTATTCCAGCTATGATTAAGGTGAAAGGAGGGTCGATTACGAAAGCCCGTCTGAGTAACACGCTTCTGGGAAAGGAACTTTATCGTGCCGGTCTTACACAGGAAGCATTTGCAGAGAAAGTTGGTATCTCAGCTCGATACGTTCGTGTTCTCTGTACCAGAGATGTCAATGTATCTATTGCGGTATACTATGAGATTCTTAAGGTCTTGAATCTTCCGGCTAATTCTCTGCTCGTCTATGTTGATGAGACTCACAAGAAAATAACTCTTCCAGCAAGAGAGGGGAAAAAACATGACCATAAGAAAAAACGTTCTGCCTCAGCCCTTCATCAGTCAAGCCAGTCATAGTTCTTTAGTATAGTCTCATCCTTACCAAAAAAGAAATGTTTGCGTATGAGCAAAAGTGTGAAAAAGAATATGAATGAAAAAAAGAATGGCATTTCGATAGAATCGACTATCGAACAATTTTTACAGAAAAGTATACAACATGACCGCTCTTATGCGCGAAAAAAGTACCGTTGGCACGCTCAATATTCTTTAGATCGGGCAGACGGCATTGACCAGACCAATGCGCCAGTCACCGATGAACTCGAAAACCTGTTTTTAAGCATTGAAGATCGCCGTGCGCTCTATGCAGCTCTGCAACGCCTTTCATCTCTCCAGCGTCGCCGACTGTTGATGCGGTATGAGGAAAAACTCACTTATTCCGAAATTGCCCGGCGTGAAGGCGTTGCACCGCGGGTTGCCCAGCGCAGCATAGAGCGTGCACTGGTTAAGCTCAATCTCATGCTCAAAGATGCCATCCTTGTCGATTCCAACGTGTAATTTTATAATCAGCTCAAGTCATCAATAGGAGGTTTTCATCATGAACCCATTCTTTGATTCGCTTGCGCAAGAGCTTCAAGCTCATGCGCAGCCTGCCGCGCCTGATTCTTCACATCCGCCGGCTCAACTCTGTCCGTCTGCCGCCCCCGGTTCAAAAACCTATCGCATCGACGATATTGCCGCTATCCTTGACATCAGCCGTGCGGCAGCGTATGCGCTGGTCAAAAAGCAGAATTTTCGTTCCATTCGCGTCGGTCACTCCATTCGTGTTCTTCGTGCGTCTTTTGACGCATGGCTTGAGGAGGAAGGGCTGTGATCCCCCGCATTGTAAAACGTGGAGATTCGTACTCCTTATGCTATCGGTATACGGATCATGCAGACAAGACACATATAAAACTTGAGCCTTGCACATCACTGGATGATGCCCATTTCAGACTAGAAGAAGTCATGCAGCAACAGGAAAAGGGTATCTTCATTCCACCCAATGCCGTAACGGTGTCTGAACTGATGGAGGACTTCATTCGCGTCTGCGGAAGCCGGAAATGGGTGGCTTCTACCTATACCGCAAACATCGGACTATATCAGAACTACATTCTTCCTGTTCTTGGCAGCTGTGGCATACAAAATCTTCACTCCAAAGACGTGGATATTTATATCCGTATGCTGACAAAAACAATCAGCGCAGCAAGCAACGTAAAGGAAGAACCCCTCTATATTTCTGCGCTTACAATCAGGAAAATCATTGATCTTCTGCGGCGAGCGTTTCAATATGCTGCGAACCGCAATTTAGTCGCTCAAAATCCATTTGAAAATGCCATTTTGCCGAAAACCGATATTCTGAAAAAAGGGGTGCGTGAAATTGACTACTAAACCCGTTTGGGAACCGATTACCATCGCCAAGGCTCTGAGCCTCTGCGACTTTGACGCACTGTATGTCGCCATGAATTTGGCTTTTGCCTGCTCTCTGCGCATTGGAGAAATTCTCGGTCTGACATGGAATGATATCCACTTTGCTGAAGACGACGATGGCGCATCCTGGCTCCATGTCACCAAAACACTTCTGGAAGTGTCCAGGCAGTCAGTCGCAGCTACGGAAGGCAGAGATATTCTGATGGTGTTTCCATCAACCAAACCCAATTCCAGCATGTCCCTTATCCTCAAAAAGCCCAAGACAAAAAACTCCATACGCAAAGTCTATCTGCCCAGAACCATCGCGGGCATTTTGAAAGAGTGGCATACCAGGCAGCTTGAGTTGATTGACCTCTTGGGGGCAGACTATCAAAATTATAATCTGGTGTTGGCGCAAAACAGCGGAAAACCTTATGACAGCCATCAGATCTACAAGCTACTTAAGACGTTTATCCATGCGCATCATCTGCCGGATGTCACGTTTCATTCTTTGCGCCATTCAAGCGTCACCTACAAACTCGCCCTCAATGACGGCAATATCAAACTGGTGCAAGGGGACACGGGACACACTTCTTCCAAACTCATGCTGAACACCTACGCAGAAATCTTCGATCAAAACCGAAAAGAACTCGCCGTTCGCTTTGAAGAAAATTTCTACGCAGCTTTGCAGCCGTGAGGACAGCGTTATGGCACACATCGTCCGGCGTGGAGAATCCTTCTGCGTTGTCTATTATTACACCGATAAAGACGGAAAACGCCATCAGAAGTGGGAAACCTTTCATCAGGAAGCAGAGGCTGAACGCAGAAAAGCCGAAGTTGAAATCGGCAAGAAAAAGTCAACCTTGATTGTTCCCAGCAAAATCACCGTATCGGAACTGATGGTCGATTTTGTCAACCTGTATGGCGAACGAAAATGGGACGTTTCCACTTACAGCTCAAACCTCGCGCTAATCGCCAACTACATCAACCCGCTCATCGGCAATCAACCCATCCAGTCTATCAACACGCGCGCCGTAGACAAGTACATCCAGCAGCTCCGCAAAACTGAATCCGTCGCTTCTCAGTTTCGCCGCATGGCTGACCGTTATTTGACCGATCAGAACATCGAGCGCATCATTAAGGTACTCAAGTGCGCGTTTGGGCAGGCTGTCCGCTGGGGTATGATTGCAAAAAATCCTTTTTTAAACGCTATTCTCGTCAAAACCCCTTACCATCATCGGGATATCTGGGATGCGGCAACCATCCGCAAGGCGCTTGAAGCCTGCCGTGACGCACAGCTCTATGTCGCCATGAACCTGTCTTTCGCCTGTTCCATGCGTCTGGGCGAAATTCTGGGGCTGACGTGGAACAACGTGCATATCGAGCCTGATGATATCGCACAGGATAACGCATGGCTCTATATCGATAAAGAAGTGTATCGTGCGCGGCGCGAATCCATCAAGGCTCTCGGAGAGAACTCTGTCCTGCACATCTTTGATTCCGCACTGAAAAAGCCCACCGCGACTGTTCTTGTGCTTAAAAAGCCGAAAACCGATAGCAGCATCCGCAAAATCTGGATTCCGAAAACCGTCGCCTATATTTTGCGCCACTGGAAGGAGTGTCAGGAAAAGCTCAAGGTGACGGATCATTCCTACGAGGATCATAACCTGGTGCTTGCGCAGCCCAATGGTCGTCCCTGCGACGACCGAGTAATCGAAAAGAAGTTTGCTCAGCTCAAAAAGCAGGCCAATCTGCCCAACGTCGTTTTTCATTCGCTCCGCCATTCCAGCGCTACTTATAAGTTGAAATATTCCAACGGCGATTTGAAATCCACACAGGGCGATACAGGACATGCCAGCGCCGAAATGATTACCCGTATCTATGCGCATATTCTGGATGAAGATCGCAAAATCGGCGCACAGCGCTTTGAACAGCAATTCTATGCCAATCCAGACTTGCGCGGTATCAAACCGCCTGCCCCAGAGACAGCTCAACCCCGAATTGACCTGAACACGCTTATCCGACAGATTGAACGCTCGCCGGAATTAGCCGGCGCATTGGCGGCAGCACTCAAAAACAGCAGCAAATAAGAAGCAAGGTATTGTCGGCTTGAAAAAGTCAGCAATGCCTTGCTTCTTGTCTATTTTGCATATTTTTTGTTCATATAATTTTCTATATCAATTTTCTGATTTTGGGGTCAAAAAAGCACCAAAACTGACATGGTATATAGAAGGATTTTTCTTTAGAGGAATTCCTTGAACAGAACCTTGAAAACGGCATAGGTATCGCAGATACGAAAAGAGCCTCGGACGAGCCATAATGGTTTGGCGCGACGACATTCAATTTGATGATGTAAACATCACTTTAATCGAGCGATTTTCCAAGCGAATTAAGCCTGTTTTGGAAATCAGGTGCGACGACTCCGACCTCTATCATGATACTTCTTCACAGCTTTCCAAGGACTGGGAAAGAGCCTCTAACCGGCTCGGAAAACGACCGCTTAGAGCTATGCTGCGCCCTCCAAGCGCAATCTGCGACACCATAAGGAACGCGGAAGCAACGCTATGCCATCCTTGCGTTTCCAGACGACCAGGGCTACAATCAGCCTGTCACAGTTGATCTGGGACAATCAACCGACCCCTTGCGGTCAGAAAGGATGCACATCTATGGAATACACACCCGCTTCCGCAGGCAATCCCCCTCAAACGTACCGCGTTGAGGATGTTGCTTCAATTCTGGGCATCAGCAGAAAGTCTGCCTACAACTTGACCAGGGAAGGATATTTCAGGGTTGTCCGCATTGGTGGTTTAAGTTGGCTTCCATCATCAAGCGCGGCAAGAGCTACTGCGTTGTCTATGATTACGTCAACTCCGATGGGCAGCGCAAGCAGAAATGGGAAACCTTTCCTTCCAAGAAGGAAGCCTCTGTCCGTAAATCAGAGGTTGAGCTGGCGCAGAAGAAAGGGACTTTTCTTCCACCGTCCGCCGAAACAGTCGCGGAATTCATGGATGAATTTGTGCGGCTGTACGGCGAGCTAAAGTGGAGTCCGTCCATGTACGACAGCAGCACCGGCATCATCCGAAACTACATCAACCCGTTGATCGGGGATTTGCCCATGCAGAGCGTCACCGTTAAAACCGTGGACATCTTCATTCACGACCTGCATCGAACTCGTTCCGCTGCGGAAAAGTACCATGCTGTAAAGCAGGACTACATCAGCGATTCGCAGGTGGAAAAGGTGTTCAAGCTCGCACGATGCGCCTTTAATCAGGCCGTGCGCTGGAATGTCATCCCGCAGAACCCCTTCAATCAGGCAAACCTCTGCAAAGCCAAATGCAGGGAACGCGAGATTTGGGACGCGGAAACGATTCGCAAAGCGCTGGATGCCTGTCGGGATGCAAACCTGTACGTCTGCATGAATCTCTCGTTTGCCTGTTCGCTGCGTATCGGGGAAATTCTCGGTCTGACGTGGAACAATGTACACATATCCGAGCCGGAAATCAAGGACGATGACGCATGGCTCTATATCGTGCAAGAGCTGGCAAGGGTTAAACGCTCCGCGCTGGCTGCTTTGAATAACAAGAACATCTACCACATCTTTCCTGCTTGGACGGGAAAGACCACCAACACCGTTCTTGTTCTGAAAAAGCCCAAGACAGACAGCAGTATTCGCCGCGTATGGATTCCAAAAACCGTCGCTTATGTGCTGCAAGAGCTGCGCAAAAACCAGCTTCACCAGATTGAACTGGCGGGCTTCGATTACACGGATTATAATCTGGTCATCGCCTTTCCAAACGGACATCCCTGCGAGGAAAAGCGAATCAATCAAGCCTTCACCAAGCTCAAAGCCGAAGCCAAACTGCCTGATGTTGTTTTCCACTCTCTGCGTCATTCCAGCGCCACTTACAAGCTCAAACTGAACCACGGCGACCTGAAAGCGACGCAGGGAGATACAGGTCATGCCGAAATCGACATGCTAACCAAGGTTTATGCGCACATTCTTGATGCTGATCGGAAGATTACGGCTCAACGCTTTGAAGAAGCGTTTTATCAGCCGCAGGATTTGCCCGAACAGAAAGATAACAGCCCGTCATCCCCGGATATCGCGGCTCTGATCGCACAGATTCAGCAATACCCGGAACTCGGAAAAATCCTTTCCGATGTGCTGGCAAAGCAGGCTTCTACTGATGAAAACACGGAAAACGGTAATGGCAATCTTAGCGATTCTGAGTAGCAGGCATCTAAAATCGTTCGATTCTTTCTGCTACTCTTGCAGATTCAAACCGCAAACTGCAACTTGCTCGAATCGAAAAAAGTGCCACATGCTTCACGCACATGACACTCTCTGGCGCACCCACCGCGGCTCGAACGCGGGGCCTTTCGCTTAGGAGGCGAACGCTCTATCCTACTGAGCTATGGATGCAAGGTACGGTCTTGCCCCTCGTTTTCTCAGCAATAGCTAGATTTCTCAATCAAGTTCACGCTGATAGACGCCGGCAAAACCGTTATAAGACCAGAGCAAGTCAATCTTTCGACCGACTTCCCTCTAAATCACTTTTTTGACTTTCCTGATGAACCTCGTTCCCTTTCGGTCACTCGCTCATCCTTCATTTCATCTGCATTTTCTGCTACTCGGCAGTAAGTAATCGCCGCTTTCTTAGGAGGCGAACGCTCTATCCTGCTGAGCTATGGATGCATACGACATACGGGGATTGCGAAAAATATCCGTCCATCATTATAAGGGAGAAGAAGGGAAAAGTCAATTCATTTTGAAGATTTCGGATGGAGACCATTTTTCAGCGCGCTCTGCGAGTTGCACATCAAAAAAAGACGCGAATTTGAATGATTTTTCCTATAAAACTTGGGAAAAGCGGGTTTTATTGGGAAAAATAGCAGGAAAAATGAAAGGGAAGTATAAAATATATATAACAGGTACGCGAGTTACAGTTTGGATGTGCCGGAACGACATGGCAGCCGATCCGAACTGTAAAACGACAAAAAGGAAGGGGCATAAGTTTGAAACAATCGTGTGAACAGCAAGGCTCAAATACGGCATAGGAAATAAGCCGTCTGGTAAACGGCGAAAAACAGGATCAGAGTTTAAGGTACAGGAAGTGCAGGATCGTCTACAAGAATATAGCCACGATGCCGCAGAAGAGAAAGACCCTGTGAAATCGTCAGCGTCCTGGATGGCGCAGCGGCATGAGGTGTAGCAAGAAAACCAACGGGCGTATACGGAACGAGCTTGGATAGGATGTTCCAGATAGCGGTCAGGAGCATCTTGCACACAGCGATAATTGAATGATATTGGGAACATAGGTGGGATGACATCGCCCAAAGACGGCAGATTGTTGAAAAAGGCAGTCTGCCGCCTTTTGATGTGTTGACCATGCACGGCTGTGTTGAGCGGATTCAGTTCTTCTGACGTTTTGTGAGATGCGGCGCTGCACAAGATGGAAAACAGGGGGAGCTTGTGGTATAATGCAGAACAAGTGATGACGTTGAGAATGAATGGGGCGAGACAAAGCGTGAATCATTCCGAAAAGAAGATGGCACATTATCATTTACCCGGACTATTTGAGTTCTACGAGTTATATGCTGCATTTCTGCCATTGTTCCGTGAACACAGAGAGTTTTTTTACGACTGGTGCGATATCGGCTCGATTTATGGCGCTCCGGCAGACTGCATTTGGGGAGGCGGGCGTGTCGGCGGCGGCGACCATGATCCGCGCGACGTGCTGGCGCTGATGCAGGAATACGGAATTTCCGCACGATTGACGTTCAGCAACTCCTTGCTGAAAGAAGAACATCTTTCGGATAAGAGATGTAATGCGCTTTGCAGTTTGTTTGCCCAAAGCGAATCGCCGCGCAATGGTGTGATTCTTCATTCGGATTTGCTGCTCGATGCTTTGAAAAAAGCATATCCAAACCTCTATTTTGTTTCATCAACGACCAAAGTCTTGACAGATTTTGGGCTGTTTAAGCGCGAGTTGGAGCGGGATGATTTCCTCTATGTTGTGCCGGATTTTCGATTGAACAAGGCGTTTGACAAATTAAACAGAATCAGGGAAAAAGAGAAGGTGGAGTTTCTCTGCAACGAGTGCTGCTGGTTCGGATGTAAAGACAGAAAACGCTGTTACGAGGCAGTCAGCAGAAAGAATTTGGGCGAGAATACCCCGGAACATCGCTGCGGCGCGCCGGATGCGGAAGGCGGCTATCGATTTTCAAAGGCAATGATGAACCCGGGATTTATCGGCATCGACGAGATTCAAAGGCTGTATTTGCCGATGGGATTTTCCAATTTCAAAATCGAGGGACGCGGATTGGGAAGCGCGCTGATTCTGGAATTTTTGCTTTATTACATGACGAAACCGGCATATCAACTGCGCGTCCGGGAAGAAATATATCTGGATAATACGCTGGATTTGTTTTAAGGAAAGATGAAACGAAAATCCGACCGAGACGTTAATCGAAAGCTGTCCTGCACAGGCGTATACTTTTTCCAACTATGGATGTTTCATTGGGCGAATGAAACATGATTTGTCAACCTTTGCCATCTTTTATGCGCGAATAATCCAGCCGGCTTGAACCCATACTGGGAGAGCGGACAGAAAGCAGAGTAGAAGGAGGCAGCATATTTGTGCGAGCAACGGGCATAGTGCGGAGAATCGACGAATTGGGACGAGTGGTGATTCCCAAGGAGATTCGCAGAACGCTGAGAATTCGCGAGGGCGACCCGCAACAGACGGCATTGGAAGGCGATGCGCAGGAGGACGCGCAGATGCTTCTGGCGCTGCTGGCGGGCGTGATCGAACAGAGAAAGAAATATGCGTGAAAGCGGAAAATCGAATGATCGAGCGCGGCTTGCAGAAGCTGCGCTTTTTCAATAGGATAAAGAAAATGAAGCAGATTCCCCCATGAAATGTGGATGCTCGCGGAATATTCGCTCATAAAATGCTGGATTTGGAGAAATATTCGCTCATTTTTTTGCAAATTACGTTGTGCAAATCGGAAAGACGGCGTATAATTGAAGAAAGAAAGCAGAGGGGAGCGGTTGCGATGACGTATTTGAAGCGGAAAATAGATGAAACGCTCAGGCAGTGGAAGGCTGATCCGAAACGAAAGCCACTGATCGTTAAAGGACCCAGACAGATTGGAAAAACGGAATCGGTTCATCACTTTGCCGAAGCCAATTATACGAGCGTCATATACATCAATTTTGTTGAAGAACCCAAATACAAGCTGATTACCGAAGATGGCTATAAAACAGACGACATCATTAAGAACATATCGCGAATGGATCCGGCTAAACGCTTTATTCCGGGCGAAACACTGATTTTTTTCGATGAGTTGCAGGAATTCCCGGACATCGCAACGGCGCTCAAGTTTTTTCACATAGACGGAAGATTTGACGTGATTTGCAGCGGCTCGATGCTTGGAATCAACTATCGAAAGATTGAAAGCAACAGCGTAGGGTATAAAAGCGATTATGAAATGAAGTCCTTGGATTTTGAGGAGTTCATTTGGGCGAAAGGCTATGAAGCCGATTTCGTTGAAGATATTTATCAGCACATGGTTCAGATGAAGCCGTTTAACGAGGTCTTGCTGAAAACGTGCCATAATCTGTTCTTGGATTATTGTATCTTGGGCGGGATGCCTGCCGTCGTCAAGGAATATATTGAAAAGGGAACGTTTGAAGGAACGCAGGAGATTCAGAAGCAACTCATTTTAGATTATAAAGAAGATATTCGCAAATATGCGGACGGCGTAGATCAGACACGGATTTTGAATATTTTCAATCAGATTCCGGTGCAGCTTGCGAAAGAAAACAAGAAATTCCAAATTTCTAAAGTGGCGTCCGGAGCGCGGTTCAAGGATTATCGGGGCTGTATAGAATGGCTGAATGACGCGGGAATTATCAATATTTGTTATTGCCTTCATTTCCCTGAACTGCCGCTTAGGGGAAACTATGACGATACAAAAATGAAGGTGTATTTTGCCGACAGTGGGTTGTTGGTGGCGCTCTTGGATGAAGAAGCACAGGAAGATTTGAGAGCGAATAAAAATCTTGGCGTATACAAAGGCGCACTGTATGAAAATGTCGTTGGAGAAGCGCTCGTAAAGAGCGGATATGAATTGTATTACTATAAACGGGAGGATTCAACGCTGGAGGAAGATTTCTTTGTCAGGACGGCTTCCGAACTGATCCCCGTTGAAGTGAAGGCGAAAAGCGGAAAAGCGAAGTCCATGCAGGCGTTGATTGAGAATGACAGGTATCCTGAAATCCATCATGGAATCAAGCTGACGGGTGGCAACGTTGGATTCAGTGATAACGTTTATACCTTTCCGTATTTTTGCACGTTCCTGATGAAACGGTATTTGAAAAGCGATCCATTCAGCAGTTCAGAGGAGCGATGAAACTGAGAAATATGCCTAAAAGTGGAAAAACGAATGATCGAGCGCGGCTTGCAGAAGCTGCGCTTTTTGCATAGAGAGTATCGTCTTGAAAACAAAAACGCATTGTGCTATACTGAAATGGATAAAATATGGTCTATTAAGCATGGCTCTTAGAGATTTGTATCAAATATGATCCGTTGGAGGATGACATGAAGTTCGTTTGGGAAACGCCGGAAGAAATAGACAAAGCGTTGGCACAGCGTTTGAGCCGCATCCGCAAGCGCCGCAATCTTTCACAGCGGGCGTTGAGCGAAAAGAGCAACGTAAGCTATGGCAGTATCAAGCGCTTTGAAACGACGGGGCAGATTTCGCTGAACTCGCTGACAAAGTTGTGTGTTGCACTGGACTGCGCGGATGAAATCAAAAATCTGTTCACGAATGTGGAATACGGCAGCATTGAGGAGGTTATCCGTGAAAGAACGTAAGCTCGAAGCCTACCTCGGCGAGCGATTTGTCGGAACGATGGCGCAGACCGCAGATCGGCGGGTAGCGTTCGCTTATTCGGAAGAATGGCTGGACAACGGCTTTGCAATCAGTCCGTTTTCGCTGCCGGTGGAGCAAAAGGTCTTTGTTCCGACGAGCCAAGCGTTTTCCGGATTGTGGGGCGTGTTTGCCGATAGTCTGCCGGATGCGTGGGGGCAGCTGCTGGTCGATCGGATGTTAAAGGCGCGGGGAATTCTTTCTGCGGATATGACGCAGTTGGAGCGTTTGGCGATCGTCGGCGATTCGGGAATGGGCGCATTGGCGTATTGTCCGGCTTGGAATATCCAGCAGGATGCGGCGATTGGCGATCTGGACGAGCTTTCCGCTCAATGTCATGCGATATTGAATCACGAGGATGCGGGCAATCTGGATGAACTGTTCCAAATGGGCGGCAGTTCCGGCGGCGCAAGACCGAAGATCATGACG
>QWCY01005727.1_pt1 | contig 11525 bp, 9 predicted proteins | sample 1972631 | NCBI WGS metagenome assembly QWCY01 (sample SAMN09866696, study PRJNA288562) | Human gut metagenome isolate pre1_stool, whole genome shotgun sequencing... | isolation source: gut | host: Homo sapiens | place: USA: California
GACCATGCCACTCGCATTGCCGGAAAGGTCACGGTCACTGGAGATGGTGGGCACCACAGTAACCTGCTGCGTGCCCGCGTATTCCCGTACGCTGGCAGGAGCCGCAGTCCTCTCCCCCGCCGAACTGAGCAATGTCGGAGTGCGATCAGGCAGCCACAATGCGCAGGATCCGACCGCAATACAGGATGCCGTGACAGCCGCCAGCAGAGTCCAAGTCACAGCAGGGCATTTCGAGCGTTTCCTGCCCATCCCTTGTCTCATTCCGAATCGCCGCGCCATACTCACATATACCCCTTTACTCACAACCAACAAGCACCATCGGCGAACACATTACCGCGATTCTCCCGCGAATCCCTACGAGTAGCCGATCTTTCATATAGACCCTTGCTTTGAACATCAGCTCTTCGCCATGAAATCGTTCTCATTCTCGATCTCATATTTCCCAATAACGCCCCAATAAAACAGCATTCCCGCAACATCGCTTCGCATGTTCATTGACAGCGGTTGCCGACGAACCTGCGATTGAGAAAAACAACGAGACCCTGAAATCTTTTATCTTCTCACCGCAACTGTTCCGTATCGTCGGTCGCGTATCCCACGTTGTAGCCGTTCGACACAAGGCAACTGCGCACTTGCAGGTTCTGCATGTCAAACGAAGTGTTGCCATCCGTTACTCGCGCGCGGTATGTTCCAGACCAAGCATGTTGCTGGTCGACGAGCCGACCGCCCAGTTGGATACGCGCACATCGCATTCCGTAAGCCATGTGCTCGGCAATCTGGCCGGTCAAGGCATGATCGTGCTAGTGGCAACCCATGATCCGGACACGCGGGACGCCTGCGATCGCGTAATCGATCTAGCCGACTACGCTCCGCAAGTCGGCGGGTCTACTGCCCAGCCCGCCAACATCGCAGTCCACTAATCGTTTTCCGCAATCTCAACGAATTACAGATAAAACTTCTATAACTCCGCCGCTCTCAAAAAACCGATCGTTCAAACCCCAACCAAATGCCATCAGGCATGCTGTTTGGCGTAGAAATCGCGTTCTCGAGCTACGAACGGGCGCAGCAGTGTTGTGGTGCCAACCGCACACAGCAGGAAGATCGCGCCCGCAGGGCCAAGCCACATCAATCCCAAATGGGTGTTGACCAGTCCGCCGACCGCGGAGCCGAGCGCAATGCCGATGTTGAACGACATGGAATTGAGCGACGCAGCCAGATTCAACGATCCCGGATGCGACTGAGAGGCAACATCCATATATAGCACCTGCGAGGCGGAATTCTGCAAATACATGAACATGCCAAGCACCACCAGCAGCAACGCACCATACACCGGCACCCAATGCGTTACGATCAGCGATGCCATAAGCACGGCGTGCGCGCAGTAGATCGGACGAATATGCGTCAGCGGTTCCACTCCCCTGCCACGGTCGGCAAACTTGCCGCCATACAGGTTGCTCCACAGGCAGGCCGCGCCGAAAATCACCAGGCCAACGCTTAAATACTGTTCGGGAACATGCACTTCGTCTCGCATGATCGGCGTCAGATACGTGTAGAACACGTAACTTGCCGCCGCGCCAAACACCACGGCAAGCACGCCGAACTGAATACGACGGTCGAAAAACAGGCGGAATTGCGGCAGAAAACCAATCTTCACAATACGGCTGTTGCGCGGCAGCACCATCACCATGAGCACAATAAGCACCACTGTGAGCACGTTCACCAAATGGAACGCCCAACGCCAGCCGAATGTGTTCGCAACCCACGTGCCAACCGGCACGCCCACCACGGATGCGATGGAGAATCCGGAAAACACCCATGCGATGAACTTCGTGCGGTACTGTTCCGTTGTTACATCGGGCGCGTACGTCATGGCAATGGCCACCAGCGTGCCGGACACCAGCGCGATGAGGATTCGCGCCACTACGAGCACGCCATAATTCGACGCGAACGCGCACAGCACATTGCCGATAAGAAACACCCCAACCAGCGTCAGATGCGTGGCAAAACGCGGAAAACGAGCCGACAATGCCGAGCCGAGCGGCGTGACCGGCGCATACACGAGCGCGAACAGCGACACAAGATTGCCGACCGTCACCTCCGACACTTTCAAGCCAGCCGCGATATCCGGCAGAATGCCAACGACGATGAACTCGCTCATGCCCAGCATGAAACTCAGCGAGATCAGCACAATCACGGGCAGATTGAAAAACCGTTCCTTCGCCACATCACTCTTCGCCATACTCTTCTCCTCCATAGCCCCTCGAACTCCCCACGCCTTGCCAAACTCGCATTTTCATTAAAGCTTCTCACGTCAATCGATTGACGAATCAATCGTCAAACAAACGATAAGACAAACGCGATACAATGACGCGCGATGACACGCAAAACAACCACCACAGCAAAAAACAACCGCAAACCCAAGAAAAACAACCAGCCAAGTCTCACCAAACTCCGTAACGCCTGGAAAAAAGCAAACACCCCAAAACGCATCCTCATAGTCGGCAAAACACTGATAGCCAGTATCGTCGCGCTAGCGTTGATCGTTGGATTGGTGCGATTCGTCGGTTGGCGTGTGCAAGTGGATGAAGCGGTCGCATCGCAGGAACAATTGCAGACGCAATACGATTTCAATCCGGGCAACATCATTTCAGATGGTCTGTTCTTCAACGGGAACGCGTTGAGCGAGCAGCAGGTGAACGCCATCATCGAAAAACAGGGTGCCACATGCAGCGGCGAGAAATGCTTGAAATCCATGACGTTTAGCACCGAATCACAACCTGCCAACGAATACTGCGAAGCATACGAGGGAAAGCCGAACGAAAGCGCCGCGGCGATCATCTACAAGTCGGGAAAGGCGTGCGGCATCAGTCAAAAAGTGTTGCTCACCGTGCTGCAAAAGGAGCAGCATCTGCTTACCGCCACCGATCCAAGCGACTTCCAATTCAAGTCGGCCATGGGATTGAGCTGCCCGGACGACGCGAACTGTGACCCGGAATATGCAGGTTTTTTCAAACAGGTGTATGGCGCGGCGAAACGCTACCAGTATTACGTGCAACATGAGGATCGCTATGGATACCATGCGGGCACGCTCAACTATATTCAATACAATCCGGACGCCAGCTGCGGTGGCAGCAACGTGTACATCGAAAACAAGGCGACCGCACTGCTGTACATTTACACGCCTTATCAGCCGAATGCAGCCGCATTGGATGCGGGAGTCGGCGAAGGCGACGCCTGTTCGACTTACGGCAATCGTAATTTCGCAATCATCTACAATTCGATGTTCGGCTCTCCTCGAGGCTGATTTTTCGATACAATTGCTCATGGAAGGGACTGACCAGAAGGAGCCTTTCATGGGCCTACTCAACAACAACGACTATATCGACCCATTCAAGGGTTCCGATTACATCGATCCCAGCAGCAACGCCGAACGCCTGTCTAATCAGGTGAACCGTGACCATGCGCGGCGTGAATCCTATGTCCAGCGGCGATATGTGAAACCCGCGCAGAGCGATCAGGCATCGCGAGACAGGCTGGCCCCACAAAACACCCGATCCAAGCAAGACGGTAGATCTCAACAGGCGCAAGGCGATCAGTCCACACGAGGAGACACGCTCCAAACCATGTTGAACGACTGGTCCACGCAAACCATGCGGTATGCCCAGTCCATGCAGCAAAGCTTGCAACAGGCGTTGCGGCAAAATCAGCAAAACCCGCAGAACCCGAAAGGACGCCCATCGCAGCCCTATAATCTGCCGCGCATACAAACGGAACGAGCCACACGCGAGTTCCAATCCACTTCCGACAAGAAGCAACGCCGCCATAAAAACGGCTTCGTCACCGTTTTGGAGATCGTTATCATCATCGCTGTAATAGCGTCGATTGGCGGAATGCTTTCTGACAGCATGTCAAACATCATCTCCGATTTCGATGGATCCACAAGCCAGTTCGAGGAGCTGTCCACACAGGAAACCGTCAGCGAAGACGTTGGAAAGCTCTACTCCACCGGAGGAAAAGCATTGGAAGTGAACATCGAAGGCGTGCAGACAGGTCCGGAGGATTTGAACGGCGACGCCACGCTCACGGTTTTGCTCACCTGCACGAACATCGGCAAGAAAACGATGTATCCTCATGCCGTCGCAGATCTGATGGTCATGCAAAACGGCATCGAGCTTGCCCCTGCATTCACTTCCAACGAGGATTCCGACCGCACGGAGTTCTCCGGCGCCGAAATGAAACCGGAGAAAAGCTCGCAGACCACCAGCAGTTTCGTTCTTACGGACACCAATTCACCAGTTGTGGTTCAGCTGATGAATTATTCGCAGCATAATGTTGTTCGCGCCGCGTTTTCCTTTGACGAAGTCGACATAGAAGGATCCTTGAAACATATTGATTATGCGGCCGTCCCTCAGCCCGAACAAGTGGACGCTTCGAATTTCGACGAAGACGGATCCGTAACCGATTATGACGAAAGCACCCTGCATTTCCGCGTAGACTCCATTGAGAAGACAAGCCCCTCATATGCCGATCATGACATAGCGTTCGCACGCATATCCTGGTATGTCGAAAATGGAAGCAAATACCGGGCTTTCCTGAACTATATGGATGTTTCCGCGACCCAAGACGGCACTGAGTTGCATAGCACGTATCTTGACGATGATAGCTATTCCACAACACGCAAGGTCACTCCTGGCGTGAAAATGACGACGACAGTCGCTTTTGAAACGCAAAGCAACTCGCCTGTGACATTCATATTTTCTGACTATGGTGATGAGATTCTTCGCAAAACCGTTAATTTACGGTCAATTGAGTCATTGGAACTTTAATCCGATACTTGCAGAAACATCAAAAGAAGATTCAAATAATCATTCGGAAAGCAAAAGACCGTTGTTGCAATCAGTTTTCTTATGATTGCAACAACGGTCTTTGATGAAACGATTGCGGTTCGCTTACAGCTTCGGCAGGTACTTCTTCAGTTCGAAAGGAGTGACCTGCTTGCGGTATTCCTCCCATTCCTGACGCTTGTTGCGCAGGAAGTATTCGAAGGCATGCTCGCCGAGCACTCCGGCCACGAAGTCGGACTTCTCCATAACCTTCAACGCCTCGTCAAGAGACTCCGGCAATGGCTGGATGCCCATGGCCTGACGTTCCGCATCGGTAAGCTCCCACACGTCGTCGCTGGTCGGCTCGCCCAACTGCATCTGCTTGTCGATGCCGTCAAGGCCTGCTGCCAAGAGCACCGAATATGCGAGGTATGGGTTGGCGACCGGGTCGAGCGCACGGAATTCCATGCGGGCGGAATTGCCCTTGCCTGGCTTGTACTGCGGAATGCGCAGCAGCGCGGAACGGTTGTTGTGGCCCCAGCAGATGTAGCTCGGAGCCTCGTTGCCGCCCCACAGGCGCTTGTAGGAGTTGACGTACTGGTCAGTGACCGCGCAGATTTCAGCCGCGTGGTACAGAATGCCGGCCGCGAACTGGCGTGCGGTGACGGACATGTTGAATTCCTGGCCCGCCTCGTAGAACGCGTTGGCGTCGCCTTCGAACAGGCTCAAGTGGGTATGCATGCCGGAACCTGGAGCGTCGGAAAGCGGCTTCGGCATGAAGCTGGCGTGAATGCCGCGCTCCAGCGAAATCTCTTTGACGACGGTACGGAAGGTCATGATGTTGTCGGCCGTGGTGAGCGCGTCCGCATAACGCAGATCGATCTCGTTCTGGCCTGGACCCGCCTCATGATGCGAGTATTCCACCGAAATGCCCATCTGTTCGAGCATGTTGACGGTGGCGCGGCGGAAGTCCATGCCTGGGCTGCGCGGCACATGGTCGAAATAGCCGCCCTCATCGATTGGGGTTGGCGTCTGGGACCAATCATCCTGTCTTTCGAACAGATAGAATTCGATTTCCGGATGCACGTAGAAGGTGAAGCCTTTTTCCTTGGCTTTCGACAGAGCCTGCTTCAGCACATGACGCGGATCGCCCAACGACGGCTCGCCATCAGGGGTAAGCACGTCGCAGAACATGCGCGCGGTGCCTTGCGGGCCTCCACGCCACGGCAGAATCTGGAATGTCGACGGGTCGGGCTTGACGATCATATCGTCTTCGGACACACGGGTGAGGCCTTCCACCGCGGAACCGTCGAATCCGAGCCCTTCCTCGAACGCAGCTTCCAATTCAGCCGGTGCGATAGCCACGGACTTCAGCGTTCCCAACACATCCGTGAACCACAAACGAATGAAGCGCACGTCGCGTTCTTCGACTGTGCGCAAAGCAAACTCTTGCTGTTTATCCATAGTGCCCCATCGTTCCATGCGCATGTTACGAAAGTCGTTAACACGCGCCGAATATGACGAGACCGTCCACGTTGTGGACGGCCGTATCGTCATGGGTTTGCGAACAATGCTCAACGTGCGACTTCAAGCGCCTCTTCCAAAGTGAAGGCGCGCGCATACAGCGATTTGCCGAGAATCGCGGAATCCACGCCCAGATCGGCAAGTTCCTTGATGGCGCGCAGGTCATCGAGCTTGGAAATGCCACCGGACGCGGTGACCTTCGCATCAGTACGTTCCGCAACCTCACGCAGCAGATCGATGTTCGGACCGCTCATCATGCCGTCGCGAGCCACGTCGGTGACCACGTAACGAGAGCAGCCAACGGAATCCAGGAACGCCATGGTTTCGAACAGATCGCCGCCTTCCTTCACCCATCCGCGGGCTGCGAGGGTGTGGCCGCGCACGTCAAGGCCAACGGCCACGCGATCGCCGTACTTCTTGATGACGGAAGCGGTCCAATCCGGATTCTCAAGCGCTGCCGTGCCAATGTTCACACGGGCGGCGCCTGCTTCCAAAGCTGCGTCGAGGGATGCGTCGTCGCGCACGCCACCGGACATTTCGATATTGACCTTGTCGCCAAGCTCCTTGACGATGGCGCGCAGCTGGTCACGGTTGTTGCCCGTGCCGAATGCCGCGTCAAGGTCGACCAGATGAATCCATTCCGCACCGGACTCGACCCACGTGCGGGCAGCCTCCAGCGGCGAACCGTAATAGGTTTCCGAACCGGATTCGCCCTGGCGCAAGCGAACGGCCTTGCCATCACGAACATCGACTGCGGGAAGCAATGTCAAAGACATGTCTGTACCTCTCTGTGATCAACCGACCGCCATTAAACGGCAATCGCAAATAAATGTACCAAGTGGTCGTTTTAAAAGCGTATATGTCAAAGCATCGTCGAAACAATCATCGGCGATCTCGCACCATCAGAACGTCGCAATCCAATTGCGCAGCAACTGCGAGCCCGCTTCGGCGGATTTTTCAGGGTGGAACTGCGTGGCGAACAGCGGACCACGCTCGTAGGCCGCCACGAAACGGCTACGTCCGTACGTGCACCAGGTCACGCGCTCCTCGGCGTCACCGAAATCAAGCTGGTCGCCGGACGTGTCGGCGGGAGCGGCGCTCATCGCGGCGAAGGAATGCACGAAATAGAAACGTTCGCCTTCCACACCCTTCATGAGCACGGAACCTTCCGGCGCCTCGACGGTGTCCCATCCCATATGAGGCACCACATCGGCGTCAAGCAGTTCCACGTCGCCCTTGATCAGGCCAAGGCCCGGAGTGCCGGTGCCGTGTTCCATACCGCGTTCGAACATGATCTGCTCGCCCACGCACACGCCGAGCACCGGTCGCCCGGCACGCAGACGATCCTTGATCACGGTGTCTCCGCCCACCGACTTGAGTCCTTCCATGCATGCGCCGAAAGCGCCCACGCCGGGCACTACCAGACCGTTGGCTTCCAAGGCCTGCCGATGGTCGGAAGTGAGGGTCACGTCAAGGTCGAGATCAGCCAGTGCACGAACCATGGAACGCACGTTGCCGAAACCATAATCGAAAACCACCACGGAAGTCATGGGCGTTCTCCTTCTTGTGTCATTCGTTGTTCTATGGCGCGAGTCGTCTTGTGTCGCGTAACGCATGTTCGGCAGGATGACTCACGTTTGCCGTCGCTAACTGATGCTTGATGCACCGCGTCCGAACCGCGTATGCTCGGCGATAATGCTCATCGCCGCATCCCGATCGAGGTCGGCGGAATCGAAAATGGTCATATCCGCCTGTTCCAGCGCGTTCATATCGGTGATGCCAAGCATGAGATCCTCAACGAACGGCGCAGTGGAGGTGAATAGCACCGGCGGAGCGAAGGTTTTGCCCGCCTTGCCTTCCACGTACATCGTCGCTTCGAGCTTGTCCGCACGGTTGACGGCAAGAATCGCGGGCATGCCGGCAACGACGATCGTCATGTCTTTGACCGCCGCTTCCGGACCGTCTCCGTCGAGATTGCGCAGCACCGCGACAGCACCTTGCGCCGATCCGATGCACTGTGCGGAAATATCGGACAATTCGCAGAATGCCGCCAGCAATCGTGGCGAGGTCAGTCTGGTGATGATCACAGCCACTTTCGCACGATTGCCAAGCAGTCCCTGCAGCTCATCTTCGAATTTCAACGAATCCTCAGCCGCGTTGAGCATGTCGTCGACTTCCGAGGATTCGGAGGATTCGGAGGATTCGGAGGATTCCGCGTTATCGGAAGCTTCGGAGGAATCGAAAGCTTCAGATGGCGGATTGTCCGCCCGCTCATGCTTGGACGCTTCGGCATCCTTGAATTCCTGCTCGAAGCCAGCCATAGCCGCTTCCAATTCCTCTTCGCTGAAATGCATGCCGTCGGCGTTGGGATCGCCGAAATCGTTGGATCCGTCGAATCCTTGGAAATCGTCGAAATCGTTATTTCGATCGTCGCTCATCACAGAGCGCCCTTCGTGCTCGGAATACCGTCGACACGCGGATCCGGCTCGATAGCGAAACGAAGCGCACGTGCCAAGGCCTTGAACTCGGCTTCGGCGATGTGGTGCGGATCACGACCGGAGATCACCTGCAGATGCAGGCAGATTCCGGCATGCATGGCGATGGATTCCATAACGTGACGCACGAGGGAGCCGGTGAAATGGCCGCCGATCATGCAGTATTCGAAGCCTTCCGGCTCGCCGGTGCACACGCAGTACGGACGCCCGGAAATATCGACCACGGCCTTGGCAAGCGCCTCGTCCAACGGCACGGTCGCATCAGCGAAGCGACGGATGCCGCGCTTGTTCCCCAGCGCCTGCTTCAACGCCTCGCCGAACACGATGGCGATGTCTTCGACGGTATGGTGCGCGTCGATGTCGGTGTCACCTGTGGCTTTGATGGTCAGGTCGATCAGCGAATGCTTGCCGAGCGCCGTCATCATATGGTTGTAGAACGGCACCGACGTGTCGATGTCAGTTTTGCCGGTGCCGTCGAGATTCAGGCTCAGTTCGACCTTGGATTCGCTGGTTTCACGAACGATGGTTGCGGTACGCGCCATGTTGCGACTCCTTTTGGAAAATGTTCGGTCCTGTTGTGTTGGTTCAGTCCCGTATGTGCTCAGTCCTGTTCCACAATACGCAACACTTCGACCAAGGCTTCACGGAAACGCGCCATTTCCTCGTCGGTGCCCATACATACGCGCATCCAGCCGTCAGGGCCGACGGTGCGGATGAGCACACCACGCTTGAGCAGTTCGTCGAAGATGCGGTCGCGATCGTCGAAATGACCGCCGAACAGAATGAAGTTGGACTGCGTCTCGGCCACTTCGAGCGGCTGGCCCTTGTAGGTTTGTTCCTTGAGCCATGCCGCGGTCTGATTGCGGATGTCACGCAGGTGCGCCACACGGCTGAGCTGTTCGTCGGTATGTTCGAACGCGGCAAGCGCGGCTGCCTGGGTGACGGCCGACAGGTGGTACGGCATACGCACGATGCGCACACAGTCGATAATGCCCTTGTTGGCGGCCAGATAGCCGACTCGCGCGCCTGCGAAGGCGAACGCCTTGCTCATGGTTCGGCTCACGGCGAGATTCTCATACTCGCCGATGAGTTCGAGCGCGGTGGGCGTGCCCGGATCACGGAATTCGATGTAGGCTTCGTCCACCACGACCACCGGATGCACGCCTTCGGCGGCACCTTCGACTTCAGCGGTTTTGGCGGCTTCGAGCACGCGCTTGAGATCGTCCATCTTCAGAGGCGTGCCAGTCGGATTGTTCGGGCTGGTGAGCACGATCATGGCCGGCTTGACGTCTTCGATGGCCTTGATAGTGGCGTCTACGTTCAGCGAGAAATCCTCGTTGCGGTGCGCAAGCTTCCATGTGGTGAACGTGTCGCGGGCGTATTCCGGATACATCGAATACGTCGGATCGCAGCCGAGCGCAATGCGTCCTGGACCGCCGAAAGCCTGGAACAGCTGCAGCATGATCTCGTTGGATCCGTTGGCACCCCACAACTGGTCGACTTCCAGCTTGACGCCGGACTCGCGTTCGAGATAGTCGCAGAATGCCTGACGCAACGCGATATGCTCACGATCCGGGTAACGGTTGAGCGTCAGAGCGATTTCCTTGACTCGCTGCGCGATGGTTTCGACCACTGCCGGTTCCGGCGCATACGGATTCTCGTTGACGTTGAGGCATACCGGCACGTCCAATTGCGGCGCACCGTACGGCTCCTCACCGATCAGATCGTTGCGCAGCGGAAGATATGCCGGAATGGCGTTGCTGGAAGTCTCACTCATCGAAGGCCTGCCTGCTCTTCCTGTTCCTTGATGGTTTCCTTGTTGTACGGATCGTCGATGAAACGGCTCAGCACGCTTTCACCGTGTGCCGGCAGATCTTCGGAAACGGCGAAGGCGTTCACACGAGCAGCGAGGGTCTTCAATCCCTGCTCGTCGTATTCGATGACTTCGACCGGCTTCATGAAGGTGTGCACGCCCAGACCGGAGGCGAAGCGTGCAGTGCCGGAAGTCGGCAGCACGTGGTTGGAGCCGGACATGTAGTCGCCCAGCGGCACCGGAGAGTACGGGCCACGGAAGATGGCACCGGCGTTGCGAATCTTGGCGATCACGGCATCCGGGTCGGCGGTCTGGACCTCAAGGTGTTCGGCGGCATACGCATTGGCCGCGTCAATGGACTGCTCGATGCCATCGGTGAGGATGATGCCGGACTGGCGTCCGCGTAGCGACGTGTTCACACGCTCGGAGTGCTCGGTGCGCGGCACACGGTACTTGAGGTTCTCCTGCACCTGTTCGGCAATCTCTTCGCTGTCGGTGATGAGCACGGAACCGGCGAGTTCGTCATGCTCGGCCTGACCGATCAGATCGGCGGCCAGCCAGCTCGGGTTGGCACCCTTGTCTGCGATGATGGCGATTTCGGTCGGTCCTGCCACGGCGTCGATGCCGACAATGCCCGACACCATGCGCTTGGCGGTAGCGACGAAGATGTTACCCGGACCGGTGATCTTGTCGACCGGATCGCACAGGATTTCGCCGTCCTGCGGTTCGGATCCCTTGGCGCCGTAAGCGAACATGGCCACGGCCTGAGCGCCGCCGACCGCATACACTTCGTCGACGCCGAGAATGGCGCAGGTGGCGAGAATGGTCTTGTCAGGCAGACCGTCGGCATTGTTACGGCTCGGCGGGGTT
>QWCY01005729.1_pt1 | contig 11521 bp, 11 predicted proteins | sample 1972631 | NCBI WGS metagenome assembly QWCY01 (sample SAMN09866696, study PRJNA288562) | Human gut metagenome isolate pre1_stool, whole genome shotgun sequencing... | isolation source: gut | host: Homo sapiens | place: USA: California
CCGCATCATTCAACGTCGTACCCGCAAACTTCGCCCACAACAGGAATATCAACGACATCCCCAGCACGATCTTGGCAAACGAAAGGAAATACTTGTAGTGAAACGACTGCAATGTCAGAATCACCACCATACACCCGAACATCAAAAACAACTGTTTAATCAAATAATAACTGGTATTCCCTCCCCGCACACGAAACGCCAGACTCCCCGTCGAAGAATACACCACGATCAACGAGGCCAGCATCAACCCGATGACCACGTACCACAACGTCCGATCCCCCTTAAATACCACCTTATTCTTTAGATTCAACATACTGATTTCTCGATTTATGATTTAGCGATTTAGTGATTTAGTGATCTCCGATTAAGTGATTATAAAATCACCTAATCATTAAATCGGCAATCACAGAATCCTCTCGTCTTTCAACTTTTAGTTTTTATCTTTTAGTTTTTAACTTTTTCACCTTCTCCTTAAACATCTCCCCTCTATTCTCGTAATTCTTAAACAAGTCAAAACTAGCGCAACAAGGAGAAAGCAGAACCACATCCCCCTTCTCTGCCCGGCGATAAGCCACCTCCATCGTCTCATCCAGACTATGAGTATCCACCACCTCACAGATCGGCGAAAACGCCTCGATCAACTTCTTATTATCCACTCCCATACAAATCAATAACTTCACCTTCTCCTTCACCAAATCAAACAACACGCTGTAATCATTTCCTTTATCCGTTCCTCCCGCAATCCACACCACCGGAGCGTGCATACTATCCAAAGCATACCAAGCCGAATCCACGTTTGTTGCCTTTGAATCATTAATATAAGTAACACCATTCACCACGTCCACCGTCTCCAAACGATGCTCCACCTGCGGGAATGTTGTCAACCCCTTCCTCAAATCCTCATCACTCACCCCAGCCTTCAAAGCGGCTAATATTGCTGCCATCGCATTATACACGTTATGCCGTCCTTGAATCGTGATCTCCTGTTTGGCAATCCGGAACTCCCGATCTCCCCAGTGAGCCACCACAACATCCCCATCCATGTAAGCATTCACCCCGGCGTAATCCGAGTAAGTGAACCCGACTGCCTCCGGCACAATATCCCCCCGTTTCACTCTCTCCCGCACTACCTCGCAGTCATAACCATATATAAACAAATCCTCCTTCCGCATATTATTCAATATCCGGAACTTCGAATTCGCATAATTCTCAAATTTATAATCATACCGATCCAGATGATCCGGTGTAATATTCGTCAATATCGCCGTGTCACAACGGAATTGGAACATCCCGTCCAACTGAAAACTAGACAACTCCACCACGTACACCCGATGCAAATCGTCAGCCACCTGTGCCGCCAAACTATTCCCCACGTTCCCCGCCAGTCCCACGTCATACCCGGCCTTCTCCAATATATGATACAGCAACAAAGTAGTAGTAGTCTTCCCGTTACTCCCCGTGATACAATACATCTTCGCATCCGTGTGCCGTCCCGCAAACTCGATCTCGGAAATCACCTCAATTCCCTTCTCCCTCAGCCCCACGATCATCGGCAGCTTATCCGGAATACCCGGACTCTTCACCACCAAATCTGCGGCGAAAATGCGTCCTTCCGTGTGTTGCCCCTCTTCATACTCTACCCCCAATTCCTCCAACACACGCTTATACTTGTCGGCCAACTTCCCCTTGTCCGACAAAAAAACCTCATACCCTAACTTCTTTCCTAACTTGGCAGCTCCCGCTCCACTTTCTCCTCCGCCTAAAATAACCAACCGTTCCATCATTTTAGATTTTAAATCTTACGAATTAAATGATTTAGTAATTTCCGATTAGGAGATTCCCGCTCACGATCCAATACTCTTTTCAATCTCTGAATCATTAAATCGCCAATCACTGAATCTCTTTATTTTAAATTTCTTCTATCGTATTTTCAACGTCACAATCGTTATCACCGCCAGCGCGATTCCCACGATCCAGAACCGGGTCACGATCTTCGGTTCCGGAATCCCTTTCTTCTGGAAATGGTGATGTAACGGGGACATCAGGAATATCCGTCGTCCCTCCCCGAACTTCTTCTTTGTATATTTAAAATAGCTGACCTGCATCATCACCGACAAATTCTCCACGAGGAAAATACCACACAAGATAGGGATCAGCAACTCCTTATGAATCATGATTGCGAACACGGCAATAATTCCCCCCAGCGACAAACTCCCCGTGTCACCCATAAACACTTGAGCCGGAAACGAGTTATACCACAGGAACCCGATCGTCGCCCCGATAAACGCGGCAATAAACACCACCAGCTCCCCCGAATGTGGAATATACATGATATTCAAGTAATCCGCGTACACCATATTACCCGACACGTACGCCAGAATACCCAACGTCGCCCCCACGATAGCCGAAGTCCCCGTTGCCAGACCATCCAATCCATCCGTCAGGTTCGCCCCGTTCGACACCGCCGTAACAATCACGATCGTGATAATAATAAACACGATCCAACCGATCTCCTCGGCATAGTCCCCGAAAAGCGCCCCGAACCAAGCGTAATCAAACTCGTTATTCTTGAAAAAAGGTATCGTCGTCTTGGTCGATTTTATATCTTTCGTCAAAACGGTCTGGTTCGTCTCGGACACAAACCCCTCGTCCACCGTGCTGGTTACCACCCCGACTTCCGAAATGGAAACCTTCTCCCGGATCAGCACGTCATCGCTCACGTAAAGAGTTACCCCCACGATCAGCCCCAGACCCACTTGTCCGATCACCTTGAAACGTCCCTTCAACCCCTCCTTGTGCTTCCGGAACACTTTGATATAATCATCCAGAAAACCGATCAGCCCCAACCAGATCGTCGAAACAATCATCAACTGGATATACACGTTATCCAACCGGGCAAACAAAACCACCGGAACCAAAATCGCCAGCAGGATAATCACCCCGCCCATCGTCGGTGTTCCCTTCTTCTGCATCTGCCCTTCCAACCCCAAGTCTCGGATTTCCTCCCCAACCTGTTGCTTCTGCAAAATACGGATAATACGCTTTCCCACCACCGTGGCAATCAACAATGACAAAATCACCGCACAAGCCGACCGGAACGTGATGTATTGAAACATTCCCGCTCCCGGGAAATCAAACTGTTCTAAATAATCAAAGATATGATAAAACATGACCTACAACTTAAATATTTCCTTAATAACCTCTTTATCATCAAAATGATGTTTCACACCCTTTATCTCTTGGTAATCCTCGTGTCCTTTCCCGGCCACCAGCACAATATCTCCCTTCTTCGCCAACATCAACGCTGCACGGATCGCCTCCTTCCGATCGGTAATCGCCAGCACCCGGCTCGCCGCCTCGTCCGGCACCCCGGCTCGCATATCCTCGATTATCGCAACAGGTTCCTCGCTTCGCGGGTTATCGGACGTCAGAATCACCCGGTCACTCAACCGACAGGCAACCTCCGCCATCTCCGGCCGTTTCGTCCGGTCCCGGTCACCCCCGGCACCCACCACCGTGATCACCGTCCCCTCCTTCTTCAGCCCCTCGATCGTCGATAACACGTTCTCCAACGCATCCGGCGTGTGCGCGTAATCCACGATAGCCATCACCCCTTCCTTCGATAAAATGGTCTCGAAACGTCCCGACACCGGCACCAGCATACTCATCACGGGCAACAACTCCTCTTTCCCGAAATCCAACAACCGTGCGCTTGCGTAAACCGCCAGCAAATTATAAGCATTAAAATCCCCCACGAACCTCGTCCACACCTCGCTGCCGTCCAGTAGCAATAACGTCCCGTCCAGATGCCGTTCCAACGTCTTGCAGTTAAAATCCGCCATCCGCTTACAGGAATAAGTATATTTATGAGCTACCGTGTTCTGCAACATCACCATCCCGTTCTTGTCATCCCCGTTCGTCAACGCGAAAGCCTTCTTCGGCAAGCGGTCAAAAAACGCCTTCTTCGCCTCGATATACGCTTTAAAAGTTTTGTGATAATCGAGATGATCGTGCGTGATATTCGAGAAAATCGCCCCATCAAAATCCAACCCGCTAATCCGTCTTTGGTCAATAGCGTGCGAACTCACCTCCATGAAACAATACTCGCACCCGGCATCCTCCATCCGCCCCATCAGCTCGTTCATCTCCATCGCGTCCGGAGTCGTGTGAGTAGCGTGAACCCTCTCGTCCCCAATATAATTACACACCGTTGACAAAAGTCCCGCTTTCCTTCCCAGCAAACGCACCAGCTCGTACAACAGCGTCGCCGTCGTCGTCTTCCCGTTCGTCCCGGTCACCCCGACCACCTTCATCCGGTGGGACGGGTTCCCGTAAAAATTAGAGGCCATCACCCCCAGCGCCTCCGAAGAATTACCCGTCTTCACGTAAACTACCCCCTCTTTCAACTCTCCCGGCACCTCCTCACAGACAACCGCCACGGCTCCTGCCGCCACGGCCTTCCCGATATACCCGTGTCCATCCGCACTCACTCCCCTTTGGGCAACAAACAAATCTCCCTCTCCGACCTTTCTCGAATCGAAGTGTATCATCTTAACCTCTACATCCGGTCTCCCTTGCACGACCTCGCAGGCAACCCCGTCTAACAGCTCTCTTAAATTCATCTCAAAATATTAATTTTAGCTCCTATCTATTCAGTGACTTAATGATTTCCGATTAGTCGATTCTCTCCAATCAACACTCTTTTTAATCACTTAATCATTCAATCGGCAATCACAGAATCTTTTTCATTCTAAACTCTAAATTCTAAATTCTACATTATCTCAACTCAATATGTACATAACTCCCCCTTCTCACCTTCCCTCCCGGAGTCAACGATTGCTGGCTCACCGTACCGACCCCGCTCACCCCGACTTTCAGTCCGCTATTCTCCAACAAGTACAGCGCATCCCTCAGCCCCATTCCCTTCACGTTCGGCACCAGTGTCATATCCACACTCCGGGCTTTCAACACGAACTCCGTCCCCTCCTTATCCCGTGAAGTCATCACCCAATCGGCACGCTCCGCCTCATCCTCCGTCACGTTAATCCCCAGCTCGTCATATATCTCCAGAAAATCACTCTTCAACCCGTTCTGACTGATCGGCAGTGTCTCGTCCTTCTCCTCCTCGTCCTCGTTATTATCCCCCATCAACGATGCCATCGTGTAAATCTTATCGGCAATCTCCTTGAACACGCTACCCGAAACCACGTTTCCATAATACCCCACCGACCGCGACGGGTTATCCACCACCACGATACACGAGTACATCGGCTTGTCCGCCGGGAAATCCCCCACGAAACTAGCCCGGTACTTCGGTTCGGAATTATACCCTTTCGACCCCGCAGCTACCTTTGCCGTCCCAGTCTTCCCCGCAATCTTGCAGGCCGCATTCTTCAAATTCTTCGCCGAGCCGTTCTCTACCACCCCTTCCATCATCTGTTTCATATAAGCCACCGTCTGCCGACTGCAAATATGACTACTCACCACCTCCGGTTCGAACCGCTCCACCACCCGGCTCCCGTTACGAATCTCCTTCACGATACGCGGTTTCATCCGTTTCCCGTCATTTGCCAGTGCATTATAAAAAGCCAACACCTGCAATGGCGTAATCTTCAACTCGTACCCGAAACTCATCCAGCGCAGCGTGGTACCGCTCCACGTCTTATCCCCCGGATACTTAATATAAGGATCCGCCTCTCCCGCCAACTCGATCCCCACCTTTTTATTCAACCCCATCGCGTACCACCGGTTCACGAACTTCTCCGGCTGTTGTCTGTAATGCTCATATACTAATTCCGTGATTCCGTTCAGCGAACGCTCGAAAATCCCCTGCACCGTCACCTTACCGATCGGCGACCTCGCCTCCTTCAACGTCACCCCGTTATGCGTGTAAATACCTTTTCCTAAGTCAACCGTGTCCTCCGGGTGAACATACCCGTCCTCCAACAGAGCCACCATCGTTGCCGCCTTGATCACCGAACCCGGTTCCGCGGCATCCCCGATAGCGTTATTCAACACCTCCCGGTACCCCGTCGCCGTCTTCGACACGATCGCGATGGCCTTTATATCTCCCGTCTTCACGTCCATCAAGATAGCTGTCCCCGCACTAGCCTTGTAATGCTCCAACTGCCGGGTCAAAGCTCCCTGCACAATATCTTGACACTCCACGTTAATCGTCGTCACCACGTCATTCCCGTCCACCGGATCATCCACCGTCACCGAAACCCACCGTCCCGACATCATCTGCCTGATACTCCGTCCCGGTTCTCCCCGCAACTGTTTCTCGAAAGCCCCTTCAATCCCCACGCGTCCCTCGAAACTACCATCCTTCGCCTCGTTCAAGTAACCGATCGTCCGATAGGCCAAATCCCTGTGCGGCTGCAAACGCACGTTTTCCCGTTCCAGAATCAGACCGCTCTTCGTACCCCTTTCCCGAAAAATAGGAAATTTCTTAACCTCCAATAAATCGGTGTAAGAAATTTTCTTCTTGTTCACAAGCAAATAACGATTCGGCTTTGCCCCGTACTTTCCCTGCCACAACTTCTTCCGGTACTCTGCCGTCGGGGCGTCCTTGAAAAAGCGGGACAACATCATCGACAAACTATCCACCTTCTTCCGGAACAGCGTGTCCGGAATCGCCTTGCAATCCAGTCTCAGCGAATAATAAGGAACCGAACTCGCCAGAATTCGCCCGTCATCCGCATATATATTCCCCCGGTTCGGTGCCACTTCAAAATCTTTAAACGACACCGAACGTCCCATCTTCCTCCACTTATCCCCTTCCCATATTTGCACGTGCAGGGCCTTTATTACGATTAGGGCAGCAATCACCATCACGATCAGGTACACAAGTCCCAACCGCCCGGCCAATTCATGTTTTATAGATGCTGCCATGTTATAGTTAAAAATTAAAAGCTAAAAACTAAAAGTTCATACCCATCGTAAAACCTGATAGTCCTTAACCTGTTATTATATCTTTTATCTTTCATCTTTTAGTTTTTAGTTTTTATCTTTTAGTTTTCATCTTTCCAACTACCCCCACTAACTCCCCCTTGCACAAGGGGAAAAACCGCTTGGTAATCAACTCTCCCCCTGTGTAAGGGGGAGCCGGAGGGGGTAGTTTCTTCCACTTTTATCTTTTAGTTTTTATCTTTTATCTACCAAAATCACCTCGTGATTTTGGTAGGCGGTTCCTTACTCTGCACTAAATCCAACCCCGCCTCCTGAATCCGTTTTTCCACCTCCGAGGGAACACTGATCCTCATCAACTCCGAGGCTGTCGTGATCGACTCGAAACGCAACTCGCTCAACTCCTTCTCCATGCTCACCTTCTTCATGTACAACTTCTCCGTTGCATACCCGTTAGCGATATAAACGATTCCCAAAAAAGTCAGGAAAAGAATAAACCCGATGTTTTTACGCAACACGGTATCCGCCAACAAACGCCCATCCAGCAACTCCTTCATCGAATCCCCCAGCACCTCCTTCTGTTCCTGCAACGGTGGCACAAAATCCTTTACCTTCTTTTTCTTAAACCACATCATTCAATTCATTTAAAATTTAAAGTTTAAAATGAAAAAGATTCCGTAATTGCCGATTCGATGATTGGGTGATTAAAATCACTTCATCAATCACTCAATCACAAATCACCTAATCACTTAATCATCTTTTCGTCTTTCCGTTTTTCCGCGATCCGCAACTTTGCACTTCTCGCTCTCGGGTTTCTCTCGATCTCCTCTTCCGACGGCACGATCACCTTCCGGTTCACCAACTCAAAATTCCGTTTCACGTGACCATAAAAATCCTTCTCCACCTTCCCCTCGAAATTACCGCTCTTCAAAAAATTCTTCACGATCCGGTCTTCCAACGAGTGATACGTGATCACCACCAACCGACCACCGGGACGCAACGCCCGCTCCGCCTCCTTCAACATATCCTCCAACGCCTCCAACTCTCCGTTTACCTCGATACGCAAAGCCTGATACACCTGCGCCAAGTACTTCTTCTCCTTCTGTTTCGGCACGCAGGGAGCGATCACCTGCAAAAACTCCTCCGAGCGAGTGATCATCTTCTCCGTCCGGGCCTTCACGATCAGGTCAACCAACCGTCTCACGTTATCCACCTCCCCGTAGTTCCTGAAAATCCGGGTCAAATCCTCCTCGCTATATGTATTCAGAATATCCGTGGCCTTTAGTCGGCTCCGCTGGTTCATCCGCATGTCCAACTCTGCGTCAAACCGGAAGGAGAACCCCCGCCCCGCCTCGTCAAACTCGTGCGACGACACGCCCAAGTCGGCCAGAATCCCGTCTGCCTCGTCGTACCCGCAGTACCTCAAGAAATTCCGCAGATACCTGAAATTATGATTCACGAAAATAAACCGACTATCATCCGGCACGTTAGCCAGCGCGTCGGAATCCTGATCGAAACCGATCAGGCAACCATCCTTCAATCGTTTTAATATCTCTCTCGAATGACCACCGCCCCCGAAAGTCAAATCAAGATACACCCCATCCGGATCAATATTCAACCCCGAAACGGACTCTTCCAACAATACCGGCACGTGATACATGGTTACACAAATTTAAAGTTAAAAAATAAAAACATAAACATCTCGTCGATAGGCAATTAATCCATCAGCCCTACAAACCGATTTGCGACGTCAAAAGTACAAATTCATCCGTATTCATCGTACTCTCTTCATACTTTATTTTACCCCAAATCTCGATTTTCGAATCCTGCCCTACCATCACGATCTCATCTCCTTCGATACCGATACTATCCAGCATCTTACGCGGAATCAACACGCGCCCGTTCCCGTCCAGTTCCACCTCCTGCGCCCCCCGGAAAAACTCCCGAAAAAAACGCACCTGTTCCCGGTTAAACTGGCTCAACTTCTCCCTCAATCCCGCGATCAACTTCAACCACTCATCCTTCGGGTAAACGTCAATACATTCATCGAAAATATTCCGCCGCATCACAAACGACACCTCTCCCGCCGCCTGCATTTCCTTCCGGAAAACAGCCGGAACAACAGCTCGTCCCTTGCTATCTAGCTTGCATGTATAATCTCCAATAAATGACAACATATTACTTCCCTAATTTGTGATGTAAAGTTATAAAATTATTTCCCACTTTAAACCACTTTCCCCCACTTTTTTATAACAAAAACAACAATACACTAAAAACCATGTATATAGATCACCATATTATATTCAACAAAACGAAAAGTATAAATTATAACAATTATACATTCATCAAGTGTGAGAATATAATATCACCACACATCATCAAATGAAGAAAGGATGAATACCTAAGATAATCACCAGATAATTATAGAGTAAAAACCTATTAACTTCGATACAAACACACTCATGAACGTCTTTGATACGTCTTTGTAACGAAGTTGATACGTCTTTAACCCCTAAGTACATCGAATATGCAACGGGTAAACACCGTGTATTATCCTGAAAAAAGTTTACAATAAACCCGTGTCAGAACCACGAAATTCTTACTCCACAATATTCACCACTGGAACACTAATTTCATCTTCTATCCCGATCATTGCATTCACAAGAAACACCCTCCGGAAATAGCGAATATCCTCCACCCGAATCGGACACGCCTGAATCCTCCCCTCGTCCAACAAACTCTGCCGCCTAGTCCCCTCAAGCAAACAAGTCTCCGGCGTGTAAAGGCCGCCACCCGCATCCTCGAACACCACGTTCGTAAAAGAGGTATCGGTCACCCACCCATCCCGCACGATCAACACGTCATCACACTCTCCCCGCTTTTCCAGCAAACGGGCAAACACCGACCGATCCGTCGATTTGTAGCGGTAATCCACACCATCCCCGTTCACCAGTCGTAAACTCCTGATCCGCCTCATCACGTAAGGCTGAAAACTCACCTCCCGGACCTCCGAATCATACACCACCCGGCACTTCACCAACCCGGAACACATCGTGGCCGGAATAACCATCCGCCCGACCTCCCACGCGAGAGGCTTCCCGAAAAAGGCCTCCGCCGTCACCCTAGCCCTTCGCTCGTGGGCTTCCAGATTATAAAACTGCCCGTCCAGCACCTTGATCGTCTCGATAAAACGCTCCATAACAAATTATTTAAATCACTTATCAAACGGAAGATACACCTTTGCCAGCACCTCCTCGTACTCCGCCCGGCACTCACTGTTAATCGTGATTCCCCCGCCACTACGGAAATAATACCGCCCGTCACGCACCTCTATATAGCGAATCATCACCGCCGAATCCAACCTCTTCCCGTCAAAATACCCGAAGACACCCGTGTAAAACCCTCTCCGTTCACCCTCTGCCCGGGCAATAATACGTAACGTCGAAGGTTTCGGCGCACCCGAAATAGACCCGGCAGGCAACATCCCGAAAACCACCTCCCCCAAACGGGAATAATAATCCCCCGTCAACCGTCCCGTCACCTCCGAACTCACTTGGAGAATCTCCCCCCGGCTCACCCGCAAACGATCGATATACCGGAAACGCCGCACGTCCACCCGTTCCGCCACCCGGTTAAGATCATTCCGGATCAAATCCACGATCGTGTTATGCTCCGAACGCTCCTTGTAATCCTCCAGAATCACCCGCCCCGCATCAGGCACCGAGGCATCAATCGTTCCCTTCATCGGGTAAGAAGAAATCACCCCCTCATCCACCCGCACGAAAATCTCCGGCGAGAAACAGACAAATCGCCCCGGAACCAACAAACGGTAAGGCGACCAGGCCCGGTGGAAAATCTCTTCCAACGTCCAGTCCGTCTCCAACCCCGTCGCCACCGTCAGGTTCAACAAAAAAGAATCGCCCCGAGCCAATCCCTCCCGCACCGCGGCAAACTTCTCCCGGTAAGCCTCGTACGCCACCGGATTCGGGGAAAACACTCGTTCCAACACCTCCCCCGACATTTCTTCCCTCACCGGAGAATTAGTGACACCCCCGGCCTCGAAAAGAATCTCTTGCTGTCCCAACGGGTCGGACACGAAAAAGCCTTCCGACAACTCGAAATCAACACCGAACAAAAACGGTTCCCGCCGGGCTCCCGCCTCGTTCATGCACACCCGAACCTCGTTTGCAGTAATCATACTCATAACCCAAAAAACGGTCAGTGGCCCCGACCCCTCACGTAAAAGAAATGTTTTAAAAACAAAGGTTGCTCCTCACCCGGAGCATTATAAAAACTCTCCAAGAAACGATTGAACGGCTGCCGTCCCTCCGCGGCATAACGCACCGCGTCATCGGTAATGTCCTCGAAAGTAATCGTCACGTCACGCCGAGGCACGAAAAACAGCAAATTCGCCAGCACGTAAAAAATCCCTTTCAGATAAGTCCACGCGAAATTCGGCGAGCGCCCCGTCTTGGCCCTTGACCACATACTCCCCCACAACCCCCGGATACGCATACCCACCGCACCATCGCCCAGGATTTGGACGACGCATTCACCCAATCAGGACGGGGGCTGGGCATCTCCTACAACCAGAACAGATTCTATTTCCGGA
>QWCY01005736.1_pt1 | contig 11506 bp, 9 predicted proteins | sample 1972631 | NCBI WGS metagenome assembly QWCY01 (sample SAMN09866696, study PRJNA288562) | Human gut metagenome isolate pre1_stool, whole genome shotgun sequencing... | isolation source: gut | host: Homo sapiens | place: USA: California
AGCCATGTGCTGGAGGCCATGGGCGTTGACGCCGCATGGATCGACGGCTCCGTCCGCGTCTCGCTCTCCGATGAGACGACGGAGGACGACATCCGCGCACTGGCCGAGGCCCTGCCCGCCGTGCTGACGGAGCTGCGGGGCGGAGGGCGGCGCGCATGACCCGCCCGCTCCGCAATCTCATCTCCGCCGTCACGCTCGCGGCCCTGACGGGCCTGCTCGTTCTGGCGGCCACACAGTGGACGGACGTCTTTTTCCGCTTCTATCCGTCGTTTTCCCGCTGGATCCTCGGCGTGCTGGCCGGGATCACGAGCGTTACGTCCTTCCCGCTGTGGGAGCCGGGCCTGTGCCTGATCGTGCTGTGGGGCATCATCTCGCTGATCCGCAGTCTGGTGCACCATCACTTTCTGCGCTGGCTCAGCGGTTTGCTGCTGACGCTGTGCGGCGCTGCCTTCTTTTTTATGGCCGTGTGGGGCCTGAATTACTTCGCGCCCCCGATGTCCGACCGCCTCGGGCTGGAGACGCAGGAGCGCACCCCGGCTGAGCTGCGCGAGGTCACGGCCTATTTTCTGCAGAAGGCCAACGAGACCGCGCCGCTGGTCGAGCGTGATGCCGACGGCGTCATTGCGGCCTCGGACCTCTCTCAGCTCGGCAAGCAGGCCGGGGCGGGCTATGAGACGCTTGCCAAAACGACGGACTGCTTCGACGGCTCCACGGCCCGGGTCAAGACGCTGCTGAGCAGCAAATGGTTCGGCAAAACGGGAACGACCGGCATCTTTATCGCCTTTACCGGCGAGAGCAGCATCAGCTCCACGACGTTCACGGCCTCCGTGCCGTTCACCATGTGCCACGAGATCGGCCACCGCATGGCCTTCGCCCGCGAAAACGAGGCAAACTTTGCCGCCTTCCTCGCCTGCGAGGCAAGCGATGATGCGCGCTTCACCTATTCCGGCTACTACACGGCCTTCCTCTACTGCTATAACGCGCTGCGCAAGGTCGATGCCGCTGCGGCAAACGAGGTCTGGAGCGGCGCGTGCAACGAGCTGCGCGCCGACTGCGCCGCTGCGAACTCACACTATAAAAAAGTGGAAGACCAGAAGGTCTCCCAGGTCACGGATAAGATTTATAACAGCTACCTGCAGACGGTCGGCGTGGAATCCGGCCGCCAGTCCTACGGTGAGGTGGTCGATCTGCTGACCGCCTGGTACTTTTCACAGGAGGCCACGCAATGAAACGAGCGCCCTGGCTCTATACCCTGATGCAGATCGCCCTGTGGAGCATCCATGGCGTTCTGATTTCCTATGCACAGCGCTATCTTGCCGGGATGGGCATGCGCGACAGTGCCATCGGCCTGCTGCTCGGCGGCGCGACGGCGGCGGGCTTCGTGCTGCAGCCGCTTCTGGCCGCCGTATGCGACCGCTCGCGCCTGACGGTCCGCGTGACGCTGCTGACCGGCGGCGGACTGATGCTGCTGTGCTGCGCGGCCCTCCTCCCGGCGGCAAAGAGCCTGACCCTGACGGCTGCGTTCTATGCAGTGGCCTGCTGCATGGCGCAGACCGTCCCGTCGTTCGTCAATGCCCTCGGTATGGCGGCGGAGCGGAAGGGCATGCGCCTGAATTTCGGCATCTCCCGCGGCGCCGGGTCCATCGGCTTCGGCCTGACGGCCCAGCTGGCCAATGTGCTTCTGCTGCGCGGCGGCCTGCGCACCGTGCCGCTCTACTCCCTCTGCCTTGCCGCCATTCTGACGGCCACGGCGCTCTGCTTCCCCCGCACGGCGGAGGACGCGCCGGAGGCGGAGACGGAGCGGGCCTCCGGCCTTGGCCGGTTCCTGCGCGGCAGCCCGCGCTTCTGCCTGCTGCTGGCGGGCGCGTTCCTGCTGTTCTTCGGGCATAACACCCTTGCAAGCTATCTCTACCGCGTGGCCCAGTGGAAGGGCAACGCCGATGCGCAGGGAACGGCGACGATGCTTGCGGCCCTGCTGGAGCTTCCCATCCTGTTTGGCTTCCCGTTCCTGCTGCGGAAGGCGGGCAGCGGGGCCTGGCTGCGGCTGTCCGGCCTGTTTTTCACGCTTCGGCTGCTGCTGACGCTCGTTCTGCCCGGAACGGCCGGGTTCTATCTGGCCCAGTGCATGCAGATGGGCGGCTTCGCCCTCTATACCGTCAGTTCGGTGTATTATGTCAACGAGATCATTCCCGTGCAGGACGCCGTCAAGGGCCAGAGCTTCCTTGGCGCGGCCGGAACGATCGGCGCGGTCGCCGCGAACGTGCTCGGCGGCGCGCTGCTCGACGCCTCGGGCGTGCCGCTGCTGCTGACGGTCTGCACGATTGTTTCCGCCGCCGGTGCGGCCATCGTGTGGTGCGCCGTGCAGACAAAAAAGCACGCCGCCTGCTGAGTTCGACAGACTTCGCAGGCAGAACGTGCTATAATGGCGCTACAGCTTATCCAATGCGAGTGTACTTCCCGACCCCGGCGCGGCGCGCCGGACCCAAAATGCAGACTATCCCCTCGGATTTCATATCCGAGGGGACTTTTTTATATGGGCAGCGCCGCACAATTCATCACCGGCCTTCGCCGGATATTTTTTGCCGATCCATCGGTTCGGAAAGTTTGGAGTATTGCGCAGCCGTTGGCGGCTCTGCCGCCTTACGGATGCGGCATGCCCCTCGCGGGCACACAAAGTACGCCTGCACTTCCCAAACCTTGGCTCGACCAAAAATCTCTCGGCGAATGCTCTCGATCAATTGTGCGGCGCAGCCCGAAAGAACGAAATAATGACCCGCATAAAGCTAGGCGAGAAGACCGTATTTGACCTTGATGCGGTCGAGCTTTTCGAGCATCGGCTCGCCGAACAGCCACAGGAAGCAGACCGTCGCCGCGGCGTGGACGCAGTCCACCGGGAAGCCGGAGAGCAGATAGGCCCCGATCGTGGCCCAGCTCACCGGGCTCTGCCACAGCAGGGCGGACGAGACGTTCATCAGCACGCCGTAGACGAGCAGGGCGGACAGCGCGCCAAAGATGCACAGGCTCACGCGGCCGCGCCGCAGCAGCCCGCGGCGGTAGAGCACGCCCGCCAGAAAGCCGCACAGGCCCATGGCGAACATCTGCCACGGCGTCCACGGCCCCTGACCGTACATGACGTTCGACAGCAGCATGGCAAGCGCCCCCGTAAGGAAGCCCGCCTCGCCGCCGAGCGCCACGCCGCTGACGATGACCAGCGCCAGCACCGGCTTGAACTGCGGCAGGGCAGAGAAGGCCGCGCGCCCGGCCACGCACAGGGCCGAGAGCACGGCCAGCAGCACGAGCTCGCGCGCCGTCGGACCGCGCCGCTCAAACAGCAGGGCAAAGGGCAGCATGACCTCCAGCAGCACCAGCAGCGAGATGAACAGGTATTTTCGGTCGCCCAGCAGATACACGCCGCAGAGGATCGTCGCGGGAACAGCCAGTGCGATCACGCCGAGCGAGACCCACGTCCGCTTGGTCAAATGCCTGCGCGGGCCTGCCTCCGAGGCGCGGCCCGTCCTGCGCGAGACGAGCAGCATCGCGCCGACGAGAAGGACTGCCAGCCCCACGCACAGCGCGCCCTGCGGCACGGCAGCCAGAAACGGGATCGAGATTTTGTGCGTCAGCTGCAGGAACAGCGTGACGACGCAGCCGAGCAGCCCGAGCGCGCCGAGGCTGCGCCAGTGCGGCAGCGGCTTGACCTCCGGCGGGTGCAGCAGGTCCTTCGGCGGGGCTGCGGGCGGCTCGCGCCGCTCCGGGGGCGGGGTCTCCGTGCCGCCGCAGGCGGCGATCAGCTCCTCGCACGTCACGGCCTGCGGCAGCAGGCGGCGGGCCATGCGGTTCGCGGCCGTCGTATAGAAGTGATTCCCGGCGAAGAAGTCCGTCGGGCCGCCCTCGGCTGCGATGGAGCCGTCGAACATCAGAAGACAGCGGTCGGCATACTGCGCGCAGAATTCAACGTCATGGCTGACCATGACGACCGTCGCGCCCTGCTCCAGCAGACCGTTCAGGATCGCGGCCAGCTCGCGCTTGACCTGCGCGTCCATGCCCTTTGTCGGCTCGTCGAGCAGCAGAAGCTCCGGCCCGGCCAGCAGCAGCTTGGCCAGCGCGGCGCGCTGCTGTTCGCCGCCGGAAAGATCGTAGGGATGCCGGTCCAGCAGGCCCTCCAGACGGCAGAAGCAGGCCATTTCCTGCATGCGCCGCGCCTGCTCCGCCTCCGGCAGGGAGGCGAGCTGCTCCCGCAGCTCATCACGGACCGTAGCGCGGTCAAAGAGCATCTGCGGGTCCTGCGGCAGAAGGCCGATGCGCTCGGTCCGGCAGAAGCGCTTGCCGCGCAGCGGGCGGCGCAGACCGGCCAGCAGGCTCAGCGTCGTCGTCTTGCCGCTGCCGTTTCCGCCAAGCAGGGCGGTCAGCTGGCCGCGGGCAAAGCTGCAGCTCAGGTCCTGCAGCACGTCCTCGCCGTCCTTTTCATAGCGGAACCAGACGTCCTTCAGGCCGAGCAGCTCCTCTCCGGCGGGGCGGAGCCTGCGCGGCGGAACGTCTGCCAGCGGGTGCGCGGCGGCGTAGCCCGCCAGCCACTGCCGCCCCTCCGTCACGGTCACGGGGCACTTGTCCGCGCCGACGGAGCCGCTGACGCGTACCGGCGTCGGCATGGAGAAATAAACGGGGCTTTTTGCCGCGCGCAGGGTGCGGCTGACCTCCTGCGGCGTGCCGTGGGCCAGAACGGTCTGCTCCAGCGCCAGCACGCGGTCGCACAGCGGCAGGGCCTCCTCCAGCCGGTGCTCACTCAGGATGACCGTTGTGCCGAGCTCGCGGCGGATGCGCGCCACGGCGTTCAGGAAATCGGCGGCCGCGATGGGGTCGAGCTGCGAGGTCGGTTCGTCGAGCAGCAGCACGCGCGGCTGCAGGGCCATGACGGAGGCCAGATTCAGAAGCTGCTTCTGCCCGCCGGACAGAGCCTCCACCGGGCGGGAGAACCATTCCTCAATGCCGAAAAAGCTCGCCATCTCCGCCACGCGGCGGCGGATGACCGGCGTGGCAAAGCCGAGGCTCTCCATGCCGAAGGCCAGCTCGTGCCACACGCGGTCCGTGACGATCTGGTCGTCCGGCTTCTGCAGCACAAAGCCGATCTCGGCGGCCTGCCGCCGCGCGTCCAGCGCGGAAAGCGGCTCGCCGAAGAAGGAAATATCTCCCGTAAAGCTGCCGTGCGGCGTCAGCGCGGGCTTCAGCGCGCGCAGCAGCGTTGATTTGCCGCCGCCGGACGGGCCGATGACCGTGAGGAACTCGCCCTCCTCCACGGAAAACGAGACGTCCTGCAGGGCAGAGACCGTCTCCTGCGGATAGGTAAAGCTCAGGTGCGAGACCGTGATGCCCGCCATTGGATCGCCTCCTTTGCGTCAAAGATCAGGGGAAATGCGGCCAGCAGAACGAAGGCCGCCGTCCAGAGCGCAGCCTGCACACCGGCCGCGCCGCCGGGCGCGGGATAATACCACCATTTCAGCCCGCCGGTCAGGCTCCCGGCTAGAACGATCCCGCCCAGCGCGGCCAGCACGCCGAGACAGATGCCGTCCCGCAGGGTAAAGCGGAACAGGGAAAACGCCGTTCGCTTCGGCAGACCGTAGCCGCGGCTCTTCATGGAGTCCGCCGTGTCGAGGGCGTTCTCCAGTGCCCAGGTGACCACGATGGACACGACGCGACCGGCGCGGCGGATGCCCGCCAGCCAGCCGCGCTCCGCGGGCCGGGCCAGCTTCTGTGCCTGCGCGACCTCGCGCGTGCGCCGCAGCAGGCGCGGCACGAAGCGCAGGCCCATGGACAGCGTCAGGGACAGCGACGGCAGGATCCTGCCGAACAGATAGACAAATTTATCGGACGTCATCACGGCGTTCCACCCCATGAACCAGAGCACGGCCGTGCCGAGCCGCACAGCGGCGGAGATGCCGTAGAGCACGGACTCCAGCGTGCAGGCGTTTCCGGAAGGGAAACGGAACAGGACGGTCACGCCCTGATGGGATACGAGCGGATTGACGACCGCCGCCAGCAGCATCAGCGGCAGCAGTATGGCCATCCGGCGGCCGAAGCCGCGGCCGGTGCAGCGCAGGGCGAACAGCGCCGCGCACACCAGCCCCGCAAGCTGCACAGCCGGATGGGATAGAAACATGGCAAACGCAAGCACCAGCACGAAGAACGTCAGGTCCACCAGCGGATGCAGGCGCGCAAAGCCGGAGCGCACTGGCTCTCACCTCACAAAAAACACTTTGATAAGTTTACCACAAAACAGGTCGGAAGTAAACTCATTTCGTGGCAGCGTGTGTCGCGGCGGCATAGAATGCAGCGGGAAAGGAGGAATTTTCTTGGCTCGTGTCATTTATAAGTTCGGCGGCACGTCCGTCGGCGACACACGGCGGCTGTACCGCGCGGCGCGGCGCATCGCCGCGGCCCACCGCGCCGGGGACGAGGTCGTCGCCGTGCTCTCGGCGCAGGCGGGCGCAACGGATGCCCTGCTTGCGCGCGGGCGGGAGATCGACCCGGACTGCGCCGGGCGGGAGGCAGACAGCCTGCTGTCCACGGGCGAGCAGGTCTCCGTCAGCCTGTGCGCGCTGGCGCTGGCGCGCCTCGGCGTCCCGGCTGTGAGCCTGTGCGGCTGGCAGATGGGCCTGCAGACGGACGGCAGCCACGGCAGCGCCTGCGGCAATGCCGAGACCCACGCCCTTCACAACGTTCATGCTCTGCTTATACATGGCATCAAACCTCCAGATCCAGATTGCGGCTTTTAAAACATACAAAACAGCCGTCACGTTTAGTTTCCCCCTTTTTACAAAAACATACATCATTCTTCCCGAAAGGACTTTGACAGCAATGATTTTGAATATCGTTATGGTCGAGCCGGAGATCCCCCAAAACGCCGGCAACGTCGCGCGCACCTGCGCCGCCACGGGCGCAAGGCTGCACCTTGTGGGCCCCATGGGCTTTAAAATCGACGACAAAAAGCTAAAGCGCGCCGGTCTCGATTACTGGCATTTGCTCGACATCACCTATTATGACTCGCTCGACGAATTTTTTGCAAAAAACAGCGGCGAATTTTTCTTTTTCTCCACAAAATCCGTCCATAAGCACACGGATATACACTATCCCGATAATTGCTACCTCTTCTTCGGCAAAGAGACAGCCGGCCTGCCGGAAGACCTGCTTTTCAAAAACAAAGACCGCTGCGTGCGCATCCCCATGATTTCGGAAGCGCGCAGCTTAAACCTCTCCAACAGCATCGCCATCGGCGTTTACGAAGTCCTGCGCCAGTGGGATTTTCCCGCGCTTTCCGAAGCCGGTCGCCTGCGCGGCTACGACTGGGACGCGGCAGACGCGAACGGTGCGAAATAAAAATCCGTACAAAATCGCAAAAATGAAAAATTTGCGCTAAAAAGTGTGCAATTTGCGCGTTATCTCTTGAAATCATCTTCCGTTTGGTATAAAATAAATTCCGTAGGCGGTGTTGTCCGCCAACCAAACGTATAACCGTAACTCAATATATTTCTTAAAGGAGTGTACGAAAATGAACTACCTCAACAAGAAAACCGTAGAAGACATCGACGTTGCCGGTAAGCACGTTCTTGTCCGCTGCGATTTCAACGTCCCGATGAAGGACGGTGTCATCACGGACACAAAGCGCATCGTCGGTGCGCTGCCCACCATTAAGTATCTCGTAGACCACAACGCAAAGGTCATCCTCTGCTCCCACATGGGTCGCCCGCACAACATCTTCAACGACGTTGTAAAGCTCGACAAGAAGGAGAAGAAGAAGATCGATGCTATGCCGGAAGCAGAGCAGGCCGAAGCGACCGCTAAGGCACTCGAAGCTGCTAAGGGTGACGTGAAGAAGTTCTCCCTGGCGCCTGTCGCAGCAGAGCTTTCCAAGCTCCTCGGCAAGGAAGTCATCATGGCAAAAGACGTTGTAGGCCCGGACGCTAAGGCTAAGGCTGCAGCTCTGAAGGACGGCGAAGTCCTCATGCTCGAGAACGTTCGCTTCCATGCAGAAGAGACCAAGAACGACCCGGATTTCGCTAAGGCACTCGCTTCCATGGCTGAGATCTATGTCAACGATGCATTCGGCACCGCACACCGTGCACATGCTTCCACAGCAGGCGTTGCAGATTACCTCCCGGCTGTCTGCGGCTACCTCATCCAGAAGGAGATTTCCATCATGGGCGGCGCGCTCGAGAACCCGAAGCGTCCGTTCGTTGCAATCCTCGGCGGCGCTAAGGTTTCCGATAAGATCGGCGTCATCAACAACCTGATTGAAAAGGTCGACACACTCATCATCGGCGGCGGCATGGCTTACACCTTCTTCAAGGCTCTCGGTCACGAGATTGGCACCTCCATCTGCGAGGATGACAAGGTTGAGCTCGCTAAGGAAATGATGGACAAGGCAAAGGCTAAGGGCATCAACTTCCTCATCCCGGTCGATAACGTTGTTGCAACCGAGTACAGTGCAGACTCCGAGTGGAAGATCGTCGATTCCGACGACATTCCGGAAGGCTGGATGGGTCTCGATATCGGCCCGAAGAGCCGTGAGCTGTTCGCAAACGCCGTGAAGAACGCAGGCACCGTTGTTTGGAACGGCCCGATGGGCGTTTCCGAGTGGGAAAACTTCGCAAACGGCACCATCGCGGTTGCAAAGGCAGTTGCAGACAGCAACGCAATCTCCATTATCGGCGGCGGCGACTCCGCTGCGGCTGTTGAGAAGCTCGGCTTCGCGGATAAGATGACGCACATCTCCACGGGCGGCGGCGCTTCTCTCGAATTCCTCGAGGGTCTTGAGCTCCCCGGCATTGCTTGCCTCAACGAGAAATAATTAAAAGCATGAACGGGAGCGGAGCTTGCCTCTGCTCCCGTATTGTTGTCTCAATAAAAACGGTTTTTAACCGACGGAAAGGAATAGAAAATCATGAACAAGACTGTTAGAAAGGCTGTTATCGCCGGCAACTGGAAAATGAACCAAACCCCTGCGGAGGCAAAGGAACTCATCACCGCCATTGCTCCGCTCGTTAAGGACGCAGGCTGCGACGTTGTCGCTTGCGTGCCGTATGTAGACATCGCAACCGCTATTGAGGCGGCTAAGGGCACCAACATCAAGATCGGCGCAGAGAACTGCCACTGGGCGGTCAGCGGCGCTTTCACCGGCGAGATTTCCGCAGAAATGCTGAAGGCTTGCGGCGTTGAGTACGTCATCACCGGCCACAGCGAGAGAAGAACCTACTTCGGCGATACCGACGTTACGGTTCAGAAGAGAACAAGAGCTGCGCTTGACGCAGGCCTCACCGTCATCGTTTGCGTAGGCGAGTACCTCGAGCAGCGCGAGCAGGGCATCACCGATGAGCTCGTTGCCATGCAGACAAAGATCGCACTCGGCGGCGTAACCGAAGAAGAGCTTAAGCGCATCATCATCGCTTACGAGCCGGTTTGGGCTATCGGCACCGGCAAGACCGCCACGGCAGAGCAGGCAAACGAAGTTTGCGCTGTCATCCGTGCGACCGTCAAGTCCCTCTACGGCGAAAAGGCTGCAGAAGGCATCACTGTTCAGTACGGCGGCTCCATGAACGCAGGCAACGCAGCTGAGCTTCTTGCACAGCCGGACGTTGACGGCGGCCTCATCGGCGGCGCTTCCCTGAAGCCGAACGACTTCGCAGCCATCGTAGACGCAGCCACCAAGGGCTGATTTTTCCACCGAAAGATTTTTTCCAGTTGAAAGGAAAGGCATCTCCACTATGAAAAGACCTGTTGTACTCATGATTCTGGACGGTTTCGGAATTGCTAAAACGGAGGGCAACGCGATTGCCGCCGCTAAGAGACCGAACCTCGATAAGCTGTTCTCTGAAAACCCGATTACAAAGATCGGCGCTTCCGGCATGGACGTCGGTCTGCCGGACGGCCAGATGGGCAACAGCGAAGTCGGCCACACCAACATCGGCGCAGGCCGCATCGTTTATCAGGAGCTTACCCGCATCACGAAGGCGGTACAGGACGGTTCTTTCTTTGAGAACGAAGCGCTCGTACACGCCATGAATAACGCAAAAGAAAACGGCACCGCGCTGCACCTCATCGGCCTGCTTTCCAACGGCGGCGTGCACAGCCACAACCAGCACCTCTACGGTCTGCTGGAAATGGCAAAAAAGATGGGCGTTGAAAACGTCTATGTTCATGCCCTGCTCGACGGCCGCGATGTTCCGCCTTCCTCCGGCAAGGACTTCGTCAAGGAGCTCATGGAGAAGATGAAGGAAATCGGCGTCGGCAAGGTTGCAACGGTCATGGGCCGCTACTATGCGATGGACCGCGACAACCGCTGGGAGCGCGTAGAAAAGGCTTACAACGCCATGGTTTGCCGCGAAGGCGAAGAGTTCGCGTGCCCGGTTTGCGCTGTATCGAAATCCTATGAAAACGAAGTCACGGACGAGTTCGTCGTGCCGTGCGTCATCAAGGGCGGCGCTCCGGTCGCATCCGGCGATTCCGTCGTGTTCTTCAACTTCCGCCCGGACCGCGCAAGAGAGATCACCCGCACATTCGTAGACCCGGATTTCACCGGCTTCACCCGCAAGAATGGCTTCTTCCCGCTCACCTACGTCTGCATGACGCAGTATGACGCCACGATGCCGAACGTTGAGATCGCATTCAAGCCGCAGAGTCTTAAAAACACCCTCGGCGAGTACGTCTCCGATAAGGGCCTCAAGCAGCTCCGCATTGCCGAAACCGAGAAGTATGCGCATGTCACATTCTTCTTCAACGGCGGCGTCGAGAAGCAGTATCCGGGTGAGGACCGCATTCTTGTCAAGTCCCCGAAGGTCGCAACGTATGACCTCCAGCCGGAAATGAGCGCTTACGAAGTCACGGATAAGATGGTTGAGGCCGTCAAGTCCGGCAAGTACGATATGATCATTCTGAACTTTGCAAACTGCGACATGGTCGGCCACACCGGCGTGTTCGAGGCTGCAAAGGCTGCCGTTGAGGCTGTCGATACCTGCGTCGGCAAGGTCGCAGCAGCCATCGACGAGATGGGCGGCGTGCTGCTCATCACCGCCGACCACGGCAATGCAGACAAGATGGTCGATGATGACGGTGAACCGTTTACCGCACACACCACAAACCCGGTTCCGTTCTGCGTTGTCGGTTATCCGTGCAAGCTGCGTGAGGGCAGCGTTCTCGCGGACATCGCACCCACCATGCTGAAGATCATGGATCTGCCGCAGCCGGAAGAAATGACAGGCAAGAGCATCATTCTCTAATTCGATCTTGCTCTAAAAGCAAAGCATTATAAACAGTCTCCCTTTGTGTTTCGGCACAGAGGGAGATTTTTTGTTCTATTTTTTTTCTAACAATTTTTAAATATATATTGACAAACCCTCTTATACATGATATCATGCAAGTGTAATATACCACTAAAAACTATACTCGTAGGTGATATTTTTCAGCAAATTTTAAACCAAATTCATAACACAAATTCATTTGCACCGCCGTATCCGTC
>QWCY01005745.1_pt1 | contig 11488 bp, 8 predicted proteins | sample 1972631 | NCBI WGS metagenome assembly QWCY01 (sample SAMN09866696, study PRJNA288562) | Human gut metagenome isolate pre1_stool, whole genome shotgun sequencing... | isolation source: gut | host: Homo sapiens | place: USA: California
TACAAATTTTACTGTCCGGATAAAAATAAGAAATCCAAGAAAAACTGCCACACTGATAAGGTACTTTTTTTGTTCCTCGTGAAGCAGTCTTCTCTGTATCTGACATCCCCAGATTGATAATTCCAACATAAACAGCACACAAATAATAATGTTACTGATTCTCCCCGGGAAATAATCCCGTACCAAACGAATTCCCCCTGTCAGCAGCACTAATATGACACATATACTGTTCTGAATTTTAGTGTTTCTACTACTTTGCATATATTCCTCTTAAAACGATACAATTTCTATATCTTTTTTTATTAGATTCTAAACTGTTACATAAAGAGTATAACATACTTTTCACCAAAAAACACTATTTTTCAGCAAAAACACAACGTGTTCGAAATACAAATGCGTGCGACAGGGGGCCGGATCGTTAAAAGTTATCAAATTTTAACTGTTTTAGCCTTAGATACTTCTCCGTAGGCCACAGAATAACTATTAATTTTCCGTTTTGAAAATACTTTTAATTTAATCTTCTTCGGAAATTTCTTTACACTTCCTGTTGTCTTAGCCAAAACAACCGTACCCTTTTCTTTTTTGATCTCATAACCACAACTAAAATAATAACTTGTGGCTCCCTTAATCTTTGTTACGCGAATCTTGGCCTGACATGTAAATACATCATAGTATTCACGCCGTTCCGTAATCTTTCCCGGATTATGCACTATTGCATCGCGGCTTTTGATGATCTTTTTCTTTTTAACCGATTTAATCTTAGGAACTTTTTTCAACGCAGTACCCGCAGTAAACACTTTGCTGAGTTTACTTTCCATCCCGGATGCCGAGTCATAATTTGATAAACGAAATTGATAATTCGTATTTTGTTTCAATTTTTTTAACGTAATTCTTCCTTTTGCCGATTCAATTGCGCTCTTTTTCATCGTTCCTGACAATTTCCACTTTTTACCTTTTTTTGTGTACAAACGCATACAATCCCCATTTCCGTTAAGTGATTGCGCAGATGGGTAGATAACAATTTTATTATATGTTCCTACACATTGAACACTGTCTACCGTTTGCGGAACAATCGTCACTTTCACTTCATCTACCTTCACACCACGTTCATCCAAATAACCGATCGTTGTGCGTCCGTATTTTTTTACATTAAATGTATTGATCGGATCCCATTTTCCCACACTGGAAAAATTTGAATCATGTACTGTACTCGCAACTTTTCCATCTGTATTTGCCGGGTTATATGATATTATTTTGTTTTCAAAACTTCCTGTCTTGTATATGTCCTGAAATTCTACTGTAATATCTTTTCCTTTTGTAAAATTAATACTGTTGATCGGAATATAATCCGTAAAACTCATATTAATTTTCCCATCATAACCCAGACTGTTTTTAATATGCAGATAATAGGTTCCCGGATAAGAAGCCGTTCCTTTCAAAACCCCATCTTCCGAACCATCAAATCGATCTAAGCGGAAAAACATGATCATATCCTTGTCTTCGTCCGTGTCTTTATTCAGTATACTTTGTCCTGCTTCATTACAAAGGCTTACATAACTTGAAGAAGTTTTTACTCTCAACTCAAATTTCATTGATTTATCAATCGTAAATTTATACCAAACATCATTCTTTGTTTCTTGAAATGTGGAATCCATAGCATTGTAGCCAGCTGTAATATCTTTTGCCTTTTCCTTTGTACCAAAGTCATCCAAGGATTCTCCGGTTGTCTGATCCACAATACTCGTATAAGTCCACTTGATTGTACCGGCTGTCAACTTATTTCCCCGAATTTTTAATGTCATCTGCGTACCTGCTTGACAGAGTTCGTCACGAATCCAGATAACCGGACTTGTCGCACCATTTACATACATATTATAGGACCCTTCATTATCCAGACTAAGTTTTCCAGCCTCCGCAAATTTAAGGGTAATATAGGCATACCCATCACTTTCTTCCCCAATCAGATAATCTTCTTCTCCCGCTCCAAATGTATCTACCGAAACAATCATCGGATCTTCTTTTGTTCCTTCCCCTGTAGTTGTGGCCGCTTTCGTTTGCATGACTGGCAGCATACTGATCATCATTATCACGATCAGACATATCGCCATACTTTTTTTAATTATTCTCTTCATATTGTTCCTCCTTATTAATAATATTTGAACATTACTCTATCATATTCTCATAAAAAAAGCATGACACAAAAGTGTTATGCTTGAATAAAAATATTAGGACCTAATGTATGTGAGATCAAATCTGTTTTCGTGCAAGCACGACAAATTTATTAATTTCCATACATTGGGTCCTAAGTAGTTTTCTTTTAATAAATAAATACCGCTTCCTGGTATTTCGTCAACTCATAAATTTTCTTCGAATTTTCCGGTGACAGGTTCAAACATCCGTGGGAACCTCTTGTTTTGTACAGATCCTTGCTCCAACGGCTCCAAGGCTGCCATGTCGCGCAGTGGAATCCGGTTCCGGTCCAGGTAATTCTTACCCAATATGTAACCGGTGTTTTATAATTATCGCCAACAAGTACACGGTGTGTCTGGTGTTCTTTGATGAAATACATTCCCGTACGGGTCTTTCGTCCTTCTACCGGTCTTCCGGAAATGGTCTCACACTCAAATACCACTTTTCCTTTTCGCCATACATAAATCTTCTGGTCTTTCAGAGAAATCTCCGTAAAGTTCTGCGTATCCCAGTCATTGGTTTTATTTTCAAGATCCATCTGATATGCAGTATTGGCAAATTTTGTCTTCCTCTTCAATGTGATCGCTGCCTGATTTTCTTTGGTTGGATCTTCCTGATAAGCGCTTTGAAGTTTTGCATCAATCTCTGTATTCAAAGCCTTTTTCAACTGTTTCAACGTCTCTTCATAACTGATTGCCCAGCCATAATCTCCACCGGCTACGGAAATTTGTTTTCCTTTATGGTTTGTAAATGTGTGTGTCGAACCGACCGTCTTATACTTCAAACACATTTTTTCAACCCAGTCGGACATTTTTTCTTCATTAAAAGAAACTTTTCCATTTTTATAACGAAGCCAGGAATAAATCAATTTAGGTCCGATTTTTTCTGTCCTGTCATCCGTAATCTTCCAGGAAATCCATCGCATCACATAAGGATTACACGCATCTATCTTTTGTTTCAATACGGCATCATCCGAAAAGATCTCCGGACTCTCATAGACTTCCGGATACTCTTCTTCATTTGCCAGATCAATGGTTTCTTTTCCTTCTGCGAGTGCCTCGTCAACTGCCTCTGTCAACTGTTGGAACTGCAGGACATTTCCTTTATCTTCCGGCACAACGACAAGACATTTTTTCTCGTCCGAAAAGGCTACCTTTGCATCCTTCGGTACATTGATCGCATACTTTGTACTTCCCTTATACATTTCTGACTTTTTAAGGCATTTATTTAATTTCTCCGCATCATATGTCGGATTCATGTGAAGTTCCAATGTCTTCTTTTTCGGTATAGAAAAAACAGAGAACGCTTCATGCTGCGCATCGTATTGTTTCTGCAATGCTGCTTTCAGATCGACTTCATACGAAATGTCTGCTTTTGTCACTACAAGATTCCCATCATTTCTTCCTTTGATTTCCAGTTTATAGTTGTCGTACACTTTCTGAAGCATCTGCTCAGACTCGTCATAACTCATTCCGGATAATTCATGCTCTCCGATCCAGGTGTTCGCATACCAGCGGTTTCCATAATAGACATGTGCTGCAATCACCAGCGCAGAAACCGCAACGACCATTGCTGCGGTAATAATTATCCCTATTTTTACTTTCTTATTCATCGTCTTCTCCATTTCGAAGCATTACTAAATTATTTATTAATATGGAGGCTTCTAAAAAAGCCTACTATACGAAGTATAAAAGGATTCCGGATACTTGTCAATAGATGTCACAGTATTGTAATATATTTCTTATTGTAACTATTCAGGGCCGCTGTGCAAAAACAAAGGATCGTCGTGCTTGCACGTAAGAGACTTTGTTTTCTGCACAGTGGTCCTAATAGGGCTCCCCACCCCCTTATGAGCATTTTTAGCCTTGTCAAAGGCGGGAAAGAACACGCAGTGTTCGAAATGCGAATAGGGGCGGGGGGGAGTCCTGAATAGTTACAAAAATATTTTGCTCATACCAGCGCACTTGCAACCCATATTCTCAAAACATTCTTTAGAACATAGGATTACATCTTGGTTCTGGGCGGCACCCGCTCCTACCGGTTCTCGACATCAAAGGTAATATCCAAAAAGTACTGGTCCTCGCTGCCCTCGTTCAGATCCGTTTCGATCTGCTCCTGAATCTGTTTTTTCTTTCGTTCCAGGGGTTCGGGGAGGACAAGGTCGAAGGTAAGGCGAATCTCTGACTCACATTTGCTCACGCGAAAATCGTGCAGCGTGATCTGCGGATCTATTTTTTCGATACAGGCAAGAACTTTTTGCTTCCGTGCATCTGCTTCCTTGTCGTCGGTGATAACCGGGTCATAATGGATCACGAGATGCGTATCAAATTTTTTCAGGCATTCCCGCTCCATGCGGTCGATTACCTCGTGGCTTACGAGTGCATCGACATTTTTGTCAATCTCAACGTGAATGCTTGCAAAGCACTGCCCCGGTCCGTAGTCATGCACCATGAGGTCATGACAGCCGATAACCATATCGCAGGACTGAATGTATTTTGTAAGTTTGTCATGCAGTTCCGTATCTGCGCCTTCGCCAAGAAGCGGTGAAATAGTTTCTCTGGCAAGCGAAATTCCACTGTAGAGAACAAATAGCGAAACGACCAGTCCCATAAATCCGTCAATCTGATACCCCATGCCATGTTCAGCCAGTGTAGCGACCAAAACCGCACTCGTCGCGATCACGTCATTGCGGCTGTCGTCCGCAATTGCTTTTAATGTCATTGAGTTTATTTTTCTTCCCATCTTATAGTTGTAGACCGCCATTCCCATCTTAATCACGATGGAAAAAAGGAGAACACAAAGGACAGCCCCGGAAAATTCGACCGGGGAAGGGTGAAGAATCTTTTCCACCGAACTTTTGGCAAGCTCAAAGCCGATAAATAAGATCATCACAGCAACGGTCAGGCTCGCCAGATATTCGGAACGGGCATGCCCGTAAGGGTGTACTTTGTCTGCCGGTTTTTCCGCAATTTTAAATCCGATCAGCGTAACAATCGAACTTGCCGCATCCGATAAATTGTTCAGTCCGTCTGCCGCGATCGACATAGAACCGGCGAAATTTCCGATAATAATCTTACTCCCTGCGAGAATACAATTGCAAAAAATCCCTACAATCCCCGATATTTTCCCTATAGATGTACGTTTTTTCGACTTTTCTTCCTGCTGCATCTCATTTCCTCCAATCCTTATTTTCTCCTGCAAATTCCATATTTTTCCTGCATGCGTACCAGTTTTTTCCGCATCGGCTTCCAGGCAAAATAGACAAAAACAATCGTACTGACACCATGTACGACATCAAACAAAAATCCACTCGCTTCCATCATCCAGAATCCGTTCCACGTCGGTGTATTCGTCACCAGTAACAGCGACGCAAAATTGAGAATTGGGCCATATACGAATACCGTCGCCAAAAATCCGATGATCATTGGCAGGATTTTTCCCTGCATCGAGCGGCAGAAGCCCCCGATGATACCGATAAGTCCCCAGCTGAGCATCTGAAACGGAGTCCATGGTCCCTGTGAAAACATAAAATTTGACAAAAAACCGGAAAGCATGCCGACGAGCATTCCCGGCACACTGCCAAAACAGCTTCCGGTAATGAGAACCAAAGCCGAAACCGGCTTAAACTGGGGAATCCAGAAAAACACACCGCGCGAGATGGCGATAATCGCCGAAAGCACTGTGATCATGATCATGTCTTTCATACGCACCCGTCGCGCAAGATATAATAAAAAGCCGGCAAATCCCAGTAAGATCAACACCGCGCAAGGCACATAATAATGGCTACATAACCAGTCCCGCATCTTCCATCTCCTTTGTATTAATGCAATCAAACAACGTACTGACCTGCGGTTTATACACAAGATTCTGCATCAGAACCTCGTGCGGCTCGCCCTCACTTGCCACATCGCCCTCAAACAAAAAGACAACATAATCCGCGATCTCGCCAACCAGATCAATATCATGTGTGATAATGATAATCTGCTTTTTCTCTCGGAACATATTTACCACTTTTTGGAAATTTTCTTTCATCCGTGGATCCATTCCTTTCGTCGGTTCATCCAATATGACGACATCAGCGTGTTTCATAACAAATTTCAGCGATGCCGTAAGATGCTGTTCACCCCCGGAGCAGTCCAGCGGATTTCTGTCCGCGATCGGCGCGATCATTTCCTGCAGTTCTTCCGGAATATCATCTTCCACATCGAGTTCATCCCTTACTGTGTCTTTGGTAAAAATAGTAAGTACATCCTGTGGCATCATCACACAGCGCTTTATCATTTTTTTACCAAAATATCCGCTGAACATTTTCCCAAGCGTCGTTTTTCCTGCGCCATTGGGACCGATCCAGCAATTCACTCCGGCTGCGATCGTTATCTGCGGAATATTGAGAACATTTTCGTTACCATATGCTTTCCGGATATTTCGCACCTTCTGCCACACCCTTACTTCTCCGGGCTCCGTGTGAATCTCCGTTTTTTCTGCCAGTTTTCTAATCTTCTGCCGCACTTCCGTCAATGACATCTGCGGAGCATCCAAAATCCGGCGCTGCCACGGCAGAAACCGTCTCTGATAACTGCCTGTCATCCCTTCGGAAAGCCAAAGCACTTTGTCCGCCTTTTCATATATATATTCACTATCGTGCTCGACAATAACAAAGGAAATTCCCATTTCCTCATGCACGCGCACAACCATTTCCCAAAACATCCGCGCTGAGATCGGATCCAGCTGCGACGTCGGCTCATCGAGCACAACCATCTCCGGATCCATACAGATCACCGACGCCAGCGCCAGTTTCTGCTTCTGTCCACCGGAAAGTTCCGCCACGCCTTTATGAAACCAGCTTTCAATACCAAAATACGTCGCGATTTCCGCTACCCGGTTACGGATCGTCTTTGCCGGCATGGCAATATTTTCCAATCCAAATGCTAATTCATGCCAAACTTTATCACATACGAGCTGGTTATCCGGATTCTGTCCGACGTAACCGATCGTCCCCGCCGGCACCTCGTCAATCGGCATTCCGCGGTAACATACAGTTCCCTCCAATGTTCCTACACGATTGATCCGCGGAATCATTTCCCGAAGCAATGTCGTTTTTCCTGAACCGGAAGGCCCCATAATAAGCGTGATCCCCTCTTCGATTTTCCATTTTATGTCAGAGAGAATAGGAGTTCCCCCGATCTCTTTTTTTTCAATCGCAATCTCTATCATAGTTCCTCTCTTTCGGTCTGCCACCAGATCAACGCGCACAATGCTAACGTAATAAAAATATTTGCCACTCCAAAATGGATCTCGATCCGCGGAATCAGCAGGCAGAATGGTTCGCTTACCCTTTGCAGCACGACAATTCCCACAAATGCTGCCATAATCAGGATATCCGCCGGCAAAAGCCGGAATGGAGTATAACTTGTCCGCAATTTGCTGCCATACGCCCGGCATTCCATCGCATCCGCGATCTCCAGTCCGTTTTCCAATGCCCAGTTGATCAAGATGGAAATCGAACGGATTGCTGAAATCATGCGGTTCCACAGTCCTCTTGCCGGCTCCATGGACATTTGAAAATGATAGATCTCGACCAATTTATCCGTGTAACGATTCACAGAACGAATCGCCATGGACAGCACGATTGCCGCCGGCGGAAACAAGTATTTGAACACGATTACCATTTTCTCTGATGTCATTGCGCGCCCCATGCGGTAAGTCCAGCGGCACAAGAGCCAGAGCTGGACACCGGCAAAGACGCCATACGCCAGCGACTCCATTGTCACAATATTATCATTCAGATAAAATAGGTAGGTCTCCCCTTGGTGGTTGACGAGTGCATTTACAATAACTGACAATGCAGTCATCCCCAAAAGCGCCAGCACACTTTTTACAGATGGCGCAATGACAAATTCAAGTATCAGAAAAAGAACTGACACAGAGGGATTTCGCGTCAAACATAAAAGCACGATTGCCGCCAGAAATTTTACAAATTCTACCAAAGGATGTCTCATTTACCTTCTCCGCTCATAAAATCACTTCCAAGGTCTGCGCCCAGTCCGTTGCAGGTGTAACGCCATTGAATCGCTTCTCCCGCTTTCAATACATACCGCGAGCATCCGTAATTTGGATACCAGCCGTCAACATTGTACATCCATCCTGACAAATTTCCGCAGTCAAACTCATACAAGTTGCCAATGCCTTCGATGTAATTGGATCCATACAGCGGTGTATAGGAATTTTCCATCTGAATGGAATAGGCCTTGCAGACCTGCTCAAGGATATCGTACACCGTCTGACCTTTTTTGCATTTTACCTTTGTCGTCTTCAAAATCCAGCCGTCGCCGACATATTTTTCTTTTCCCTTTTCAAGATTATCCATATTTTGTAAAACCGTCAGGCAATCAATGGAAATCGTCACATAAAATTCTTCGTCGTTATCGACTTTCTGGTCTTCCTGGTTGACCGGAAGCGGTTTTCCGGATGGCACAGGATCGGTCTGGAACTTATCTTTGTCTGTCGCCGTTCCATCGCTCGTCTTGCGGTCATCGTCTTTTTTTGTCTCATCTTCCTGCCGAAGTTGCTCGTTTTTCGGAACCGTTATAACTACTTTCGGATAATCCGTATTCTGCTTTGCTTCCTGTTCTTTCTTTTTTCCGATTTCTTCCTTTGTCTGTGGCGCTTTTGTCTGTTTTGGCGTCGTTTTGCTTTTCTTTTCTTTTGTCTTTTTTTCTGTCTTTTTCTCTTCCGGTGCTGTTTTCCCCGTTGTCTGCGTCTTCGGTTTCGCTGTCTCTGCCGCCTTTTTTCCTGTTTTTTCTGTTTTCTTCCCTTTTTGTTTTGCCTGTTCTTTTTGTTTTGCCTGTTCTTTTTGTTTTGCCTGTTCTTTTTGTTCTTCCTTCGGCTGTTCCGTCTCCGCTGTCTCTGTCGCAGCCTCTTCCTCCGATAAAATCTGTTCTTCCCCGATCTCCACCGGCTGAAGTGCCTCCATCGCCCGTTTCTGCTCATCCTTCACGGAATGAATCGAAGTGCCGGCAATCGCTGCCGCAATGACAAGAAGAACGATCACAGCAGACAAAATAGTCTTCCAATTCCGCTTAAAAAATCTCATAACATTCTCCTTTTAATACAGCTGCACATTTCACTACAAAATGCGCAGCCGTGGTTGTACTGAATTTACTTCACTGTGATTTTGACCGTCTTTTTGACTGTCTTTTTGCCCTTCTTATATTTTATCACAACTTTATATGTTTTTCCAGCCTTCGCCTTCTTCTTGGCTTTAATTACCAGTTTTCCGTTCTTAACCGTAACTTTCAATGCCTTTTTGTTATACGAAGACACTTTGCATTTGACTTTCTTTCCGTTTACTATTGCTTTGATCGTAATCTTTTTGCCTTTTTCCACTGCTGCCTTTTTCACAATCTTGGAAATAACGGTAGTTTCCGGTGCTTTTGTAGCAGCCGGTTTTTTCGTAGTTTCCGGAGTTTTTGTAGGCTCCGGTGCTTTTGTAACCTCAGGTGTTTTCGTAGGCTCCGGTGTTTTCGTAGGCACCGGTGCTTTTGTAGGCTCCGGTGCTTTTGGTGTCGCGGTTGGTACAATGTCCGGATTTTCCGGCTTTGTTGTCGTCGCCGGTGTCGCTATCGGTGTTACAGTCGGTGTAGTATCCGGGATATCACGGAATCCATTCTGATACAATTTCTGGCCTTTTTTCTGGCACCAAAGTGCAACCATCGCATAACCTGCCTGCTCTGTCGCCATCTGATTATATTTCATTACTCCATTTTGTTCTGCATGTGCGTATCCACGATACTCTGAATACGTAACTTTATCTTTTACACAGTCCGCACTAAAGCTCTTTAATGCATCCACAAGGGTATTTCCATTTTTGATAAAACGCTCATCTGTCGTCGGATCGATACCAAGCATGGTAAGTCCACAGATCACCTGTGAAATCGACTCTGCATTTACAGAACCCCAGGAAGAATATCCCCCCTGAGCATTCTGTTTACTGCTCATTACGGTAAGTGCCCTTTCAACAGCATCATTTACTTCCGGAAGATAAGTATATTTACTAAGCGCCTGAACCGCCATCATGGTAATATCCGGATCTGCTGACGTGCCGGATAATGCCCAGCCACCGCCTGAAATTTCTTTTGATAATATATCGTTCAGATAATCATCACGAAGTGTGGTCGTATTTTCTTCCGTCACATCCGTAACTTTTGTCTCGCCTTCTGATTTATATCCGGCATAATCCAATGCGATCAGTGCATAAATCGGTCCATTGATCCCCTGTTTTAATGTTGCTGTATAATCTGCGGATTCTTCTGTCTTATCTCCGCCAACATTATCACCGGCAAGCGGTGCGCAAAGATTCCATCCATTAAAATCGGTCACATCCGCACCAGCAGAATACAGTCCGATAATTGCTCTGGAATTTTCTGTCAATTTTATGCGATGCAGCTTATTCTGTGCTTTCAATGTTTCACTCACATTATCAAATGATGTTTTCACTGCAGCCAGATATTTTGTTTTCCACTCCTCTGTCATGCGGCCGGCACGTCCCAGTACCAAAGCAGCCCATTCACCGCCTACGGAACCAAATGCCGGGTCGGATACGACAAATTCCATCGTATCGCAGACTTCATTTACTTCCTGACTGTAGTCTCCTGTTACTTGTGTCACGCTCTCCGCGTCAGCTTTAGGCACATAACCAATTCCGCTCACGACAAGCGCAGCAGCCAATGCAATGGCTACTCGTTTCTTTGCTCCTTTTACTCTCATTGAGTACCTCCTTAATTTTGTCCCAATCGGGGTAACATTGTATCTATGTAACTATTCAGGATCAATGTGTGGAAATCAATGAATCGTTGTGCTTGCACGTAAGAGACTTTGATTTCCATACAGTTAGATCCTAATAGTTACGTATTTATAAACAACTCAGGTCTGACTCTGACAGTGGGGGCAACCGCGATGACTTTCACATACATTCCGAGAAGCTTATATCGATTTTAGGCGCAATCACGCTTTTATACTATAACATTTCACGCAAAAAAAGTAAAGAGCGGATAACTCTTTACTTTTTCTGCACAATGGTCCTGAATAGTTACTTTCAAACTATTTAACTCATAAACATTTGTGCCCAGTAACGCTTCATTCCCGTTGTTGTCTCGACATATCCTATTCCCATATAACGATATTTCGCAGACAAAATATTCGCACGATGTCCCGGAGAATTCATCCAGCCACTTACGACTTGTTCCGGTGTTTTCTGCCCTGCCGCAATATTTTCGCCACAGGCATAATAAGAGGCAAT
>QWCY01005749.1_pt1 | contig 11480 bp, 11 predicted proteins | sample 1972631 | NCBI WGS metagenome assembly QWCY01 (sample SAMN09866696, study PRJNA288562) | Human gut metagenome isolate pre1_stool, whole genome shotgun sequencing... | isolation source: gut | host: Homo sapiens | place: USA: California
TCATGATCGAGCACCGGAAAGTGGGGACAGGGGATCCGGACAGGAATCTTCGGATATTTGAGCAGATGCTCCGGGAGAAGGGGAAATTATCTCCGCGGGATCAGTATTATTATGGAAAGGAATTATATTACCACAGAAGATACCGGGATGCCGCTTCCGTATTTTCGGAATATCTGGAACGGCCGGATGGCTGGCGGGAAGACCGGGTGGATGCCTGCAGGCATGGGGCGTACTGTATGTACCGGATCGGAGATCGGGACCGGGCACTAAAGTTTCTGCTTTCCGGACTTTCTGAGGGGATTCCGAAGCCAGAGCTCTGCTGTGATCTCGGATGGTGGTTCTTTTCGGCCGGGCGCTGCCGCGATGCAATTTTCTGGTACGGGCAGGCAGTTCAGACCGGAAAGTTGACAGGGGAGGACGGTTTTGTGATGCCGGAGTGCCGGGGATATGTTCCGTATCTGCAGATGTGTGTCTGCTATGACAGGCTGGGGGAATGGAAAACGGCGGAACGGTATAATGAGCTGGCGGAGAGGTGCCGGCCGGGGACGGAGACATGCCAGTTAAACAGGAAATATTTTGAGAAAAGAAAAGTGCAGCAAATTGAACGGAGACAGAGAGGTGACAGCCGGAGTTTTGGACAAAAAATCGCAGAAGTAGCAGTTTCGGACGGGCAGCATAGATTATAGTAAGCGAACAACCTGTATGGGATGTCCGCCAGGAAAATATGCTGAAAGGGGAATTGATCATGCGTAATTGTGGATATGATTTCTGGGAGAACGAGGACTGCAGAGCAGAGAGCTGCCGGGGCGGAGACGAGAGAGGACACTGGGATGGGAACTGTTGCTGCGGCCGGGACGGAACGCAGGGCTGTGGCGGAGATGGAAGAGGTGGCTGCGGTGAAAATTGTGGCTGCGGAGGAAACAGAAGAGGCGGCTGTGGCGGAAATTGCGGAAGCGGCTGGGGATATGGCTGGAGACACGGAACCTGCTGCTGTCGGGGACCGCAGGGGCCGAGAGGCCCTCAGGGATGCCCGGGGCCTGAAGGACCGAGAGGTCCACAGGGGTTTCCGGGATTTGACGGAGCGCCGGGGGCGACAGGAGCGACAGGCCCGATAGGTCCGATGGGTCCGGCAGGAGTGCCGGGAGCGACAGGTCCGATGGGCCCGATGGGACCGGCAGGAGCGCCGGGAGCGACAGGTCCGATGGGCCCGATGGGTCCGGCAGGAGCGCCGGGAGCGACAGGCCCGATAGGCCCGATGGGTCCGGCAGGAGCAGTGGGAGCGACAGGTCCGATGGGTCCGATGGGTCCGGCAGGAGCAGTGGGAGCGACAGGCCCGATGGGTCCACAGGGTCCGCAGGGGCCGCAGGGCGAAATTGGCCCGGCAGGTCCCATCGGCGCAGATGGTCCACAGGGGCCAACCGGTCCGACAGGTCCCGCAGGGACAGTGACAGCGGCCGCTCCGGTGGCAAATGCCACAGACTCGGAGAACGTGGTAAATCAGTTTAATGAATTACTTGCAAATCTGAGAACGGCTGGACTTCTGGCACCCAATCCCTAACGAAGGATAGATTAAAAGAGGAGACCGCAGATGCGGTCTCCCTCAGGATCGAAAGAGATTTGTAACGGTTCAGCCCGGGAGCGGTATCGTTCCAGAATGTGTATCGGATGTGGACTAAATCGCATCGGGGAATCAAATCGCACCGGGGGGGCTTGCATGAAGACTGCCGGTATGGTAAAATCCTGTCTGGAAATATACAGCGCTTGTAACGGTGCGGCACCTTTACAGTAGCGGGCAAAAATCTATTCCAGATCAGCAGTGTCGATGGGATTATTGACACTGCCGGAACGCAGAAGGAGGAAAAATCATGAAAGAAACATGGAACGTCCTCGACCCGGACGAGTATGTAAAACACAATCCATTTATGGGATATACCAATATGAAGATTGAAAAGATCTCCCCGGAATGCAGTGAGATCAGCATGAAGATCACCCATGGCGTGACAAACCTGATGGGCATGGTCCATGGCGGAATGCTCTATGCGCTGGCAGATGTGGTAACAGGCCTCACAGCCAGAGCCGACGGAAGAAAATATGTGACCCAGAGCGCCCATATAAACTTTATCCGGAATGTATCGGAAGGAACGGTCTATGCGAAAGGCATCCTGATCCGCCGCGGCAGGTCGATCACCATCGTCCGCAGCGAAGTGACGGATGAAAAGGGAAATCTTCTCGCCGATGTGACCGTGGACATGTTCTGTCTTGGAGAGTAGTCTCCCGGAAGGAGAAAAACAGGCCAAACCTGTCAAAATCACAAGAGAAGAATTTGAGACAACTCATCCAGGCGTGTCATAGCCGGAAAAAGCCGTATTTTCAAAGAAAATTTAAGGTTTCTCCTTGACAGGCAGAAAAACTCTGTATATAATAATGGGGCGTGCATCGGGTACGTCCCGTTTTTTGTGCGCATAAAGGCTGATAAGCAGCAACCAACAGTCAATATCACAGGAGGTGAAAAGAATGCCAACATTTAACCAGTTAGTAAGAAAAGGTAGAGAGACATCTGTAAAGAAATCTACAGCTCCGGCACTCCAGAAAGGATACAATTCCCTTCATAAGAAAGCCACAGATACATCTGCTCCGCAGAAGAGAGGTGTGTGCACAGCTGTTAAGACTGCAACTCCTAAGAAGCCGAACTCCGCTCTTAGAAAGATTGCCAGAGTACGTCTTTCCAACGGTATTGAAGTAACAAGCTATATCCCGGGTGAGGGACATAACCTTCAGGAGCACTCCGTTGTTCTGATCCGTGGTGGTCGTGTTAAGGACCTTCCGGGTACCAGATACCACATCATCAGAGGTACTCTTGATACTGCAGGCGTTGCCAACAGAAGACAGGCTCGCTCCAAGTACGGCGCAAAGAGACCGAAAGATAAGAAGTAAGGTTATTACGCAGTAATAACCGCTACTCAAACGTAGCGTACGCGGAGTTTGAGTTTCCCGCCTCAAGTTGAGGCCGCCAGAAACTTCAAAAACCGCACAGGGATCACTAACAGGAATAAAGTGAATGCGAATAACGCATATTAGTGCCGGTGATATTTGACCTGTGGTTGCAGGAGATAGATAGAAAACCGAGCGCGAACACATTTTATGGAAACATGTGAGTACCGATGATATAATTTTTATAATTAAGGAGGGAAGTAACGTGCCACGTAAAGGACATACTCAGAAAAGAGACGTATTAGCAGACCCGCTTTACAGCAACAAAGTTGTAACCAAGCTGATCAACAACATCATGCTTGATGGTAAGAGGGGCGTTGCTCAGAAAATTGTTTACGGCGCTTTCGAAGAGGTCGCTGAGAAGACCGGTAAGGACGCTGTAGAAGTATTCGAAGAGGCTATGAACAACATCATGCCGGTTCTCGAAGTTAAGGCAAAACGTATCGGTGGTGCAACATACCAGGTACCGATCGAGGTTAAGCCGGAGAGAAGACAGGCATTAGGCCTTCGCTGGATCACTCTCTATTCCCGTAAGAGAAGCGAGAAGACCCAGGTAGAGAGACTTGCAAACGAGATTATGGATGCAGCTAACAACACTGGCGCATCTGTAAAGAAGAAAGAGGAAATGCATAAGATGGCTGAGGCTAACAAGGCATTTGCTCACTACAGATTCTAATAGGAGGAAAAATCCTTGGCTGGAAGAGAATATCCGTTAGAGAGAACCAGAAATATCGGAATCATGGCTCATATCGATGCTGGTAAGACAACAACGACAGAGCGTATCCTTTATTATACTGGTATTAACTATAAGATCGGTGATACTCACGAAGGTACAGCTACCATGGACTGGATGGAGCAGGAGCAGGAGAGAGGTATCACAATCACATCCGCAGCTACGACTTGTCACTGGACTCTTCAGGAAAAGACAAAGCCGAAGGCTGGCGCACTTGAGCACCGTATCAACATCATCGATACACCAGGCCACGTAGACTTCACTGTTGAGGTTGAGCGTTCCCTCCGTGTACTTGATGGCGCTGTCGGCGTTTTCTGTGCAAAGGGTGGTGTAGAGCCGCAGTCCGAGAACGTATGGCGTCAGGCTGATACCTACAACGTACCGAGAATGGCATTCATCAACAAGATGGATATCCTTGGTGCAAACTTCTACGGCTGTGTAGATCAGATCCGTACAAGACTTGGCAAGAACGCAATCTGCATCCAGCTCCCGATCGGTAAGGAAGACGAGTTCAAGGGAATCATCGACCTCTTCGAGATGAAGGCTTACATCTACAATGATGATAAGGGCGATGATATCTCCGTAACAGACATTCCGGAAGACATGGCAGATGATGCAGAGCTTTACCACAGCGAACTCGTTGAGAAGATCTGCGAGCTCGATGATGACCTCATGATGCAGTATCTTGAGGGTGAGGAGCCGACCGTTGATGAGATGAAGAAGGTTCTTCGTAAAGCAACCTGCGAGTGTCAGGCAATTCCGGTATGCTGCGGTACAGCATACAGAAACAAAGGCGTACAGAAGCTCCTTGATGCGATCATCGAGTACATGCCGTCTCCGCTTGACATCCCGCCGATCAAGGGCGTTGACCTTGAGGGCAACGAAGTAGTTCGTCATTCTTCCGATGATGAGCCGTTCTCCGCACTTGCATTCAAGATCATGACAGACCCGTTCGTAGGTAAACTTGCATTCTTCCGTGTTTACTCCGGAACAATGAACTCCGGTTCCTACGTATTAAACGCAACAAAAGATAAAAAAGAGCGTGTTGGCCGTATCCTTCAGATGCATGCAAACAAGAGACACGAGCTTGACAAGGTTTACTCCGGTGATATCGCCGCTGCAGTTGGATTCAAGTCCACAACAACTGGTGATACAATCTGTGACGAGCAGCATCCGGTAATCCTTGAGTCCATGGTATTCCCGGAGCCGGTTATCGATATCGCAATCGAGCCGAAGACAAAAGCCGGACAGGATAAGATGGGCGAGGCTCTTGCAAAGCTTGCTGAAGAGGACCCGACATTCCGTGTTCATACTGATACAGAAACAGGCCAGACCATCATCTCCGGTATGGGTGAGCTGCATCTGGAAATCATCGTTGACCGTCTCCTTCGTGAATTCAAGGTAGAGGCTAACGTTGGTGCTCCGCAGGTTGCTTATAAAGAGACAATGACTAAGGCTGTTGACGTAGACAGCAAGTACGCGAAGCAGTCTGGTGGTCGTGGACAGTACGGTCACTGTAAAGTACACTTCACACCGATGGATCCGAACGGCGAAGAGACATTCAAGTTCACTTCTTCCGTTGTCGGCGGTGCTATTCCGAAGGAATACATTCCGGCTGTCGGCGAAGGTATCGAAGAGGCTACAAAGGCCGGTATCCTTGGCGGATTCCCGGTACTCGGCGTAGCTGCAGATGTATATTATGGATCTTACCATGAGGTCGACTCTTCCGAGATGGCATTCCACATCGCTGGTTCCATGGCATTCAAGGATGCTATGGCGAAAGGTAACCCGGTACTTCTTGAGCCGATCATGAAGGTAGAGGTTACAATGCCTGAGGAGTACATGGGCGACGTTATCGGTGACGTTAACGCACGTCGTGGACGTATCGAGGGTATGGAAGATATCGGCGGCGGCAAGATGGTTAAGGCATATGTTCCGCTTGCTGAGATGTTCGGCTACTCCACAGACCTTCGTTCCAGAACACAGGGTCGTGGTAACTACTCCATGTTCTTCGAGAAGTACGAGCAGGTACCGAAGAGCGTTCAGGAGAAGATCATCGCTGAGAGAAAGGGCGCTGCGAAATAATCCCACGGGATTATTTCCGGTTTCCTCTTGCATATAGCAAGAATAGGCTTGAAAAACTTTTTCGAATGGAATATAATAGTATTCAGCCTAAGTTAAATATGATAGCCCAATGGGCGCAAAATTAAGGAGGACGTTTTAAAATGGCAAAAGCTAAGTTTGAAAGAACCAAACCGCATTGTAACATTGGTACCATTGGACACGTTGACCATGGTAAAACAACATTAACAGCAGCAATCACAAAAGTTCTTGCAGCAAGAGTTGCAGGTAACACAGCTGAGAACTTTGAAGATATCGATAAAGCTCCGGAAGAGAGAGAACGTGGTATCACAATCTCCACAGCTCACGTTGAGTATCAGACAGAGAAGAGACACTATGCACACGTTGACTGCCCAGGCCATGCTGACTATGTAAAGAACATGATCACTGGTGCTGCTCAGATGGATGGTGCTATCCTCGTTGTAGCTGCTACTGATGGTGTTATGGCTCAGACAAGAGAGCACATCCTGCTTTCCCGTCAGGTAGGCGTACCGTACATCGTAGTATTCATGAACAAGTGCGATATGGTTGACGATCCGGAGCTTCTTGAGCTCGTAGAGATGGAGATCAGAGATCTTCTTAACGAGTATGAGTTCCCGGGCGACGACACTCCGATCATCCAGGGTTCTGCTCTTAAGGCTCTTGAGGATCCGAACGGTGAGTGGGGCGACAAGATCATGGAACTTATGGACGCTGTAGATAGCTACATTCCGGATCCGGTTCGTGACACAGATAAGCCGTTCCTTATGCCGATCGAGGATGTATTCACAATCACAGGTCGTGGTACAGTTGCTACAGGCCGTGTAGAGCGTGGTACTCTTAAACTCAACGATGAGGTTGAGATCGTTGGTATTCACGAGGAGACTCGTAAGACAGTTGTAACTGGTATCGAGATGTTCCGTAAGCTCCTTGACCAGGCTCAGGCTGGTGATAACATCGGTGCTCTTCTTCGTGGTGTTCAGAGAACAGAGATCCAGAGAGGTCAGTGTCTTGTTAAACCGGGTTCCGTAACCTGCCACAAGAAATTCACAGCTCAGGTTTACGTTCTTACTAAAGACGAGGGTGGCCGTCATACACCGTTCTTCAACAACTATCGTCCGCAGTTCTACTTCAGAACAACAGACGTTACAGGCGTTTGCGAGCTTCCGGAAGGTACAGAGATGTGCATGCCGGGCGACAACGTTGAGATGACAATCGAGCTTATCCATCCGGTAGCTATGGAGCAGGGTCTTCGTTTCGCTATCCGTGAGGGCGGCAGAACTGTTGGTTCCGGTAGAGTTGCTACAATCATCGAGTAATCAACGAATCTAATACCGAGGTGCTTTGCACCGAAAAAATAAATATAGTATCTCCGTGAGATATTTGTGTCCAAGCGTAAGAGACCCGCAGAACTTTGTTCTGCGGGTTTTTCTGTTACAAAAAACAATATATGCTATGTTAGCAGTACCGAATTTGTGATTTTGCCGTAGACGAAAAGATTACATGCACCTAACTGATTTTACGCTTGACTAACCAATAGTTTGAGGAGTATTCTATAAAAAGAAGATACAAAATGAATAAATTCATATAAATTTACAGACAATATCCGATAAAACAATTGTAAAGCATAGGATCAGGGGGCGTTATTATGCAGGCTTTATCAACGGCAAAATCAGGGGAACGTTATACAATTAAGTGGATGCTCGGAAACCAGAAGGTGATGGATTTTCTCCATCGCCACAATTTCTGCGAGGGAAACCCGATCGATGTGATCCTGCGGAACAAGGACTGGATGATCATTGGAAATGACATGTGCAGAGTCGCGATCGGATGTGAAGTTGCGGATAGGATCCAGGTTTAAGGTTTTTGAAAGATAAATAAAGAATGGGATCTTCGATAAAAGAAGGTGTGGCGGACAGAGAAAAAAGGTCTGGCGCACCTTTTATATTGCCATGCATATGGAAAAAGCTGCCGGTGGAAGGTTCTGTAGCCAGGAAAGTCGGGAAAAGTTCTTCCTGCTGGGAAACTGGATGACAATCCCGTCGCCTTATGATATGCTTGAGGAAGAATAAGGATCAGGAGGACGTTTAGATGGTGAATATATACGGAACGCTGGGACCGGCGTGCGGAAGCGAGAAGGTGCTGGCGGAGATGTTTTCACTGGGAATGACAGGAATGAGGCTGAATCTGTCCCATGTTACGCTCGCAGAGTCAGGGGATCTGATTGGAAAGATGAAGCGCGCAGCAGAAAAATGCGGGGTAAAACCGCAGCTTCTCGTGGACCTTCAGGGACCGGAACTGCGAACTGGAACCATCTCTGAGCCTGTTTCGTTGAAGAATGGGGATATTGTAGAGATATGTGGAATCCCAGAAAAAGTGAAGGATTCCTCAGTAAGTGGGGCAGATAGAAAAGAAATCGCACAGAAATCTGAAAATAAAGATATCGAGAAAATACCAGCTGAGAAAAATATATGTGGAAAAGGTTCTGGAAACGCTGATCGGTCCCAAAATAAACGTGACCATGTGAAAGTACCTGGAGAGTATGCGAAGATCATGCTTCCGGAACTCACCTTCCCATACCTGATTCCGGGTCAGGAAGTTCTTCTGGACGATGGGAAGATCCATTTAAAAATTGTGGAAAAAGCGGAAAATGTGACCGAGAATGGTGGAGAAAACACTCAGGAAAAGCGTTATTTCGCAAAGGTCCTCTGGGGCGGTCTCCTAAAGAGCAGAAAGAGCGCGGCTCTTCCGGGCGCGAAGATCTATCCGCCGACGCTGACAAATTCTGACCTTGCAAACATTAAGATCGCAAAAGAGATGGGCGTGACCGGTGTCATGCAGCCATTTGTGAGAGATCACAGTGACTTGGAGTGCGTAAAAGAGACGCTTCGGGAGGCGGGAGCGGAGGATATCAGGCTCTTCGCGAAGATCGAAAATATGGATGGCGTCCGGAAACTGGAGGAACTTCTTCCGGCGGCGGATGAGATCGTGATCGCCAGGGGTGACCTTGGAAATGCCGTTCATCTCTGGGACCTTCCGGGTGTCCAGCGCCAGATCGCCGAGAAGTGCCGGGCGGCGGGAAAGCCGTTCATGGTAGTGACCCAGATGCTGGCCTCCATGGAGCGTAGCCCTGTCCCGACCCGTGCGGAGGTAAATGATATCTTCCATGCTGTGATGGATGGTGCTGCTTCAATCATGGTGACAGGGGAGACTGCGGTCGGAGATTACCCGGTGGAAGTCATCCGGTATATGGTGAATACGGTGAGAAGCGCGGAGAAGGAAAAAAATAGATAAACAATTGCAATTGTTTAACAAATTTATGCACTTGACGTGTGAAAAATCCAGAAAGAAAAAATAAGTAGAACGACTAGAAAGCGAAAAAATACGTTCCATCTACGGCAGGTACGATTCTTTCATCCAGAGCTTAGAAGAACCGTTGGCACACCGGGATGGAACGTATTTTTAAATGGGTGATGTAAGGGCGGAGCGTGTGGAAGACGAACTGGCTGGTCTCAGGGGTGACCGGGATGTGGGAGAGATCTACGAGAAGACCGAAATTGTTGTGGGTCGTCCGCATCTCGGCGCCGAATTTTGCCGCGTATGGAGCCGGTTCCACGAGGGAGGCTTTGTCGGGAAAACTCATCCATTGGAGCGCACCGACGCGGAAATATTTGTGGATCGATTCATTCATAATTTTAAATGTAGTTCAGTATCGTAAGGAACGGAACATTTCCTTTCTCCTGGATAGCAAATGACGACAGGAATTTTTGAAATGAAATGTCACAGGAAATTCCAGATAATTTCCTGTGACACAGTGGCGCTAAAAAGCCTGATATGCCCAGTCAAAATTATTTCATGTTCACTACATGAACCGGTTTTCCGTTTAAGAACGCCCGGATATTCTCCACAGTGCAGTCCATGATCCGCCTGCGGCTTTCCTTCGGAGCCCATGAAATATGCGGGGTGATGATGCAGTTTGGAGCTTTTAAGAGCGGGTTGTCAGCCTTGATCGGCTCAGTGGAAACGACATCGAGACCGGCGGCAGCGACTTTGCCGGAAGCAAGCGCTTCTACGAGGTCCACCTCGTTGACAAGCTGCCCGCGGGCATTGTTCAGAAGAATCACGCCGTCCTTCATTTTCGCGATATTTTCCCGGTTGATGAGTCCTGCGTTTTCCGGTGTCAGATTGCAGTGCAGGGAGATCACGTCAGCCTTCGCGAAAAGCTCATCCTGGGTAACGTAATCCGCGATCGCGCGGCCGGATTCATTCGGGTAGAGGTCATAGGCGATGACGTTCATGCCGAGAGCTTTCGCGATGCGTCCCTCAGCCTGACCGATGCGCCCGAAGCCGATGATGCCCATGGTCTTTCCCTCCAGCTCGATCAGCGGATAGTCCCAGTAGCACCAGTCAATGTTTTCAGCCCATTTTCCTTCATGGACAGTCTTGTCATGGTGGCCGATGTGATGGCAGATCTCAAGGAGAAGAGCGATGGAGAACTGGCTGACAGATGCGGTTCCGTATGTCGGAACATTTACGACAGGAATTCCCTTTTCAGCGGCGTAGTTATAGTCGATGACATTGTAGCCGGTGGCGAGAGCCGCGATCAGCTTGATACGCGGACACTTGTCGATGGTCTCACGGGAGATCGGGGTCTTATTTGTGATGATAATCTCGGCATCACCGATACGTTCAGTGATCAGAGGTGATTCTGTGAAGGAAGTTCTGTCATAGACGGTGAGGTCACCGAATTCTTTTAATGCGTCCCAGCTTAAATCGCCCGGGTTTTCTGTATATCCATCTAAAACTACAAGCTTCATATATAATCGTCTCCTTTTTTGAAAAAATTGTGGGCAGATAAAACACAGAAGAGTATCCGCCAAAAGGCTCAGAAAGTGAAAATATTTCCAATCTGAAACAGTCTAAGCACATTCTCTGCAGTATTCAGCAGATTCTCCTCCGCATGACTCATCACATCCTCCAACGACATGACGCCCGGAACCGTGTCGAAGATCGCATCGATCCCGAAATTATAAAGCGTTTCGCATCCGTCGCCTTTCGCCCCGGCGATGGCAACCACCGGAACATTCCTGACTTTTTTTGCGCGTTCCGCGACACCGACAGGAACTTTTCCCAGCGCGGACTGGAAGTCAATCCGTCCTTCGCCCGTAATTACAAGGTCCGCCTGCTTCACATGCTCATCGAAATCCGTGAGATCCAGAACCAGGTCGATTCCCGAGCAGATCGTCACCGGGAAATACGGGAGAATTCCGCAGAGCAGGCCGCCTGCCGCTCCGCTCCCGTCGGTGTCGGCGGCAGCGCAGTGGAGTTTATCCTTCAAAACTGCGGCATAGTGAGCGAGCGCCGCGTCAAGAATCTTCACCTGCTCCTCATCAGCCCCTTTCTGAGGTCCGAACACGGCAGCTGCTCCGAGGGCTCCGCAAAGGTGATTTTTTACATCGCAGGCAACCAAAAACTCGCATCCGGCGGCTTCCCTCAAAAGCCCATCCGTGGAGATCGAGGCAAGTTCCCTTAAGTGGACACCGCCTGGTTCCAGTTCCTTCCCATCCTTATCGAGAAACGAGATTCCAAGGGCGCCTGCCAGCCCGGCGCCGCCGTCGGTGGTGGCGCTTCCGCCGAGACCTAAGATGATCTTTTT
>QWCY01005756.1_pt1 | contig 11470 bp, 7 predicted proteins | sample 1972631 | NCBI WGS metagenome assembly QWCY01 (sample SAMN09866696, study PRJNA288562) | Human gut metagenome isolate pre1_stool, whole genome shotgun sequencing... | isolation source: gut | host: Homo sapiens | place: USA: California
TGATAGAAAAAAATTAATTATACTGGATTTATGCAAAAAAGTGATGGGGAGTTTATGCCACAGCTTATCAGATAAAATGGACTTTAGAAACCATTTAAAAAGCAGTTTGGAAAATATTAAGGAATGAGAAAATTAAAAAAGAACAAGAGGAGGATTTGTATGAATTATTTAGTAATAGACTTAGAGATGTGTAAAGTACCAAAGGATTATAGAAATAAGAATTATAAATACGCCAGTGAAATTATTCAGATTGGAGCGGTTCTCCTTGATGAACGATACAGAAGACGGGATGAGATCTGCTTATATGTTCATCCTGAACATGGAGTGATTGATAACTTTATCGCAAATATGACTGGAATCAAGAATCGGCAGATCAAGAATGCACCGAAATTAAGAGAGCGTCTTTTAGAATTGACAGAGTGGATTGGAGATAGAGAGTATCAGGTGTTTGCATGGAGCAACAGTGATTTTTCACAGTTGTCACATGAGGTCAGATCTAAGAAACTGCAGGATGAAAAAATCCAAAGCTTTATGGCCCCGGAAAGATGGATCGATTATCAGGAAGTTTTTGGAAAGAAATACAGTTTTGAAAAAGCAGTCAGTCTTCAGGAGGCTTTGATGCTCTGTGATCTTACGCAGGACGGAAGGATGCATGACGGACTGGATGATGCACTGAATACTGCTAAGCTGATCCGGAAGTTGGAACTGAATCCGGAGTATCAGTTGATTTGCCGGCAGACGCTGACGGAGGAAGAATCTGATCCGCTGAATATATGTCTGGGAGATTTATTTGCAGGATTGCATATTGAGTGTGCCTGAGAGGGGGCTGAAGAGCAGCAGGAAAGAGCAGTTTCAGGCACGGATTCAGGTGTCAGAAATTCTCTGAATGATAAAAAACATCGTAGATAAAAAACATCGTAGTCAGAAAGAGTTGAAAAAGTAAGAGCCGAGATTTATAATAAAGAAGATTATCGGAGGAACTCTTTTATGATAAATATAAAAAGATATGGCACGCTCTGTCTGTCCGCAATACTGGCAGCAGCGTTTGTTCTGACCCCGGCAGTAAAGATATTTGCTGAGGAGGGGGATACAGCGGCGGATCGTGAAACCCAGCGGCAGACTTGCTATGCAGAGCCGACGGATTCAAATGGACTGACGAACTGGCCGCAGGGACCGGCAGTTTATGCTGATTCAGCGATTGTGATGGATATGAACAGTGGAGCGATCCTATATGGAAAGCAGATCGATAAGCAGCATTATCCGGCAAGTATTACAAAGCTTCTGACTACACTTGTTGCACTGGATCATGCGAAACTGACAGATAAAGTAGAATTTTCACAGGACAGTATTTCTTTCCTGCAGTACGGAGATGCTCATATTGGGATGCGTGCAGGAGAGGAATTGACGCTGGAAGATTCTTTATATGCCGTGTTGCTTGCATCTGCCAATGAAGTGTCGTATGCAGTTGCAGAGAGCGTTGGAAAGCAGATGGGCGGAGACTACAATACCTTTATAGAGGCGATGAATGAAGAGTCAGATGCACTGGGATGTACCGGCTCACACTGGACGAATGCAAATGGACTTCATGATGAGCAACATTATACGACAGCTCATGATATGGCTCTGATTGGGGCAGCAGTATATCAGAAAGAAGCATTTCGGACGATCGCACAGTCACTGACACATCAGATTCCACCGACCAATCTGGTAAATGAGGTGAGAACGGTCAATCAGAAGCATAAGATGCTCTGGCCACAGAATGCAAATTATTATGAGTATTGCAAAGGTGGAAAGACCGGTTATACAGATCAGGCAAGAACGACCCTGGTGACGATGGCAGATAACGGAGAGCTGCAGTTGGTTGCAGTGGTGCTATATGATTTCGGGTCAGATGCGTATACGGATACCAGAGCCATCTTTGATTATGGATTTAATAATTTCTCGAAAGTGATGCTGAAAGATCTGGAAAAAGCAGACGGAGTACGGTCATATAAAGATGAGGAAAATGCTTATGTAGTACTGCCCCCCAACGTGAAGTTTTCAGATCTGAAAGCGGAAGTTAAAGCAAAGGATGGTTCCGTCAATGAGGGAACCGTTACATATACCTATGAAGGACAGATCGTAGGGAAGGCAGATGTAACGCTGGATAATAAAAAGTCGGTAGAGAAACCGACAATAACAAAAGGAACAGAAAAGACTGGCACAACGACAGACAGGAAGGAGAAAGAGAGCAGGCCGGTGGTGCTTATCGCTGTGGTCGCAGTGGTTTTGGTACTTGTGACGGGAGCGGTTGCATGGATAAAATATAAGCAGGCAAAAAGCAGACGGCACAGGCGGAAAAGACATCGCAGAAAGACATCGCAGAAAAAGAAAAAACCTTGACTAGCAGGCAGAATCTCTTTATAATAATTCTGTATGGAAGACTACAGGTTAAAGCGATGACGGAGAGAGTAGGATTTATCTGAACATCCCAGCGAGCCGGGGAAGGTGTAAGCCCGGTATCAGTAAGAGATTTCTGAAGATCACTCCAGAGCAGCAACCCCTGAAACGGAAGCATTTAACAGGCATACCGGTGATTCCGGTGAGACAGATTTCGAGGAGTAAGGGTTGACGTGAGTTCTGCGTTAAAGAATACCATATGCGGATCGGGAAGATCCAAGTATGCTGTAACAGGTGGTACAACGAAAGGAATTTCAGACCTTCGTCCTATTACGGACGGAGGTCTTTCTTTATTTTAGAAGATTCCTTTTCCAAAATATATTTTAAGAAAGGATCAAAGCTATGTATAAGAAAGTTTCAACAGACATGAATTTTGTTGAGCGTGAAAAAGAAGTTGAAAAATTCTGGGATGACGAAAATATCTTCCAGAAGAGTATGGATGAAAAAGAAGGATGCCCGGATTATATTTTCTATGACGGACCTCCGACAGCCAATGGCAAGCCGCATATCGGACACGTTCTGACCCGTGTTATCAAGGATATGATTCCGAGATACCGCACAATGAAAGGTTATATGGTTCCGAGAAAGGCAGGATGGGATACGCATGGTCTTCCGGTAGAGCTGGAAGTTGAGAAGATGCTCGGACTGGACGGAAAGGATCAGATCGAGAAATACGGTCTTGAACCATTCATCAAGAAATGTAAAGAAAGTGTATGGAAATACAAAGGAATGTGGGAAGACTTCTCCGGCACAGTTGGATTCTGGGCTGATATGGAGCATCCATATGTAACGTATGACAACAATTTCATCGAGTCTGAGTGGTGGGCTTTGAAGAAAATTTGGGATAAAGGACTCCTTTACAAAGGATTCAAGATTGTTCCTTACTGCCCTCGTTGTGGAACACCTCTTTCTGCACAGGAAGTTGCACAGGGATATAAGGATGTCAAGGAGCGTTCTGCAATCGTCCGCTTTAAAGTCAAAGATGAGGATGCGTATATTCTTGCATGGACAACAACACCATGGACACTTCCATCCAACCTTGCACTCTGCGTAAATCCAAAAGAGGATTATGCAAAGGTAAAGGCAGCAGACGGAAGAGTTTATTATATGGCATGTGCATTGCTTGATACCGTTCTTGGAAGACTTGCAGAAGAAGGAAAAGACGCTTACGAAGTACTTGCAACGTATAAGGGAACAGAACTGGAGGGCAAAGAATACGAGCCACTGTACCAGTGTGCGGCAGATGAGGCTGCAAAGCAGCGTAAGAAAGCATTTTACGTTGTATGTGATGAGTATGTAACTCTGACAGATGGTACCGGAGTTGTTCATATCGCACCGGCATTTGGTGAAGACGATGCCAACGTAGGAAGAAAGTATGATCTTCCATTTGTACAGCTTGTAGATGAAAAGGGTAACATGGCAGAGTCTACACCGTTTGCAGGACTGTTCGTAAAGAAAGCAGACCCGGAAGTATTAAAAGATCTGGATGCAAGGGGACTTCTCTACGATGCACCGAAGTTTGAGCATAGCTATCCTCACTGCTGGAGATGTGATACTCCGCTGATTTATTATGCACGTGAGTCCTGGTTCATCAAGATGACAGCAGTTCGTGATGACCTGATTGCAAATAATAATACAATTAACTGGATTCCGGAGAGTATCGGTAAGGGACGTTTCGGTGACTGGATTGAGAACGTTCAGGACTGGGGAATCAGTCGTAACCGTTACTGGGGAACTCCGCTGAATATCTGGCAGTGTGAGTGTGGATGTATGCATTCTGTCGGAAGTATTGAAGAACTGAAATCTATGTCCGATAACTGCCCGGATGATATTGAGCTGCACCGCCCATACATTGACGCAGTAACAATCAACTGCCCGGATTGTGGTAAAGAAATGCACAGAGTGCCGGAAGTTATCGACTGCTGGTTTGACAGTGGATCTATGCCGTTTGCACAGCACCATTATCCGTTTGAAAATCAGGAGCTGTTCGAGAAGCAGTTCCCGGCAGACTTTATTTCCGAGGCTGTTGACCAGACAAGAGGATGGTTCTACTCCCTGCTTGCCATCTCAACGCTGCTGTTCAATAAAGCACCGTATAAGAACGTTATCGTGCTTGGACACGTACAGGATGAGAATGGACAGAAGATGAGTAAGTCCAAAGGAAATGCGGTTGATCCGTTTGATGCACTGGAGAAATACGGAGCAGATGCGATCCGCTGGTACTTCTACATCAACAGTGCACCGTGGCTGCCGAACCGTTTCCACGGAAAAGCAGTACAGGAAGGACAGCGTAAGTTCATGGGAACTCTGTGGAATACTTATGCATTCTTTGTACTGTATGCAAATATCGACAATTTTGATGCTACAAAGTATACACTGGAATATGATAAACTTCCGGTTATGGATAAATGGATTCTTTCCAAGATGAATACCATGGTAAAAGATGTGGACAACAACCTTGGTAATTACAGAATCCCGGAGGCAGCACGTGTGCTTCAGGATTTCGTAGATGATTTAAGTAACTGGTATGTAAGAAGAAGCCGCGAGCGTTTCTGGGCAAAGGGAATGGAGCAGGATAAGATCAATGCTTACATGACTCTGTATACAGCCCTTGTTACGGTATCAAAGGCAGCAGCTCCGATGATTCCGTTCATGACAGAGCAGATCTATCAGAACCTGGTTCGCAGCATTGACAAGGATGCTCCGGAGAGTATCCACCTGTGTAGTTTTCCGGAAGTTCATGAAGAGCAGATTGACAAAGAGCTTGAGAATAATATGGAACACGTACTTGACCTTGTAGTAATGGGACGTGCATGCCGTAACGCATCCAATATCAAGAACCGTCAGCCGATCGGTCAGATGTTTGTAAAAGCAGACTTTGAGCTTTCTGAATTTTATCAGGAAATCGTAGCAGACGAGCTGAATGTTAAGAATATTAAATTTACAGATGATGTAAGAGACTTTACTTCTTATAGTTTTAAACCACAGTTGAAGACAGTTGGACCAAAGTATGGTAAAATGTTAGGTGGTATCAAAGCAGCACTCAATGACATCGATGGAAATGCAGCAATGGATGAGCTGAATACTACTGGCGTACTCAAACTGGATGTAAATGGTCAGGAGATCGAACTTTTCAAAGAAGACCTTCTGATTGATACAGCTCAGATTGAAGGATATGAATCTGTCAATGATAATGGAATCACAGTTGTACTGGATACGAATCTTACACCGGAACTTCTGGAAGAAGGATTTGTAAGAGAGATCATCAGCAAGATCCAGACGATGAGAAAAGAAGCTGATTTCGAGGTGATGGACAAGATCCGTGTTACGTACGAAGGCAGTGAAAAAGCAGAAGCTGTTTTTGAAAAGAACAGCACCCTGATCGGTGGAGAAGTACTTGCCACAGAAGTTGTAAAGGCAGAGCCTGCAGGCCATGTAAAAGAGTGGAAGATCAACGGTGAAGCAGTTACGATGGGTGTCGAGAAAAAAGGAGAATAAAAGGATGTTCAGTAAAAGATTTGAGAAGGCTGCATTTAAGACAGCAGTGAAAGAAAATGTAAAGACGCTTTACAGAAAGACGATTGATGAGGCTACACCTCAGCAGTTATTTCAGGCGGTTTCTTATGCAGTTAAGGATGTTATTATTGATGACTGGATCGAGACGCAGAAGCGTTACGATGAGACAGATGCAAAGACTGTTTACTATATGTCCATGGAGTTCCTGATGGGACGTGCATTAGGTAACAACCTCATCAATATGACAGCATATAAAGAGGTAAAAGAAGCGTTGGAAGAGATGAATATTGACCTCAACGTGATCGAAGATGAAGAGCCGGATGCGGCTCTCGGAAATGGAGGACTCGGTCGTCTTGCAGCATGTTTCCTGGATTCTCTTGCGACATTGAATTATCCGGCATACGGCTGTGGAATCCGTTACCGTTACGGTATGTTCAAGCAGAAAATTGAAAATGGATATCAGGTAGAAGTACCGGATAACTGGCTGAAAGAAGGAAATCCGTTCGAGATCCGTCGTGAAGAGTATGCAAAGGAAGTACGTTTCGGAGGAAATATCCGTTTCGAGAAAGATCCTGTTACAGGAAAAGATAAATTTATTCAGGAAAATTATGAGTCTGTTATGGCAGTTCCGTATGATATGCCGGTTGTTGGATATGGCAACCACGTAGTAAATACACTGCGTGTATGGGATGCAAAGCCGATCACGGATTTCAAACTGGATGAGTTCGACAGAGGAAATTATCATAAGGCAGTAGAGCAGGAGAACCTTGCAAAACTGATCGTAGATGTTCTTTACCCGAATGATAATCATTATTCAGGAAAAGAGCTTCGTCTGAAGCAGCAGTACTTCTTCATTTCTGCAAGTCTTCAGGCACTGATCGCAAAATATAAAAAGAAGCATGGAGACATCAGAAAGCTGTATGAAAAAGTTGTCATTCAGATGAACGATACGCACCCGACGGTTGCTGTACCGGAGCTGATGCGTCTTCTGATTGATGCAGAGGGACTTAGCTGGGATGAGGCATGGGAAGTAACAAGCAAGACCTGTGCTTATACAAACCATACGATTATGGCAGAAGCACTTGAAAAATGGCCGATCGACCTGTTTTCAAAACTGCTTCCGCGTATTTATCAGATCGTACAGGAGATTGACCGCCGCTTCGTGATCCAGGTTCGTGAGATGTATCCGGGAAATGAAGAGAAAGTACGGAAAATGGCAATCCTTATGGATGGACAGGTTCGTATGGCAAATATGGCGATCATAGCAGGCTTCTCTGTTAATGGTGTTGCAAAGCTTCATACGGAGATCCTTGAGAAGCAGGAACTGAAAGATTTCTATCAGATGATGCCGGAGAAGTTCAACAATAAGACGAATGGTATCACGCAGAGACGTTTCCTGGCTCATGGAAATCCGCTGCTTGCAGACTGGATCACCAGTAAGATCGGTGATGGCTGGATTACAGATCTCTCTCAGATCTCCAAGCTGAAACCACTGGTTGAGGATGAAGAGGCAAGACGTGAGTTCATGGAGATCAAATACCAGAATAAAGTTCGCCTTGCAAAGTATATCAAGGAGCATAATGGAATTGATGTAGATCCGCGTTCTATCTTTGATATTCAGGTAAAACGTCTGCATGAGTACAAGCGTCAGCTTCTGAATATACTGCACATCATGTATCTGTATAATCAGATCAAAGAGCATCCTGAGATGTCCTTCTATCCGAGAACATTTATTTTCGGAGCTAAGGCAGCAGCAGGTTATCTTCGTGCAAAAGAGACGATCAAATTGATTAACTCCGTAGCAGATGTTGTAAATAACGACAGAAGTATCAATGGTAAGCTGAAAGTGGTATTTATTGAAGATTACAGAGTATCTAATGCAGAAATTCTTTTTGCGGCAGCAGATGTCAGCGAGCAGATTTCTACAGCTTCTAAAGAAGCTTCAGGAACAGGTAATATGAAATTTATGCTTAATGGTGCACCGACACTTGGAACAATGGATGGAGCGAATGTAGAGATCGTTCAGGAAGTTGGCGAGGAGAATGCATTTATCTTCGGATTAAGCTCACAGGAAGTTATCAACTATGAGAACAATGGTGGATACAATCCGGTTGACATTTACTTTAATGACTGGGAGATCAAGCGTGTAGTAGACCAGCTTATGGATGGAACTTACTCCAATGGTGACCACAATATGTATATCAATCTGTACAGCTCACTGTTAAATACACAGTGTACAGACAGAGCAGACACTTACTTCATTCTGAAAGATTTCCGTTCTTATGCAGATGCACAGAAGAGAGTTGAGGAAGCTTACAGAGATCAGCAGAAATGGTCGAAGATGGCAATGCTCAACACTGCATGCAGTGGTAAATTTACATCAGACAGAACGATTGAAGAGTATGTACGGGATATTTGGCATCTTGAAAAAGTAGAAGTACCTTCAGGACAGGATCTTTTTGATTAAGACAGGAGGAATGACAGATGGAATATGGAAATGATTTTGATTTTTCATACGGAGTTCCGGATGGTCCGACAATGAGCAGCAGTGGATCAGATATATTTTCAGTGATCATGACCGTTTATCTGTTGGTGATCGTGGCAGCCGTGATGATTGGTATTGTGAAATATGTATTTAAATCCATTGCACTTTACCGTCTGGCACAGAGAACAGGAAATGCAAATCCGTGGATGGCATGGGTACCGTTTGCGAGATCTTATCTTCAGGGAGATCTTGCAGGCAGTATGCCTTTAAAGAAAAGAAGACTTCAGAGTCCGGGACTCTGGAAAGTCCTTATTCCGTTGATCGGAACGGCTGTAATCGCAGGACTTTATTTCCTTTTCATTGTTGTGGCAGGAATTGGAACTGCATTGAGCTATTCCACCGGAATGGGTGCAGGAAGTCTGACACTGATCTGGGTGATAGTTTTCCTGCTGATTATTGCAGTAGTAGCACTTCAGGCGATTGAAGCGGTGCTGGATGTACTGGTGAACTTTCATATTTACCATAGACTGACATCCCATAATATGGCGATTATCCATAGTGTTCTTGGTATATTTATTCCAATGTACGAAGCAATCTGCTTATTTATTATGAGCAAGAAGCCGTATAACCCGGGAATGGAGCCAAATCTTCCACCGCAGGCACCAAATTTCGGTGGTAATCCGATTCCTCCGACGATGCCTGTATCACCGGCAGCATCAGAAACTCCGGCAGCATCTGTATCACCGGCAGCATCAGAAACTCCGGCAGAATCTGTATCTCCGATGCCGGCAGAAGCACCGGTACAGCAGGTCCCGGTAACTCCGACAGAGTCATCGGCACAGAATCCGTATGTGAATCCGATGCAGGTTCAGGGAACAGAAAACCTGGCAAAAGATGCACAGAGTACAGAAGCAGAACCGACAGAAAATAGTGCAGAAAAATAAAGCGTAAAGGTAAAATTTCATACAGGTTCTAAAATAAGACAGCCCTTCATATAATAAAGTATGGAGGGCTGTCTTTATGAGCTTTTATTCAGCAAAAAAGAAAATAAAAAATATAGCTGCATTTCTGATCATCCTCATATTTCTTCCATATGTTGTCTCTATTTTTGTAAATGGAAAAGATGTGAATCTACAAAATGGGAGCGGTCATTTTACAATAAAAGTTGCAAGAACAGACCCAGATGGAACGGAACTGGATCTTGATCTGGACTGGGAAGAGTATCTGATCGGGGTTCTTGCATATGAAATGCCGGAGTCTTACGAATTGGAAGCGTTGAAAGCACAGGCCGTGGTGCTGCGTACAAGCCTGTGCAGAGAACTGGCAGAAAACGAGGAGAAGACGGCAACAGAGAAATATCTGACTCATGCAGAAATGAAACGGAAATGGGGAGCGGCCAATTTTGATACATATTTGAAAAAATATACCAAAGCAGTGGAAGATACAGAAGGAACAGTGGTCTGGTATAATGAGGCTTGTGCATGGACACCATATCATCAATCCAGTAACGGTGAGACACGGAACGCATCAGAAGTTCTTGGAACAGAAGATTATCCTTATATCTGTAAGAGAGAATGCCCGTTGGACAAAGCGGCTGAGGATGAAATTCAGGTAACAGTTTTTGACTATCAGGAAATACAACAGTTATGCAGAGATTTTCTGGTGGCAGAAGAAAATTCGGAGAGTGCAGAAAAAGGCTATAACTTTGCTGACTTTGAAATACTGGAAATGGATTCTTCCGGTTATGTGCGACAGATGAGGATGGGAGATACAGTCTGTACCGGGGATCAGTTTCGGGATGCATTGTCCCTGTCTTCCAGTGCATTTTCATTTTACGAGAGTATAAAAGGTTTGAAGATCACGACCATCGGAAAAGGACATGGACTGGGAATGAGTCAGTGGACAGCAAATGAAATGGCAAAGGAAAAGAAAAATTATGAAGAAATCCTGCAGTTCTTTTTTGAAGGAACAACATTAAATAAAGAATTTGACGAAAAAGAAGCGACAGGGAATTAAAATAGAATTCTTTCCGAATAGAAGTCACATATTCTGGCAATGCTATAGTCAGAGGTGATGATGAATGAATAAGAAAGAGAAGTTTTCCTTTTTAAAGGGAAAAGGAGCTTCTGTTGGAATCGTACTTTGCTTCGTGGCAGTCATTGCAATGGTGGGGACAGTTACATTCAGAAATTACAAAAAGAATATGAATGAGCAGATTGCAAAGGTTCAGCAGGAGACAGAAAAACTGACAAAAGAAAATGATGCAGCGGCAAATTCAAAAGATGTACTTCCAATGGAGGGAGAGGAAGATGCAACACCGTCACAGACAGATCATGCGGATCGTCAGGAACAAGAAGGAGCATCCTCCACAGACGGAACAGAGGCAGAAAATGGACAGCAGCAGGGTCAGGAGACGGATGAGACTGCGGCACAGGGAAGTTCCGGTGCATGGTTTACGGAAGCAAGCATACTGGAGTGGCCGGCAAGCGGGGCAACGCTGATCGGGTACAGTATGGATCAGACCGTTTATTTTCCTACTTTAGAAGAGTATAAGTACAATCCGGCAATGATCATCGGTGGTGAAGTCGGGGAAAGCATCAAGGCATCAGCGACAGGAACAGTGAGCAGTATTGAAGAGACAGCACAGACGGGAACAACCGTTACATTGGATATGGGAAATGGATATGCGGCTGTTTACGGCCAGTTAAAAGACCTGTCCGTATCAGAAGGAGATACTGTTGCAACAGGTGAGCCGATCGGTCTGTTGAATGAACCTACAAAATACTATAGCGTGGAAGGACCGAATCTCTATTTTAAGGTAATGAAAGATGGAGAGCCGGTAGATCCGATGAAATTTATGGAGTGAAATTTGTAGTTGTTGGGGTGATACGCTTGTAAAGAAAAAGACTTCTTTATGGCGAAGCGGACGCAGAAATCAGGGATATTCCTTCGCAGTGCAGGCCCGCTTTACCTCAGCCCGTTGACCGTTTGTAACTCGAAAGTGGAAATCTTCGTGCAAAGGCACTCGAT
>QWCY01005759.1_pt1 | contig 11463 bp, 7 predicted proteins | sample 1972631 | NCBI WGS metagenome assembly QWCY01 (sample SAMN09866696, study PRJNA288562) | Human gut metagenome isolate pre1_stool, whole genome shotgun sequencing... | isolation source: gut | host: Homo sapiens | place: USA: California
CCGTTTTTTTGTACACAAAAAGACCACACGAACGCATGCTAGATTATTATAGCTCGTGTGGCCTTGATTTGTCAAGAGTTTTTCAGTAGAAAAATTGCAATTTTATCGAATCACTTTCAAATACGAGGTATTGGACTCCACGCCCTTTTCCGTCGATCGGACTACAACAAAATATTTGTACGTAATTCCATTTTGCACAATCGTTACTGTAATATCAGCCCGCCCGTTTTTCACCGGTGTCACTTTTCCTTTTTTGTCAACCTTAGCGATAGACGGTTTACTGGACTTATAAGTTACTTTTGCGGTCTTATTCAGATGCAGAAGCTGAATCTTATATGTCTTCCCTTTTGGAAGCAGTTTGTATAAGCTTACGCTTGGATATTTGTAACTTGTTTTATACTTATATAAACTGTAGTTTTTCTTAATCGTTGTGCGGACTACAAGATTAACGATATACTGGATTTTTTTCTTTCCTTTTGTCACATTGATAACTAACTTGGCTTTTCCCAGTTTTTTCTTTGTCTTGACCAGTCCGTTCTTGTCAATCGTCGCTATCTTTTTATTACTGGAGCTGCATCTTACCTTTGCTCCTTTTTGATTCAAAAGCTTGATGCGGAATTTCATCTTCGGCGCCATAATTTTCTTCATAACAATCGTTGGAATTTTCAATTCCACAGTGCCTTTTCCAATCGTCTGATCTTCCGGCGGCAATGTTTTCTTTGGCGTCTCCCCCGGCTTTTGTCCTGTCGTTTGCGTACCGCTGGTACCACCTGTAGTCACACTTGGTGCTGCACTCGGTGTCGCCTTCGGTGTGCTGCCCGGATTTGGAACCAAACTTGGCGAAGGATTGGTACTTTTTGTACGCATTTCCGTAATACGGCTTTCTGTGACAGCCAAATCTGCAGCGCGTTTTACCACATCATAAGAAGTATCTGATTTTAAACCGTTAAATGTAATACTTCCTGTCACGCCATCTCCATCTTTCGCACATCCATCCGTCACCCATGGTATTACAATATCGCCACTCTTATCTCGGATTTCATATTCAAAGCCATCCTCTGCTTCAATGGTTATACTCGTCTCACCCGTCTGTTTTTCCACCGGCGGAAGAGCTCGCACAACGCCTTCTGCAACCGCCTGTCCGGTATAGTCATTTTTTCCTGTCACGGTACATTGTATCTGTTTTCCTTCCAAGCTCTTGTCAGGATTTAAAACTGTCCCTTTTGCTCCCGGGATGTCATTCCATGTACCCGTTTTTTTGTCAAATACCTGCCACTGGTAATCTGCATTATCCGAATTGATAACAACATCATTACCGCCTTTATCCTTAATAAATTTAATTTCCTCGTCATCCCCTACTTCGACCAGCACTTTTACCAATGCTGTCTCAATAATCTTCAATTCCGGTTTCGCCCCAGGTACAGTATCACGAGCTGTTCCCACTTTAAAATATGGGTAAAAATGTCCCTCCGCACCAGAGGTCACACTTTTAGCAATTACACCTCCCTCAAAATTTCCGCCACTGATTGTAAAATCCGCCTGCGGTGCCACAAAATGCCCCGAGATGTATTCTGCCATCATTTTTGTTGCATCCGGGAAATTCCAGATCAATTTCATACCGGAGTTTACAAACTGAGCCCCGGCATAATTATCCGATGATATTTTTTTCAATTTATTGTTCATCGGCTGACCATTCCAAGTAACCGGCAAAATTTTATCTGCAGCTGCCGGCTTGCTGGTTGCCCCAAAATCAACAAAAACTATTGTATCTTTTAATCCGGTAACAGAAATGCTGTATTCCTCATCACGCAGATCGTCCGGAGATGCCAGCCCTACAATGTCCAATGTCACACTTCGGTCACTCGAGATCAGATTTGCCGGCACTTCATATTTTTTTGCTTTTGAAAAATCAATTATAATCTTATTTCCGGTTACCACTGCTTTTTCTGCCCCGGATACAAGAGCTGTCGATTCAGACTGAATGGTGTGAAAAGCCGACACCATATCCAAATATGTATTTTGTTCAAATTTTGAGGCCTGATAATTTTCAAAAGCATTGTCCTCTTTGCAGGTATAGTAGAATTTTTTGGTGTGATATCCCTCCGGAACTCCTGTCGAAGGTGTGTCCTTTACATTTCCCACTTTCACTAGATTTCCCGCATAACTCGGGCTCACCATAGCATCTGCAAAGTCAGCCATTTTACAATTTCCACCTACAGCCACGCCTCCCATAGTGTGTGTTTTTACCTCAAGGTTTTCCTTCACCACATACTGATAGTCACTTAGCAAATTCCTCAAATTTGCTAAGTACTGGTAGGTTGTTGACGCTTCTACTTTCCGCGGCACAATTCCTATCGACGCCACTGCCATCGACACCAGCAATACAACTGCCATTATACGTTTCATAACCTTTTGCATTTTTCTCTCCCTTTCTATCTTCCAAATATGGTTTTATTGTTATTACAAATTTTATATGATATTTTACCAAAATGCAATATGGATTTTATACTTTTTTCATAACTTTTGTGTTATAAATTTATAACTATAAAATTATACCTTCGCATTCTTCGCTCCTGTCGGAGCTCATCATCGTGACAGTCGTCACATCCCCCCCTTCTTCCTCCTAACAACTCGACACGCATTCTTCGCTCCTATCGGAGCTCATCATCGTGACAGTCGTCACATAACAATAAAAAGATCACCCATATTTCGTGCAAGCACGATATGGGTGATCTTTTTATTGTTGCGTGTCTCGTTGTTTATACAACTTATTTCTGTGGTCCTGCAGGTACCAATGCTTTACCTTCTGCATTTCCTTCGTATTTTGCGAAGTTCTTGATGAATCTGTCTGCAAGATCCAAAGCTTTTGTCTCCCATTCGGAAGCATCTGCGTAAGTATCGCGAGGATCAAGGATTGCTGGATCTACACCCGGCAATTCAGTAGGTACTTCGAAGTTGAAGTGAGGAATTGTCTTTGTAGGTGCTTTCGCGATGTCTCCGCTGAGGATTGCATCGATGATACCACGTGTATCTTTGATGGAGATACGTTTTCCTGTTCCGTTCCATCCTGTATTTACGAGATAAGCTTTTGCTCCGCTCTTCTCCATTTTCTTAACGAGCTCTTCTGCATATTTTGTAGGATGCAGCTCGAGGAATGCCTGTCCGAAGCAAGCGGAGAATGTAGGAGTTGGCTCTGTGATTCCACGCTCTGTACCAGCAAGTTTTGCTGTAAATCCTGACAAGAAGTAGTATTTTGTCTGCTCCGGTGTAAGGATCGATACCGGTGGAAGTACGCCGAATGCATCTGCTGACAGGAAGATTACGTTCTTCGCTGCTGGTGCAGAAGAAATTGGGCGAACGATATTTTCAATGTGATCGATTGGATAAGATACACGAGTATTCTCTGTTACGCTCTTATCTGTGAAATCAATCTTTCCGTCTTTGTCAAGTGTTACGTTCTCAAGAAGAGCGTCTCTGCGGATCGCATTGTAGATGTCCGGCTCAGACTCTTTGTCCAAGTCGATAACTTTTGCGTAGCAGCCGCCTTCGAAGTTGAATACACCATTGTCATCCCAGCCGTGCTCGTCATCACCGATAAGAAGACGTTTTGGATCTGTGGACAATGTTGTCTTACCTGTTCCGGAAAGTCCGAAGAAGATTGCCGTGTTCTTTCCGTCCTTATCTGTGTTTGCGGAGCAGTGCATGGAAGCGATACCTTGCAATGGAAGATAGTAGTTCATCATAGAGAACATACCTTTCTTCATTTCTCCGCCGTACCATGTATTTACGATAACCTGCTCGCGGCTTGTGATATTGAACATTACAGCTGTCTCAGAATTCAATCCGAGTTCTTTGTAATTTTCAACCTTTGCTTTGGATGCATTGTATACGATAAAGTTTGGCTCAAAGTTTTCCAACTCTTCTGCTGTTGGCTGAATAAACATATTTTTGATGAAATGTGCCTGCCAAGCCACTTCTACGATAAAACGAACAGCCATGCGTGTGTCATGGTTTGCTCCGCAGAATGCATCTACTACGAAAAGTCTCTTATTTGACAATTCTTTTACTGCAAGCTCTTTCACTGCTTTCCAAGCTTCCTGTGATGCAGGATGGTTATCATTTTTGTACTCATCAGAAGTCCACCATACTGTGTCTTTTGAATTCTCATCCATTACAATGTACTTGTCTTTAGGGGAACGTCCGGTATAAATACCTGTCATAACGTTCACTGCGCCAAGTTCACTTTCCTGGCCTTTTTCATAACCTTCCAACGCCGGATTGGTCTCTTCCTTATACAGATCTTCATAAGAAGGATTGTACACAATCTCAGTTGCACCTGTGATACCATACTTGCTCAAATCGATGTTTGCCATTTTACTCTGACCTCTTTTCTTTCATATTTAACCTGGTTGTAGTGGGTCCAGGATATGACCCTGAAAGTTTCACGCATATATCATACCACACATTTTTCGACATTGTCAACCTTTGTTATGCTCTCTGCACTTTTATCATGTTTGTTGTACCGGAAATTCCAACCGGAACCCCCGACGTATATACCGCAACATCGCCTTTGCATAAGAATCCCTGTTTGAGACATTCTTCTGTTGCATAATCAAAAAGTTCAAAAACTTCCTGCTTTTCTTCCAATAAAATAGGGGTAACGCCCCATGACATATTGAGCTGTCTTGTCACTTTTTCGGACATGGCACAACCCACGATATCGCAGCCCGGGCGGTAGCGTGAGATCATGCGGGCCGATCTTCCGGATTTGGTTACCGTAATAATGACGCGGGCATTCAGATCGTGCGCCGTCGTGCAGGTTGCATGGCAGATGGCATCCGTAATGTCCGGATTGGCTTTCCGCTCATGGTTAAAAAACCGCTTGCAGTAGTCGACGTCAGCCTCGGTTCTCTCAGCGATACGCACCATTGTTTTTAAGGCTTCCACCGGATATTTCCCTGCAGCCGTCTCTCCCGAAAGCATGATGGCACTTGTTCCATCGTAGATGGCATTGGCGACGTCTGCTGTCTCGGCTCTGGTCGGTCGAGGATTTTTCATCATGGAATCGAGCATCTGTGTCGCCGTAATTACCTGTTTTCCGGCTTCGTACACTTTGCGGATGATCATTTTCTGTATAACCGGCACTTCCTCATCCGGCACCTCAACTCCCATATCGCCTCGCGCGATCATAATTCCATCCGATACGCGGATGATCTCATCGATCTTATCCACACCTTCCGCATTTTCGATCTTTGCGATGATATTGATATCTTTTCCCCCATTTTCGTCCAAAAGTTTACGGATCTGCATGACATCCTCAGCGGTTCTCGTAAAAGAAGCTGCCACAAAATCAATGTCCTGACGGATTCCAAACAAAATATCCTCTTTGTCTTTTTCGCTCATATAAGGCAGATGAATGTGCACACCCGGAACATTGACACCCTTGTGGTTTGAAATCACGCCACCATTTACAACAGTACAAATGATGTCCTCGCCCCGGATTTCCTTCACAATAAGTTCAATGAGTCCATCATCGATCAAAATCCGGTTTCCCGGCTTCTCATCCTGATATAACTGCGGATACGTAATAGACGCCATCGAAGCATTTCCGCGGATTTCGCGTCCTGTCAACACAAACTGCTGCCCGGGCTCCAATGTCACTTTTCCCTCTTCAAATATCCCTGTGCGAATTTCCGGTCCTTTTGTATCCAAAAGCATCGCCACCGGCTTCCCGCATTTTTCCCGCATTGCTTTGAGGCAGTCCATTCGCTCTTTTTGCTCCTCGTGGCTGCCGTGTGAAAAATTGAAACGAGCGACATTCATGCCTCCCTGCATCAATTTTTCCAAAACTTCATCGGAATCCGTCGCCGGACCCATCGTACATATAATCTTTGTTTTTCGCATCAATAATCTCCTTTCTCCCTCTGCCTTCTACCATTCTTTATCATAACAATTCGAAAATTTTTCGTCAATATCCATTTAGTTAAGATTCAGCAAAACTTTCTATGTGTATAAATTTCCCTGAAATGTCAATGCTATACATAAATAACACGTAACTGTTCAGGGCAATGCGAACACGTGGGAGGGAAATCCTGAATAGTTACCATTATAGAAAAGAGGAACTCCTATGAGACGAAAATTAAAACTTGCCATATTCTGTATGTGTTTATGCTGGATCGTAGCCTTTGCGCAGTTTGCAATGACCCGCTTTTATCTTTCACACAACGACGCCACACAGGCCTTTGCTCGCAATCAGCTGATTTTAGAAAACGATACGGATTCTTTCCAAATTTTATCACAAGAAGGCGGACAGATAAAGGGACATTTATCCGGTGAAATGACTTCCTCTCAGAAAGAGCAGCTTGCCTCCCGGCTTTTCCACGTCTGGGGCGGGGCACTCAAAGATACACACCAGACATCCGACTATTATGTCGCCTACGGCTACACTTCCGGAATCGCTTTTTGCAAAAAAATAAACGGTCAGAAAATCAACTTAAATCTCGCCATAACCTATGACGAAATCTCCGATGAAACGACCGTTTATCTTGGAGTTCCTTTATTAAATACAGATTTTTAATCGCGGACTTCGATACGCGGTCCGCCGACACCCTTCACATAATCTTGGGTAATGGTAACGTGTCCGATCATGTCATCTTTCGGAATCTGGTACATGATGTCTAACATCGTCTCTTCCAATATCGAACGCAGTGCTCGCGCCCCCGTCTTTTTCTCCACAGCCCGGTGGGCAATCTCAAGAAGTGCACCTTCATCAAAATCCAGTTTCACTCCGTCCATGGCAAATAATTTTTTGTACTGTTTGACAATTGCATTCTTCGGTTCTTTCAGAACCTTAACCAAAAGTTTCTCATCCATCTGCTGCAAAGCAAATACGATCGGAAGACGTCCGATAAATTCCGGAATCAATCCATAACTGCGGATATCTTCTGTCTCAACCTTGGAAAGAATATTCTCATCTTTGTCAAGATCATCTTTTAACTGTGACTCAAATCCGATATGACCATGTTTTGTCAAGCGGCGCTTGATCACATTTTCCAATCCCGGAAATGCTCCACCACAAATAAACAAAATATGGCGGGTATTGACGGTCGTCATCGGAACCATCGCATTTTTGCTGGTAGCACCTACCGGAACTTCGATATCTGCCCCCTCAAGAAGTTTTAAAAGAGCCTGCTGTACCGATTCTCCGCTGACGTCACGCTGATTGGCATTTTCCTTTTTTGCAAGCTTATCGATCTCATCGATGTAAACGATACCACGCTCGGCGCGTTCCACATCATTGTCTGCATTTGCAAGCAGCTTGGAAATGACACTTTCCACATCATCGCCGATATAACCGGCTTCGGTAAGTGCTGTCGCATCGGTGATCGCAAGTGGCACCTGTAAAATACGTGCGAGGGTCTGTACCAAAAACGTTTTACCGCTTCCTGTCGGTCCTAGCATCAGCATGTTGGACTTTTCTATCTCAACATCCCAGTCCATCTGATTGGTATCGCCGGTTTCTTTGGCTTTTTCCTGCTCTTCCATCGCCGCGATTCTCTTATAGTGGTTATATACACCTACAGAGATGACTTTTTTCGCCTGATCCTGTCCCATCACATATTCATCCAGTCTTCCTTTAATAACGTGAGGTGCTGGTAATTTTTGGACGTCAAGCGCCGGCACTTCCTCATGAGTTTTCTTTTTTGTCTTTACCCGGTGGCGTTCCTGCATTTCTTCCGGCATGCCGCCAAACGGATTAGTCAGATTGATAAATTCAATTCCCGGCATTCCATTCATCGGAGGAATTGATCCTGCCCCCATCGATCCATTGTTAAACATATCAAACGATTTTTGCAAGCAATCGGAACAGATTGATATATTGTTTGGAAGATGAATCATATTGTTCACCAGGCTCGACGGCCGGTGGCACAAATAGCAGAATGTTTCCCCTTTGTTTTCATCATTTTCAATTATATCTTCATTTTGATTTTTGATTTCTTCGCTCACTATTTTCTCCATTTCTATACTAGTTTTTCTCATTATAATATGTCCAAAAGGAACCATTATTCTACGGCATCTCTGCCGCGAATAACAGTTCCTTAAATTATAACTTATTTTTTCTGATTCGTAAAGAAGTTTTACCAAGGCATGATCTGACTTCCGTAGGAATCATCGTAAGAGTCATTTCCATATGGATTACTGCTGTTTCCGTCGGAGCTTCCGTCAGAACTTCCATTGGATCCACTTGAATTTCCCGAATCCTGTGATCCATTGTCCAGTTCGTTAAGTGTTTCCGAGCCTTTCAAAGTAACTTTGAGATTCTGCTCTTTGTACTCGCCATCCTGGCTTCTGGATATTGTTACCGTAATCTCGGTACCTGCTTTTGTATTATTTACCTTATTCTGTACCTGCTCGATCGTAGATACTTTGGCATCATTGATCTTTGTGATGACATCGCCTTTCTTGATGCCGGCTGCTTTTGCTGCGCCACTGTCGGACACTTCAGAAACATACACGCCAACCGGGATGCCATAAGCTTCGCTGACAGAATCGCTGATTGTCTTACCGGTAATTCCAAGGTAACCTTTCTCACTGTCGCTGAGCACTTGTCGTTTCATCAATTCATTAATAATCGGAATTGCGTCACTCATCGGAATCGCATATCCAATTCCTTCCACTTTGGTATCTGCATATTTCACGGAGTTAATACCAATGACGTTGCCGTTTACATCGAGCAATGCTCCACCGCTGTTACCGGGGTTGATAGCGGCATCCGTCTGAAGAAGTACCATTTTCTTGGATCCGCTTCCATTTTCATCGCCAACTTCAACTTCTCTGTCTTTCGCACTGATATAACCAACGGTTACGGACTGACCGTATCCAAGAGCATTTCCGATCGCGATCGCCATCTGACCGACTTTTACATCGTCAGAATGTCCCAATGTTGCAATCTTTATCTTGCCCTTTGTTTCTTCTTTTAAGTCGCTGAGTTTCACGGTAATTACTGCCAAGTCTGCAGTAGAATCCGTTCCTTTTACCGTTGCTTTCGCCGTTGTGTCATCAATAAACTTGACAGTAATGCTCTCTGCACCGGAAACGACGTGATTATTTGTGACGATCAGCAGTTCTTTGTCATCCTGTTTCACGATAAATCCGGAGCCTGCACCTTCGGATGGGTATTCGCCAAAAATGGATTTCTGCATACTCGTCTCTGTAATGGACACGATGGATGGCATTACCTTTTCCACAATGCCTGACACATCAGATACACCTGAAATTGCTCCACCTGATATGGCAGTCAATTCCGTATTTCCGGAATCCGTATTTACTGTTCCGATCTCACCGGAATTTGATTTCTGTGTTCCAACCTGCAATCCACAGATCTTCACGATAGCAAAGAAACAAAATGCTGCAACGACACCAAATACGACTGCGGATAGTAACGTTTTCTTCATACCACCTTTTTTCTTCTGCTTTGGTGGTCTCGGTGGCTCCTGCCCGCCGCCCGGATTCGTATTTTGAAAACGATACATATTGTCAGAACTTGGCATCGGCTGCGGCCCTGCATCTGTTCCGGCAGTATTCTGTGTGCCTGCCGCATCATCTGTCTGTGACGGCTGTACATAAATCGTATTGTCCGTCATGCCATTATTGTTCGTATTTTCCCAAGGATTGTTGTTTTCTTCATTCATATCGAATCTTCCTTTCCCGTTTATTCATCTTCTATACTACTTTTCATTGTATATGTTGCATTATACCCATCAAATGTGTTTAGTTTGTGAATATCTTATTTTTATATTGTGAAAATGGAAAAAATACTTTATAATAGTATTTGTAGAATTGCGTGAGTTGCGACAGCAACGGAGCAATTCGTAGATATCATTGCACCGCCAATGACGATATCATACCAATCCCTAATTTGAAAGGATGACAGATTTTGATCAAAGGAAACCAAAAATTACTTAATATTATACGATTTATCATAGATGTGCTGATTTTAGTATTTTCATTTATACTTGCTTATAAATTACGTTTTGACGAAGAGCAGAGTATCCTGATTCAATGGCAGATTATTGAGGAACCGATCGGACTTTACGGAACACTGGAAGAATATATGCAGATGCTTTTCCTGCTGATTCCATGTTACCTTGTGTCCTACTATGCTTTTCATCTGTATGACCCAAAACGTGTTACAAGCCGTAAATCACAGGCTTACAATATTTTCAAGGCAAATGTCGTCGGCATTTTGTATTGTACCGCCGGTCTCTACTTTATTAAAAGTGGAAACTATGCTCGTCTGTTTATTGTAATTTTTGTAATTACAAATTTTATATTGGAATTGATCTTCCGCCTGCTGATCACGACCATCTTACGCCGTTTCCGCAAGCGTGGGCACAATTTAAAGCATGTCCTTCTCGTCGGTTACGGCCGTTCGGCAGAGGGCTATATCGACCGTATCTTTGCACATCCCGAATGGGGATATGTCGTACACGGCATTTTGGATGACCAGAAGAAAAACGGTAAATCTTACCGCGATGTGCACGTTATCGGCGATATTGACGATCTCGAAGAAGTACTTGCTTCCAACTCTTTTGATGAAATTGCGATCACTCTTGGCATTGATCAGTACAAACGGCTCGAAGGAATCGTGGCAATTACGGAAAAATCCGGTGTTCATACAAAATTTATCCCGGATTACAATAATATCATTCCGACACGTCCTTACACGGAAGATCTTGACGGTCTGCCGGTCATTCACGTGAGAAATGTACCGCTTACCAACTCCTTTAATAAATTTATCAAACGTACCGTAGACATCATCGGATCGATCTGTTTGATCATCTTGTTCTCCATTCCGATGCTCGTTGTCGCCATTTTGGTAAAGGCAACTTCCGAAGGACCTCTGATCTTTAAGCAGGAACGAATCGGACTTGGCGGAAAACCATTTTTAATGTACAAGTTCCGTTCGATGGCAGTACAAAAGGCTACGGAAGAACAGAAAGCCTGGACAACCCCAAACGATCCGCGTGTTACACCGGTTGGCAAATTTATCCGTAAAACCAGTTTGGACGAGCTTCCACAGTTTTTTAATGTATTAAAAGGAGATATGAGTCTTGTCGGTCCAAGACCGGAACGGCCATTTTTCGTAGAGAAGTTTAAAGAAGAAATTCCACGCTATATGATCAAGCATCAGGTCCGCCCGGGTATCACCGGCTGGGCACAGGTCAATGGCTATCGTGGTGACACTTCGATCCGCATGCGCATCGACTGCGATCTGTACTATATCGAAAACTGGACATTGATGCTGGACATCAAAATCCTACTGCTCACGGTAGTGACCGGATTTATCAATAAAAATGCATATTAATCGGGTAGGAGGTAAATAATTATTTTATTTACCGTCCTCCCACACCACCGTACGTACGGTTCCGTATACGGCGGTTCTTTAGTTTTCACAAATTA
>QWCY01005763.1_pt1 | contig 11454 bp, 14 predicted proteins | sample 1972631 | NCBI WGS metagenome assembly QWCY01 (sample SAMN09866696, study PRJNA288562) | Human gut metagenome isolate pre1_stool, whole genome shotgun sequencing... | isolation source: gut | host: Homo sapiens | place: USA: California
AAGAGAAAACAAAATGGATGCCTCCTACAAAATTCAGAGAGGCATCCATGTGCACCTAATTCAATTTTTTATGTGTCCAGAATTCTGGGTACATATCAATTGCTTCCCCCGGTTTGTTTTCGGTTTAGGCGGTGATGACGCGCGTATCGCTGTAAATTTTTTCACTGCCGGAGCTGTCTTTTGCATAAAGGACAACGGTTGCATAGTACTTGACACCGGAGGTGCCATAATACGTTATTTTCCGATATGCATCAGCAGTATTTGTATCAGTCAGTCCGCTGGTATATGTTCTTACATTATCGTAACTGCCATCAGACTGTTGTTCCCAGATGTAGATTTTGTCAGCGCCTAGTACTTGCATGGTATGGGTTGCATTGATATCAAATTCTACAATAAATTTTCCGTTTCCCTGGGGAGTTGCCCATACATCTGTATATGAGAAATAATCACTTGCCCGATTAGAAACGGCACCAACAGATGATAGCATACTAAAAAGGAGCATACACGCTAGTAGCAGGGAAAGCAAACGAGTCACTTTTGTTCTCACGAATGATTACTCCTCATAAATAGAATCGACCATCTTTTTCAAATCATCTACGGAGAGAGAACCTTGAATGTGTCCTTCTATATTTCCGTTTGTCCATGCGACACTATTAGTTTCATTATTTCTCATAATATAATGGAGGACTCCACCCGTTTCATAAGGTTCCACCTGTTCAGAATCCTTCTGATATGTTCCAGTATAAGTATCAGGAAGATAACCATAGATCTGATAACGGAGAGTAAATTCACCGCTATCATTACTGTATGTAGCTTGAAAACGAACACTATTAGAACGATAGACAACATGGACTTCATCTTTTAATTTGAAGCCTTTTGGACACCAATTTGGAACTAGGGGGATGTCTGCTTCTTCAGCAACCGCTAGGCGTAACTTTAGAAAGAGATCATCCTGCGGCGCTTCCGCTTCCTCCTGCCCCGGCGTCACAAATCCAAAGGTCTCCGCGGTCCAGTCCGCGAACGCCTGGAGGAGGTCGAACCCAAAGGCGGAGGCAGCGCCGCACAGAATCACAATGCACGCGGCCGTGATGACGGCTGCCCGCAGAATCCGGCGGCTTTTCTTTTTGGGGGAAGGGGAGGTGATTTGGTCAAGATGGGATGAGTCACGTTCCGGGAGGACCTCAGTCTCATAGGCAGAAGCCTGTCCTTGATAATTTTCCTTGAAATCCCGCCATGCGGCGTCCACGTCGACCTCCGCCGCCGGGGGATTCGCATCCCGCTGCTTCATCACCTCCATAATCGCCATGATGTAGTCCACGTCCGGCTCACCGCCGTCCGCAGCCGTGAATTCCTGCTGGAGCAGAGCCTCCAGCTCTTCGGTGCGCATTTGTTCCAGGAAAGGATACGCCGTATTTCGATCTGATGGCATCTCCGGGAACCTCCTCTGTATCTATAATGACCGTTTCGGCCCCGCTTGTTCACAGGGGCGGCGAAAAAACTTTTAGTGCCGGTTCCACTGTTTGACGAACCGCTCCTTTGAACGCTTGACCCGCATGGCCAGGGCGGACTTCTTCAACCCCATCTCCCGCGCCAGCTCCTCGTAGGTGTACTTCTCCAGATAGAGCTTCCGCAGGATCTCGTACTCCTCCGGCGTGAGGATGCTGGTGATCTCCGCCCGCTGCTGGAAATCATCCTCCGGAGAAGCGGGCATCTCGCCGGCGGCCCGGATCAGGTGCTTCCGCCAGAAGCGGTCCTCTTTCAGGAGCTCCAGGACCTTATAGCGCAGGACCCGGTACAGCCATCCCGTGGGCGAGGCGCTGCTCCAAAGATCTGCCTGATGCTCCCAAGCGAAGGCGAACAGCTCCTGCACCACCTCTTCCGCACGCCCGGCGACGGAGACGTACCAGCTTCCGCCAGTCCGCAGGGCGATCTCCGCACAGCGGAGCAGGTCCGGATACAGCTTCCGGTAGAGGGCTTCAAATCGCGGTTCATCAAAAGAATCGTTATGCGCCATAGGCGTCCCCCTTCTCTTTCTATCTATCGGGGTGCCGCGCCGCCGGAGCGGGCCGCGGTACGAATTTGATTCTAACACAAATTGCCGCAGGTTTACAACTTTTTTGCAAGCGCTCTCCGCAGCACGGGAAAAAACCGCCGGAACCGCGAATGTGCGGCCCCGGCGGCCTGGATGGATCATCTGCGCTGCCCGGTCCTGGTCTGCTCCACGATGTCGTCCATGACCTCCCGGCTGACGGCGCCCTGGACGTAGCCGAAGACGTTGCCCTCCGTGTCGATCATGAATGTGGTGGGATAGGCGCTGATGCCGTACTGGTAGAAGAGCGTGCCCGTCTCGTCCATCACCACGGGATAGGTGTAGCCGTTTTCCTCCAGGAAGGCGGTGATGTCTTCGGCGCTGCCCTCCTGGCCGATATTGGGCCCGGCCACGCCCAGCACCACCAGCTCCCCGGCGTTCTCGTCCCAGTCCTCATACAGGGCCTGGATGTCCGGCATCTCCATCTTGCAGGGGCCGCACCAAGTAGCCCAGAAGTTCAGAAACACCGTCTTCCCCTGGCAGTCCGAGAGGGTGTGGGACTGGCCGTACTGGTCCGTCAGGGTGAAGTCCGGAGCGGGGACCACGGGGATCTCCTGGCTGTCCGCCCCGCTGTGCTCCTCCTGAGAATCGCCGGAGGGGGCCGCCTCTTCGCCGCTGTTCCCGGCGGGCTCTTCCTGCACCGTGCCGGAGCCGGCAGCCAGATCTGCGGAGATGCCGCCGGTGGCGCCGGTGAGGGTCAGGATGCCCATGACGATCAGCAGCACCGCGCCGATCTTCACCGTGTAGCGCACCACATTCTGGTGGGACTTGAAGAAATCCAGCACCGTGCCGGTGAAGAGTCCCACTGCCAGGAAGGGCAGTACGAAGCCCAGGGTGTACACGCCGATCAGAAGAAATCCCGCAGCGGAGGACTCCGCGGAGGAGGCCATCAGCAGGACGCTGCTGAGGGTGGGGCCCACGCAGGGCGTCCAGGCGAAGCTGAAGGTGAAGCCCATCACCAGGGCCACCGCCGGGTTCATAGCCAGTTTGTTCAGATGGAAGGGGAGGCGGTGTTCCTGCTCCAGCAGCATGGTCCGCTTGCCCAGCCCCAGCTGGTACAGGCCGAACAGCAGGATGATGACGCCGCTGGCCCGGGCGAACCACACTTGGTAGTTGTGGAAGAACTCCCCCAGGGCGGTGAGGCCCAGCCCCAGCAGGAAGAAGGCGAAGCTGATGCCCACCACGAAAAAGAGGGTGTTGAGGAAGATCTTTCCCCGGGGATAGCGGCGGACGCCGTCCTCGCCCACCACAGCGGCGCCGCCGGCCAGATAGCTGACGTACAGCGGCACCAGCGGCAGCACGCAGGGGGAGAAGAAGCTCAGCGCGCCCTGCAGAAAGACAGTGACGGCGGATACGCTGGTCTCAATGGAAAAGCCCATGGGGACATCCTCCTGAATATGAAGTCATGGCGCCATCATACCGGGTTTTCCGGCCGCTGTAAAGAGGGATTTGCCACATCTTCCGGGAAACACGGAAGAATCCTCTTGACAGCGGGGAGCGGGGCGGTCAAGATAAAGAGTGGAAAACAAGACCGCAACGGGCGGCAGGGAGGCACTTTGCAATGGAAATGGTGGATTTGTACGACGAGAACCGGCTCCCTCTGGGCCGGACGGCGGAGCGTTACGCCCCCAAGGGGGAGGGAGAATACCGGGTGGTGGTCCATATCTGCGTGTTCGACAGCCGGGGCCGCCTGCTGATCCAGCAGCGGTCTCGGGAAAAGGCCGTCTGGCCGGAGGCATGGGATGTGTCTGCCGCCGGCGGCGTGGATGCCGGAGAGACCAGCCGCCAGGCGGCGGAGCGGGAGTTCCGGGAGGAGCTGGGCGTGGCCCTGGACCTGACGGGAGTGCGGCCCTCCTGCACCGTGAACTTCGACGGCGGCTTTGATGACTTCTTCCTGGTGGAGCGGGACCTTGGCCTGGAGGAGCTGACGCTCCAAAAGGAGGAGGTGGCCCGGGCCCGTTGGGCGGAGCTGCCGGAAATCCTGGACATGGTGGACCGGGGGGAGTTCATCGACTATCCCAAAAGCTTTCTGGCGTTTTTGTTCGACATGCGGGGGACTTTCGGCTTCTGCACCAAATGAAGCACCGTCCGGACCGGAGCTTCAGCGCTTTTGAGAAAACGGCCTTGACAAGGAATAATAAACATGGTATAAACGAAACATACTAATAGTATGTATTGGAAGGGGGGCCGGTATGGCCCGAAACAAGCACCCGGAGGAGACGGTGGAAAAGATCCTGGCGGTCTCCGCGAAGCTGTTTATGGAAAAGGGATATGAGCACACCACCCTTCAGGACATCATTGACAATCTGGGAGGACTGACCAAGGGGGCCATCTACCACCACTTCAAGGGCAAGGAGGAGATCCTCCTTGCCATCGCGGACCGGATGGGAGAGCAGACGGAGGCCTGGATGCGGACGGTCCGGGACGATCCCGGCCTGACCGGAGCGGAGAAGCTGCAGAAGATGTTCCGGGCATCCCTGGAGAACTCGGACCAGACGGACCTGTTCGTGCTGGCACCCAATATGCTGAAGAACCCCAAGCTGATGAGCATCCTGCTGGAGAGCATGATCGGGGAGGTCCTGCCCAACTACATGGAGCCCGTCTTGCGGGAGGCGGTGGCGGACGGCTCCATCCGGACGGACTACCCGGAGGAACTGGGGGAGCTGCTGCTTCTCCTGGCCAACGTGTGGCTGAATCCCATGATCTACCCTGCCACGCCGGAGAAGACCCGCCGCCGCATGGAGCTATACGACCAGATGCTGCGGAGCATGGGCCTGGACCTGCTGGATCAGGAGCTGTTGAATCAGTGGGAGCGATTTTGCCGCCTGTCCCAGGAACGGCTGTAAACAACAGAAGAAACTGCCCGACAGGGCAGCTTCTTTTTCACATAAATACATACCAACCAAATGTATGAAAAGGAGGAGCGTATGAGACAAACTGATCGGATCCTGCCCCAGGACCTGGCCGCCTGTCTGTGGCTGCTGGGTCTGGCCCTGCTGGCAGGAGAGAACGGGAGGAGGAATTGAGATGCGGGAAAAGCTGTTTCACCGGGACTTCACCTTGGTGGTGATTGGACAGATCATCTCCCTGCTGGGTAACGCCGTGCTGCGATTCGTCCTGCCGCTGTATCTGCTGGACGTCACCGGTTCCCGGAGCCTGTTCGGCCTGTGCTCCGCCGCGGCGTTCGTGCCCATGGTGGTGCTGACGCCCCTGGGCGGCGTGGTGGCGGACCGTCTCCATAAGCAGCGGATCATGGTGGTGTTGGACTTCTTCACCTGCGCCCTGGTGGCCCTGACGGCGCTGGCCTTGGGACATCTGCCCCTGGTGCCGGTGCTGGTGGCGGCCATGATGTTGCTGTATGGTATCTCCGGGGCATACCAGCCGGCGGTGCAGGCCAGCATGCCCCTGCTGTGCCCGCCGGACCGGCTGGTGGACGGTAACGCCGTCATCAACCAGGTCAGCGCCCTGTCCAGCCTGCTGGGACCGCTGCTGGGGAGCCTGGTTTACGGTGCCTTCGGCGTGACACCGGTCCTGGCGGGGGCCTCCGCCTGCTTTTTTGCTTCGGCGGTGATGGAACTGTTCATCCATATCCCCCATACGCCAAGACACACTGGAGCCAGCGTCTGGCAGACCGCCAGAGCGGATCTGGCGGAGAGCGGGACCTTCCTCCGGCAGGAACGGCCGGAGATCCTGAAGTACATCGCCCTGGTCAGCGCCTTCAACCTGCTGCTGAGCGCGCTGCTGGTGGTGAGTATGCCGGTGCTCATCAAACAGACCCTGGTGCTGGGGGACACCTGGTACGGCCTCAACCAGACCGCCATGGCGGCAGGGAGCCTGGCCGGGGGCCTGACAGCGGGACTGCTGGGTCCCCGGCTGACAGTCCGCCGGTCCTGGCTGACGCTGCTGGCCTGCGGGGGCTGCCTCATCCCCATGGGGCTCTGCCTGCTGGCAGGCGTGGGGGCTGTCGCGGCCTTTGCTGTGCTGACGGCTGCGGGCTTCGTTCTGATGGCTTGCGCCGCGCTGTTCACCGTGACCATGCTGGCCCACATTCAGGCTCAGACGCCGGCCACGCTGGTGGGGAAGGTGGTGTCTCTGCTGCTGACCGTCTCCCTATGCGCCCAGCCGGCGGGGCAGGCTCTCTACGGGGTCCTGTTGGAGCAGCTGGCCGGGGGCGAGGGCTGGGTGCTGCTGGGCGCGGCCTGCGGGGCCATGATCGTCGCTGCGGCGGCCCGGCGGGTGGCTTACTCTGCCGCCTCCGGCTCCAGCAGGTGCATGGCGGAGACCTCGTAGGCCACCCGTTCCTGGGCGGTGCCGTCCTCCAGGACCTTGCGGTAGGTCCGGCTCTGGACCCGGCCTTCCAGGCTGAGCGTGTCCCCCACCTGGAGCCGGGCCGCCTGGACCGCCAGCTGTCCCCAGGCGATCACCGGCAGATAGTCCGCCCGGCCGTACCGGCGGCTCACCGCCAGCATCAGGTCGCAGATGCTGCGGCCCAGAGGGGTGCGGCGGAAGATGGGGGGCTTGCACAGGGCGCCGGAGAGCAGAATGCGGTTGCAGGGCTCTCCGGACCCGGGTTCCATGGCTTGGGCATACACCGTCAGCACCAGCCGATTCCCAACGCCGGAGCGGTTGTTGAAGGACCGCAGCTGCCCCCGGACCCGGAGCGGGTCCTCCAGCCGCACCGCAGTCAGCAGGGCCTCCGGCACCAGCACCGGCAGCGTGTCCGGAGTGCCGGAGAGCCGGGGCACCTGCAGGGGAAAGCGATAAAACCGGGTGCCGTGGTTTTCATGGGAGAGTGCAGGCGCCTCCAGAGCAATCCCCTCCAGCAGCACCTCGTTGCGGGTCTGAGTCGTCATGTTGTCCACCTCTCGGTCGTGATGGTACACCTTATGAGAGCCGCGGCCGGGATAGACCTGAAAATCCCCGGCGGCGGAACAGGTCCTTGCCTCCGGGGCGGAATGCGTATATAATAAAGCCATGAATCCGGCGGCCCACCGCCGTTCCACAAGGAGGGGAAGCGATGAAAGCCATCGTTTACACATCCCAGACCGGGCACACCCAGCGGTATGCCCAGATGCTGGCGGAAAGGACCGGCGTGCCGGCATACAGCCTGAAGGAGGCCGGAAAGAGCTTGCGGCGGGGCGAGGAGATCTTCTACATGGGCTGGCTGATGGCCGGCACGGTGAAGGGCCTCCAGAGCGCCATGGACCGCTATACCATCCGGGGGGCAGCCATTGTGGGGGTCTCGCCTCAGGGGAACGGCGACCTCTGGACCGAGGCCCGGATCAACGGGGGATACAGCGACAGCGGCGGGCGGCTGTTCTATCTCCAGGGCGGCTACGCGCCGGAGAAGCTGGGCTTTTTCTATCGCATGATGATGAAGCCCATGGCCGGCTCCGTTGTCCGTCAGGTGCAGGCCCGGGGAGAGGCCGCCACGGACCAGGAGCGCCGGATGGCGGAGATCTTTCAGCACGGCGGCGACTTTGTCCGGGAGGAGGCGCTGGATGAGATCGTCCGCTGGTTCCGGGAGGGCCCCCACGACGGAGAGGTGAAAGCGGTCCCCAGCGTGGACATTTGAACCTGACGAAAAAGGCCCCGGCTGTCCAAAAGGACAGCCGGGGCCTTCTGCATACGTGAACAGCAGCGGAGGACTCAGACTCTGGCCACGCCGGAGGCGCGGGCGGCCTGCTCCACAGCGGAGGCCACCGCGTCCCGCACCCGTGGATCGAAGGCGGCGGGGATGATATAGTCGGCAGAGAGGTCGTCTCCCACCAGCTCCGCCAAGGCATGGGCGGCGGCGATCTTCATGGCGTCGTTGATGTCGCTGGCCCGGGCATCGAGGGCGCCCCGGAAGATGCCGGGGAAGGCCAGCACGTTGTTGATCTGGTTGGGATAGTCGCTGCGGCCGGTGGCCACCACCGCCGCACCGCCGGCCTTGGCGTCGTCGGGGAAGATCTCCGGCGTGGGGTTGGCGCAGGCGAAGATGACGGCTCCAGCGTTCATGGTCTGCACCATCTCCTTGGTCACGGCGCCGGGGGCGGACACGCCGATGAACACATCAGCCCCCGCCAGCACGTCCACCAGGGAGCCGGTCCGCTTCTCCGGATTCGTCACCTGGGCCATCTCCTCCTTGATCCAGTTCATGTCGTCGCTGCGGCCGGCGTAGATGGCGCCCTTCCGGTCACAGAGGGTCACGTCCCCTGCCCCGGCGGAGAGCAGCAGCTTCGTGATGGAGACGGCGGCGGCGCCGGCACCGTTGATGACGATTCGGACATCCTCCAGCCGCTTGCCCACCACTTTCAGGGCGTTGGTGAGCCCCGCCAGGGTGATGACGGCGGTGCCGTGCTGATCGTCGTGGAAGATGGGGATGTCGCACCGCTCCTTCAGCTTCCGCTCAATCTCAAAGCACCGGGGGGCGGCGATATCCTCCAGATTCACGCCGCCGAAGGACCCGGCCAGCAGGGCCACGGTGTTCACGATCTCGTCCACGTCGTGGCTGCGGACGCACAGGGGAATGGCGTCCACGCCGCCGAAGGCCTTGAACAGGACGCATTTGCCCTCCATGACGGGCATCCCCGCCTCCGGGCCGATGTCTCCCAGGCCGAGGATCGCCGAGCCATCCGTAATCACGGCGACCATGTTCGCCCGCCGCGTGAGCAGATAGCTCTTTTCGTAATCATCGCGAATCGCGAGACACGGCTCGGCCACGCCCGGCGTGTATGCGAGCGAGAGTTCTTCGCTGTTGGTGACATGGGTTCGCGGCGCGATTTCCAGCTTACCCTTCCATTCATAGTGCTTTTTCAGCGCTTCCTGCCTGATATCCATCAAAAGCATCCTTTCTTTCGGGCTGCCGCCCAAACCCGCCTGAGGGACAAGCCCCTCAGACTCCCTTCTTCGCTTCGCGCTTATAGACCGAATCTTTTTCATTCATTTATCGCAAAGCGATAAATGAAAAATCGGAAGTCCAAAAACCTCAGGTTGCTGGCGGAGCCTCAATCGTCCCCATCGTCCCCCATCATACTTGAATCGTCGAAAAAAATCAATCCCGTTCGGCAGGAAAACGCATGAAACCATCGAAATGTTCGCAATGTATGGGTCTTAGGAGGTTGTCTATGAAACTCACTCGCCAGCAGGTGCTCGACCTGCTCTCCCGCGCCAAGGCAGCGGGCCATCTGCCGTCCGACGGGCCGACTTCTCTGTTCGTCGCCCAAAAACGCGGAAAACCCGTTCAGCTCGCGGTCGCCGTGACGGATTCCAAAATCGTCGTCCGCCAGAGCCGTCTGCCTTTTTCGCGCCCGTTCGTCTTTTCCATTTCCGAAATCAACGCGTAACACACCGATGAGGAGGTTTTTTCTTCATGAGCAATTTCAGCTATTACACCCCTACCCACGTCTATTTCGGCAAAGATACCCATAAGCAGGTCGGCGACCTCGTCCGCGCGCAGGGCTGCAAAAAGGTTCTGATTCATTTCGGCGGTCAGAGCGCGCGCCGCAGCGGCCTGCTCGACCAGATCGAAGCGTCCCTCAACGCGGCGAACGTCGCGCATGTCCAGCTTGGCGGCGTCGTCCCCAACCCGCATCTCTCCCTCGTCTATCAGGGCATCGACCTGTGCAAAAAGGAAGGCGTTGACTTCATCCTTGCCGTCGGCGGCGGCAGCGTCATCGACTCTGCCAAGGCCATCGGCTACGGCATGTGCATGGACGGCGACGTCTGGGATCTCTACGATCACAAGTGCAAGGCCGAGGGCTGTCTGCCCATCGGCGTGGTGCTGACCATCGCTGCTTCCGGCAGCGAAATGAGCAATTCCTCCGTCATCACCAAAGAGGAGGGCGGCATCAAGCGCGGCTATAACGACGATATCTGCCGCCCGAAGTTCGCCGTCATGAATCCCGAATTGACCATGACTCTGCCGGATTATCAGACCGCCTGCGGCTGCACCGATATTCTCATGCACACCATGGAGCGCTACTTTGTTCAGGGCGACGCGATGGAAATCACGGATAGCATCGCCGAAGGCCTGCTGCGCACCGTCATGGCGCAGGCGCTCATCCTCCGCGACGATCCCCAAAATTACGACGCGCGCGCCGAGGTCATGTGGGCAGGCAGCCTTTCTCATAACGGCCTGACCGGCTGCGGCCACAGCGAGAGCGATTTTGCTTCCCACCGTCTGGAGCATGAGCTGGGCGGCATGTTTGACGTGGCGCACGGCGCGGGTCTCGCCGCCGTCTGGGGCAGCTGGGCGCGCTATGTCTATCAGAACTGCATGCCGCGCTTCGTCCGCTTTGCGCATAACGTCATGGGCGTGGAACTCGGTCTGTCCGACGATGAAACCGCCCTTCTCGGCATCGAGCGGATGGAGGATTTCTTCCGCTCCATCCATATGCCCACCAGCCTCGGCGAATTGGGCGTTCACCCCACCGAAGACCAGCTTTGCGAGCTGGCGCATAAGTGCAAAATCGCCGTCGGCGGCCTCCTCGGGTCCGCCAAACGTCTGGATGAATCCGATATGCTCGCCATTTACAAGGCGGCCAATCACTGAAAAAGCCTTTGACATTGGATTTTGTTCTTTTCCTGTGGCTGGCCATGCCCATCACAGAATTGCTCGTCCTGTTCTACGCCGTCTCGGCCCTCCGCAGATATACGGCAGCGCTTTCCGACGCGTGATTTTGTCTCTTTTTTCCCCTGCTTTTTCTCAATGCTTTATCCAAATAAAAGGTGTCGGGCCATTCACCCAACACCTTCTCTTTCTATCATCCTGTGCTGTTTTTTCGTTCAAAACAGGCGGACCTTTCAAAAGGCCCGCCTTCTTCTTTACTTGCCCAAAATTCTCGCCTTGCTCAGCGGGAATACCACGCAGCGCACGTGGCCCTTGATCATCTTGCGCTCCAGCGCGCCGACCATCGGGCTGCGGCTGTCCTTGCTGTTGTTGCGGTTGTCGCCCATCACAAAGTAATGCCCTTCCGACACCGTGAACGGCCCGAAGTCCGTCTCGTTGGGCGTCATCTCGAAGTTCTGCTCAACAAATTCGCCGTTGACATACAGCTCGCCTTTTTTCAGCTCAATCGTTTCGCCCGGCAGGCCAATCACGCGCTTGACGCGATACATGCCGTCGTCCGTGTTCGGATAGTCGCAGATCACAACGTCAAACCGCTCCGGGTCGCCCGCCAGATAGTCGAACTTCGTCGCGATCATGAATTCATTGTTTTCCAGCGTATTGAGCATGGAGCTTCCGTCCACGCGAACCGGTTCAAAGATGAAGGTGCGAACGACAAACGCCTCGCCGCTGAGCCGGGTGCCCACTTCGACATCGGGCCGGGAGGTGAGCCTATTGACTAAGTACAACCCGCGCACCAACGCCGAAGGCTACC
>QWCY01005770.1_pt1 | contig 11442 bp, 9 predicted proteins | sample 1972631 | NCBI WGS metagenome assembly QWCY01 (sample SAMN09866696, study PRJNA288562) | Human gut metagenome isolate pre1_stool, whole genome shotgun sequencing... | isolation source: gut | host: Homo sapiens | place: USA: California
GGTTATTCCTATGGCACAATTTGCTTGAGAGAATATGCCGGGGTCGATCCGGACAACGGGAAACCGATGTATTATTCCAATCAAGAGGGGAAGGACGGAGTACGTTCACGAGAAAAAGTGTATGACCCGAACGACGCAGCATCCATCCCGCTGGTAGATATCTACCCGAAACTAACAGGAGGTTTCACAAATACATTCCGGTATTATTTCGCAGACCTGTCTTTCAACTTCTCATTCTCGCTCGGCGGACATTCATACGACGCTGCCATGTGGGCATTACAGGATGACGGACACGCGGCAAACACAAATAAAAGCGTCGAGTTACGGAGACGCTGGCAGAAACCGGGAGACAAGACCGACATACCCCGATACGTGGCAGGACAAGAGTACGGTGGCTGGTGGCATTCTTCCAGAGGGATACACAGCACGGATCACCTGAGATTGAAAAATTTCACCCTAGGAATCTCCGCACCCAAACGTTGGACCGATGTTCTTGGTCTTTCGATGGCACGTGTTTATTTCTCCGGGACCAACTTGTTGACGTGGGCTTCTTATGACCAATACGATCCTGAATTAACCGGAACAGTAGAGTTCAATGTTCCCCCGTTAAAGACGTATGCTTTCGGTATAGAGATCGGATTATAAAACTAAACTTTAAACGTGAAAATTATGAAACGACTATTCATTATATCTTGGATCACCCTCCTTTTTATATCCTGCGGGGATGATTTCTTAACAAAATTTCCAGACGATGCCGTCGTCACTGAAAATGCAATCACGACAATTGCTGAAACTCAAACGGCTGTTAACGGTCTCTACGCACTCATGGCTTCTCAATACTATTATGCAGCCTCGCTCTATTTTTACGGAGAAGTAAAGGGAGACGATATGCAATGCCTGTACATTTCAGGAAGAACGCCCTACACCATGTATACTTTCGACCAATCAACCCAATCGACAGGGAACGGAGGGCTCTGGGGACGTCCGTGGTACACGATTCGTAATGCCAGCAATATCATCCAAGCTATCGATAATAACAAAATTACCGATGCCCAAAGCGACCCGGACCAATTGAACGATTACAAAGGGCAGGCTATAGCGATTCGCGCCCTAGCACATTTCGACCTATTACGCACCCACGGCTACCCGTATGCAAAAGATCAAGGAGCTTCTTGGGGAGTTCCTATTCTGGATCACGCAATTTCCTTAACGGAACAACCCATCCGTAATACTGTCGTCGAATGTTATGATTTTATTATCAAACAATTGAAGCAAGCGATTCCCTTGCTTTCTTCCGAGAAAAACAATGGACAGATCAATGCCTACGCGGCACAAGCCCTGTTAGCCCGGGTATATTTATATCGCGAACAAAACAAGGAGGCCTTCGAAACGGCGCAAGACTTGATCACGGAACTAGAAAAAAATCGACAATACTATTTGGCCCCCCGGAACAACTATGCCGCTCAATTCGCATTAAACAACAAATTCGGTAGCGAATCACTGTTCGAAATCGCTTTTTCCGCCTCGGATAACCCGGGCCGTGATGGACTCGCATACAGTATGCACTGGTGGGGATACGCGGACATCGTTGCAACGAAAGATTTCGTGGATCTCATGGCCGAAGACCCGGATGACATACGCTGCCAATTACTCGATCAAGTTTATAACGGGCAAGAGATAGAACAAAATATCCGTTACTGGCTAATGAAATATCCCGGCACCTCTTACGGCGTTCCTTCCGTTGAAAACAATTACATGGTATTCCGGCTCTCTGAAGTATATTTGATTGCAGCAGAAGCCGGACTGAAAGCGGGAGGCGAATACAGAAGTCCGGCATTAAGCTATCTAAACGACATCGTTTCACGTGCCAACCCGGATAAATCTGTCAGCGATGCTGAATTTACACTGGACAGAGTCCTGAAAGAACGCAGGAAAGAACTGGTTGGAGAAGGACATCGTTATTTCGATGCTCTACGTAACAATCAGACAATTATCCGTAAAGGTGGTTGGCATTTAGACGGGATCCCGGAAGAAATCAACTGGGATTACACAAAGTGTATATTGCCTATCCCCAAAGAACAATTCCAAATGAATCCGGATATGCAACAGAATCCGGGATATTCCAGAGAATAAACTTTCACTCGAAATTGTGGTTATCGGCATCAAAGATGACGGTATAAACAAAGCATCAATTACAGGTTCCCGGGAAGTACAAAATCACTTCCCGGGAATTCTTGACACATCCGTAACGACTTGATCTAACAAATCATCCCATGAAAAAGAATACTTTATATTTCCTATGTTTCATCACGGCAGCATTTCTCTTTTCTGCCTGTCAAGATAAAGATGATAACGAGACTCAAGATTTATCAGGAACCGATATGCTCACCTTCTCCGTCAACGGTTATTCGGGAGAAGGGATTATCGACACCGACAACAAAACGATCTATTTGCAGGTCCCGGTTTCAATCAAAAGCGGTACCAATCTCTGCCCCCGATTCACCCTTTCCGAAGGAGCAACGGCCACGGTTAACAATCAAGAACAAATCAGCGGAAACAGTAAACAGGACTTCAAATCTACCGTTACCTACACCATAACAGCCGGCAACAAAACCGACCAGTCCCAATGGAAGGTGACGATTACCAACAACGACCATTCTATCCCCTGGGGACTCGGCTATTTTATAGCGGAGGAGCATTCCAATAACGGTAATTCCTCGAACGGCTATTACCTCCAACAACACGACACGGGACCATATTCCAACGACAACTGCGGACCGACATGTGCGGTTATGGCCGCTTTATGGACCGATCCTTCTTTCCCCTACTCGGTTGAAGAAGCAAGAAACGAATTCCCGAAAAGTACCATCGACGGCTCCATTCCCTGGTACCCTCAAGACGTGCAAGCCTATTTGAACCACCACGGCATCACGACCTCCATGATAACCTTGGAGACAATAGAAGATAAATTCGTCACGCAAATCACGAACGAGCTAAAGAACGGGCATATTATCATTATTTGTCTTGATATGCAATACGTGACATTCGATAAGAATGGAAACTCAGAATACCATATCCATAAATTCTATAACGGAACTATCGGGCATTTTCTTGTCGTTAAAGGCTACAAAATCGTGGATGGCACGGTATGGATGGAGGTTAACGATCCTTGGGGAATGAACCTGAAATACGCAGACGGTTCCTACAAAGGCAACAACCGGTACTATCGGGCAGGAGAGCTATCCATCGCCACGTCTAAACACAACACAAATGCAATTATTATATTCTCAGAATAAAACATTTCCGATATGATAAAACCATTATTCCTTTTACTGGTAGCTTTGCTATCTTGTATTCTCCCTACTCTCGGAACATCGCAACATCCTTTATGGATACGCTACCCGGCCATTTCTCCAAACGGTCAGACCATCGCATTCTCGTACAAAGGTGACATTTACACGGTCAGCATCTCAGGAGGGCTGGCCAAACAATTAACCACCCACCCCGGATATGACTCGCATCCGATATGGTCCCCAGACGGCAAACAGATCGCTTTTCAATCTGACCGGGAAGGAAGTCAAGACATTTATATCATGCCCGCACTTGGGGGAACCCCTTCCCAACTTACTTTTCAATCTGGCTCGGAAATTCCCTGTTGTTTTAGCCCGGACGGGGAATCAGTCTATTTCACGGCATCCAACGGCTTTGACAAAGAATACGGACAATTTCCGTTCCCGAACATGCAACAACTATATCGTGTCCCGGCAAAAGGCGGCCGGATAGAACGTATTATCTCTCTTCCCGTGAACAACGTTTCAGTCAACCAAACCGACAATTTGTTTCTCTATCATGATTATAAAGGTTACGAAGATGCATGGAGAAAACATCACACCTCATCTATCGCCAGAGACATCTGGATCTACAACAAGAAAGAACGGAAGACACGCAAGCTATCTTCCTTTAAAGGAGAAAACCGAGAACCCGTATTTTCTCCTGACGAACAAGATGTTTATTATCTTTCAGAACAATCCGGTGATTTCAACATTTGGAAAATGTCGTTACAACATCCGGACACAACTATCCAGATCACCTTCCACGCGAAAAATCCTGTCCGATCGCTCTCTATCGCTGTAGACGGCACGCTTTGTTACTCCTTTGACGGAGAAATATACACCATCCGGGAAGGCGAAAAAGCTCGCAAAATAAATATCTCCATCCTGACGGATCAAGTAGAATCACGGGAGATATTAAAAAATTTCACGACAGGAGCGCAAGAAATTGCAGTTTCGCCCAAAGGGAAAGAGATTGCATTCATACAACGAGGAGACCTATTTGTTACCTCTGTTGATTATTCAACCACCCGTTGTATAACGAACACGCCCTCCCAAGAGAGGCAAATAGATTTCAGCCCGGACGGACGTTCCATTGTCTATGCCGCCGAGAGAGATGGCATTTGGAATATTTTCTGTTCCACGCTAACCAATCCCAAGGACAACGCATTCACGTATGCCACGAGCTGGGAAGAGAAACAACTCACCCATTCAAAAGAGGCTCCCTGTTTCCAACCCCAGTATTCTCCGGATGGGAAATACATCGCTTACATCGAGAACCGTACCACACTGAAAGTACTGAACTTGCAAACAAACAAATCCATTACCATACTCGACGGGAAGTACAACTATTCTTACGTTGACGGAGACCAATATTATTGCTGGTCCCCCGATAGCAAACACATTCTTGCCAGTTTTTTTGAAAACGGGGGGTGGAACAATTCCGACTTGGCCTTACTTCCCATCTCTGAAACCCGACCTCCGATCAATCTAACCCGGAGTGCATACAACGACAATACCCCCAAATGGGCGATGAAAGGAAACGCAATTATCTATCGTTCGGATTATAACGGGTACCGGAATCACGGAAGTTGGGGAACAAATAGCGATCTTTACATCCTTTTCCTAAACTCCACGGAATGGAATAACTGGAAGAAAACGAAGGAAGAACGGGAATTTTACGGACAAGATACCCTAAAAGACAAAAACGCACCCTTCGAGCTGGAGCATCTATCCGACCGCCTTCTTCGCCTGACGTGGAGTGCATCATCAGTAGGAGATTTCTATCTTACTCCTGATGGTAAAAAACTGTACTACTCGGCCCGGTCGGAGGAAGGATATGACCTTTGGGTTCAAGACCTACAAGAACAGAGTACTCGCCTCTGCCTCAAAAACGGAGGTGGGCAACTTATTCCTCACGAGGCAAGTCATAAACTATTCATTCTGTCACGAGGGCGCATCCAAGTTCTGGATCTCAATTCCGGGCAAAACAGACCCGTTACTTATAATGCAGACTTCAACTGGCGCCCCGGAGAAGAACGGCATTACATATTCGAACACATCTGGAAACAGATGGCAGATAAACTCTACGACCCGAATATGAACAACACGGATTGGCAATATTATCATGACACCTACCAACGTTTCTTGCCTCATATCAATAATAATTACGATTTCAGTGAAATGTTGAGCGAAATGTTGGGAGAACTAAACGTATCGCACACCGGAACCCGATATACCCGACAAGAAAACAATATCACAGGAAAACTGGGGGCTTTCTTTGACGAGAAGTTTCAAGAAGATGGCGTGAAAATAACCGAAATATTACACCAAGGTCCTTTGGATCTCCCGCAAAAAGGGGTAAAACCGGGCGTTATCATCCTAAGGATAAATAATAAACCCATACGAAAAGGACAAGATTGGCAACATCTGTTAAACCGAACTGTCGGGGAACGTACCCTACTAACTCTTTACGATCCTTCCACCCGCAATGAATGGAACGTGTTCGTCAAACCGATCGCCTCCGACCATGCCTTACGTTACAACCGTTGGATTGCACAACGCCGTTCCATCGTCGACAGCCTCTCGAACGGACGCATCGGTTATGTGCATGTCGAAGCCATGAACACCCCCAGTTTCCGCAGAGTCTTTTCCGAAGCGCTCGGGATGAACCGGAATAAAGAGGCAATCATCGTAGACACCCGTTTTAACACGGGCGGTTGGCTACATGAAGACCTGCTCACGCTATTCAGCGGCAAAAAATACATGGACATCTCTCCCCGCGGACAACACGTTTGTGTAGAACCGTTCAACAAATGGAGCAAACCTTCTATCTTATTAGTCAACGAGGGGAATTATAGCGATGGTCATGGATTTCCATACGGGTACAGGACTCTAGGCCTAGGAAAAATCATCGGAATGCCCATCCCCGGCACGATGACACTCGTGTGGTGGGAAACACAGCAAGACCCGACGTTGGTGTTCGGCATCCCACAAATGGGTATCAAGGCAAACAACGGCCAATACCTAGAACACCAGCAACTGGAACCTGACACCCGTGTTGAAAATGACCCGAACAAACTCCTGCAAGGAATAGACCAACAATTGGAACAAGCCGTCCGGGAGCTACTGAAAGAGATCAATCAATAGGACATTTGAAAAATACAAAAAGGAATAATCGGGGCGAATATTGATAAAGTTCAAAAGAGGTTTATGACAATAAAACAAAATACGAGAACCTAGTCAATATTTCCCCCGATACAATTGGAAATTTATACTTCTATATACCTACTCACTCCAATTTCATTCATAAAACTCCGGTCATGCGAGACAGCAATCACTGTTCCCCGATAATCCTTAATGGTCGAAGTTATAATTTCAATATTCAATATATCCAGATTATTCGTAGGTTCATCCAACACAAATACGTCAGGCGTGTTATTACCGATCATCAGACAGCACAACACGAGACGCATCCGCTCTCCTCCACTTAATTTACAACAAGGTTTATCCCAGACCTCCCGGGGAAACAAGAAACGATTCAATCGCATCTTCAACTCATGCTCCGGGATATTCTGCTCGTTAAAACATTCTGCCTGCTCATAGACCGTCAAATTGTCCCGCAACAAAGAACACTCCTGGTCCACGTACACATATTTAAAATCCACCCGGTTCAACACGCCTTCCGTCGGCTCCAATTGTCCGAGTAGTAATTTTAATAACGTCGTCTTTCCCGAACCGTTTTTTCCATCCAGACCGACACGTTCTCCGCTCTTGATCTCGAAACAAAGCGCCTGTTCCCACAATAATTCCATGCCATAGCTGAAATTAACGCCACGAGCCGTGACCAAGGTTTTTCCCTCGTGTAATCGCGACGGGTTGAAATCTACTTTCATTTGTTCCACACCCGGCAAGGCCGCCCGGCTTTCCGAAAGAGTCATGGAAATCGCATCTATTTTTCCCTCATGCACATCTCTCAAATGGGAAGTACTCTTTTCCGCCTTATTCTTTAACGTATTCATCATAATCCGGGGAATTCCTTTCTTCAAACTTTGCTTTTCTCCCCGAACTTCCCGTTTCTGCTGTCGTTCTGCCGCATCCTTGGCAATCTTTTTAGCCAGCCGTAGCTCTTTCTGTTTCTCCTCGACCTGCTCACGCAGTGCATTCAAATGTATCTCTTTCTGCTCTTTATAAAAATCATAATTTCCACCATAAAGCACTATCCCTTTACGTTCCAACTCCAACATCGTCGACAGTAAATTCAACAATATCCGGTCATGACTCACCACGAGTACGGTTGCACTTCCCCGACAAATCAAATCATACAATTTCTCTCGACTCCCTCTATCCAAATGATTCGTCGGTTCGTCCAACAAAATCACCCCCGGTGAATGTACTTGAATCCCTGCCAGAAAAACCTTCGTTTTCTCTCCCCCACTCAGCGAAGACATCTTTTGATCAAGTTTCACGTTCAGTAATCCCCAATACTCCAACGCCGAACGACTCCGCTCCTCTATATCCCAGTCATCTCCTAGAATCGTGAAAGACTCTACATCAACACTCCCGCCAAGTATCGCGTGCAATGCTTCTATTTTCCGCTCCACCTGCAATGCCTCAGCCACGGTCCACGAATCGAATTGTCCCATGTGCTGCGGGATATAATAAGGCTTCTCCGAGACAATGATCTCTCCCGATACGGGTTGCAAATCACCCGCAATCATCCGCAACAGCGTTGACTTCCCCGAACCATTATTCCCGATCAATGCAACCTTACTCCCGTCCGGAACCCGAAAACTAATATTCTGAAACAAAAGTTCCTTATCTGCATGGCTATACATAACCTGTTTCACTATAATCTCACTCATAAAACTTCAAATAAAAAAAATGAATACCGGATTGACTTATTTCGGGCGGAAACATGTACACGAATCTCTCACAAGTTCTTTTAAAAACTTGTTTTCACGTAACCTGTTCGGAATAACAAATGAATACTTTGGATGGTACACATGATTCCTAAATTAAAAGTCGGCACACTACAACTTCAAGACAATTGTATGCTGCACATAAAACAATTAATAAAACCCGCTGCTCCTATCACGTAGACTTTGGAGACTTTACCGGTTTTACAACCGACTTGTTTATTTAGACATCTTCATTCGTGTAAGTATTAAATTTATAAGGACAAAGATAGGTATTTTATTCAAATAAAAAAACAGTCACTCTCGTGGCTGTCTATTGACAGAGAATAGAAAGTAGAGTGTGTGTTTATAGAAATAAGGTACATTTTCAAACATGATGATCACCACGAACCAGAATATTTTGTAACTTTGTATATCAATCAACACGAGAAGCATGGAAATACGGTTTGAAACAAAGGCTGAAAGCCAAGCTAGACGAGACAAAGAAGCTAGGGAGAGAACCCCTAACGAGAGGTTCCTGTTCTTCTTGCGTTTAATGGTGGAGATTAACAAGTTTCAAACCAAGCGAGAAAAGCATAGTAATAACTTTATCCTAGAACGCAAGGTATGAGTCTCGATTTCGATGAAGATGTATGGATGTTCATATCCCTAGCCCAAAAGCACAACGTGGAGATGTTAATGGTCGGTGGGGGTGCTGTAAACTTTTACGGTTATCAACGCCATTCGGCTGATGTGGATTTTTGGATAGACACGACACCTTCAAACCTCGTGGCCTTACGAGAGGCCTTGAATGAACTTGGTTACGAATTTGATGATTTCCCAGAGGACGTGAAACGAGGCCAACAGAACATATCTATCAAGATCAGTCCAGTCATCGACATTGAATTGATCACATCCTTTAATCCTGGCAGAAGTTTCTCCGAATGTTACGAGCAAAGACTCACGGCAACAAACACGATAAACGGTCAAACCTTCTCTTACGAGGTAATCGCATTTAATGATTTAATTAATAGCAAGATCAAGGCTGGACGTCCAAAAGACTTGTACGACATAATAGAACTAAGGAAAATACAGGAAAACAAGAATTAAAGACATAAAAAAACAGTCACTCTCGTGGCTGTCTATCTGTCGGGGTGACAGGATTCGAACCTGCGACCCTCTGCTCCCAAAGCAGATGCGCTACCGGACTGCGCTACGCCCCGAAAATGAGCTTCAAAATTGGTGGCGGAGAGAGGGGGATTCGAACCCCCGGTACAGTATCCCGTACGACAGTTTAGCAAACTGTTGGTTTCAGCCACTCACCCATCTCTCCAATTGCGCTGACAAAAGTAGTGCTTTTTATTGTTCTTGCAAGCTTTTGGCGTGATTTTTTTCTTTTTTTTCACGTTCAGCCACGAATTTCCCCACTTGATCGACTATTTCTGCGCGGGTGCAGGATATTTCCCCATCTTCTTCCACAATTGATGATGGAATTTCTGCTCGGCCTCAATCATCATCCACACTTTCTTGGCGGACAGAGCCTTAGTCAACTTCTCGATATATTCTTTCTTAATATCTCGTACAGCCTGTTCGGCAGATCACATGATCTCCAAATTCTTCAAAGCTTGTTGTTCCGTCACTTCCGGGACCTCTTTTTTATCTTTCCGACAGGTCAAATCTCGTATTTTATCATTCTCGACACGAATTTTCTGCTGCATCTCGTTATATAAAGGCCAGAACTTAGTGGCCTCTTCCGGGGTCAAATCCATCTCTTGAGTAAAAAAGGCTACTTTTTGAGCCTCGAACTCTTTCCGTTTGTCTTCACTCAATTTCCCGCTTTGGGCAAATAAAGAAAAACCAAACCCGACCATCAATATAATCAAACTTATCTTTTTCATATATCTTGCTTGTACATTCAATTCTACCTACGCTCCGCGTATAAAAACTCAATCGGATCAGTCTCTTGTGACAGATACTCGATGATCTCTTCACGAGATGGGTTAAAATCCGCATCGAAAATATTCTCATCCTCTGCTTGTGCCGTCATGTTCGCCTGCTCTCCATTTTTTGACAACATCCGATTTTCATCCACCAGATTAGGGACCAGCAACTGTATGACGATCATTGCGAAAGCGAATAATCCCGCTAAACCGAGATAAGGTTTTAACGTCTGAAACGAACTCGTTTCCCGTGTCTTCCCTTCCTCATCCTTTATCCGGTCCATCACCCGGTCGCCCAACGTGTCAAAATAACGATCAGGCACCGAGAACGGGTTCTTTGATTTATATTTCTCATCCAAATTATCCATAACCTTCCATTTTCTATTATCCAATAACTATTCGAACGAGGGTAAAGTATCCGAAATCTTCAAACTTTCCTCTATTTTCTTTACCGCATTGTGATAAGTTGCCTTCAGCGTTCCCACGGCGACATCCAGTACCTCGGCAATATCCTCATATTTCATGTCATCAAAATACTTCATATTAAATACCAGACGTTGACGCTCCGGCAATTTCAACACGGCTTTCTGCAATTCCCGCTGGATCGAATCCCCACAGAAAAAACGATCACTTTCCAACTGATTTTCCAGCATGGGAGTAATCTCCTGCGAGTTTCCATAAGTCTTCCGACGTTTTTCGCTCAAAAAATTAATCGCCTCATTCGTCGCCACCCGGTACATCCATGTAAACAATTTCGCCTCGTAACGAAACTCCCTCAACCCCTTCCAAATCTTGATAAAGGTATTCTGCAACACATCGTCGCTATCTTCATGCCCTATCACGATTTTACGGATATGCCAGTAAAGCCTCTCGCTATACTTTCCTACAAGTAACCGAAAAGCTTTTTCCTCTCCATTTCCGGAATGAAACATTCTTACAATATCTTCATCACTTATCTCGTTCATGCTTTCTAATCATATCGTTAAAGCCTACACCCCTATGACAACATTTTATGTCAAAGGTTTATTTACCATCATTTAAAATTTAAATCCGAGAACTTCTTTTTACCCCGCAAGAAATAATCCAACACGATACTCCGGGGATATATTCCCGAAAGACTCATGGAACTTTCAGGAACCGGATAGGCTTTTCTCATCTCCCGGAAAGCCTTGTATGCCCGGATTACCGAACGGGTGTTGGACCATTGACCTTTCAGCAGGAAAAGCCCTCCCGCCATCGTGTCCAGCAAAACTCGTGCAAAAAAGATTTTCTTAC
>QWCY01005776.1_pt1 | contig 11431 bp, 9 predicted proteins | sample 1972631 | NCBI WGS metagenome assembly QWCY01 (sample SAMN09866696, study PRJNA288562) | Human gut metagenome isolate pre1_stool, whole genome shotgun sequencing... | isolation source: gut | host: Homo sapiens | place: USA: California
GCGCGGAACGAATCCGATGCTGTTTAAGGCTCCGTGGTCAAGCGGTTAAGACATCGCCCTTTCACGGCGGTAACACGGGTTCGATTCCCGTCGGAGTCATGTAAAATGTATATTCTGCATAATTCATGTTATGCCGATGTGGCTCAATTGGCAGAGCAGCTGATTTGTAATCAGCAGGTTATCGGTTCGAGTCCGATCATCGGCTTTACCTTTTAAAGGTATGACTCAAGAGGTATGCGGACCTTTAGCTCAGTTGGTTAGAGCAACCGGCTCATAACCGGTCGGTCCTGGGTTCGAGTCCCCGAAGGTCCAGTTATTTTCAATTATTTGTTTATATGGCCTAGTGGCTCAGTTGGTTAGAGCGCCGCCCTGTCACGGCGGAGGTCACGGGTTCGAGTCCCGTCTGGGTCGTTGGTTCTTTATGAATCGCGATAATAAACTTTTTGTTTGTTTGGGATCTTAGCTCAGCTGGGAGAGCATCTGCCTTACAAGCAGAGGGTCACAGGTTCGAGCCCTGTAGGTCCCATTTACTACATAAGTAGTAATAATCAGATTAATATGCCGGCGTGGCGGAACTGGCAGACGCCCGGGACTTAAAATCCCGTGGGTAGCGATACCCGTACCGGTTCGATTCCGGTCGCCGGCATTGTTAATCACCTTAATTTCATATGTGCGTTTAGCTCAGCTGGATAGAGCGTTTGGCTACGGACCAAAAGGTCGGGGGTTCGAATCCTCTAACGCACGTGATTAGAATATCGGAAATCCTTTGAAAAAGCAGGGATTTCCGATTTTTTTACTCATATCTAATTGTTACACTCTGTTACATTAAAGTATAGATCATACTAATCCTCATTTCCGTGCATATCCTTTGCATACAGCTGGAAATAAGGTACTATATGGATATAGTTTATTTTGTACGAAATTAAACGAAAATTTATACGTGCATTATTCACAAATAATATATGTATTTATCGTCAATATTTCCCATTGAAAATAAGTTGCACAATTGCTAATATAAAAACATACAAAGTAGTTAGCAGATTGGATAGAAAACGTAAAGTTTGATTCTAAGTAAATGTTAGTTGTATATTGACCGCAGAAAGTGGAACTGAGCGGTTTTACTTATGTAAATTTTTGGAATCGTTTCCGATGATTAAAAATGCACGAAATTAGATTGCTTTCTATATGTTAATTATGTGCGTTTTGGAAGAAAATCTAGATAAGTAAATGAACAGGTTTATTAATGTTCTGCATGGGTAGAATTTTAATAATAGAAGAAACTAATATAATTAATTAAGGAGAGGAAAAAAATGAAAAAGCGTGTTTTATCATTAGTTATGTCAACAGCAATGGTTGCATCTGTATTAACAGCATGTGGAAGCTCATCAGAAGCTCCTGCAACAGATAATAATGCAGCAGCAACAGAGACTAAGACAGAGGCAGCCGCCGCAACAACAGAAGCAGCTGCAGCAGAGGAAGTTACTGATTACGGTACAGGTGAAATTAAGGTTTGGGTTGCTGAGAATGTTCAGACATTTACCCAGGATCAGATTAAGGCATTCCAGGATGCAAATCCTCAGTATGCCGGATACACAGTAACAGTTGAGCCGGTAGGTGAGGGTGATGCATCAAGCAACATGATCACAGACGTTGAGGGTGGAGCTGATATCTACGGATTTGCTCAGGACCAGTTAGCTCGTCTGGTATCCGCAGGTGCATTAATGCCTATCACAGGTGACTATGCTACAGCAGTTACAACAAACAATGACGCAGGTGCAGCAGCAGCAGCTACAATGTCTGATACTGTATTTGCATTCCCTCTGACATCTGACAACGGATATTTCTTATATTATGATAAGAGTGTTGTTACAGATCCAACATCTCTCGATGCTATCGTAGCTGACTGCGAGAAGGCAGGCAAGAACATCTACATGGAGATTAACTCCGGCTGGTATCAGACAGCATTCTTCTTTGGTACAGGCTGTACATTAACATATGATACAGATGATGCCGGTAACTTTACAGTATGCAACGCAGATTATGCTTCAGATAACGGTGTTAAGGCTCTTAAGGGTATCATCAATCTGCATAAGTCATCTTCATTTGTAAATGGTTCTTCAGCAAGCAGCGCATCTAATATCGGTGCTATCGTAGATGGTACATGGGATGCTGGTGCTCTTAAGGATTTACTTGGTGATAACTATGCTTGTACTAAGCTTCCTTCTTTCACAGTTGACGGTACAGATTATCAGTTAAGCGGATTTGGTGGATTTAAGTTATTAGGTGTTAAACCTCAGACAGATGCTAACAAGATGGCTGTATGCCTTGCAATCGCTAATTACCTTACTGGTGAAGAGTGCCAGATTGCACGTTACAATGCAGTAGCTTGGGGTCCTTCTAACTTAACAGCACAGCAGGACAGCAGTGTTCAGTCTGATGAAGCTCTTTCCGCATTAGCAGAACAGTTAGCATACACAATCCCTCAGGGACAGTACCCTAACGATTACTGGACACTTGCAACATCTCTTGGTGATTCTATTATCGCTGGTGATTATGACAATGCTTCTGATGATGATCTGATGAAGGCTCTTGAATCCTTCCAGTCTTCTTGCGAATCTTACGCACAGTAAGTAATAGTAATTAGATTACTATAGTGAATAAACAGGATTGGACAGGGAGAGACAATCTCCCTGTCTGGTCTTATAAAAAATTATCTTGCTTTTGTAGGTGAAACATTCTGCATGGATTGCCTGCAATGATAAACACAATCTGGAGGGAATATGAAAGAAGAAAAAAACTCTGGTAAGGGCAATGTATTTAAAAATGCAGGAAGTGCAATTGGTAGATTTTTTCAATGGATTGGTGCTGATTTAAAAGAAATCGGTGTTACCTTTGCAAAAGGTGATTGGAAGACACGAATTTCATATCTGATTATGGGATTTGGACAGCTGATGCGCAAGCAGTTAGCTCGCGGTATCGCTTTTTTGGCTATAGAAGTAGCATTTATTTTGTATATTGTAAATTTTGGCTCCAAGTATCTGACTGATTTAGCTACATTAGGTACTCATGGCAGAGGATTTAATCCGGATGGAACAGTTTCCTATGGTGATAACAGTTTCCTTATTCTGTTGTACAGTGTGCTGAGTATTATCATTATACTTGCATTTATTCTTGTATGGAGAATGAATGTCAGGGATAACCGTAAATGTCAGCTTATTCTGGAATCAGGTAAATCTCTTCCGACAAACAGACAGGATTTACATTCATTACTGGATCAGAATTTTGATAAGACTCTTTTGGCATTACCTTGCCTGGGAATCTTTATTTTCACAGTTGTACCTATTATATTCATGATTTGTATAGCATTTACTAATTATGATTATAATCATCAGCCTCCTTCACAGTTATTTACCTGGGTAGGATGGACGAACTTTAAGAATTTGTTCTCATTCGGAACAAATGGATTTGGTTCTACATTTGGCACGGTATTAAGCTGGACATTAATTTGGGCATTCTTTGCAACTTTCCTGAACTATTTCCTGGGAATGGCAGTTGCGATTTTAATAAATAAGAAGGGCATTAAGTTCAAGAAGCTCTGGAGAACGATTCTCGTTATGACGATCGCAGTTCCTCAGTTCGTATCTCTGCTGTATGTCGGTAAAATGTTTGCGACAGACGGACTTGTTAATGCATATTTATTGAAATGGGGTCTGATCAGTCAGGCAATCCCATTCTGGGCAAACGGAACTTATGCAAAGATTCTGATTATCCTGATTAACTTATGGATTGGTATTCCATATATGATGTTGATTTCAACAGGACTTTTGATGAATATTCCGGCAGATTTATATGAAAGTGCACGTATAGATGGTGCTAATCCGGTTCAGATGTTTATGAAGATTACACTTCCATATATGTTATTCGTAACAGGACCATTCCTGTTGACACAGTTTACAGGCAATCTGAACAACTTTAACGTTATATTCCTGTTGACGCAGGGAAATCCACAGTCCATGAAGCTGGCGGGTGGTGCCGGTTATACAGATCTTTTGGTAACATGGTTGTATAAGATGACAGTACAGGATACAGATTATAAGATGGCGGCAGTTATTGGTATTATGGTATTCCTGGTAACAGCAGTTATTTCACTGGTAGTATACAATATCTTACCTTCAGTTAAGGATGAGGAGGGATTCCAATAATGGCACAGTCAAAGAAAATTCATAAACAACATAAGAAATTGGGAAATGCAATTGCTTATCTTGTATTGATTATCATCAGTATCATATGGCTTTTCCCATTTGTATGCTTATTTTTACAGAGCTTCCGTTCTTATATTACAGAGTTCGGTGGCATGGTTAATTATCTGCTGCCTAAGGAATTTTCTTTAGATTCCTACAAGTTCCTGTTCAGTAAGGATTGTCAGTTCTTCAAATGGTATGGCAACACATTAAAGATTGCGGTTGCAGTTACAATTTGTAACACGATTGTAGTTATCTGTGTGAGCTATGCATTATCCAGACTTCGTTTCAAAGGTCGTAAGGCATTGATGAATTTCTGGCTGGTGCTGGGTATGTTCCCTGGTTTCCTTACCATGATCTGCTTGTATTTCCTGTTAAAGCAGTTTGGATTGACACAGGCAGGTGCAATTCCTGGATTGATCCTGATTTCTGTAGCAGGTTCCGGTATGGGATATTATGTATGTAAAGGTTACTTCGATACAATTCCCAAATCTCTGGATGAAGCTGCATTGATGGATGGTGCTACAAGGGCACAGATCCTTGTACAGATGATTATTCCATTATCTAAGCCTATTATTATTTATACTGCTTTGCTGGCGTTCATGGCTCCATGGTGTGATTATGTATTTGCTTCTTATGTTGCATTAGGTAACAGCGATAGCTATAACGTAGCCGTAGCAATGCAGAGATGGGTTTGGACAAATGATTATCAGGGATACTTTACCAGATTCTGTGCTGGTGGTATTCTGGTAGCAGTTCCTGTTACAATTCTCTTCATGTGTTTACAGAAGTACTATGTAGAAGGTGTAACCGGTGGTGCTGTTAAGGGTTAATATGTGAGCATTGTTGTTTTTATAAAATCGGTAGTCATTTTGACTGCCGATTTTCAATTTATAGAAAGAGGGAGATAGAATGAAGAAAAGGAAATACATAGTATGTATGCTTGGAATGGTGATGACTATGCTGTGTATGTCTGGTTGTGGGAAAGCAGCCAATGATATGCAGGAATCTTATGAAGAGAGCGGAAGTATACAGGAAAACGGACAAGAGAAAACAAAGGAAAGCACACAGGAACACAGTCAGGCTGCAGATACAGATGTAAATGAGACTGCAAATGCAGTTAGTGGTTGGATTGGGGATGAATATCCATATGAACAGGAATTACAGATTGTAGATGATAACTATCGCAATTATTACGAAATATTTGTCTATTCCTTCTATGATTCTGATGGAGACGGTATTGGAGATCTGAATGGAGTGACACAGAAGCTGGATTATATTCAGGATATGGGATTTAATGGTATCTGGTTAATGCCGGTATTCCAGTCTACAACATATCACAAATATGACATAACAGATTATATGCAGATTGATTCAGAATATGGAAGCACAGAGGATATGCAGAATTTAATTGAGGAATGTCATAAGCGGGGGATCCGTATTATTTTGGACTTTGTTATGAATCATACTTCATCACAGCACCTCTGGTTCACACAGGCGTGCGAATATCTGGAACAGCTGCCGCAGGGGGCAGAGCCGGATGAGCAGGAATGCCCCTATGTAGGGTATTATCATTTTGCAAACGAACAGAAGCAGGACTATTACCAGGTTAAGAATACAGACTGGTACTATGAAGGTGTATTCTGGTCAGAAATGCCGGATCTGAATCTGGAGAATGAACAATTACGTGCAGAATTAGAGCAGATCGCATCATATTGGATTGGAATGGGTATTGATGGTTTCAGAATGGATGCTGCAATGCATTTTGAAGAGAATGATGCGACAACTAATACAGAGATACTGAACTGGTTCTATGAGTACTGTCTGAGTCAGAATCCGGATTTCTATATGGTATCAGAAGTATGGGCAAATGAAGCTACCGTTGCAGATTATTATGCAAGTGGTACCCCCAGTATGTTTAATTTTGATCTGGCAGATAAGGAAGGTAAGCTGATCAAAGCAGCAAGAGGAACATATAAGGCTGCCAATTTGGTGCAGTCCATGCTGAAATACCAGACGGATTTTGCCGCAAAGAATCCTGATTATATTGATGCTCCTTTTATTACCAATCATGATATGGGACGTGTGGCGAATGCACTTCGAAATGATTCGGATGATTTGAAGATGGCAGGAGGATTGCTTATGACATTGAGCGGTAATCCTTTTGTATATTATGGAGAAGAGGTTGGTATGTCCAGCGCAGGAACCAAGGACGAGAATAAGAGACTGCCTTTTATATGGTCAGATACGGATACAGCTGGAATGACCAAAGGGCCAAAGGATGCGGATGCAGGAATTACTTCGGCTTTTGCTGGCGTAGAGGAACAGCAGGCTGATCTTGATTCTATATTAAATTATTATAAGAGAGCTCTCAGACTGCGAAATGAGAATCCTGAGTTAGCAAGAGGAACCATAGAAGCAGTAGAGACCTTGTGTGACGGACATCAGGCTGTAATCACAAAGACATGGGAAGACAGCACCATTGCAGTAGTATATAATACTTCGGATGAAGCCATAGAGGTTAAACTGACAGGCTCAGCCATAGATTCTATGGCAATCAGGGGATACCTGACCTTGCATGGAGAAGCGATTACTTTGGAAAACGGAGTACTTACAATGCCTGCACAATCCATATGTATTATGAAGTGATATATTGTTTTTTGGAAGCATTTATATTATAGTAAGTAGTGAAGATACAGAATGTATCATGATAAAGTATGAAGTATCAGGAAACGTATAGGATATAATTGCAGATATGAAAATATATATTATTCGACATGGTGAGACTGACTGGAATAAGGTCAGACGCCTGCAGGGGCGTTCTGATATTCCCTTGAATGAGGAAGGCAGGAGATTGGCGAGGATTACCGGCGAAGCTCTTAGCAGTGTTAATTTCAGGTGTATTTATACCAGTCCTTTGCAAAGGGCTAAGGAAACAGCAATGCTGGTGAAGGGTGACAGACAGATTGATGTAATTGAAGATGAGAGATTACAGGAGATTAGTTTCGGCATTTATGAAGGACATTGCTGTGCAAAAGACAATTATGAGATTCCGGATCCGGATTTTATGAATTTCTTTACACGACCGGATCAGTATCATCCGCCTGAGGGCGCAGAATCCATAGAAGAATTATGTGCAAGAACCACTGATTTTTTGCAGGAATTGGTACATACTACACAGTATGGAGCTGAGGATGCAATACTGCTTTCTACACATGGGGCAGCACTTAGGGGATTGTTATCTTCGGTAGAAAAGACTGATATTGCGCATTTTTGGCAGGGCGGGGTACATAAGAATTGTGCAGTTACGATTCTTGATGTAACAGATGGCATTATTACCCTGGTTGTAGAAGGTAAAACATATTACGATGAATAGTTACAAAATATTGCAGTAATCAGGTAATTGTGAACGAAGTGAATGACGAAAGAAGGCGGGCATAATGGTGGAAAATGAATATAGCAAAGTAAAAGTAAATAATGAGATGGATTACTGTTCTGTTACAGATATGGATGTGAAGGCAGCTCTGGAGAAGGCGTTTATGAAGGCAAGGGTTTCCTATTTTTTGAGATGGGAGAAACCAGGCTTCTTTGCAAGGCTTTTCTCAGGTTCTAAGACTAATATTGTATTCTGCATCAATTCTGCGCAGCTGGAGACAGCAGAAGAGGTCGTAAGGGGACTGGGAGATATGGAGTCATCCATTAAGATGATTCGCACCAAATCAAACAATAAGATTGGATTCTAAGGGTATAAGTATATAAAAGGGCGTGTGAAAATAGAAGTTTTTCACACGCCCTTAAATGTCCAAGCTTCACATTTAGAGATTATAGATCATCATCGTCGTAGTCTTCCTCACGATACATGTCATCATTCTCATTTATATATTCTGCTTCTCCTTCATTTTCAAAGTCTTCCTCACTATATTCGTCTTCATAGTATTCTTCGTCTTCCCCGGAATAATTGCCCTCATCCTCGTCTGGGTATTCGTCTTCGTAATCTTCCTCATATTCAGATGGTGCCTTTTTAAAGAAGCCACGTACAGAGATAAGAATCAGAATAATGACAACGACAATCGCCAATGCAAGATAGACCAGAGTGGAATCATCAAAGATAGCAAGCTTTGATTCACTATCCCCATCAGCTGCAGCTGTGGAAGAAGTCGTATTGTCATCGGCTGCTGCGGCATTGCTGCCGTTAGAATCTGAAGCCCGCGTCGCTGTATATTTGGTGGCTACAAAGCCGTCTTTACCATTATAATCAAAGCGATACCAGCCGCCGCTTTCTCCGGTAACTTCTATCTTGGAACCATTGGAGAGTGTGCCAATGACAGAGTAATCCGTTGAGGGACCGCTGCGGACATTAAGACCTTTCTCAGAGTTTACATAACAGGTGAGACTGGTGTCTTTTACTTCGTAGCCGGAAGCACTTTGTTCCGTAGAGGTATTTTCCGTGGCAAGGACACTGACCGGTGCTGTTAAGATAAGTATGGAGACTATAACAGCTGCGAATAATTTTAATTTTTTCATAAAAAAGGAAACCTCCTTACAGTCTGTATCAAAAGCATTTATTTGACTTAGTATAGCATGCCCGCAAAGAGGTTCCTATATATATTTTGCACAAAATTGGATTATTGACAAAATCAGTCTTCAAAGGTGACTGTGATATTGCCCATGGAACATGACAGCTCATAATTGCTGGAGGCATTATTGTTGAGTGTCTTCTCGTATTCCAATCCCCCGTATCCCTTGTCTCCTATGGAGATACTGCCCATACTGCCATCCAGGGAATAATTGTGTTTCTGTTCGCTATCAATGAAGGCAAAGGTCAGACTTCCCATGCCGCAATCAGCAGTCAGATCACCACGAATGACGCCGGAGTAATTAAGCTCTCCCATCCCCACTTCAAAGGAAGCGTTCTGCAAAGTACAGTGGTTGAGGTCTATGATTCCTGCACCAAGGTTCACATCGGTAGTAGCAGCAGATACATTGGACAGGGTGATGGAGCCGGCACCTGCATCGAGTATGAGAGAATCTGTTGTAAGAGAATCCCACTCCAGATTACCGGCGCCCAGAGAAATAGTGACATCAGTAAATTCCAGATCAGATGGCAGGCGAAGAGTCAGTTTGTTGTGTCTGTCACCAAAGTTTATGCTGGAGCCATCGAACCCGATCACATAGAAAGTGCTATTCTCTGTGTAATATTGATACGTATCACTGCTTTCTGCAACAATCTGAAAATAGTGATTGTCAGAAGACTGTTCGATAATGTATTCACCACCGCCAAGATCTATATTAATGTGCTTGATCTTAGAGGCATCAGCTGCCTCATTGTCTGTCCTTGAACCTGAATAAACGGGATATTCGTCATTGAAATCAAAATGAACGATACGATTATCCACATGGAAAGCAGAATGAGAGGTATCTGAATTATTAAAATGAAATAAGCTGACCAGCTCCGGGATATTACCGGATTTCACATCATTGTGAAAAGAGGAGCCACCAACAAATGTACATATGACTAAAATAACAGCACCTGCTGCAAAAAGAATACCCGCCGTAATCAGAGCATTTTTATAAAACTTTTTCATGCTTGCGCCTCCTTATTTCTGGAAAACAGTTTGTGAAATACTTTGCCTATGCCTGTGGCACACCAGGGGATGACTGTGGCACACAGCCAGACTCCAAGGACTATGAAAAGGATGCCTATAGCGGCGACCAGCAGCCCGGCGCCTAACAGGGAAAAGGCAATCAGCAGTGTGGTCCTGAACAGACATACAATTGCTGCAATGAATAGACTAATACCTATAAGTACACATCCGATGCCGCCAAACAAGGCACCTATCAGAATGCCTGCTAAAGTAGCAAATACCGCAATTATAATTGGAAACCAGAGGGGACTTAACACAACGGCAAGTATAACGGCAAGAATAATAACGGTTGAATCTGTTCCTTTTGCATGAGTCTGTTGATTGGACTGAGCCTGGCTTGCATATTGGGGGGTGTCTGCAATTGGTGCAATGGGCTGTCTGGAAGAGCGGTAATCTGAATCTCCCTTAATGGCAGCAGCAATCTCTTCCGGTGAGCCTAATTCCTGCATAATGGCTTCTTCATTTTCAAGTCCGGCATCTTCAATATATTCACGATAATAGGTGAGCGCTTCATCACGTTCTTCAGGTGAGACATCAGCAAGCAACTGCGCCAGCCGGTCTATAAATTCATTTTTACTCATGAGTAATACCTCCCTCAAATACACTTGTTATTTTGGATGAATAATTGATCCATTCAGTCTCATACATCTGTAATTGTGTAATGCCTTTTTCAGTGATGCGGTAGTAGCGTCGATTACGTCCTGCGCATTCTTTATCATAAGTACTCAGGCATTCATCCTTCTGCAGACGTCTAAGAACCGGATACAGGGTTGATTCACTTAATTCAATGACTTCCCGTACGTCCTGTGTGATCTTATATCCGTAAGTTCCTTCCGGGTCTTTGGAGACAACGGCAAGGACAATGGCATCCAGCAGTGTGGAACCTGTATTAAATACCATGGACTCATCTCCTTTATATTGTACGTATAATTTTATATAATATTATATGCTGTATAATATTGTTTGTGTATATACTATACAGCGTATAATATAGATTGTCAATGGTATTTTTTTCACTTGACAAAGGACTTGGGACTGCGATAGTATAATAGAAGCAAAAGGTAGTGCCAGAGAGGAGTATCTATTACCCCTTATCAGAGAGAAAGATTCATTGGCTGTAAGATCTTTTTAAGGAAAGGATAGAGAAGGTAGCTCTGAAACCGGAGTCCCGAAGTATTTATATAGCAGTAAGGATTCACGTTTCGTCCACGTTATCGGACAGGATTTTGATAGAGATCCTATAAGAGGAACAATTTATTGTTTGAACAAAGGTGGTATCGCGTTAATACGCCCTTTGCCGGATATCCGGTGAAGGGTTTTTTTGCGCAAATGAGCAGAGCCATGGTTCACAATGCAGATGCATGGAATCATGCAAGAAGGCATTGTGAACTATGGCGAGCAATGCGACCGAGAGGACGAAGTCCACGAGGTGCTCATTTGCGCATGGGGTTCTGAATCAATGTCACTTAGTTAAGCTTATTACAAATTAATGGATTTGTGTGCTTTTATCGTGAAAAGGATGTGGTAAACAAAAAAAGAATAAAA
>QWCY01005793.1_pt1 | contig 11400 bp, 10 predicted proteins | sample 1972631 | NCBI WGS metagenome assembly QWCY01 (sample SAMN09866696, study PRJNA288562) | Human gut metagenome isolate pre1_stool, whole genome shotgun sequencing... | isolation source: gut | host: Homo sapiens | place: USA: California
CGATGCCGACCCGCTCTACGTCAATTTCACCAGCGGCTCGACCGGCACGCCGAAGGGCGTGGTCGTCTGCCACCGCAACGTGTGCGAGTTTATCCCCTGCTTTGCGGAAACGTTTGCCATTACGGAAAATGACGTGCTGGCCAATCAGGCGCCGTTTGACTTCGACGTATCCGTCAAGGATATTTACAGCGGCCTGTTCACGGGGGCGCGCGTGGAAATCGTGCCGACGGCGTATTTCACCAACCCGACAAAGCTGATGGATTTCCTCTGCGACCGCGGCGCGACGCTGATGGTCTGGGCGGTCAGCGCGCTGTGCTTCCTGACGACGATGAACGCGCTGGCCTACAAAACGCCGACGACGCTTCGCGCGATTCTCTTTTCCGGCGAAGTCATGCCGATCAAGCATCTGCACAAGCTGCAAAAGTATCTGCCAGGCGTGCAGTATGTCAACCTCTACGGCCCGACGGAAATCACCTGCAACTGCACGTACTACATTGTGGACCGCGAATTCGCCGAAAACGAGACGCTGCCCATCGGCGTGCCGTTCAAAAACGAGCGCATTCTGCTGCTCACGCCGGACGGCGGCGAGGCCGTGAAGGACGGCGAAATCGGCGAGCTCTGCGTCAGCGGCACGTCCGTCGCGCTGGGCTATTACAAGGACGCGGAACGCACCGCCGCCTGCTTCACCCAGAACCCGCTCAATCACGCGTATCTGGAGCCGATCTACCGCACGGGCGACCTCGTGAAGGTCAACGAGCGCGGCGAAATGGTCTATGTCTCCCGCAAGGATTTCCAGATCAAGCACATGGGCCACCGCATCGAGCTGAGCGAAATCGAGGTGCAGATGACCGCCGCGCCCGGCGTGGAGCGCGCGCTGTGCGCCTATCTGGAAGACAAGGGCAAGATTCTCGCTTTCTACACGGGCGAAGCGGACAAGGCGGCCATCACGGCCGCGCTGCGCGAAGTGCTGCCCGGTTACATGATTCCCAACCTCTTCATGCAGGTGGAGGCCATGCCGCTCAACAAAAACGGCAAAATCGACCGCGCCGCGCTGCTGAGCCAATATGCCGCCGCAAAGGCCGCCAAAAAGGAGGCGCGACATGGATAACCTCTTTTCCATTGCCGAGCGCTTCGGCACGCCGTGCTTCGTCTTTGACGAGGTGCAGCTGGAAGCGCGCATGCGCGCCGTGCGCGAAATCGTGCCGAAAGCCGTCGGCCTGTGCTACTCCATCAAGGCCAATCCGTTTCTGATTTCGGCCATGCGCGGCCTGGTCGGTACGCTGGAAGTGTGCAGCCCTGGCGAGCTGGAAATCTGCCGTCAAATGGGTGTTCCGGCGGACATGGTGCTCTTTTCCGGCGTGAACAAGACAAAAGCCGACGTGGAACGCGCGATGGATTTGGGCGTGACCCATTTCACCTGTGAATCGCCGCTGCACATCCGCCTGATTGACGAAGCGGCGCGCGCGCGCGGCAGGGTTTATCCCGTTCTGCTCCGGCTGACGGCAGGTTCGCAATTCGGCATGGACGAGCGGGATTTCTTCGCCGCGCTTGACCGCCGTGCCGATACGCCGAACATCCGCATCGAGGGCGTGCATTATTTTTCCGGCACACAGCGCAAGAAACTCGACAGCCAGCGCAAAGAGCTGGCGATGCTGACCGAACTGACCCAGAAATTGAAAACGGCATACAGCTTTGAAACCGTGCGCGTGGAATACGGGCCGGGGCTGTATTTCCCGTATTTCAATCATGAGGATCACAGCGACACGCTTGCGCCGCTTCGCGAGCTTGCGCCGGATTTGGGCGCGCTGGCCGAGCGCTGCGAACTGACGATTGAGATGGGGCGCTTTTTCGCCTCCGAATGCGGCGCGTACCTGACCCGCGTCATCGATACGAAGGTGAACTGCGGCACGGCCTACGCGATTCTGGACGGCGGCATTCACCACGTCAATTATCTGGGCGGCAACATGGGCATGCGCGTGCCGATCATCCGTCAATCTTCCGTGCGCGAAGGCGAGATGCAGCCGTGGGCGCTGTGCGGCAGTCTCTGCACGACGGCGGACGTTCTGGTGCGCAAAGCCGAGCTGCATCCGCTGGATCAGGGCGATATTTTGGCGTTCATGAACATCGGCGCGTATTCGGTGACGGAAGGGCCCGCGCTCTTCCTCAGCCGCGACATGCCGAGCATTATTCTACACGGCAAAGGCGGCGACCGTCTGGCCCGCGGCGCGGTGCACAGCTGGGAGCTGAACCACGAGGGAAAACGTTGAGGGCGCTGCCCTCAAACTCCCGCCAGAAACCTGAGGTTTCTGGACTTCCCGCTAAAGCTATTGTTAGGAGGTAAAAGCTGTGTCTAAATATCAAGCCCGACTTTACTTCTCCAATGGTGATACTCTAGATGATGATTACACCTACGACACCGAAGCAGAAGCTGAAGAAAGTGCACTTAATATGATAAGCAATTATCATACTGGCATTGAAAACCTTCATAACTCTAATCCTGGCGATAATCTCTTAGATGATGATGAAATTGATTACGAAATCTTTGAGATTGACGACTAACAATAAAAGTTCTAAACTTCTTACTATAATGTTCTGAACCTATTGTTAAATATGGGAAGTCCAGAAACCTCAGGTTTCTGGTAGGGTTTGGGGCAAAGCCCCAATATTATTTTTAAAGGAGTAAACAACCATGCGTGACACCATTCTGGAAATCCTCGAAGACATCGGCGAGGACGTTGACTTTGACACCTGCGAAACCCTGATCGACGACGGCATTCTCTCTTCTCTGGATATCATTCAGCTCATCGGCGCGCTGAACGACGAGTTTGACATCTCTATTCCCGCGACGGAAATCATTCCGGAAAACTTCAACAGCGTGGACGCGATGGCCGCGATGGTCGCGCGTCTGTCCGAGGAGTGATTCAGATGAAGCAGGAAGTCGCTTCTTTCCTCAACTATGTAGCCGCCTCCCCGACGGTGTTTCAGGCGACGCAGCAGGCCTGCGACATGCTGGAAGCCGCGGGTTTCACCCGCCTTTCCGAACAGGCGGCGTGGAACATCGTCCCCGGCGGGCGCTACTTCGTGACGCGTAACCGCTCGGCGGTCGTCGCGTTTGCCGTGCCGGAAAACGGCCTTACCCACTGCCAGATTGTCGCCAGCCACGGCGATTCTCCGACCTTCAAGCTCAAGGCGCATGCCGAGGGCGAGGCTGCAGATGCGTACATCCGGCTGAACGTCGAGCGCTACGGCGGCATGATCATGTCCACGTGGTTCGATAAGCCGCTCTCCATCGCAGGCCGCGCGCTGGTGCGGGAAAACGGCCGGCTGACGACAAAGCTGGTCGATCTGGAGCGCGACGCGGCGCTGATTCCGAACATGCCGATCCACTTCAACCGCGACATCAACAACGGTTACAGCTACAACCCGCAGGTGGATATGCTGCCGCTCTTCGGCGACAAAGACGCGAAAGGCGCTTTGGGCGCCGAAATCGCCGCCAAGGCGGGCGTGCCGGAAGCGGACGTCGTGGCCTGCGACCTGTTCCTCTACAACCGGACGCCCGCCAGCGTTTGGGGCGCGCACGAAGAATTCTTCTCCTGCCCGCGCATTGACGATCTGGAATGCGCGTATACTTCCCTCGCCGCGTTTATCGCCGCTCCGGCAGCCAGTCACGTGAACGTCTGCGCCGTGTTTGACAACGAGGAAGTCGGCAGTCTCTCCAAGCAAGGCGCGGATTCCACGCTGCTTGGCGACGTGCTGAATCGTGCATTGGCTTCTCTCGGCCTGTCGGACACGCAGATTCGCGCGGCGCTGGCCTCCAGCTTCATGGTTTCGGCGGACAACGCGCACGCCGTTCACCCGAACCATCCGGAAAAATACGACGAGCTGAACCGCACATTCATGAACGGCGGCGTGGTCATCAAGCACAACGCCAACCAGAAATACACCACCGACGCGGTTTCCGATGCGATTTTTGCGGAAATCTGCGCCAAGGCGGGCGTGCCCGTGCAGCATTTCGCCAACCGTTCGGATGTTCTCGGCGGCTCGACGCTGGGCAATCTTGCCAACGCGCATGTCTCGATGAACACCGTGGATATCGGTCTGGCTCAGCTGGCCATGCACTCCAGCTATGAGACGGCGGGCTGCGCCGATGTGGATTACATGATCCGCGCACTGGCGGCCTTCTATCAGACGAATATCGCTTCCTTCGGTGACGGCGAATATCAGCTGGGCTGATTGCGCTCCCGCTCATGGCGGCTCGCCGCCCTGTCCGCATGCGCGGATACGCGGCAGAGCGCAAACGCCAAGAGTATGATCGCCGCAATGCCTAAACAAACGATAAAAGCCAGCAGCATATTTTCACCCCCCGCTTTCAGTCTATCCGTTTTCGCGCCGTCCTATTGCCGGACGGCGCTTTTTTTTACTCGCAGGAAATTGCATAAAGGCTTCCCGCTTTTTAACGCGAAGCGATCGGACGCTCCGAAACGGCCGCTTTTACCCGTCATGCGCTTTCTTCTCTTCATTTTGAAAGTATTCTGCTTTTAAAATTCAAAATATCGTTTTAATTCGCTTGATTTTTCCGTTTCGTGCATGTATAATGAATCCATCTTTGCATATAGCGAGTGAGGAGGCCGTCCTATGAACCGCGATGAACTGGAAAAACGAAATGTCGGCGAAAACCTGGATACCCTGATGAACCTCGATCCCCGCGGCTACGGCGTGTGCCGCATTCTCTACGCCGGAAGCCGAAAGGCCACGGGCGAGCCGCTGACCATGCACGCCGCGCAGACGCTCGTGGATGCCGTGAAGCCCGGCGATCTGGTCTATATTCTGACGGGCTTTGTGCTTCTGCCGCATAAGGTGCCGGAGATGGACGGCATGGTTTCCTCCATGCTGCTGGCCCGCGCGCTCGTGCTGGCTTTTGACGCCAAGCCGATCATCGTCTGCCCGGTAGATTGCGTGCAGGCCGTCAAAAACTGCGCCGCCGTCGTCGGCCTGCATATCTATGAGGATATTGCCGCCGTGCGCGAACTGCCCATGAGCATGGGCGTGGTCAGCTTCACCAAAGACGCGAGCCACGCCGCAGCAGCAGCCGACGCGCTGCTGGCGCAGGGCATGCCCGCCGCCGTCGTCTCCATCGAAGCGCCGGGCGCAAACGACGCAGGCGTTTACCACAATGCGGGCGGCATGGACGTCTCCGTTCTGGAAGCCAAAACCGACGCGCTCTGGGCCAAACTGCGCGAACTGGGCGTACCGAGTGTAGCCATCGGCGACCTCGGCAACGAAATCGGCATGGGCAAAATCGCCGACCACATTCGTTCCTTTGTGCCCTTCACCGCGCACGGCGAATGCAGCTGCGGCTGCAAGGGCGGCATTCTGGCGCAGAGCACGGCGGACAGCATCATCACCGCGACCTGCTCCGACTGGGGCTGTTACGGCCTGATGGCCGCGCTGGCCTATCTGCTGCGCAACATCGACATTCTCCACACCGAAGAGATGGAAGCCGAGGTCATGCGCGCCGCCTCCCGCAGCGGTCTGATCGATATGACGGGTTCGCTGTTGCCCGGCATCGACGGCTTCAACCTGAAAATGAACGTTTCCATCCTCAGCCTGATGCGCCAGTGTACCGATTATGCGCTTCGCTACTCCCATCGTTCCGACCGCTGGTTCGGCCCGGTTCTGGAAAAGCACTTTTTTGAGTAAGGACGTGACACTATGGATTTGCGCCCCGTCGGCGTGAACGGCATTCTGGCCGTGCTCGGCGACTCCATTTCCGAACAGACCGGCGCGCAGGTTGCCGCGCTTCGGGAAGCGATTGCCGACGCGCATATCAGCAGCGTGGAAGAAACCATCCCCGCTTATGCTTCGCTGCTCGTCAAATATGATCCGTTTCTGACCGATTACGCCGCGCTGTGCGACCGTCTGCGCGCGCTGGAAAAGCGGCTTTCCGTTTCCGCGGTTCAGGCGGGCAAAATCGTCGAAATCCCCGTCTGTTACGGCGGAGTATACGGCGAGGATCTGCCTTTTGTCGCCAAACACGCGGGGCTGAGCGAAAAAGAGGTCGTCGCGCTGCACAGCGCCCAGCCCTACCGCATTTATATGCTCGGTTTCCTGCCGGGGTTCCCGTATTTGGGCGGGCTGAACGAGCGGCTGCACACACCGCGTCTGTCCACCCCGCGCACCAAAATCCCGGCGGGCAGCGTGGGGATCGGCGGCAAACAGACGGGCATCTATCCGATGGAATCCCCCGGCGGCTGGCAGCTCATCGGTCGAACGCCGCTGACGCTCTTTGCGCCGGGCGAACCCCTGCCCTATGCGGCGGGCGACCGCATCCGGTTTGTGCCCATCGATGAAGATGAATTTGCGCGCATTCGCAAAGGCGAGGAGGCGAAACGCCATGACGCTTAACATCGTTTCGCCCGGCCCGCTGACCACCGTTCAGGATTTCGGCCGCTTCGGCCATCAGGCGGAGGGCTATCCGGAGTGCGGCGCATGCGACAAATACGCGCTGGCGCTGGCCAATCTGCTCTGCGGCAACGGCGAGTGCCCGCACATGGCAGGGCTTGAATACACGCTGGCCGGGCCGACCCTCCGTGCGGATGATTATACGCTCGTCGCGCTGACGGGCGGCGCAGTCGAGCCGAAGGTCAACGGAAAACGCGTAAACATGTTCGAGCCGCTTCTGCTCGCCCCCGGCGATACGCTGGAAATCGGCATGCTCGTCTCCGGCCTGCGCGGCTATCTGGCCGTGTTCGGCGGGTTTGACATCCACCCCGTGCTCGGCAGCCGCTCCACCGATCTCAAATGCCATATCGGCGGGTTAAACGGCCGCGCGCTCAAGGCGGGCGACGTTCTGCCCGTTCTGCGCGCGTTTGAACTGCCGCAGGAACGCTTTAGGCCGCTCCAAAAACGCGTGCGGGCAGCCGCGCTGGAAGACTGGGCGTTGACCACGCTGACCCCTCACGGCTTCATCGGCGCGCAGAAATTCCCGCTGCTGCGCGTCGTGCTCGGCCCGCAGGATGAGATGTTCACCGAAAAGGGGCTGTTTGATTTCAAATCCGCGCTCTACACCGTCACGCAGGATTCCAACCGCATGGCCGCCAAGCTCAACGGCGCGGCGATCGAGGCCAGGGCGGGCGTGGACATCCTCTCGGACGGCATCGTGGAAGGCTCGGTACAGATTTCCGCAAACGGTCAGCCGATTGTGATGCTCACCGATCACCAGAGCACGGGCGGCTATGCCAAAATCGCGACGGTCATTCCGTGCGACATTCCCACGCTGGCACAGGTTCGCCCCAGCCAGCTCGTCGGCTTCCGCGTCGTGACGGTGGAAGAGGGTACGGCCGCCTGCAAAAAAGAAAAAGATAAATGGGCTTATCTCAAGGAGAAGATCGACCATGACTGATTATTCATCCGCCAGCCCGAAAGCTGTGCGCGAACTCATTCGCGAAGGCAAAATCGCCACACCGACCACAGGCATGTGCGACGGTTATGCGCAGGGCAACCTCGTCGTGCTTCCCAAAGAACTGGCGTGGGATTTTCTGCTGTTCTGCCAGCGCAACCCGAAGTCCTGTCCGCTGCTGGAAGTCGCGGACGCGGGCAGCCGCACCTTTCCCATCTTCGGCGCAGGGAGCGACATTGCGCGCGACATTCCGAAATACCGCGTCTATGAAAACGGCGTGATGACAGGCGAATATACGGACGTATCGGCGTTTTTTGACGATCCAAGCCGCGAGCTGGTCAGCTTTTTAATCGGCTGCAGCTTTTCGTTTGAAAGCGCGCTGCTGGAGGCGGGCGTTCCCGTCCGCCAGATTGAAGAGGGCGTGAACGTGCCGATGTACAACACGAACATCTCCTGTGCGCCGGCCGGCGTGTTTTCGGGCAACATGGTCGTGAGCATGCGGCCGATTCCGCACGCGCTCGTGCCCGCCGCCGTCGCCATCACGGCGCAGATGCCGCGCGTCCATGGCATGCCGATTCAGATCGGCTATCCGGAGGCCATCGGCATTCACGATCTTGCGCACCCGGATTACGGCGACGCGGTCACGATCCGCGAGGGCGAAGTGCCGGTCTTCTGGCCGTGCGGCGTAACCCCGCAGGCGGTCGTCATGCACTCCAAGCCGCCGTTTGTCATCACGCATGCGCCGGGGCACATGTTCATCACGGACGTAAAAAACGCCGTCTTGAAGCTGTAACGGGAAACGGGAAAAGACGATGGGCTGCCGCCCATACCCGCTTGGGGACAAGTCCCCAAACCCCTTCTTCGCTTCGCGGCGGTTTAAATCGATATTTTCATGCGTTATTGCGATGCAATAACGCAAATGGGAGGTGCAGGAACCTCAGGTTCCTGCCGGGGGTTGGGGCAGCGCCCCAAAGAAAGGTTTATACGTATGATTTCTGTTGACTTGAACTGTGACCTCGGCGAAAGCTTCGGCGCATATACCATCGGCATGGATGAAGCCGTCATCCCGCTGATTACCTCCGCCAACGTCGCCTGCGGCTACCACGCGGGCGATCCGCTCGTGATGGCGAAAACCGTCTCGCGCTGCCGCGAGGCCGGCGTTCATATCGGCGCGCACCCCGGTTTCCCCGATCTGATGGGCTTTGGCCGCCGCAGCATGAACGTCTCCCCCGCCGAAGCGAAAGCCTACATTCAATATCAGCTCGGCGCGCTGGAAGCTTTCTGCCGTGCCGCGGGCGTGCAGATGCACCACGTCAAGCCGCACGGCGCGCTCTACAACATGGCGGCAAAGGATGAAAAGCTGGCGCGCGCCATCGTCGAGGGCATCTGCGAAGTGGACGACCGTCTCACCCTTTTGGCGCTCAGCGGAAGCGAAATGCTGCTTGCCGCCGAAAAGGCGGGACTGCGCGCCGCCAGCGAGGTCTTCGCTGACCGCGGCTATCAGGCTGACGGCACGCTTGTGCCCCGAAGCAAGCCCGGCGCAATGATTACCGATGAAACGCAGGCCATCGAGCGCGTCGTGCGCATGGTCACGGAGGGCGTTGTCACCGCCGTGGACGGCACGGACGTTCCCCTCCGCGCGGATTCCATCTGCGTTCATGGCGACGGCGAAAAGGCGCTGCTTTTCGTGCAGAAAATCCGCGCCGCGCTGGAAGCAAAAGGCGTTGCGCTGAAGGCGCTGTAATCTTCTATCCAATCAGCCCCGCAGTCGGCTTTCGCCGAATCTGCGGGGCTGTTCTTTATCCGATTTTCTTTGGCCTGAACGTTTCTCCGTCAAACGCCCATATTTCTTCAAAACCGCATGCCCTGAGCAGTGCCTGGGCCTGCCCGAACGCGCAATCCACGGTATCGGTGCTGTGCGAATCGGAGGAAATGGTCACGCGGGCGCTGCGCCTTTTAAGCTGCTCCAACGCCCAACGGGACGGATACGGCGCGGTTCGCCAGCCGCGGCTGATGGCGCCGGTATTCACCTCGAAGATTTTGCCCGCCGAAACGAGCGCATCCATCGCGTCAAGCGCCGCCGCTCGATAGCGCGGACTTGCTTCGTCAAAGAAGCGTTCCCTTTCGTCAAACTTGGTCAGCAGGTCAAAATGCCCGACGATCTGCGCGCGCGGCTCGTCGGCAACGCGTTTGAGCTGGCCGAAATAGCATTCCGCCGCGGCGTCGCTGTCGCCGTCAAAATGTTCCGCCAGAAAACAGCGCGTCGTCTCCGGGCTGTCGTCCACGGTGGGATAAGCCTCCGGGTCATCCCCCACGGGCAGGAAATGCGCCGAACCGATGGCGTAATCAAAGGGTTCGAGCCAGCCTGTATCGCTGAGCACATCCCATTCCACGCCCGCATACACGGCAATCTGTCCGGCATATTTCGCTTTGAGCAGCCGCATTTCATGCAGAAACGGCGCGACGTTCTCCGCCTTTGCCGCCCAGCCGTTCGCAAACGGAAGCGGGCTGTGGATGCTGATGCCCGCCGAATCCATTCCCGCCGCCAGACAGGCACGGATCATTTCTTCCGGCGTATTTTTACCGTCGCAAAAAACGCTGTGCGCGTGCAGATTCTGCACCATCAATACCACATCCAGTTCTTGAACCAGTTCATCCGCGCCAGCCACTCGCGGGAGACCTCCAGCCCCGACGCATAGGGATAGAACGCGATAAACAGCGCCACGGCGGCCACGCCGAGCACAAGCATCAGCGCATGACTGAGCTTTTTGTTATGCCGTTCCAGATAGCGCAGTCCCTGCGCCGTCGCCAGAATGATAAACGGCACGCTGGCGAAGTAGTGATAGATAAACGTCAGGCGGCTGACCAGCACCCACGGCAGATACGCCGACAGGAAGCCCACCGCAATGACCGGCATCGCGCGGTCGTATGCGTCGTCCCGTCCGCGTGTGACGCGCAGCATCGGCAGAGCGTTGCGATATGCGCTGTACCCCAGCACAAAGAGGATGGCGACAAGGCCCGTCCACCAGACCGCCGGATTGCCGAACGCCATGATTGTGCTCGCCTTGCCCATTGCCGGGAAAGCCGCGCTGTAATACCACATCGGCTTGATGATCAGCGGCCACTCGTACCACGGCGAAGAGAAGTAATGCGTCGCAACGAGGTTCTTGTGATACTCGAACATCGTCACCTGCGCGTTCCAAATGCGCTCAAACGTCTTGAGGTTCAGCTTCACCTCGCCGTAAGCGCTCAGATACGGAATATAGCTCAGGCAGTAGATCGCCAGCGGCACAATTACGAAGAAGACCACGCACGCCGCCAGCGTCGCCGCGCCGTTTTGCACAAAACTGTCCGCCGCGCGCGCAAAGGCCGGATCTTCGTTCCGATACCGTTTCGCATAGACGCTCTGTTTATATAGCGTGATGAACCGCGAGAAGAAGAGCACCGCCAGCCCCACCGCGCCGTAACAGCCAATCCACTTGCTGGCGATCGCCAGCCCCATGAACACGCCAGAGAAGAACAGCGGCACGAGCGTTTTCCAAAGCTTCTGGTGATAAAAGCTCATCTGCATCCAGCGCGCCATGAACAGGAACATCACCATCATGAACAGCACCGGGAAGGAATCGATCGTCGCGATGCGCGTCTGCGTGAAGTGCATGCAGTCCGCCGTCAGCAGCAGGGCGCTCAGCGCCGCCCAGCGCGTGCGCTTCATCAGCTGCATCGCCAGCAGATAAATCGCCGGAATCATCAGGATGCCCGTCATCGTGCCCGCAAACCGCCAGGCAAACGGCGTCATGCCCATCAGGTCGATGCACCAGCTCATGAAGACCTTGCCCAGCGGCGGGTGCGTCGTTTCGTAGGTATACAGGCTGTGCGCATGTTCGTAACCCGTGCGCGCATGGTAGATTTCGTCAAAATACATGCTGTTTTCATACGTCGGCTTTTCGGGCACGGGGTCCTGCTCATCGATCAGCGTGTTCGGGTCGGCCGCGCGCCCCTCG
>QWCY01005797.1_pt1 | contig 11394 bp, 10 predicted proteins | sample 1972631 | NCBI WGS metagenome assembly QWCY01 (sample SAMN09866696, study PRJNA288562) | Human gut metagenome isolate pre1_stool, whole genome shotgun sequencing... | isolation source: gut | host: Homo sapiens | place: USA: California
CAGACCCCATTGTCTGCTCTTTGCACGAAAATTTTTATATAGGGGATTATAACTTGTGTTTCTTTGATGGTCAAGATGTTTTTTGTGAACTTTTTGTTTTTTTTACATTACACCAACCATAACACTATCTTCTTTTTGTAACTCGAATTTTATAAAACTTTCGCAAGAAATTCTTTCGTTCTCTTATGTTGTGGCTTTTCAAATACTTCTTCTGGAGAACCGTCTTCTAATATAGATCCCTGATCAAAAAACAATACCCTGTCACTCACTTCTCTGGCGAATCCCATTTCATGGGTAACTATAAGCATTGTAATTCCCTCTCCTGCCAATTTCTTCATTACATCAAGTACTTCTCCTACCATTTCAGGATCTAATGCTGAAGTTGGTTCATCAAATAAAAGAATTTCAGGGTTCATAGCCAGTGCTCTTATAATCGCAACCCTTTGTTTTTGACCTCCGGAAAGCTTTGATGGATAAGATAGTGCTTTCTTCTCCAACCCAATTCTTTTTAACAGTCCTATTGCTTTTTCATCTGCTTCCTCTTTTTTCCATTTTCCTAATCTTACAGGTGCAAGAGTTATATTTTTCAGTACTGTCATATTTGGAAATAAATTAAAATGCTGAAATACCATTCCTACATTTTCTCGATATTTATCAATATCTTTCCTTTTTTCCAGAATGCTCTCCCCTTCTATAATAATTTCTCCTTCATCTGGTACCTCCAGAAGATTCAGGCATCTCAAAAAAGTAGATTTTCCAGATCCTGAAGGGCCAATAATACAGACACATTCACCTTTTCGTATCTCTATATTAATACCCTTGAGAACCTGCACATTTCCAAAAGATTTTTTCAGATTATGTACACTAATCACTTTGTCTCATTCTCCTTTCCATCTTTTCGAGAAATATAGAGAGTATTTTCACAATCAGATAATACATAATTCCAGCAGTTATCAACGGTATAAACATCTGATAGGTTCTTGATGAAACATAACTGGAAGCTTTGGTAAGATCCATAATACCTACATATCCCAAAATGGAAGTCTCCTTAATCAACTGTATAAATTCATTTCCCATTGCAGGCAGAATATTTTTTAAAGCCTGTGGAATGATAATAAATCTCATTGTATCTTTATATCCAAGTCCCAGAGATCTTCCGGCTTCCTGCTGTCCTTTATCAACTGCCATAATTCCGGCACGTATCACTTCAGACACGTAGGCACCACTGTTAATCCCGAAGCTCACAACTGCTGCCACATATCCCAACCGGCTATGAAAGACAGCAAAATACACGATCATCAATTGTAATACCGAAGGGGTTCCACGAATCACATCTACATATATATGGATAATCCTCGACAATACAGTTTCTTTTTTCTTACGATCGGCATTCAATTTTATCATTGCTGCCATTAATCCAATCACAGTTCCCAAAAGTACTGACATGATTGAAACCAAGAGCGTAACCTGTAGTCCATTCAGGTAATATTTCCAACGGTTATCCTGCAGAAAAATAAATTTGAAAGTTCCAATTATTCCTGTGTTATCTGCTATCTGAACTTGCGTTGTATCATTTTCTCCTGAGAAAAATTTTTCATAAATCTGGTCATATTCTCCATTATCTTTTAACTTTTTCAGTCCCTTATTTACTGTATTTAAAAGTTCTGCATTTCCTTTTTCAATACAATACACTGTATCCTCTTCCGTTCCATCCACTTTCTGATAAACAATATCATCATTCTGTCTGCAGTAAATCTCTGCCATAATAGTATCAATTAAGACAGCATTTACACCTCCGTTTTTCAGTTCCATTACTGCACTTGCAGCGTTCTTAAAGCGGACAACTGTTGCATTTTCAACAACACCATAATCTGTATTCTCTCCGGATACAATGAAATCACTCTGGGATCCTTCCAAAACTGCTACTCTTTTCCCGGATAATCCAGCAAAATCATACAAAGGTGTTTTCTGACTGCTTACAATACTCTGGGATCCCGTATAATAAACATCCGAAAAATCTACACTTTTTTCCCTTTCTTTTGTTGGTCCTATCGCTGCCGCAATAATTTGAATATTTCCGGTTTCCATAGAACCAACCAAAGAATCAAAGGGCATATCTTTCCATTCCAATTCCAGATTTTCTTCTTGGGCAATTGCTTCCAGAAGTTCATAATCAAAACCCGTGAGATTTCCATCACTGTCCAGATATTCAAACGGTGCATATTCTGCATTCGTTCCGACAGTTATCTTTTCCTTAGCATAGACACTCTGCGTTCTACATGCACATAAGAAAAACAGAGTAAGCATGATGCATGAAAAAATTTTTATTCTCATTTTATCACTCATAGCTGGTCTCCTATAATATGAGTTTTAGCGTATAAATGTTTCATATGCTTTCATATTCCGTTTATCTGCCCTAGCCGGATCTTTAAAATAGTCAAATTCTGTAATTTCCTGTCCGAGATATCCCTTATATCCATGACGATTGATTGCCTTCAGAAACTCCTCAAGATTATGCGTTCCATCCCCCCAAATCAGATGACCATAAGGATTTCCATCAATAAAATGCATGTGGATAATATCATCTCCAAGTATATCAAACCATTGATCAATTGTTTCACCGGCAACTCCCATTGCTGTGGTATCAATCATCGCTTTCAGATTTGGATGATCTACTTCATCCAGCATTCTTTTTACATCATATACCGTAGTAGCAAGGTTGGATTCCTGCGGGCGAAGAGATTCCATTGCCAGTCGGATATTTTTTGTTTTGGCATATTCTGCCAGAACAGACAGCATTTCCCTTGAACGTTTCCAGGCTTCCTCCCTGTCTTCATTCCAATATCCCCATCCTGAATTGATTGCCATTGTTTCTACACCCAATTCTTCACCGGCATCCAGAGCTTTCTTAAAATATGCCATACTTTTTTCAAACTGCTCTTTTTCCTGTGCAGCGAACTGATATTGGTATGTACAATTTTCCGGTGTAATCACCTTCACAGTCAAATCTCTTTCATCAAGAAGTTTTCTGACATGTTTACAGTCAGAATATTCTATATAGCTTAAAAAGAAATGCGGTGTTCCAGGCCATAACTCAATTGTTTTAAATCCGGCTTCTTTTTGTGCATCAAGAAAATATTCCAATGAATAAAATAAATAATGAATATTCATACCTGCCAATTGTTCTCTGTTGATTAATTTCTCCATTTTATCCTCCATGCTTTCTTCTGTTACCTGTTCACAGCTCAATAATACCCATATAATTTCACTTTCCTATTTTTCCAGTTTACTACCCATATATCTATGAAAATCAGGATCTGACGGAATATTCAAATCTATCTTTCTTGCCCGTGATGTCATAACAAACAACATTTGTACAGGCAGAATATATTCCAGAATTGAAAACTCAGGATCGTCTGTAAATTTACAGTTCAGTATATATTTTATATTTTCATCTACCTGTTTGGAATTAATCCCAAATAAACAGTAACCCTGCTTTGTATAATAATCGAACAATTTTTCCATTCGATTTCTTTCATAACCATTAGGTGGAAAAATATATAAAAAGTTAGTTTTTGAAGTGACAGCATTATACATACCATGCATAAATTCTTCTGCCTCATATCCCCTCACCGGAAATCTGCAGGTCTCAGAAAATTTTAATATTCCCTCCAGTAGCAAACTCTTCATTTTATTACCGGAAATAAGTATCATATCTTCATTATCTTTTAGTTTCTCTGATATTTCTGAGCACCAGAGTTTGCTTATCTGCAGAATATTTTTCATATTCTTTATTACAACATCTATTCGCTTTTTATAGTTTTCAGTTTCTTTTTCTGTAATCCTTCCAATGCTTTCGGCAGTATCAATAATCCATATCATCAAAGTCAATACTGTTGCCGTAAAACCTTTGGTTGTTGCACCAGCATCTTCATAACCACATTCAATATATATGTTAGCATCTGCATGTCTGGTAATTTCCGTATCATATTCACCGGTCATTGAAATTGTGGCAATACCGCGCTCTCTAACATCGTCCAGTGCCTTTATGACTGCTGCACTGGTTCCTTGTTGTGAAATTCCTGTTACCACTGCGCTTTTTGAAATAAATTCATAATCCTCTATAAGCATTACTGGGTATACAGGTGTAACCCGTATACCCAGTAATTTCTTTGCAAAATCGGCTACAGCTACTGCTGCATTATAAGAAGATCCTGAACCTGTCAGGTAAATTTCTGATATTTTCTTATCTTTCAGCACTCTGTTGCTGTCCTCAAGAATTTCCTTCTTATTTTCCAATATGTATTGCAGGATATCAGGAGTCTCATATATGTAATCCATTGCATTTCCATGGTACAGCATATATTTTCTCCTCTTTGTCATTCACTCTATATATTATATTTCTAATCCTCGTATGGTTTTCCGTATCCAAAAGCACCATTGAGTGTACATACATGTGCTGCAAATTTAGAAGCTTCTTTTAAAGAAGTACGGATTGCTTCCTGTCTGTCAGTTCCTCTTTTCAGCTGATCAATATAACAATCCATAAAAGAGGTCAGAAAAGAATCTCCGGCACCCATTGTATCTACCACATTGTCAATAAGTGTTGCCGGCTGTGTATAAAACTGTTCACCATCATACATAATGCAGCCTTTAGAACCTCTGGTAAGAGATACCAGCTCCGGTCCCAGGGAATGAATAAATTTCAGATGTTCTTTTGCTGCTTCATCATCTCCGTCAAAGGAACAAAATGCATATGTAATGTATGGTGCATATTTTTCATAATATTCTTTGGAAGAGTCATCAGAAAAATCGAAGGAAATTTTTATACCAGCCTCTTTCATAACTTTCAGCTGTGATTCTGTATAGCAATAATTTCCCGTATGCACAAAATCAAATTCTTTCATATATTCAAGGTCAAAACGGTCAAGAATATACGGAGTCTTTCCTCTTACTCCACCTTCATTATAATCCCCAAATATACGGTCTCCATCACGAAGTGTACATTTAGACCATCCGTTTTCTCCTACCAACTGTTTGCACTTTACAGTTTCAATTCCAAGTTCATTTAATACTGAAATTACAAATTCTGCAATGTCATCACTTCCAAAATATCCCATATATGCAGCTCTCTCTACACCAAACATTTTGGAATATGCACACAGATTTACACAATTCCCGCCTGGATACATCATATGAGAATGTTCATACAGATCAACTACATTATCACCAAATCCCAATACTTTTGTATTATACTTTACCATTTTTCTTCTCCTTTTTTATCTGGCAGATTCATATCTGCCAGACTTGTTACGAAAGAATATTAATATTCTACAACACCCATGTATCTTCTCATATCAAGAGGATGTCTTCTCTTGTCCTGTAAACCTGTACGATATGCTACTGACATTGCATAGAATACCATTGGGCAGAAATATTCATTTACGCTTTCGTCAATTGCATCAATTCCCAGTTCCTTAGCATCAATTACTTCATATTTCTTTCCATATTTTTTCAGGAAAGTAAGTGCTCGTTCATCCATAACTCTGGCTGCACCTGTTCCCATAAGAAGAATGTAGAGATGGTCTTCATCTGTGCACTCGAATGGTCCATGGAAATATTCGCCGGAATGCAGATAGCAGCAATCCATCCACTGCATTTCCTGAAGAGAACAGATAGAGAAACCATATGCCTGTGAATAAGAAGCACCAGAGCCCATAATATAAAGGAACGGCTCTTCAAAATATTTCTCAGCAAATACCCATGTACGGTTCTGTACTTTCTTTACTGCTGCACGGACAATACCGTCAGCTTTTTCAAGTCCATCCAGTACAGCTTCATATTTTGTATAAGATGGCTCCTGTAACTTCATCAGTTCATTAAGAACACGCATTACAATTCCCTGTGGTCTTTCTTTTTCATTTGTATCATCTTCCCAGCTATATACGACTGGATTCATATCTTCCTGTGCACAGATAGAATTTGGATTATGTGTCATAGTAATCACTGCTGCACCACGTTCTTTGGCAAGTTTCGCTGCATTTACAGTTTCATTTGTATTACCACCATGAGAGCAAAGAATTACAAGTGCTCCCTTTTTCAGAAATTTGGATGGGGATACAATCAACTCTTTTGCTGTAAGCCAATGAGAATGCATAGTTTCTGATTCTGCATTGATAAAATAGAATCCTGGATAAAGATCTACTAAAGAACCTCCACATGCTGTAAAAAATACATCATTAATCTGTCCCTGCTCTTCATAGATTTTTTTGATTAATTCTTCTGGTCTGTTCATTTTAATAATCTCCTTTTATTTATATTTTTTATTTTATAGTTTTCTATAATCCTGCTGAAATTGTACAGAATACAATTGCTATAACCGCCATGATCAAAAACATTTTCCAGATAGTTTTCCACCATTGTCCAAATGAAATCTTGCAGATTGCAAGCCCTGCTACTGTTGTTCCTGCTACCGGACTCATAAGATTTGTCAACTGATTTCCATACTGTAAAGCTGTAACTGCCGCTTCCGGATTTACACCATGAAGGTCACATAAAGGTGCCATGATTGGCATAGATAATGCTGCCAGTCCTGAGGAGGACGGTACTAACAATGTCAATAAAGACTGAACCACATACATCACTGCTGAGAAAACAACATTATTGGATTTTTCTACCAGTCCACTTAATGCATTTAAAATAGTATCAATAATCATCCCATCCTGCGCAATTACCATGATTCCACTGCAAAAGCCAATTACCATAGCTGCAAATGCAATATCCTTTACACCATTGATAAACTCTTCTGCTATTTCTGTTTCATTCATACCACCAAAGATTCCCATGAGGATTCCCATTCCCAGAAAGCACATGGATAATTCATTCATATACCAGCCATTTTTTACAAGTCCTACTACCACTATGACCATTCCGATCACAAAAGTGAGGAGCACCAACTTCTGACGAATTGTCATTTCCTGATTAAAATCAATATCCGTATTCATTTCTTTTTTCTTGATCAGATCATCCTGATACGTAATAGACTTTTCAGGATTTTTCTTAATCTTAAATGCTCTCCAGGTTACAAAAGCAATAACCAAAGCCATCATAATCGCAAACTGGAGCATTCTAAATACCAGCTGTGGATTTCCCTGAATCCCGGCAATGCCCTGTGCAATCAATACACAAAACGGATTTACTGTAGATGCAGCATAACCAACTGTTGCAGATAAGCAGACTGTCATAAAAGTAGTCATGGAATCATATCCCATTGCAAACATAATTGGCATGATCAACAAATAAAATGGAATCAACTCATCTGACATTCCAAAGGTACTTCCACCTAATCCAAAAAGAACCATTAGAATCGGTATGATCAGAATTTCTTTTGCTCCAAGTTTTTTCACAATCTTCTGAATTCCCATATTCAGTGCATTAGTCTTGGCCATAATCTGAAATACACCGCCGATAATAAAGACAAATGCAAGAACCTCTACCATCTGTTGAATTCCTTTTCCAGGTGCCATAAGTACCTGAGCAATTCCCTGTCTTAAATTTGTTCCATCTTCAAGAACTTTATCTACCGAATGATAAGTTCCTGCTACTGCTACACTTCTTTCTCCTGCAGAAGTTTCCACTACCTTTCGTTCAAACTCACCACTTGGAAGAATCCATGTAAGTATTGCCACTACAATGATCAGAAAAAAAATCAATGTGAGCACATGTGGCATATGAAGTTTGAATTTTTTCTTTTCTTCCATTTTACCTTCCCCTTTTCTTATTGTTTTCTGTCAGATCAATTTTTTTCTGTCTGACTTTTTTCTGTAAAAACGGTTCTTCCGTCCATGATTGTCATTACAACCCTTGCATCCTTGGCATCTACCGGATCAATTTCAAGTAAATTTCTGTCAAACACAGTAATATCTGCCAGTTTCCCTTCTTCTAACGTTCCAAGCACTTCTTCCATACCCAGATTTTTCTGTCCACCGATTGTCCATGCTTTCAGAAGTTCCGGTACAGTAAGAGTATTTTCCGATTGAAATGCCTCAGCACGTCCATCCATGTATCCTCCACAGGAATAATAGATAGATTCCGGTATACTGGTAAGCAGTAACGGTAAATCTGTGGCACCACTTAAATTCATTCCACTGTCTTGCATTTTACGGCGGTTCCAGTAATATTTTCCACGCTCTGCACCTATCGTCTGTTTAATATTATTAATCAGCACATCTGCCGGATCCAGTGACATAATCTGAAAATATAATTCTGCTGTTACCCCAATCCGACCAAGGATTTTCAGATCTTTTGGATCTGTAAACTCCATATCTGTAATTGCATGTCTGTTTTTCAGCTTTCCCTGAACCTTCTTGCATTTCTGATAAATTTCTGTAATTTTTCCTACTGCACCATCTCCCTGTGCATGTAAAGACCATCTGAAATCTTCTGCATCTGCTGCAAGAACGTCTTTTTCAATTTCTTCATATGGAACCGGATCTTTACAGCAGAAATCCTGATTTTCATATGGCTCTTTTAAATCACCCTTATAAGAAGCAATCGTACCATCAGTCATCCGGTTAAAACCACTGAAACGAATCTTATTTCCTGTAAACTGCTCTCTCATTCTGCGGGCATAAACAAGATTCATTCCTTCACCTACAGGCTGTGACATAAAGAAGGTTCTCAGATTAAGATCATCAGAATCTTCCAGTTCCTTAAGATAATCTGTAAATCCATAAAAGTCATCAAATCCCATTTCCTTTACAGTAGTTACCCCTCTGGAATTCATCATTTTCGTATAATCTGAAAATTCCTTTTTAATAAATTCCCGGTCATTCAGATATTCTCTCATGATGCGGTAATAGCTTTCCGGATAACATGTTTCTGCCGAAAACTGATAAATATTTCTGGCTTTCTGATTCATAATACAACAGGAACGATCTGCCGAAAAAATGATCACCGCTTTATTTGGAAATTTCTCTTCCAGCATTTCTTCTCCGTTCTGCCTGTCCCACATCTCCGGATTCCATCCATGACCCAGTAATGCTCCCTTCGGATGTTTCTTCTGCTCATATTTTCTCAGAATACAGCATCCCTCTTCATTATCTGTCACTTTCGAAAAATCTGCTCCTACATGATAAATTGCATATCCGGTAAAAAATGTATGAGTATCTGTAATTCCCGGCATAACCAGTTCATCCCTGAAATTAAGAACTTCCTGTGCCTGATCCAAAATATCTTTTTCAGGTTTTCCTGCTTTTTTTTCGACAATATGATTTCCACTTAAACACAGATATCCTTCGTAATCTTTCTCATTTATACCGTCAAAAAGATGTTTTGCAATAATCACTTTTGAAAATCTTTTTTTCATTTATCACGTCCTCCTTTCTTGGTTTGTATTATATCATCATATAACGTCATAATACAATATGATCTTTTGGTCAAATCATAACTTTGTGAATTCTTGATATTTTATTCTTTATTTTTTTGTCTATAACACACAAAAAAAGGATTTCCGTTTCTCATTTTCAAAGTATATTTCTGTGCTGAAAACAAGATTTGAAATCCTTCTTTTTGTTTAATATAACCTTTCGTGTTTAAACGGTTCTTCACCATCTATTAATATTACATTTTCGTTGTTTATATAGAAATTTTGTAACGTGAACCAGCAATAATTTCATAACTGATATATAAAGGTTCTTCTTTTTCATTATTAATATAGCTTGCCAGAATCATAACCGGTTCTCCTTCATTCATTCTAAGGTATCCTGACACTGGTTGAGAAACTGTACTGACTTCTACTGTACTTCTCGCTTTTTCAGATTCTTTCATATGATATTCTTTACTGAGAAGACGTGTAAGAGATCCATTTTCCAGCTTTTCCACCTGAAAATCCGGCAGAAAATCGGTTGGAATATAAATATGTTCATAAATAATCGGCAAGTTATCGGCTGACAAAATTCGTTCTATATGATATATCTTAGTATGTTCAGGTTTAAAAAAATCCTGCTGCCATTCCTGCATTTCCGTAATATGACAGGAAATGATATGTGAAGACGGCTTTCTTCCATTTGAACGACACGCTTCTGAAAAACTCATGTTGTTATCATTTTCTATTTTACGATATATTTTGGGTATTTCCACAAAAGTTCCTTTTCCCTGTCTTTTTACAAGAAATCCCTGAGAGCATAACTCTTCAATTGTTCTGCGTACTGTAATCCTGCTGACCTGATAGGCAGTGGATAATTCTCCTTCTGTGGGAATCTGATCTCCCTCCTTATATGTTCCCTTTCGAATCTGATCTTTTATCTCTTTCATTAACTGAGCATATAATGGTAACTGTGATTTTTTATCCAAACTCATTGATGACTCCTTCCATATGCAAACATTATATAATGTTATATTATATCATATTTCTTAGAAAATCGCAAAAAACTGTCAGAAAAAAATCAGAATCCGACATTGTCAGTGAACACGGGAGTTTGACAGTTGAATATAAGAAAAAATGCTTGCAGTCCTTATGGTACCTGCTTTTTTATGTCAAATTTTTTGCTTTATTTTATAGTATTATATAGCATTATTTTCAGAAGTGTGTAGAGGGATTTTCCATGAAAGTAACTACATCAAAATCAAAAAATTCGAAATCCTTTTATATTGCCAAAAGCTATATTAACAATAAGGGAAATGCAAATAAACCAACTTCTTTAAAACCACAGTATGCAAGATATCAGAAATCCGTTTGAGATGCCCAGATAGAACGTGCTGAAAAAATGCTCAGCACCGGTACGATAAAGAAGGAACGTAGGAATCCGAATGATCCTGCTCGATTCATAGGGAAAGTCGCAGCAACTGAAGATGGAGAAACTGCAAAGATCCACAATTATCTGGACACAGAAAAGATCGAACAGGAAGCCTTATATGATGGGATGTATGCAGTAACTACAGACCTCTTAGACGATGACGTAAAAGATATCTTAAAAGTCAGCGAAGGTCGTTGGGAAATCGAGGAATGTTTCCGTATAATGAAAACTGATTTTGAAACAAGACTGGTTTTTCTCCAAGACGATATACGCATAAAAGCCCATTTCCTTATATGTTTCCTTGCATTAGTGATATAATATCGTTACCTTGAAAGAAACCTGGAAAATGCCATCAGCTGCGAAACGATCTTGGATAAACTAAGAACGATGAAAAGGCCGGGAATAAAATACTATATTCCAAAACAACACAAAAAATCGCCGAACCTCAGTAAAATCAAGAGGTACAGCGATTTTTTTGTTTAGTAACTGTCAAAGACAAGATTATAACTTGTGTTTCTTTGATGGTCAAGATGTTTTTTGTGAACTTTTTGTTTCTTCTTCTATTTCCATTATTCTGCTACAAGTCTGACCAATTTCC
>QWCY01005800.1_pt1 | contig 11390 bp, 10 predicted proteins | sample 1972631 | NCBI WGS metagenome assembly QWCY01 (sample SAMN09866696, study PRJNA288562) | Human gut metagenome isolate pre1_stool, whole genome shotgun sequencing... | isolation source: gut | host: Homo sapiens | place: USA: California
GGCCTGTTCTTCGTGCCCTTCCAGGGCTACGCGGGCCAGAAGCGTTTCTCCAAAGCGTCCTTTATCGGCATGGATCTGTCCCATGACCGGTTCCATATGGCCCGTGCGATCATGGAGGGCATCGTCTTCCAGGTCGTCTGGATGATGGAAGCGTTCAGAAGCAAGCCGTCTTCGGACGGACTGAAGCTCGCAGGAGGCGCTTCCAAAAGCCCGCTGTGGTGTCAGATCACCGCGGACATCTCCGGACTGCCTGTCAGAGTGCCCGCCGTGGCTGACCTCGCCTGTGTCGGCGCGGCGATCCTCGCGGGCGTTGGGACCGGCATCTACCAGAATGCCGAAGAGGGATACAAACACCTGGCAATTGACGAGCGCGTCATTATGCCCGACCCGGAGCGCAGCGCGGAATACCGCAGGCTCCTGCCGGCATATAAACGCAGCGTACAGGCGCTGGGCGACGTCTACGGTCTGTAAGACTGCGAGCAGAAAATTTTCAAGGAGGAAATGAAGAAACATGAAAAAAACGATTGCTCTGTTACTGGCTGTCCTCATGATTCTCAGCATGGTCGCATGCGCGGCCAACACCCCCGCAAAAACCGAAGAGCCCGCGACTACGCAAACCGAAACCACCACCCCCGATACCACTGAAACCGAAGAACCCGCGGCGACCGAAGAGCCCGCCACGGAAGAGCATGAACCCGCCACCCTCGAGGTCTTCCTCGCGCAGGTCGACTGGGCCGATGCATGGGATGAGCTCGAAGCCCGCTTCGAAGAGCAGCATCCGTGGATCAGCATCGAGCACGTCGGTCTCGGTGCCGATGCAGACTTCCTGCAGCAGCGTCTGGCGGCCAACGACCTGCCCGACGCCATCCAGCTCAACAACGGCGTCATGATGAACGCCATGGTCGAGCAGAACCTGCTGACCGACCTCACCAACTGGGAATGCGCCAAGGTCATGCCGAAGGCTTACGCCGACGCTTACACCTTTGACGGCAAGCTCGTCGGTATGTGCCAGGGCGCCGCGTTCTCCACGATGTTCTACAACATGGACATCCTGAACGAGGCCGGCTGGGATACCGTCCCGACCTGCTGGGATGAGCTGATCCAGTGCTGCAAGGACATCAAGGAAAAGACCGGCGTTGCGCCTCTGGTCACTGCCGCCGGCAAACACACCACCTGCTGGATGATCTATGAGCTGATCCTGGCCAACGTGGCCGGCGAAGAGCTCGGCAACTACGAGGATGATTTCAAGAACGGCACGTTCGACTTCACCAAGTATCCCGAAGCGACCGCCCGCCTGCAGGAGATCGCTCCGTACTTCCTCGAGGGCACCGCTTCCGCTCTGGAAGAAGATGCTGCTACCTACATGTCTGACGGTCTGGCCGCGATGTGCCTCGCCGGCAACTGGAACGGCGGCATGATCCTCGGCAGCCTGGAAAACGGCGCGGCTTCCCTGCCCCCGTTCGGCGCTGCCGGCGAGCTCCCGTACATCTCCACCTCTCCCGAGGACGCATTCTGCGTCACCGAGAACCCGGACCGCACGCCTGCTGAGCAGGAAGCTCTGGAGATCTTCTTCAACTGGCTGTTTGAAGGCGAGAACTTCCAGCTGATCCAGAACGCCCGCGGCACTGTCCCCGTCATCACTTCCATGACCGAGGATCAGATCATTCTGCCCGAGGCTATGATCCCCGTTGCTGCTGAAATGGGCTCCGCTCCGTTCGTCCTCATGGGCTTCAACCTCTACAGCGCCGAATTCAAGGATGCTGTCATGGCGAAGATCCAGGGCGTTCTGACCGGCGACAACACTGCGGAAGACGCCGTTGCCACCATGTGGTCCATCGAGCAGGCTTCCCCCCTCAGCAAATAATCGAAAGCTCTGACCCGGCCGCTCCGGCGGCCGACGCAGAGGTTTCCCCTGTGTCCCGATTCTGCCCGGCCCATGCGTTTTGCATGGGCCGGCTCCGGGGAGGTTCCTGCCCTCCTCCGGAGCTGCGCAGAGCGTTTTTTCCTGCATTCAGCCCATTCGCGTTACCCAACGTAACCCAGAGAAAAGAGGGATCCTATGAAACGTTCTTCCCGCGCTGGACGGCTCACGCAGCTTGAGCGCAATCAGCGGACCACCGGTATCTTCTTTATCCTGCCTTCGCTGGTGCTCTGCGCGATCTTTATGGTCGTTCCCCTGATCAATGTCATCCGCTACAGTCTCACCGACTGGGACGGACTTTCCAAGACCTACAACTTCGTCGGCCTGTACAACTACATGCACCTGCATGAGATCGAGGGCTTCGGCGAAATGATGCTCGCCACCGTGACCTTCGCCATCGGCGTGACCGCGATCACCATCATCGTCTCGTTCCTGGCGGCGCTCGCGCTCGATAAGCGCGGCAGAGACCGTCTGCCCCGCGGGCTGATGCGCGCGCTGTGGTTCTTCCCGGCGCTGCTGTCCGGCGCGGTCGTCGGCATTCTGTGGCGCATCATGTACAACTACAACAACGGCGTTATCAACAAGATCATTACTTCCGCGGGCCTGCCGGCCGTCAACTGGCTGGAGACGCGCGGCGTTACGAATATTGCCATCATCATCGGCGCGGCCTGGGTCCAGATCGGCCTTTGCGTGGTGGTCTTCCTGGCCGGCCTGCAGTCGATCCCGCAGGAAATGTATGAGGCCGCTTCCATCGACGGCGCAACCCCCTCGCAGCAGCTGAAAAACATCACGATCCCGATGATGGCCTCCTCCATCACGATCAACGTCATCACCACCACGATCGCGGCGTTCAAGGCCTACGAGCTGCCGTATCTGATCTCGAAGGGTCTACCCGGCCATTCGACGCTTTTGATCACACAGAGAATTTTCTTCTTCGGCTTCCAGGCGTTCGACTACGGACGCGGCTCCGCGCTTTCGGTCGTGCTGCTGCTCATCATCGCGCTGATCTCTCTCGTTCAGCTCGTCGTGCTTCGTAAGAGGGAGGATATTTTCTGATGAAAAAACAAAAGAAACTCCACTCGTTTATCGAAGAGCTGGTGCTCGCTTTGTGCACGATCATCATGCTGGTGCCGATCTACTATCTGGTGCTCGGCGCATTCAAGGACCGCAAGGATATCATCAAATATCCGCTGCTCCTGACAAAAGAGCTGTTCACGCTCGAAAACTTCCCCTACGTCATCAACAAGATGAAATACTGGCAGGCGCTGGCGAACACGGTCACCATCACGCTCGCGTCGCTGGTCATCGTCATCATCTGCGCGTCGCTGGCCGGCTTTGCCATCGCCCGGATCCGCAGCAAGCTTTTCCGCGGCTACTACAGCGTGCTCGTCACGCTGATGGTCATCCCGTTCATCGGCTGTCTGCTCCCGCTGACCGTACAGGCCACGCGCCTTGGCACCTACGACTCCATCTGGGGCTGTATCCTGATCCAGTCGGCGTGGAACATGCCGTTTGCGACGTTTTTGTTCGCGGGCTTCATGCAGAGCCTGCCGCGCGAATTGGAGGAAGCGGCCTACATTGACGGGTGTACGACGCTGGGTGTCTACTCCCGCGTGTTCCTGCCGCTGCTGACCCCGGTCACCGCGACCTGCGCCATCCGCTGCGGCGTCGGCATCTGGAACGACTATCTGGTCTGCCGCTCCCTGCTGAACGAAAACAAGAACCCGACGCTGATGGTCGGTATCAACGGCTTCTTCGGCGCGCGCGCCATGGAATTCGGCTATGCCTTTGCCGGTATCATCCTGGTCAGCCTGCCGATGATCATACTGTTCCTCTGCCTGCAGAAATACTTCATCAAGGGTATCGCTGCCGGCGCCGTCAAGGGCTGATATCCAGCCTTCCCGCACAAAAAGGAGAATGCACCCATGTCTTTATTCGAAGTAAAACCCTACGACCGCGAAGTCTACGAGAAGGAACTGAAGGATTTTCTGCCGCAGAAGATCCTGGACGTGCATACGCACGTCTATCTGAAGGAATTCTTCCCGCCGAAGCCCCTCGCCCCGGGCGAGGTCAAGCGCACGGTCACCTGGCCGAGCCTTGTGGCGGCGGACGATTCCATTGAGGATCTGCAGGAGACCTACCGGCTGATGCTGCCGGGCAAGGACGTCACCGCCCTCATGTTCTCCAACTCCGGCCGCAGCCAGCAGGCCAACGACTACGTGGCCGACGCCTCCCGCCGGTCCGGCTTCCCGGCGCTGTATTTCAGCGCGCCGGAGGAATCCCCGGAAGAGGTGGAGCGGCAGATCCGCAAGGGCGGCTTCCTCGGGATCAAGGGATATCTGAGCCTTTCCCCCAAGTATATCCCCGAGGCGGAGATCCGCATCTTTGACTTCTTCCCGAAGGCGCAGCTGAAGAAGATGGACGAGATGGGCGCGATCGTGATGCTCCACATCCCGCGCAACGGGCGGCTGAAGGACCCCGTCAATCTCGCGCAGATCATGGAGATCAAGCAGGAGTTCCCGAACATTCGCCTGATCATCGCGCACATCGGCCGGGCTTACACGAAAGAAGACGTCGGCAATGCCTTTGAAACGCTCGACCAGGCGCCGGATCTCATGTATGACTTCTGCGCCAACTGCTGCGAGTACGCCATCACGGAGGTCATCCGCCACGCGGGCGTCAAGCACGTCATGTACGGCACGGACATGCCCATCCTGCGCATGCGCACCCGCCGCATCGAGGAAAACGGCACCTACATCAACCTCGTCCCCCCCGGACTCTACGGTGACCCAAAGCAGGACAAGCACCTGCGTGAGGTCTCGGCGGAGGAAGCGGAGAAGATCACCTTCTTCCTGTATGAGGAGCTGCTGGCGTTCAAGCGCGCAGCCAGGACGCTGGGGCTTTCCCGCCAGGACATCGAAGACATCATGTACAACAACGCGCACGACCTGATCGAAGGCGCACGCAAGTCTATCTACGGCTGAGGCCGGGAGGTCAAACAGTTTTATGGCTTTATTTGAAGTCACGCCGTATGATCGCAGGATCTACGAAGAAGAGCTGAAGGATTTTCTGCCGCAGAAGATCCTCGACGTGCACACGCACGTCTGGCTGGACAAGTATCTCGACCACAAGCCCCTCGCCCCGGGCGAGGTGAAGCGGACGGTCACGTGGCCGAGCCTCGTTGCGCTCGACAACTCCATTGAGGACCTGCAGGAGACCTACCGGCTGATGCTGCCGGGCAAGGACGTCACCGCGCTCATGTTCACCAGCCGCGGCGCGTGGGACAAAAACAACGCCTACGTGGCCGAGTGCTCCCGCAGGACCGGCTTCCCCGCGCTCTACTACAGCCGCCCGGAGCAGACGCCGGAGGAGCTGGAGGCAGAGATCCGCAAGGGCGGGTTCCTGGGGCTCAAGTCCTACCTGAGCCTGTCCCCCAAGTACCTGCCGGAGGCGGAGATCCGCATCTTTGACTTTTTCCCGAAGGCGCAGCTGAAAAAAATGGACGAGCTGGGCGCGATCGTGATGCTGCACATCCCGCGCAACGGACGGCTGAAAGACCCCGTCAATCTCGCGCAGATTATGGAGATCAAGCAGGAGTTCCCGAACATCCGCCTGATCATCGCGCACATCGGCCGGGCCTACACCAAGGAAGACGTCGGCAACGCTTTCGAGACGCTCGACAAGGCGCCGGATCTCATGTACGATTTCTGCGCCAACTGCTGCGAATATGCCATCACCGAGGTCCTGCGCCATGCAGGCCCGAAGCACGTCATGTACGGCACGGACATGCCTATCCTGCGTATGCGGACGCACCGCATCGAGGAAAACGGCACCTACATCAACCTCGTTCCCCCCGGCCTCTACGGCGACCCGAAGCAGGATAAGCACCTGCGCGAGGTATCGGCGGAGGAGGCGGAGAAGATCACCTTCTTCCTGTATGAAGAGCTGCTGGCGTTCAAGCGGGCGTGCAAGACGCTGGGCCTGACGAAGCAGGACGTGGAAGACATCATGTACAACAATGCGCATGACCTGATCGAGGGCGCGCGCAAATCCATTTACGGTTAAAGACTGGAGAGCAAACGATATGAAAAAGATCAAAGTCGGCTATCTGCCTCTGTACATCAAGCTGTATGACGATTCCAACCCGCATTACCGCGACCCGATGGTCGATTACATGCACATGCTCATCAAGATGCTCGAAAGCCAGGGCCTTGAGGTCGTTCTGGCGGACGAGGTCTGCCGCATCAAGCCGGAATTCGACCGGGCGGCGAAAAAGTTCAACGACGCCGGCGTCTCCGCCGTCATCACGCAGCATCTGGCCTACTCCCCTTCCCTGGAGTCCATTGAGGCGCTGCTGAGCCTTGACGCGCCGATCATCGTCTTCGACACCACGCCCGACTATCAGCTGCTGAAGGTCGCCAACTACAAGGGCTGCATCAGCGCCAACCACGGCATCCACGGCGTGCAGGATATGTGCAACCTGCTCAAGCGGAACGGCAAGCCGTATTATCTCTGCGTCGGCCATGCGCTGCACAGCGAGGTCGTCTCCGAGGTCGTGGGCATGTGCCGCGCGGCTGCGGTCAAGAAGGCGTTCCAGACCGAGAAGGTCGGCTCCGTCGGCGGCTCGTTCACCGGCATGGGCGACTTCCTCGTCTCCGACGAGCGCTATAAGAACGACATCGGCGTCGAGGTCCAGTATATGACCACCGAGGTCGTGAAGGAGTATCTGCCGAAGGTCACCGAGGAGGAGATCGACGCGGAGCTCGCGTACGACGCGGCGCATTACGATTCCGACATCACCTTCCAGGCCGAATACCGCGAAGCCACCCGCTCCGGCCTTGCCGTCCGGAAGTGGATGCAGGACAACGGCCTGCACGCCGCGACGGTCAACTTCCTCACGCTCGATATCTGCGGTCTGCCGAAGATGCCGTTCATCGAGTGCTGCAAGATCATGGAGCGCGGGCAGGGCTACGCCGGTGAGGGCGACGTGCTGACGGCCGGTCTGGTCGGCGCGCTGCTGCAGGTCTATCCCAACACGACCTTTACCGAGATGTTCTGCCCGGATTGGGAGCAGGACGTCATCCTCCTGAGCCACATGGGCGAAAGCAACCCGAAGCTGGTGCAGTGGAAGCCGCTCATCAGCGACTGCCCGTTCAACTACAACTCCTGCGGCGACACCACCGCCATGTACAACTGCCTGCGCAGGGGCAAGGCCGTGTATGTCAACCTCGCACCCATGCAGGACCACTTCACCCTCATCGTCTCCGACGTGGAGATGCTGGACGAGGGTCTTGAGCGCGGCGCTTACCGCCACAGCACGCAGGGCTGGATGAAGCCGTGCAAGCCGCTGCCGCAGTTCCTGAAGGAATTCTCCCTGGCCGGCGGCACGCACCATTCCGCCCTGGTCTACGACGCCAACATCGAAGAGATCAAGGCGTTCGGCACCATGATGGGCTTCGAGGTCATCGAGATCAAATAATGCATGCGCGTTCAGGCCCGGCGCATCCGGGTCTGAACGCGCATGTCCGGAAGAGGACTTGGCATGAACGTTGAACTTCTCAAGCAATTAGGAAATATCGGCCAGATCGCCGGGATCCGCGAATCGCGGCTGCTGCGCGGCCGCGGCGAGGGCATTGCCATCGCGGAATTCTACAACGCGGCGGGTCTGCGCTTCACGGTCGTTCCGGACCGGTGCATGGATCTGTTCGATCTGAGCTACAAGGGCGTCAATCTGGGCTTCCAGAGCAAAAACGGCCTGACCTCGCCGCAGGCCTTCTGCCCGTCGGACGGGGAATTCTCCGAGCAGTGGCCGGGCGGCATGCTCGTGACCTGCGGTCTCGGCAATGTCGGCGGCCACGCCACGAACGGCGGCCAGTTCCCCACGCACGGCCGCATCTCCCACGTCCCGGCGCAGAATTTCGGTACCGAGACCTACTGGGACGGCGAGCGGTATCTGCTGCGCGCCCGCGGCGAGGTGCACCAGACGAAGATGTACAGCCGGCACCTGTCCATCCGCCGCACCATTGAGACGGAGCTGAACAGCCGCGTCATCCGCCTGCACGACGTGCTTACGAATTTTGAGGCCGAGGACGAGCCGTATATGCTGCTCTACCACTTCAACTTCGGCTATCCCCTGCTGCAGGCCGATACGCTGGTCGAAGCTTCGAAGGCGGAGTGCACGCCGATGAACGAGCTTTCGACGGACTATCATCACATGATGGCCCCGGTCGACGGCCGCGGCGAGGAGCTGTACTTCCGCACGAACCTCGGCAGCCGCGCCTGCGGCGTGGTGTACAACGAGCGGCTGGAGCTCGGCGCGTACGTCGCGTTCGACACGGCGAATCTGCCCAACATGGTGCAGTGGAAGATGATGAAATCGCACGACTATGTGCTGGCGCTCGAGCCGTGCAACACGTTCGGCATCAACCGCGACGAGGCCGCGAAGGAGGGCAAGCTCGCCGTCCTGCCCGCGTACGCGAGCGTGGAGAACCATCTGGAGCTCGGCGTGCTGGACGGGCTGACGGAGATCCGGAGCTTCCTGCGCCAGCTGTAAGGGATCCCTGCTATGAAAGATTTTGACCTGTCCGCCTTTCTCGCGGACCTGCGCACGCTGTGCGCCATCGACAGCGGCCATTTCAACGCCCCCGGCACGGCGGCTGTCGCAGATTTCTTTGAAAGCCGGTACCGGGCGCTGGGTCTTAAGACCGAGCGGCGGTACTATGATAATAACGACTTCGCCCCCTTCCTGACCGCGCGCAACTCCGAGGACGAGCAGATCGACGTGCTGTTTGTGGCACATATGGACACGGTCTTCCCCGTCGGCACCGGCGCGCAGTGGCCGCTGGAGGTGGACGCCGACGGCCTTGCCCACGGGCCGGGCTGCATCGACTGCAAGGGCGGCTGCCTGAGCCTGTATTATCTGCTGCGGCAGATGCTGCAGGCGGGCGACTGCCGGTTCCGCTTCTGCGTGGCCATGAACAGCGACGAGGAGCGCGGCTCGGCCTATTCCCGCCCGTATTTTGAGGCGCTTGCGCAGAAAAGCCGCTACTGCTTCGTCTTTGAGCCGGGGCGGCCCAACGAGGAATTTGTCTCGCAGCGCAAGGGCGGCGCAAACTACATCTTCAAATGCCACGGCATCTCCGCGCATTCCGGCGTTGAGCCGGAGAAGGGCGCGAGCGCCATTCTGGAGCTGTCGCGGTGGGTGAATGAGCTTTACAAGCTCAACGACTTTGCCGCCGGGACGACCGTCAACGTCGGCCGCTTCGACGGCGGCGGCGACAACGGCGCCGTACCCGACTATGCCGAGTGCACGCTCAGCTACCGCTATCTCGATGCCTCCGCGCTGGACCGGCTGGAAGCCCTTCTGCAGCGGATGCAGGCCGAGCCCTTCGACCCGCGCACGCACATGGAGATCATCCAAAAGTCCCTGCGCCCGGCCATGCAGCCGCACGCGGCGACCTATGCCCTGCTCGACGAGCTCGAGCGCGCGGGAGAAGCGGTCGGCCAGAAGGTCACGTGCCTCGTGACCGGCGGCGGCTCGGACGGCAATTTTATCTCGCATTACGGCGTTGCCACGCTGGACGGCTGCGGCCCCTGCGGCGGCAAGATGCACACCCGTGAGGAATATCTCATGACAAAAACCGTAGAGCAGCGGCTCGACCTCATGTACGTGCTGCTGACACGCCTGTTTCGGAGGTGCCCGGATTGAAATTGGAACAGCAGCAGGAGCTGATGGCGCGGCTGTCGATCATGCAGAAGCTGTCGCTGGCCGAGGCCATGGAGATCCTGAACGTCTCGGAGTCGACCATTCGCCGCATTTTTGCGAAAATGGAGAAGGAGGGCGTCGCCATCCGCACCCACGGCGGCATCCAGAGCGCCAGCGGCGCTATGACGCGCTACTCCTTTGAGTATGGAACAAAAACGAATATCGAGAAAAAGACGGCGATCGCGCGCGAGGCCTGCAAGCTGCTGAAAAACGGCGACGTGATCTTCTGCGACACCGGCACGACGACGCAGTGCTTCTGCGCCGAGCTCGTGTGCCGCATCAAGCGGGAGGGGCTGAACGTCAAGCTCTATACCAATTCGCTGGCCAATCTGGAGCTGCTCTCGCCCTATATGCCCGTGACGCTCATCGGCGGCGAATACCGCCCGAACCGCAAGGATTTCTGCGGCTATCTGACCGATCAGGCGCTGACCGGGCTGTATTTCAGCAAGAGCTTTGTCGGCGCGGACGGCTGCGTCCACGGCCGGCAGTTCACCACGACGGACTTTGATACCGCCCGGATGAACCAGATCGCCATGCGCAACACCGACCAGAATATCATGCTCGTCGATTCGTCCAAATTTTCCGTCTCGGCGCATGTCGCGTATGCGCCGCTGGAAATGCTGCACACCATTGTCACCGACACCGGCATCCGCCCGGAGATGCTCGCGCAGCTCAAAAGCTCGCACGTCCGGGTGATCTGCGCAGACGTATCCAAGCCGTCTGCGGACGAAACATAAACGTGTATCTCCCTCCGAAAGGAACCGAAGAGAAGAAAGGAATCTCGTTATGAAACCAGTCATTCGCACCCCGTATTTTGAAGTCGGAACGAAAAACTATGTGTACGGCGACAAGCTCCTGGAGTACGCCAGGGCGGCGGACGCGGCAGCGGAGAAGTACGACATTGACGTGCTGTTCATCTGCCCGGCGCTGGAGGTCCGCCGCGTGGCGGAAAACACGAAGCACCTGTTCGTTCTGGCGACGTATATGGACACGCTCCGCCCCGGCCGCGGCTGCGCGGATATCCTGCCAGAGGGCTTGAAGGCTGCCGGTGCGGTCGGCGTGATGATCAACCACTGCGAAAAGCCCATGAGCCTTCCGCAGATGAAAAAGACCATCGACCGCGCGCGGGAGCTGGACTTCCTTGTCTTCGCCTGCGCCGATACGCTGGATGAAGCCAAGGCCATCGCCCAGCTGCACCCCGACATCATCAACCCCGAGCCCTCCGAGATCATCGGCGGCGGCAAGGGCGCGAGCCCCATGGCATACGTCCGGGATTCCATCAAGGTCATCAAGGAGATCGACCCCAACATCATGGTCGAGCAGGCCGCCGGCATCACCTGCGGGCAGGAGGTCTATGACTTCATCATGGCAGGCTCGGAAGCTGCGGGCGCAGCCTCCGGCATCATGAACGCCGCAGACCCCATCGCCATGATCGACGAAATGATCGCCGCCACGCGCCGCGCAGCGGACGATCTGAAAGAACAGGAGGGCTGATATGGTTTACAGAGAAAGTTTGAAGCTCCAGTCGCGTGACCGCGCGGTGTCGTTCCACGATGTGACCGCACAGGTCAAGGAGATCGCCGCGAAGTCCGGCATGAAAAACGGCATCTGCGTCGTCTACTCGCACCACACCACCTGCTCCGTCATCACGCAGGAATGCGCGTTCGACATGTCCATGACGGGCCTCGAGACGCTGCAGCAGGA
>QWCY01014974.1_pt1 | contig 11389 bp, 11 predicted proteins | sample 1972631 | NCBI WGS metagenome assembly QWCY01 (sample SAMN09866696, study PRJNA288562) | Human gut metagenome isolate pre1_stool, whole genome shotgun sequencing... | isolation source: gut | host: Homo sapiens | place: USA: California
GGTGAAACGGACTTCTCGGCTCTTTGTGTGCATCTGAACAAGCACGTCAATAAGCGTAGCTTTTTGGTTCTGTATACCAACTTTGCCAGTATCAGCAGCATGAATCGCCAGTTGGCTTACTTGCAGCAGCTCAACCGGCAACATCGTTTGCTGGTGGTTTTCTTTGAGGATGCTGACTTGAAAGCGTACATCGAAAGTCCGGCGAGGGATACGGAAGATTATTACCGGCACGTGATTGCCGAAAAGTTTGCTTTTGAGAAGCGACTGATCGTTTCTACCTTAAAGCAGCATGGCATTTACTCTCTGCTGACGACACCCGAAAATCTGTCGATTGACGTAATCAATAAATATCTGGAGATGAAATCACGGCAACTGCTATGATAAGTCTTTAATAATATTTTCTACTGTTTCTTTTAAAGGAGGAAGGTGCTTTGTTATGACTACCCATATAATCTCATAGTCAATGTTGGCATATTCATGGGAAATAATATTTCTGAGTCCAATAACTTTTGCCCATGGAACTTGTGGATAATCTTTGAAAAATGATCTTTGGGTTTTATCATCAATAGCCTTAATTGTTTCTCCGATTACCTGTATTCGCATGATGCAGGCATCCAAAACAGTCATTCCCCAAGGGGATAACAAGAAATCGTCTACATTCTGTATATTCTTGCATCTGTCTTCAATGATAGAGATTGATTCTGATAATTGAAGAAACTTATCTAGAATTTCCTCTTTAAGCGTAGATTCCATCTTTTTCTATTCTTTGGGATATGAGTGAACGAAGGTTTTTGCGTAAACGGAGGAGATCTATTTTGCAATTACAGATATGCTCCAGTTCTTCTTTAATATCGAACATCACGAAAGGATCGGGTTCTTTCAATTCTACGAAAACATCTAAATCACTTCCTTCGTGTTGTTCACCACGGGCCACAGAACCAAAGATACCGATAGAAATAATCCCATATTTCTCGGCACACTGTTGCTTGAATTGGCGGATTTTTGTAAGGTATTCATTCGTTGTTTTCATAATTACATACTTCTTTCTCTACAAAAATAGTAAAAAACGGGAAGATAACAAGCGCATTTCTTTGAAAATAGTTTATTATAGAATTGCCTTCCGTGTTTCTACAAAGAAGAATACAGCCATTCCTATTATAATGACTCCCAGTATGCCGTAAAAGAGCCGTGCTCTGCCGCGACCTACATTCCGGACGATTGTCTGGGCATTGCGTGTGGTGAAGAACCAGTTCCAGTTCAGTAAGGAAGCTAGCAGGGAAGTGATTCCCGCTAGCGCAAAAATTCCTTGTACGATGTATTGTCCGGTCATAGTCTGATCACTCTGCTTCCGTCTTCCAGTTCTTCAATCGTCACTTTTACGGCATCTCCCGGCAGTAATTCTTCTACCAGTTCCGGCCATTCGATAAAGCAAAGGGCGCCGCTGTAGAAATAATCTTCGTATCCCATGTCATATACTTCACTTAGCTTTTTGATGCGGTAAAAATCGAAGTGATAAATCAATTCTCCGGTTTCGTCCGAACGATATTCGTTAACGATAGCGAAAGTAGGAGAACTGATAACGTCTGATACACCTAATTCCTCGCAAAGAGCTTTGACGAAGGTCGTTTTGCCGGCTCCCATTTTACCATATAAAGCGAAAACGGTGTTATCACCCATAGCAGCGATAAATTCCCGGGCTGCCTCATGGATACTTTCCAGTGATTGAATCTTGATTTCCATATACTATTCTATTATTATGACTGTTTCTTGCAACAACTCTTTCCGATCTTGCAAACGGCATAAATCAGGATAGAGAAGAATATAATCGAAGCGCCCGAAGGGACTTTCCAGTGGTAAGAAATAAACAGACCGCCCAGACAGCCCAGAAAACCGATACCGATGGACAGCCAGATGATTTTCTTGAAACTGTAGGTAAAGAGGTTGGCCGTCATTTGTGGAATGGTGAGTAGCGATATTGCGAGAACGATGCCTACCATACGCAGACAAGCGACGATGGTCAACGCAATAAACATCATCAGCACATATTCGAATATCTCTACCGGAATCTTTTGCGAACGGGCAAACTCGCGGTCGAATGCGATATATACGATAGGACGGATAAACAGATAAAAGAATCCGGTTAATATCAGAGCCAATATGCCCAGCATCCACAAGTCCGCCTGATTGATGGTTAGGATATTACCGAAAAGATAAGCTGACAGGTCCGGAGCAAATCCCGGTGACAGGAAACTGAACATGATTCCCAAAGCCATTCCCAGCGTCCAGAATACGGCAATCGCAGAATCTTCGCGCATATCTTTCCGCCGGCTCAGCCACTCGACACCGAATGCTGACAATACAGAGAAGACGGCGGCTGAGAGTATGGGAGAAATTCCCGCAAACAGTCCCAGTCCTATCCCTCCGAAAGAGGCGTGCGTGATTCCTCCACTGATAAATACCAGACGGCGGGTAACAATGTAAGTACCGATAATCCCGCAGGCAATGCTTGCCAGTAAGCTGCCCAGCAAAGCGTGTTGGAAGAATGTATATCGAAGTAGATCCACTTTTTAATTAAAGATTAAAGATTGAAAATTAAAAATCAAAGCAAGAATAATGCCGTCCATCAATAAAAACAACTTCAACGCCCTCCTAATACTTATTACTTAATACCTATTACCTCTCCCCATTCCTTCTCTCTCCGATAATCAGAAAGACTTCATCTTTGAGGTCATCCGGCAACTCGATACCCCGTAGTTGCAAACTACGTACCCAGCCTGCGACATCAATGTCCTGCATGGTATATAACACATCCCTGAATTGGTTTGTTTCTTCGTCAGTATACGCATTTGCTTCCTTTCCGATGAACTGATCCAGTTCTTCGTCATCGTAATATTCAATTTTTTTGCTTACGGCGGCAAGCAAACTATCTTTCTCGCACACTTCGTGTTGTCCGCAGCATTCTATATCTGCTTCTTTCACTTCCGGCATACGGTCCAGTTCACCTTTTTCTATTTTCTGTTGCAGTCTTTTGTTGCGGATATAACCGGCTATCAATGCGATGATACCTAGCAACACCAAACTTATAATAAGTATCCACATAGTCTGTACTGATTCAATTTTCTGCAAAGTTACTTATTAATTTGCATTCTATCATGGATGGTATCTATTTCTTTTCTTACTTTTGCACGTTGCTAACTTAAATATATATTAGACGATGAAGCATAAGAAGTGGTTGACTGTCTTATTTATACACGGTAACAAGAGAAGATATCAGGTAAGTCTATGGGCGGAAGAAAATGGCTGGGTGATAGAAAAAGGGGCGGATTAAAGAAAGAAACAGCCGGAACTGTAGGGTACCGACAAAGGTGATTTTCATCTGCTTAGGCGGTTATTTAAAATAATCCTGTATATTTGTGATAATAAATCGAAAGACTATGATACGACGTAGGCTTTGCCTCTTATTCCTACTGACTGGAATGACTCTGTTTGCTTATTCGCAAGGATTGTTGTTTCAGGCTAATGATAAAGAAATTAAAGAAAGGACTTCTCTTCAGATATTTCAGGAAGGGGAGATACCCTGTTTTACGAAAAACTTTCAGTTGAGCTTTGAACTTTCTATTCGCGATTTTGATACTTTTGGATATGTTTTTCTGCTGAAGGAAGATCAGGGGAAAACTAAATATAGCTTTACGTATACTTATCTGGATGGTGAGAACAGTACATTCAAGTTTAATACCGACGGAAAAGAGAATCATTATTCTTTAACCAAAACAACATATCTTATCTTTTTACAGCCTTAAACTTGTATCTATCTCCAATGCTATTTGAGTAATCTATGCTTGCATTGTTTCCATCTAAACTCGTAAATTTGTAATATTCCGTAATAGGGTCTTTTGTTGTACCAACAACGGTGTTTCCTTCAAGTTTATAAGTCCCGATGTAATAATCATCAAACATAGTAGTCCTATAACTTCCGTCTTCGTTAAGCCTCATATAAATGTATCCTTTAGGTATATCCGTACTTTCTCCGTCTTGTTCAGCCCAAATTACGTCCCATGTTCCAATTATTTGTTCCTGCGTTACAAATACTTCATCATCATCCGAGCAAGAAGATAGCGACAAAAACATAGTTGCGCATAGCAACATCAATCCAAATAACTTTTTCATTTTCAAAATCTTTTAGTTAAACATATAGTTGATAAAATTCGCCATCGCAAGGCTATGTCACACGTTTAACCAAAAGAAAAGCGCAGACAATCGCCATACGCTGTCTTGGCTCACCACAAGCCACAATTCTTTATGGGAAAGTCTGCGCCATATAGGTGCATATCCCAACAAGAATTGTAATAGCTCGTTCATTTTCCGAGGTGGTGATTCAGACAGCGATTGAGCTACGATATGTCAAATTAAAAGCGCATCAGATATACCAATGCGCTGCAAATGTACTAAAATATTTTGATGTGATAAAGTTTTAAGTATCAATCTTCATCAACTTTATATCCTAATATCTTGTCTATTCCTTTGTCAAAGTCGTCATTACTTTTATCTTTTGCATCAATATATGTATTGTCTGAAAGTTTTTTGACTGATTTAATAAAGTCTCTTTGTTCTAATAGCTCCCTTTGCTCTCTACATGTTTCACTCAATATTTTAGCTCTTTCTTTTCTGTTTATGTTTTGCTTAATTAACAACGCATTCTGACTTTCTAAATTAGAAAGTATGGCTAATTCATTAATACTTGCCATATCTCTAATATTTTCACCACGCATAACTCTATCCATATTCGCCTCTCGCCATTGTTTTGCGGTACATCCGAATACTATTATATTTATCATGTCAGCCTCACTTGCATATACCCATTCTTTTTTTTGTGAAAATCCTATATATGGTATTACATATTGTTGTATTGCATCAGTATGTACAGCATAATTTACCTTACTTAATACACGCTTTACATTCCATTCTAATCCATATTGATTATTCTCAATCTCTTTTAGTCTCTGATACTCTTTGATAATGTATAGTTTGAACATAGGACTTATCCATGTGCCAAACTCAAATGCAATATCTTTATGAGCATAAGTTCCACCATATCTGCCTGTTTTTGCTATCAATCCTATTGCATTAGTTCTTTCCGTCCATTCCTTAACACTTATCTTAAAGTTATTTAGACCAGATTTGTTTTTAATTATGGCGAATTCGCCATAATTAAAATTAGGGTTATACATTCGTTCCCATACACCCAAAAACTCCAAAGTATTTCTATTTCTAAGCCAATCTGTTATGAAAAAATCCCCATCTTTAGCTTTAATCATGTCTGTTATACAAATATAATCCTCATCATTATGTTTGTATAGTGAAATATCTATTCCCTGTACTGTTATAGTTTTACTTTTAACCATATACTAAATCTTTATAAGTTAATCTACATTCAACATTCTGCAAAAATAAATCAAATCTTTCTTTATCAGACAATAATCTCGTGTTAAATCTATACACACATTCATCAATGTATCGCTGCATGTGTTTTTTAGACCAATGGTAATATATACCCATTATACTTCGTTTGACTAAAGCCCAAAAACCTTCAATATGATTTGTGGTTAAATCACCACTACCATAAAACCCAGCTCCGTGATTTACATTTCTATGATTATATAAAGTATCAACACCTGCGCTATAATTCCATTCGTCTGTATATAGATTGCTACCTTCTTTTACGTTGTCATGTATCGCTTGGAATAGAGTGTTTGATTTAGTATCTTGGACTACCATTGCTATAACCCTTCCTCCACGTTGGAACATCCCGAATACAGGAACTTTGTCTTTGAAACTTCTTCCTTGACAAGCCTTAACTTTCTTGTCTGCATGTCTGTTTTTGTTCTTTCCTCCAATGAATGTTTCATCAACCTCGACCGTCCCGTCTAATTTGCCTTCGTCATCATTTTTATCATCATCGGTTTTGTCATTATCAATACCTAATGCTTTTCTTATTCTATGGAGCATAAACCATGCTGTTTTCTGAGTAACGCCAATATCCTTACTTAGTTGCACTGATGATATGCCTTTTTTGTGGGACAACACCAACCATATAGCCATAAACCAATAAATCAAAGGCAAAGATGTTTTGTGGAAAATAAGTTTTGTCTTAACATTGAAGTATTTCCCTGTGTTTTTACAACGATATTTATTATCTTTGCACTTATAGACTTTGGAAGTAGGGTCAAAAGGAGAAACAACCTTTCCACCCCACCTTTTTTCTTCCAAGTAGTCTATACAATGTTGTTCTGTCGGGAACGCATCTTGTAAGTCTTTTAATGATTTGAATCTACTATTAAACATAAGGCTTAGTTTTTTATTACGCCTCTAATATAGTAACTTTTTACACAAGATGCAAATAAAAACGGGATTATTTTATAGAATAGTGTAAATTAGTATATAACTGCCTTCTTTAAATCTGCGCAATGATGCACTGGCTTATCAATGGATTCCTGTGTCTTTTGCATTCGATTTGCAACAGGACGTACTTACGATTCGTATCGGAGAACGTTATGATTATATTTTGGATATGCCCACTTTTGCCATCCGCAATCTGAAGCTGGAAGGTGATAGAAGTCATTCATATACTTTCCCTCTGAATGAAAATGAAGGGGAAGAAGTGCATACTTCTACAGGGAAGGTTTTGGGTACGGTTGTCAATCCGGTGTGGCTCATCAACGGTTCTTATCATTGGGAGAAACTTTTTGAGTATTCTTTTCAGACTCCTTCGGGAATCACTTTTGAGCCGGACAGTCAGCGGCTGATTATTTTCAGCCAGGATTCACTTCTTACTTATAATCTGTTGAAACGTCAGCCACAAAAGTATTCTTATAGCAACAAACTACCCGTAAAATTGCAGTTGGCTACTCACTTCATGAATACAACGGATGGTAAACTTTATGTTTATGAATTGAATAACCTGCCGTTGGGGGATGCTACGGTAGCGGCGCTCGATCTGAATAATCAGGAGTGGAAACAGACCGGAGTAGCAGCCTTGCCGGTACAGTTGCACCATCATGACGGCTTTTGGGATGAAACAACCGGAAAGTATCTCGTTTTTGGCGGTTTTGGTAATAAGCGTTTTAATAATACATTCCTCGAATATGATATCGAGGCCGACCGTTGGGATACCCTATCTTATTCCGGCGACCGGATTATCCCCCGTTATTTCTCGGGTATGGCAGTCAATAAGAATCGGGAGCATGTCTATGTCTTTGGTGGGATGGGAAACGAATCGGGTGAGCAGAGTGTAGGCCGAAATTATCTTCACGATCTTTATCTGCTTGACAGAAAGCAGCAGTCTGTGCGACGTTTGTGGCAGAACGCTTCGGATCATCGTTTGGTCGTCGCCCGTGATATGATACTGACCCCTGATGAGAAGTATATCTATGCTCTGTGTTATCCGGAATATCTTTCGGATACCTATCTGCAACTTTATCGCTTGACGGTTGATGATGGAACGATGAAAGCTTTGGGAGATTCCATCCCGATGCGTTCGGAAGAGATTATGACGAATGCTAACCTTTACTATAATTCATTGACGCATGAGTATTACTGTACGACCACGGAATTTGACAAGAAGGGACATACGGTGATTCGGACTTATGTGCTGTCCGCCCCTCCGGTTTCTCTGGATGAAATCCGTTCTTACGGTTCCAGGTCTTCTTTGGAGATTCGTTGGTTATGGATAATGGCAGGAATAGGAGTATTATTGCTTGCCGGAGGTGTGCTGTTTGTCAGGAAAAAGAGGGGAAAACAAAGAAATGCGGTTCTGGAATCATCTTCTGTGCTCATGTCACCACCTGTCGGGAGAGAACCGGATAAAAGTGTACAGGGAAAAGAAACGCTTGCAAAAGAAGATTTTGAGTCATCCCTCGTTCGTCCGAATGCAGTTTATTTATTTGGTCCTTTTACGGTAATTGACCGGAATGGGCGGGATATTACTCATTTGTTCAGTTCCCGTTTACGGCAGGTTTTCATCTATATCTTGCTTCATAGTACTCATAATGGAGTATTATCTGCCTCCTTGAATGAGGTCTTCTGGGCCGATAAACCCGACGACAAGGTGAAAAACCTGAAAGGGGTAACGATCAATCAGATTCGTAAAAATCTGGCTGAACTGGATGGAGTGGAACTTGTACACGACAAGGGATATTTCAGACTGGTGTTTACTGACTGTTATTGTGATTATTTCCGTTTCCGCACCTTGAAGAATGCTGAAGAGGTGGAGAATGAACTCGGCATTTTATTAATGCGTGGCAAATTCCTTGATGGTATGGATGCAGGGATGATGGATCACTTCAAACAAAAAGTAGAAGAGTTCTTGTCTTCCTTCCTGCCACTGGAAATCGAACGTCTGTATCAGCAGCATAAGTATGATGCCGTCATTCGTTTCTGTAATGTGCTTTTCCGGGTTGATCCGGTTAATGAGCTGGCACTGGCCTATGGTATGCATGCCCTTAACCATACAGGTTCGTCACAAGAAGCGATTCTGCAATATTCCCTGTTTGTGCGTGAGTACAGGCAAATGATGAATGAAGAATATTCTACTTCTTATGCAGAGCTGATGAGCAAAAATCCTCCTTTTCATCGATAAAAACATATCGGTTAATGATATTTATTCGCTTATTAATCCGTTATTAACCCATCACTAATAAGTTGCTTAACCTCGCTACATTATGTTTGCAGCGATGTTATTTACTTATTGTTTTATTTAAAAACCTAATACGTATGAAAACAAGATTCTTTATGAAACTTTGTTTATTCAGTTTGTTGGTTTGGTGTATCAGCTCGTGCAAGAGCGATAACGGCGATTCGGTGCGGCCTATTGCACTTGAATGCATGTACACGCATCTGACCGACATGACAAACATGCTTGATACCGCAAAGATCGGTACAAGTGACGGTACTTTCCCATTGGCAAATGCCCAGAACCTGCAAAAAGCTGTCGAAGAACTGCAAACAGGTATTTCTAAAGGTATGGCAGGCTACTTTGTTCTACAGTATGAAATAGATAACTACTGTATAGCCGCCGAAAAAGCGATTGCCGAATTTCAGGATTCCTATCAACAGACATTGCAACCGGGTACGCCTGCCGAATTAAAGGTATTCGGTATTGACGGTAAAGGGCGTATTGAATTTGGTTCCGATCCTGCTTATGGTGGCGGTAATACTTTCACCGTAGAAAGCTGGGTGAAGTATGATGCCGGTTTCTTTGAGTCGGGAATTGGAAGTTTCCTCTCTACTTTTGACGGTAAGCAGCCGAATGAAGGATGGATGATCAACTTCTTAGGCTCAAATCTTCGTACAACGATCGGTATGGGACCGCAGGAAGGCCGCGTATTGGAAGAAGGCCGCGCTTATCCTGATAATTTTGGTAAATGGAATCATGTCGTGACGGTGTGGGATAACACCTTGTCTGAAGGACAGTTGAAGATGTATGTCAATGGTGAATTATTCTTCAGTAAGACAAATGATGTGAAGAATGATGCCGGAGTATTACAGAATTATATGCCTAACACCCGTAACCAGAATATGTGGGCATTCCAGGAACCGACTGATAACTCACGCTGTATGACCGGATTTATTAAGAAATTCCGTATGTGGAGTACTGCGAAATCGGCGAATGAAGTAAAAACGTTGATGAACTCGGATGTGACGGGGACAGAAAGCGGACTGGTATGTGCATGGGATTTCACGACAGTGGCCGAAGACGTTACCAACATTCCGGATAAGACAGGAAAACACGTTGCGAAAATTGTAGGTAACTACAAATGGTTTAAAGTTGAGAACTAACCTTAATAAACAGACGAAGAGTATGAAAAATAATACGATAAAAATAAAGGCTTTCCTCTGCCTGCTGCTTCTGACGTGCGGATGGGTAAGTGTGCAGGCACAGCAGGTGCTTACAGTGAAAGGTGTGGTAGTAGACGCTTTAAAAGAACCGTTGCCCGGAGCCAGCGTTCAGGTGGTAGGAATGTCTACCGGTACGGTGACTGACTTGGATGGTAATTTTAGTCTTCAGGTTCCGAAAGGAAAAACGATTGCTGTTTCTTTTATAGGATACGTGACACAGGAACTGACTGTAAATCAGAATCAGTCGAACCTTACCATTCAGTTGAAAGATGATTCCAAGCAGTTGAATGAAGTAGTCGTCATCGGTTATGGTACGGTAGAAAAGAAAGATTTGACAGGTTCTATCCAATCCGTTACCAGCAAGGAATTAAGTAAACTGGTAACTACCGATGTCACTGAAACACTGAACGGACGTGTCGGTGGTGTACTCGTGAATAAGACTTCCAACCGTCCCGGTTCGGATACGAAAATAGAGATTCGGGGTATCAACTCGTTCAATTTCTCGAATGAACCTTTATACGTGATCGACGGAGTACCTTCTCAAACGGGAATGCGTCATTTGAACTCTGCCGATATTGAATCTATCGACATCTTGAAAGATGCGTCTTCCAGTGCAATCTACGGTTCGCGGGGTGCAAACGGGGTGGTGATTATCACTACCAAAGGAGCTAACAAGCGTCAGGGCTTTAATATCGACTATTCGGGTTACGTTGGTTTCAAGACTCCTACCCGTATTCCTAAAATGATTGGTAACATGGGCAATGGACTGGAATATGTAGACTATCGCACCGCTTTGTGGAAAAAGAAGTATGGTGATGCTTCACTGAGCCGTCCGGACTTTCTGACTGATGACGAGAAACGCCGTATCAAACATGGTGAATACTATGACTGGTTGCGTGAACTGTCGCAGAATGCATTGACTACCAGTCATTCTGTTTCCGCTACCGGAGGTACGGACAGTCATTCTGTTTCCGCTACCGGAGGTACGGATAAACTATCTTTCTCATTCGGCTTGGGATACTTGAAGGATGACGGTATGGTAGGCGATGAAAGTTTTGAACGTATTACGGCTAATGTGGGGTTGGAATATCGTTTTTCTGATAAATTCAAAACAGGGATTAACAGCTATGTTTCTCTGAATAACACGAATGAAGGAGCCAATGATGCTTTGATTAATGCGTACTTCCTGCCGCCTACGGTCAGCCCGTACGATAAGGACGGAAGCTACCTGTTTAATTGTCAGCCGACTTCCAGCAAGATTAATCCATTTGTTCAGATTGAAAATAATAAAAGAGAGAAAGAAGCAAACTATACCAATTTCTCCGGTTATCTGGAATATCAGCCGATTAAAGGACTGAGCTTTAAATCACAGATTGCAGTTCAATATGATTCGGATGTTTACGGAGAATGGGTAGGTACGATGACACAAGCCAAAGGAGGTCTCAATGCACCGGAAGCTTACCGGAAAGAAGGACGGAATATGAACTGGGTATGG
>QWCY01011211.1_pt1 | contig 11377 bp, 12 predicted proteins | sample 1972631 | NCBI WGS metagenome assembly QWCY01 (sample SAMN09866696, study PRJNA288562) | Human gut metagenome isolate pre1_stool, whole genome shotgun sequencing... | isolation source: gut | host: Homo sapiens | place: USA: California
AGTTCAGGGGAGTAACGGATATTCCTTTCTTCCTTTACAGGCTTATGAAATTATGTGCATGAGGGGAGAGGGATACAACTGGGTTTTACGACTGACCCAGAATCTTGTTGCAGTCTTACCATTTGTGCAAAAGTCCCATTGTGTGCCATTAGTTCATCGGGTGTACCCTGCTCCACGACTGTTCCACCCGAGAGTACTATGATGTGGTCGGCACCCAATACGGTGCGCATGCGGTGCGCAATGATAATGACAGTTTTGTTGCGCACCAGTTCGGAGATACCAGCCTGAATCTTTGTCTCGTTCTCGGCATCAAGGCTGGCGGTTGCCTCGTCTAAGAGTATCACAGGAGCATCTTTTAAGAGCGCGCGGGCTATGGAGATACGCTGCCGCTCCCCACCCGAAAGGGTTTCCCCATTTTCGCCAATCACTGTGTCGTAGCCTTGTGGCATACGATTGATGAATTCATCGCACTGTGCCAATCGCGCCACATGCCTTACCTCCTCATCGGTGGCGTTGCGCTTTCCTATGCGTATGTTGTCTGCAACAGAGGCATTGAAGAGCATCACGTCTTGGAACACTACGGCGTAATTTTTGAGCAACGTCTCTGGCTCTATGTCAGAGATGTCGTGTCCGCCCAGTGTTATCTTACCACTATTGATGTCCCAAAAACGTGCAGCGAGCTTGGCAGTGGTACTCTTACCACCACCTGAGGGACCAACGAGTGCGGTTATCTCGCCCTGTCGGGCAGAGAATGAAACATTGTGAAGCACCTGCTTCTCTGTTTCGTAGGAAAAGCTGACGTTGTGGAACTCAATGTCATAGTTTGAAACTTCCACCTTGGTGTTGCCCGTCTGTATGGGCATTGCCTCCATCTCTTTCATTCGCTTGATACGCACATCGAGAAAAGTAAGGATGGCGAGGTTGTTGCATACTTCAAGAATAGGATTATAAACCATTGCCGAAACAAGGAGGAACGCCAAATAGGCGAACACCGATACGTCGCCACGCTGGAGCATCCATGCGCCTACAACGATGACGGTAGGCATACCTAATTTAAGCAGTACAGCGGAGATGTTGACAAAAACACCTGCCAAGAGTTCAACGGCAACAAGTCCTTTTTCCAATGTTTTTAATCGCTGGGCGAACCGCTGGTTATATTCGTCCTCGCCATTGTACGACTTGATTTCCTGCACACACTCCAGTCCTTCTTGTATCTGTTCGCTCACTCTTCGTTTGATGTGGTAGACATGTGTAAAAGCCTTGTCCATGCGATTTCGTGAAATCAACAGAACCACCAAGGCAAATGGTACTACCCAAAACACAGCGATGGCTAATCGCCAGTCGTAACAGAACATTCCCGCTGCGATAATGACAATGCTTACCACAGAAGCAAACAGTTGGGGAATGGCGTGCGAGAACGTTGTTTCCAATTGTGTGCAGTCTTCCATAATAGTGGCAGTGAGGTCGGAGAGATTGCGCTCACCAAAGAAGGCGAGAGGCAAACGGCGCAGTTTCTCGGCTAAGGAGATACGGCGTTGCGCACTCTCATTATATACGGTGGTATAGGTGCTGTCGTATTGCCGACGAATCACGACGAGCATCACGACCATTAGTCCTGCTGCCACGAGGAGATAAAACCACAACGTATGAGGGGCATTCATTGGCATATTATCGAGATACTCCATCAGGAAGAAAAACAAATAAGTGGGTGGCAGCATCAGTACAAGGTTGAGCAGTGTCGAAAAGACGATGCCTTGCCGCAAGTCTTTTGCCCCTTTTTCCGTAAGAGCGAAACGGTTTTGAAAATATTTAATCATGACTTTATGACTTTATGACTTTTAATAGATGATAGTTTCCACGAAACAGATTGTTGATATTCATTCCACATACGGTGGTATTGCTTTTCCTTACTCAATAGTTCCTCGTGCGTTCCCTGTTCGACTATCTTGCCGTTGTCCACAACTACGATGCTGTCGGCATCCTGCACAGTGGTAAGTCTATGAGCTATCATTAGTACGGTCTTTCCTTGGGTGAGGTGTGCCAGTGCCTTACGGATAAGCTGTTCGTTTTCGGGGTCGGCAAAGGCGGTTGCCTCATCGAGTACTATGATAGGAGCATCTTTCAGAATAACACGAGCAAGAACAATTCGCTGCTGCTCACCTCCCGAAAGATAAGTACCTTCGGCGCCGATAACGGTATCCAATCCCTGTGGTAGCCGGTCGATAATCTCGCGACTTTGTGAGAGGTCGATGGCACGGTTGATCTGTTCAGTCGTTGCATCAGGATTGCCGTAACGTAGGTTTTCGATGAGCGAAGTCTTGAACAGACGGGTGTTCTGGAAGACGAACGACACGTTGCGCATCAGTTCGTCCTTGCGCATATCCCTCACGTCTACACCTCCAATGGTAACGCTGCCATGACGCACGTCCCAGAAACGTGGTATCAATCTTGCTATGGTGGTTTTTCCGCTGCCCGACGCTCCTACAAGCGCAACCGTCTTGCCTTCGGGAATGGTTAGGTTGATATGACTCACTGCATCTTTCTCCGCTCCCTCATATCGGAACGAAACATCGTTGAAACGAATGTCATACGCTTCTGCCCGTTTTGGCTCGTCGGATGAAGGCAAAGGCATTGATAGCCAGTATATAAAATGACATTGGCGTGCGCCACACAAGCGTACACTTGATGACAAAGTCGCGGTAGTTGATAATGCTATCGTAGAAGCGTTTGAACGAGAAGACCGTCTGCTGGAACACCTTGACCACGGGAATACCTCTGACATATTCCACTGCCTCTGCCCCCATCTTTTCCTGCGCATCAAGGTAGAGCCTTTGAAATTGGTTGTTCTTTGGATTCATCATATATCCCATAATGCCTATAGCACCAATGAGCGGTATCATTGCAGCCGCACCCAGCTGCCAATCCACAGCGAATAACAGTACGATAACACCTATCGGAGCAACGACACAGCTCGCCACATCGGGTAGCAGGTGTGCCACAAAAGTATGTGTCTGTCCCGAATCCTCATCAATGATTTTGCGCATACGCCCCGTGTTTTGTTCATCGAGATAGCCCAATGGTGCACGCATCAGCCGTTGCATCGCTTTGCGTCTCATGTTGGTTTCGATACGGAATGCTGCAAGATGAGAAAGCATCAGTGCCAAAAAGTAGAGCAACACGTTTGCCACCGATATAACAAAAGCCCACAGGGCATAGTCTATAAGAGGGGTGTTTGAGAGGTTGCCCTTGGCGATAAGTAGTGTGCGCACCACGAGCCACAAAAGTATGAATGGGACAAGCGACAGCAGTCCGTTGACTGCCGACAGTGCTACGGAGCATGGCAGCAAGTATTTGCGCCCTCCCATGTAAGCTCCTAAACGTTTGAGAGTTTTCATCATAATATTATCGTTTTTTTAGAATTTAGTCCTTATGGTTTCAGTAATGCTTTCCAACCTGCCATGCTAAAATCCATGTACTGCTCCAAGGCAACTTTGATATCCTCGTCGCTGTAATCTTCGTGTTCTACAATCTCGCAGAAAACGGTTATCCATGTAGAGCAAGTGATGCGAATCCAGAATGGCGAAATGTTGGCGTTGAGATGTGGATAGCGTTCTTTCATCAGTCGTATGTATTCCATGCCCACCTTCATCTGTCTGTCCACCATCTTGTCTTTATATCCTTGTAGCGACGTACCCTCCGAGTTGAATAGGAGTAGTCGAAGCTCTGGGCGGAAGTCCTTGATGATGGCAAGCATGGCAAAGATGTAATCTATTTGGTGTTGCCGCATGTTGAACACGTCTATCGACAGGAACTTTTCGTCATTGTGCGACAGGATGTGTTTGTTCAATGCCTTGGTGAGAGGACGCAGCACCTCGCAAAACAGTTCGTCCTTGCTCTTGAAGTAATTGTAGAGGTTTCCTACAGCGACACCTGACTTGCGAGCCACTGTGCGGATGGAGGTGCAGCGTACGCCATGGGCGATAAATTCTGCACGGGCGGTAGCGATGATGCGCTGCCGAATGTCATCTTTCAGAGTTTGCATAATTAGAGCAAAGGGTTAATAGTGAACGTTGTTCAATTTTGTTCATAAAAAAAACGCACTGTTCTTTTCTTGAACAGTGCGCTTCGATAGTCGAGGAGTGTATATCCATATATGCTATATGGTACTTTCGTTTTCTCATACTCTTGTATTTTCTTTGCTGCAAAGGTACGAGGTGTGAGGAAGTTTTGCAATACCTAAAAGTGGGTATTTTATAATGGGCATAAATTATAATAGTACCCTCTCACAGAAATTAATCTCTAATAAGACAGTCGTGTCGTAGTGTGCAACTCTGAAAGCGAATACAATATTATCCGAGGCCTCTGCAAAACTCCATTTTGCCAGAAACACAATATCTGCTTACCAATAAGTTATACCTCCTGTCAGGGGACTTTTGCAGAGATCTCATCTAAATAGCTTTTGGCAGTAGTCGCTAACGTGACGGGCGACTATATGGCACAGGGCTGCTCGGTGAAACTCGGCGGCATAGGCTCATTCTACTTCACGGCTGTGACGAACAATAACGTCTTGGCAACAGAAAAGGAAGTAACCGCCGCACTCATCAACAGCGTGCGTGTGCGCTTCATTCCCGAAACCCGCTTCCGTGGAGGCGGCACGAGGGTCACAGGTGGCGGCTGTCGTGCCGTGCGTAGGCTGACGGATGTGGACATCGAGTGGGAGGAATGGAAAGGCGAAGTCGCCTCGGATGATTCTTCTTCGGGCGGTGGAGCAATCATCAACCCGTAACCGAAAGATTTTTATAACTCTCTAATTTGTATGGCGCAAGGTCTGCAGACCTTGCGCCTGTTTTGTTTTCAAACAGAAAATATCAAATCTTATGCAGGAAGGTGTTTGATATGTCCTTACGGTAGTTATGACACTGAAAAAATGGCAGATTCGATATTAAAGATATTGTTGGTACGCACTTTGCATTGATTTCAAACAACGACAATCAATATCTATATGGCAGGAAATTCAAAATGGATAGAAGGAGAAGCTGTGGATTTCATAAAAACAGAAATCCGAAAGTCGAAACGGATGTTTCCATATATAGATGATAATGATAGGACACCATCATGGGATGGTAATATTTTCTTATATTCCAATTCAAGTGGAGAAAAGAACAATTTACTGGGGAAAATCCCTGTACAAGTAAAAGGACATAATATAAGGTCTTTTCCTAAAGGGAATATGAAATATCGTGCGGAAATGGCAGATTTGCGAAATTTCTATAACGACAAGGGTGTCCTATTTTTTGTTGTGTGTCTTCGGGAACTTGAAGCAGGGGGATTTGAAAAGAAAGGGTATTATACTTGTTTGCCTATTGTTAAATTGAAAGAATTGCTTGAGAAAGGAAAGGGGCAGGCAAAAACAACCATTGAATTATCCCCAATGCCTAACAAGATAAAAGAGTTAGAGAATTCTCTTTTTACTTTTTATGACGATTTAGGTAAACAAGTTGGTGTCAGATATGTCAAAGAACTTCCATCCATACAGGACTTAACCGATGAACAATTAGGACGGCAATTTGAATTTACCGTTATGGTAGAGAACAACAAAAATCCATGGAATCAAATTACTTCATCTTATAGATATCTTTATGCCAAAACAGCAAACGGAATATTGCCATTCAAGGAAGGACCATGCAAACTGGCTTTTATGACAGAGCGTGAAGCTACCATAAGAATTGGAGAGCGAATTTATTATAAGATGGTAAAAGTAAAATACCAGTCAGGCAAAACTTCTATTATTGTTGGAGATAGTATAGAAATCTTTCTTGATGAAGAGGGATGTATCGGAAAAATACAAATCAACCTGACACAGAGTTTTATACATCGCCTTGTTGATTTAGATTTTCTCCTAGAAGCATATCGTGCCAAACATTTTTTATTTAATAACACCAAGATAGATTTTGTACTAAGTGATAATATAATAAAAGAAAGAGAAAAGGAAGAACACTTAGAGGTGTTGAAAAAACTAAAGATTCTCTTTGACACTCTTCATATAACAAAGGATTTACAGCTCAATAAACTGAAAGCAAGAGACTGGAATTTATTAGAATTGTTACACAGCTGCCTTCTGTATCATAAGCCATACACAACCAAAAAGAAAATGGAAGTTCTGTGTCAAATGAAGATTCAAGATATTTGTATTTTGTTGCTTACAACAGAAATACGGGCAGAAAAAGGAAGATACCATTATAGATTAAAGGATTTTTTTGAAGAAACAGTGGTCTTTGCTTGTAAAACGGATAGTGGAGAAACTTATCCAGCATCAGTATTTGTTGCAATGACATTGGAACGTTATTGTACTTGTTCCAATATAAATTGGGGACAACAGATACCATCATTTGAGGAAATGATTAAAGACAACCCCGAAACTTTCAATTTGGCTAATATGAGTGTACTCCAGATGTTAGCAGCCTACGATAGAACAAAGAATAAAGAATTGATAAGTCAAGCTGAAAAATTGCAAGATTGGCTCATGAAAGAAACGCATAGCGATCTCCCATGTGATTTAATGACGATAAACAAGTGTCAAATTATTAAGCGAAATAGAGGATTTACGGAAAAAGAACAACTTGAAATTAGAAATGTAATAAATCAAACAAAAGATGAATCTTTTAAATTTGCTTGTTATTTGTTATTAGGAGAAAAAACTGCTGCAAAATACCATTATGCAAAGGTTGATGAGCAGACAAAAGTAGATATGAAAAATTGGCCGATAATGAGGTTTGCTAAAGATTTGAATTTGGAAATATAATTATTACAGATGATAGCATAGCACTTGTGCAGGATGATATAATAATCTCTTATACAGGTGTCTTTTTTATATTACTAATTTGCTGTTTTTATAGTTTTTCTCCAAGATTCTTTCCAAGTCGGAAGCCTTGTAGAGTATCTTCCCTGCGAATTGCGTGTAGGGGATAATCCTCCTGTCCCGATAGTCCTGCAGGGTACGGGGGCTGATATACAGCCGCTCGCACACCTCCTTGCCTGTTAGGAAATGCTCACCACCAAACAGTGGTTTGTGTGTTTCTGCCACTTCCTTAATCCGTTTGCTCACTCCGCTGATAGCGGACAGCACCACCTGCATATCATCCGCCTCCATGTTCAAATCTCTTACCTGTTCCATAATCTTCGAATTTATTTGTTAATTTCAGGTCTTTCCATTTTTGTTTTCTCTGATTTGGTCTCCAATAATCGTTCCACGTCCTCACGCTTGTAGTAGCACTTATGCCCGATTTGGGAGAAAGGCAACACACCTGTATCCCGATAGTGCTGCAATGTACGCTTGCTGATATTAAGCAACCTGCATACATCGCCGTTGTGCAGCCAATCGGTGTGCCTGCTCTGTTCTCCGAATGCCTTGTGGCAGGTCTCGGCAAGACTGAGTATCTCGTTCCTCAGTTTTGACCAGTTTGAATCCGTAATGATAAAATATCCCATAATTCTATTGTTGTTTTGTTTGTACTTTTGTCTTATTGGTATTGACAACACCTTTGTCTGTTCTGCGTTTCATCGCACGTTTATGCCTGCAAAAGTATGATGAGTTTGTCATACTTCAAAGCATTAAGGAATGGCTGGGAAATATCGGGAACTTCAAGGAAAAACTAACGCATTTTATCGGCAGCCGTTTGCGCATTCTTTCTCTGTTTTCTTCTTTCACCATCCGTTTGACGCAAAGATAGGACGGTATATGTCCTATTCAATCATTCTTCGTTCAAGTGACACATTGTAACACTTTTAGTGTGGACAAACGATACCCTATTTCTGTGCTGATTCTATTGTTTGCAATATCGATGCAGAATACTGCAAACGAGTGCAAAAGGTACACTTCTATCTCTGTCTTTCCTTGCTATTTTATACCCAGTTTTGACTTAATTCGTGTTTAAATCAGTCATTTCTTTTTCTGTCTCCATAAAAATCCGTGCGAACTTTATTGCCAATGAATGCAACATTATGCAAGCACTCTTTGAATGCTTGGAACTTTCCTGTTCTCTTCATAACTTCACTCTCGGAAACCAAACTAAGCATATAATGAAGAAGAATGCAGATAAAAGCAAATCGAAGGGAGGAAACAATATGCCTAAGCAAAGGAAGACTTCCTCCAAAAATGGTGAGATAGAAACTTATCTCTCCTCTTATTATGAGTTCAGATACAACACGGTGTTGGGAAGAACTGAATACAGGGACAAGGACGATACTCACTTCTCAAAAGTGGGTCGCTATGAAATCAACACGCTCATCCTATACAGGAGTATTTCAAAAACTTACCATCGGTGGATATAAGCAGTAGTTCTTCCCTTTCACTGAAAGCTATTCCAGACTTGGCAAGTTGCGTTGTGGTGCGCAACTCCGACAAATGGCTGCCGTACCTCACCAAATGGCTCGTGGCAGTGGTTGCCAACGCAATGGACGACCGTGAATGCCGTAACCACACCTGCCTTGTGTTGGCTGGCGAGCAGGGCAAGTTCAAGACAACATTCCTTGACTTGCTCTGTCCTCCTGCCCTGCACGGTTATAGTTACACGGGCAAGATCTATCCGCAGGAGAAGGACACGCTTACTTATATCGGGCAAAACCTCATCGTGAACATCGACGACCAGCTCAAAGCCCTCAACAAGCGTGACGAGAATGAACTCAAAAACCTCATTACCTGCCCGATGGTCAAGTATCGTATGCCTTACGACAAGTATGTGGAGGAATATCCACACGTGGCGAGCTTCGTTGCATCGGTAAATGGTAACGATTTCCTTACCGACCCCACAGGCAGCAGACGGTTTCTGCCCTTTGAAGTGTTGTCCATAGACATCAACAAGGCAAAGGCTATCTCTATGGATACCGTCTATACCGAAGCCAAAGCCCTGTTAAAATTAGGTTTCCGCTATTGGTTTGACGATGAAGAGATAACGGAACTATACAGGGAGAGCGAGGATTTCCAAGTGCAGACGGCAGAAATGGAACTACTGTTGCGCTGCTTCGAGAAGCCAACGGAGGATAATCCCCAATGCACCTATATGACCACCACTGAGGTAATCACCTACTTGGGACTTTACACGCATCATCCCTTGTCCTTAAAGCACATGGGCGAAGCCCTTAGGAGGGCAGGCTTTGAGAAAGTAAGCCGAAGGCGTGACGGTGGCAGTCCCATCTATGTATATAAGGTAAGGAAGATTCTCCCTTGTCCCTTGCCAAGTTATTGCAGCAACCAAATGTAGTAGCCGTATGTCGTAAGTTCGTAGTATGACTTGGTACTCCAAAAATACATTGAAAATCAATTACTTAACTTAAAATAGTATGTAGTAAGAAGAAAGATGAAAAAGTTTGGAGGGGGAAAAACTTCTGAAAAGAGATTTTCTTTCAATAATCATTCACCTACCATTCAAATATCATTCAAATACACCATCGTCATTCAAACACAAATTATTCAATCAATTCAATTAAAACATATCACAATGAAAGAAGAAGATTTATCACGCATCAAGCAATACCCCATCGTGGAGTATCTTGAAAGGAGAGGCATCAAGCCTGTACGCAGAACACCAGTCTATGCGTTGTACCGCTCACCGCTGCGTGTAGAAACACATCCGAGTTTCAAGGTGGACACAGAGAAGAACCTTTGGATAGACTATGCCGAAGGCAGGGGCGGAAGCATTATCGACCTCTGTATGCGTTTGGAGGGCTGCACGCTATCGGAAGCCATTTGTCGTTTGGGACAGACCGCTTCCGATAATATACCATGTAGTTCTCGTAAAAACTTCGTGCCTAATAATTTACAACCTACAATGGCTGCAAACGAGGCAAGGAGACTGATAAGCATATCAGACACCCTGCCGCCATATTTGCAGGAGTATCTTACAAAGGTACGCTGCATTAATTTGGAGAAGGCAAAGGCTTTCCTTAAATGTATCAGCTATGAGGTAAGAGGCAGGCGCTATCAAGCCATCGGCTTTGCCAACCTGTCGGGAGGATATGAGCTTCGAGACAATCACTCGTTCAAGGGAACGATAGCCCCGAAGGACATTACTTCCATATTTACGGACAAGATAATAAACCCAATACAGCCAATTTGCGTGTTTGAGGGATTTATGGACTTCCTCTCCTTTCTTTCAATGAAAGAGGAGATAGCCAGCCACTGCCTTGTGATGAACTCCGTCAGCAATGTGGCAAGGACAGTTCGCTATCTGAACAACCACAACCTATCCCATATCCGTGCCTTCCTTGATAATGATGAAGCAGGGCGAAGAGCTACCAATGATTTCGTCAAGGCAGGTTTCAAGGTGGAGGATATGTCCCGATATTACAAGGACTTCAAAGACCTCAACGAGTTTCATGTCAGCCGTATGCGTAAGCAGGAGCAGCAGAAAGCGCAGGAACGGACACGGATGTCGGTTACGGAGCAAAATCAAAACATGAAATCAAAACAAGTCAAACATAAAATGAGATAAAAACATGGAAAAGCAAAAAGTCAGTAACGAGGGAATGGATAATACCATCCATTCCACCAAGCAGTATTTTGGACTAAATCAGATAGAAAATTCGTCTGAACATATCATTGCCGAACTTCGGGCAAGGAAAGCAAGACTTATTCAAGAGTCTAACGAACAGGACACAGAGAACACTACGCACTCTGAACCTGCGCAGTATACAGAGAATGCAACCGTTCAAAGGCGCATCAGTGCCAAAAAGAGAAAGGAGACGCTCGAAGCCTACAAGCAGGCCTACCTTGTTCCGACAAAACTGAGCAACCGAAAGGCAGTCTATCTGAGCCGAGAAACGCAGGAGCATGCCGACTTCATCGTGCGCAGGTTAGGCGACAGGGGCAGCAACCTTTCAAGCTTTGTGGAGAACATCGTGCGCCTTCATCTGGAGGAGTACGGTGAAGACATAGAGAAATGGAGGAAGCTGTGAGGCACAGGAAAAGGGGGCGAGGACTTTTGGGAAAAGGGGCAACTATTCCACTTAAAGCCATCACCCCTTTTCAGGGTATATGATCACAGATATTTGCCAAACATACTGAATGGTGAGAACACCATGAACACAGTTAAACGTAGAATGCACAGCATTCATTTTCAAACAGCAAAACGCCTTGTGTGTAAACGTTTCGATAGCTGATATTGCAAGACGTCAGTTTGTACCCACAAACTGCTCTTGCTCCCCTCGTCAGACTATCGGGGAGATTAGACCGTAATCACTCCGTTCTCATCGGTCAGTATTCAGGAATTAAGAAACAATGAATCATCTACAATGATAAACTTTCAAGGAAACTTATATGAACAGATATAAAGGAAAAGCTGCCCGATGGCAGCAACAGGATAAAGAAGAACAGCGGATG
>QWCY01005812.1_pt1 | contig 11375 bp, 10 predicted proteins | sample 1972631 | NCBI WGS metagenome assembly QWCY01 (sample SAMN09866696, study PRJNA288562) | Human gut metagenome isolate pre1_stool, whole genome shotgun sequencing... | isolation source: gut | host: Homo sapiens | place: USA: California
AGAATGGATGGAGTAAAGATTTAAATTTGTATGTGGTTTTGAAGGTACATGTAAAAAGTAAGGGAGCTGTAGACCGTAAGGGTTTGCAGTTTTTTTATTGCATAGCAAAATCCGTAGGAACTTCCTGTTAAATAAAAGGCACTACGAGCCTAGGCACATTCTTTATTATTATATATTAAATAATAAAAATAGAATGCACAGTCTGAACTGCAGCATTCTTTTTCTATTATTGTTTAAGTCTGTTCTGATTACGCCAGTCTCTTGGCGATATTCCATAAATATTTTTAAATGCTCTGGAAAAATGTAATTGGTTGGGATAACCGACTGCATTACCTACATCTTTAATGGAAAGCTTTGTCAGTTTTAATAATTCAGCAGCTTTAATCATTCTATAATTCAACAAAAATTCCTGAGGAGATTTTCCAATTCCGTCTTTGAATATTTTTCCGAAATAACTGCGGTTTAATCCGCATACTGCAGCGATGTTTTCGACAGAAATATCGTTTTGGAAATTCTGCTCTATATAAGATAGGGCTTCATGGATATAAAAATCCTGAAGACGGCTGATTTTTGATGTCTGCATGATGGAAGTAGAACGAATAAGAGCATCAATTGCAAGATAGAGATGCCCGATCAGGTGAAATGGTGTAGCGTCTCCGTGACTTGCAATATAGAGAAGTTCTTCTTTCAGTATTTCACGCAGATCCTTAGAAGTAGCTTTATAAATCGGATTATCCAAACTAAGTCCGGAAAGTTCAATGGTTTCCTTTGCACGTAGTCCGTCAAATTCAATCCATGTATATTCCCATGGGAGTTTTTCATCAGAGATATAAGTATTGATTTGACCGGGGAAAATCATAAAGCCCTGGCCACTTTTTACGTGATAGGTCTGTGTTACACTGTGAGAATCATTTGCCATTAAAATTCCGGTGCCGGAGATAATGTAGTGAAAAAGAAAATGATTACGGACGGCAGGACCAAAACTATGCGCCGGTTCACATTGTTCGTAACCAAACTGATACAATCCAAGATCGACAAAATTCTCGCTTGGAAATACTGAAAACATAAGTTCTTTCATAATAATTCCTTTCTCATAGGTGCTCTGCCGTGAAAAAATGATGTTTAGCAGATGTTAAGTCAGTTGATATATATATTTATTCTACTGATTTAATAAATAGATTGCAACTAAAATATACCAAAATGCTATACCTTTAGCAAAAAAGAAGAAAATAATAGCATTTTGGAATAAAAATTCAAATACAATGATATTTTTAGTCGCATAATGGTATGTTATAATACAACTATAAAGAAAGTACTTGATATATCGAGCGGTAACTAAAAACGAATATACCTGTGAGGAAGGAGAAAAAATGAGAAGGAAAAGAGCAGCAATTGTTTTGGGAATGTCCTGTATTCTGATGGCATCAGCAGTATTACAGGGATGTCAGCAAAATTCAAAAAGCGGAAAAGTGGAAATTGAACTTGTTCAGTATAAACCGGAGGCGGTAGATATATTTGAACAGCTCGAAAAAGAATTTAATGAAACACATGATGATATCCATTTAAAAATATCTTCCCCAAATGATGCGACAACAATTTTGAAAACACGTTTTATCAGAGAAGATTATCCGGATATTATCGGAATCGGAGGAGATATCAATTATTCGTATTTTGTTGATTCAGGAATACTGGCTGACCTTTCAGATTATGAAGGACTTAGTGAGGTGAAACCTGCTTATCTGGATATTATTGAAGGATTGGAGTTTGTTCCGACAGAAGGAACATATGGGCTTCCGTATGTGGCAAATGCGGCAGGAGTGCTCTATAACAAAGAGATGTTTGCGGAACATGGATGGGAGATTCCGCAGACCTGGGATGAATTTATTTCTCTTTGCGAGGAGATTCAGAATGAAGGAATCCAGCCACTTTATTTTGGATATAAAGATACCTGGACCTGCCTTGCACCTTGGAATGCACTTGCAGTCGGACTTGCACCATCCGATGTTTGTCAGCAGGTGAATAAGGGAGAAACAACCTTCTCCAAAGAATATCCGCAAGTGGCAGAAAAAATGCTTGAATTGTTAAATTATGGTGAAGATGGACCGTTTGGATACGGATACAACGATGCATGTACTGCATTTGCAAATGGTGAATCAGCGATGTATACAATCGGAAGCTATGCAATTCCGCAGATCAAATCTGTAAATCCGGATATGAATATCGGATCCTTTGTTATGCCGGCTAATGATTCGGAAGAGGACAATGTATTAAATTCAGGAGTAGACCTTCAGTTCTGCGTGATGGATACATGTGAAAATAAAGAAGCGGCATATGAAGTACTTGATTTCCTGATGGATCATGATAGTATCCAGTCATACTTAGATGCACAGAATGCGGTGCCTTGTAAAGACGAAGATTTTGCACTGGCTCCGGAACTGGAAGATATGAAACCATATATTCAGGATAACCGTATGGCGGATTACCAGGATCACTATTATCCGTCAGAAATGGCAGTCGATGCACAAATCCAGACATTTCTCATAAACCAGGATGTTGACGCATTCCTGAAAAAATTTGACAAAGACTGGATCAGATATAACAGGGATATCATTCGTATGATGGAAGATTATGAAGCAGGCAAGTAGGAGGGATACAGATCATGAATAAATTGAAAAGGATGAATGGCAGAAAGCGGACATTTTTACTGATTACGATACCGATACTTGCGTTGTTTTTCTGCTTTAATACGCTGCCACTTATTAAAGGTGTTATTTATAGTTTTACAAATTTTCGAGGATATGGCGAGTTTGACTGGGTAGGTATTCGGAATTATACAGACTTATTTACTGATGCAAGAGTCGGGAAATCCTACCTGTTTACATTCAAGCTTGCAATTGTTGCAACAATAGTTGTAAATGTGTTAAGTCTTGTTTTAGCTCTTGGATTAAACAGTAAAATTAAATTTAAAAGTGCACTCAGAGGAATGTATTTCGTTCCAAATATTTTAGGAGCACTTGTAGTGGGCTATATTTTCAATTACTTTTTCACTTATATTCTTCCGGCAGTTGTAAAAATGATGGGCGGAAAAGGTGACAGTATCCTGGCAAGCTCAAAATGGGCATGGGTTGCGATCGTAATTGTATGTGCATGGCAGTCTGTTGCAATGAATACGATTATTTATATTTCCGGACTTCAGACGGTACTGGAGGATGTATACGAAGCAGGTTCTCTTGATGGAGCGACCGGATGGAAAAAATTCAAGAATCTGACATTTCCACTGATCCTTCCATTCTTTACCATCAATATGGTACTTTGCATGAAGAATTTTCTGATGGTATTTGATCAGATCATGGCTCTTACCAAAGGAGGCCCGGCGCAGAGTACAGAATCAATTTCATTTTTGATTTATAACAATGGTATGGCTGGAGGACAGTTCGGGTTCCAGAGTGCCAATGCAGTTGTGTTCTTTGTAGTGATCGTTGTGATCTCTGTATTACAGATGAACTTTTTGGGAAATAAGGAGGAACAGTTATAATGAAAGTAAAGGTGAAAGAAAGAGTAAACTGGCCAATCACAATTTTATTGATTCTGGGTCTTGTAACCGTTATTTTTCCTCTTTATCTTACAGTTGTGATTGCATTTAAGAAACCGTCGGAAATGACAAACAGTATTTCCGGAATCTTATCACTGCCAAAAAGCTGGAGCTTTTCTAACTTTGCAGAAGCAATGCGTGTAACAGATTTCTGGCATTCACTGGGCAACAGTGTGCTGATAACGATTGTAACGGTGGTTCTTTCCATTCTGATTCATTCTATGATCGGTTATGTGATCGGAAGAAGTAAAAGTACCAGTAAATTTTACAAAGTAGCCTATCTTTATATTGTAAGCGGTATGTTTGTTCCATTTGCAATTTTGATGATGCCACTTGTGAAGCAGACAGCACAGATGAGAATTGACAATATTTTCGGTGTTATTTTGTGTTATCTTGTATTTTATATGCCGATGAATGTGCTCTTATACTCCGGTTATCTGAAAAATATTCCGATGGCACTGGAAGAGGCTGCACATGTAGACGGGGCAACAACCTGGAAAACTTACTGGAGCGTTATTTTCCCAATCATGAAACCGATGCATGCAACAGTAGCGGTACTTACAGCACTTGGTACATGGAATGATGTTATGACACCACTTGTAATTCTGGCAGGTAGTGATGTGAACACACTGCCACTTGCACAGATGACATTCCAGACACAATTTGGAACCAATTATAATCTTGCATTTGCATCCTATTTACTGGCACTGCTTCCGATTTTGATTTTCTATCTGATCTGTCAGAAACAGATTCTGAACGGTGTTGTAAATGGCGCAGTAAAATAAATTTGACAGAAGCTTAAGGAGAAGAATATGGGAATCATATACAACGAGAAAGCAAAAACATTTACATTACATACCCAAAATACAACGTATCAGATGCAAATTGATGCATATGGATTTTTACTGCATTTATATTATGGAAGAAAGACAGATGGAGTTATGGACTATCTTCTGACCTATGCAGACCGTGGCTTCTCAGGAAATCCGCATGATACAGGAAATGACAGAACATATTCCCTTGATGTGCTGCCGCAGGAATTTCCGTGTCGACTGACAGGAGATTTCAGGAGTCCGGTGCTTGATCTTGTAAATGCAGATGGTTCTTTTGGATGCGATCTTAGATATCAGGGATATGAGATTTGTGATGGAAAATATAATTTGAAGGGACTTCCGGCAGTTTATGCTGCCGAAGAGGAAGCCCAGACTCTGATCATTTATATGAAAGATCAGGTGACAGGATTACAGGTAGAATTACTTTATGGAGTTCTTCCGGAGTATGATGTGATCACAAGAAGTGCAAAAGTGATCAATACAGAAGAAGATAAAATCAGACTGACAAAAGCCCAAGCAGCGTGTATCGATTTCGTTCATGGTGAATTTGACGTAATTTCATTTTACGGCCGCCATGCGATGGAAAGAAATATGCAAAGAACATCGGTAGGACATGGAGCTTTTGTAATTGGAAGCCGCAGAGGAACATCCAGCCATCAGTACAATCCGATGATGATACTGGCAGAAAAAGAAACGACAGAAGATGCCGGTACCTGTTATGGAATGTCTTTTGTATACAGCGGAGGATTTAAAGCAGAAGTAGAAAAGGATCAGTTCGGGCAGACAAGAATGCAGATGGGACTGCAGGAAGAACAGTTTTCTTATCCACTGAAAAAAGGAGAGGAATTTGTGATCCCAGAAGTTATTTTAACTTGCAGCAATCAGGGACTTGAAAAGCTTTCCCAGAATCTGCAGAGATGTATCCGTAAAAATCTGTGTCGCGGAAAATATAAAGAAAAAGTAAGACCGGTACTGATCAACAGTTGGGAAGCATGCTATTTTGATTTTACGGGAGAAGATATCTATCATCTTGCCGAGCAGGCAAAGGATCTGGGAATCGATATGGTTGTACTGGATGATGGATGGTTTGGAAGTCGAAATGATGACAACAGTGGACTTGGCGACTGGAAGGTTAATGAAGAAAAGCTGCAGGGAAGTCTTGGTGACCTGATCAGCAGGATCAATGCGCTAGGTGTTAAATTCGGGCTCTGGTTTGAGCCGGAGATGGTAAATGAAGACAGTGATCTTTACCGTGAACATCCGGACTGGGCAATTCAGATCCCGGGAAGAAAACCGGTAAAAGGAAGAAACCAGCTGCTCCTTGATTTTTCGAGAAAAGAAGTTGTGGATGCTGTTTATGAGCAGATGTGTCAGGTGCTCGATCAGGGAAATATCGAATATGTAAAATGGGATATGAATCGAAGTATGGCAGAAGTATATTCTATGACGGCAGAAGAACAGGGCAGTGTGCAGTATGACTACATGCTTGGACTTTATGATTTCCTGGAGCGTATTATAAGCCGCTATCCAGACCTTCTGATCGAAGGCTGCAGTGGTGGTGGAGGTCGTTTTGACGCGGGAATGCTGTATTATACACCACAGATCTGGTGCAGTGACAATACCGATGCAGTGGATCGTGTAAGAATCCAATACGGAACATCCTTTGGGTATCCGGTATCTGCAGTTGGATCTCACGTATCTGCAGTTCCGAATCATCAGACAGGAAGAAAGACATCACTCCATACAAGAGGTGTCTGTGCCATGGCAGGAACCTTCGGCTATGAACTGGATCCGGCGAAAATGACAGATGAAGAGCGCAGAGAGATCAGGAAACAGATAGTAGAATACAAAAAATACGCACAGCTTGTACAAAATGGACTTTACTATCGACTGAGTAATCCATTCGCAGAAGAAATCGGCGCATGGGAATTTGTATCAGAAGATGGGAAAGAAGTACTTGTAAATGTAGTTATGCTTGAAATCCATGGAAACATGACAGTAAATTATGTAAAAATGAAAGGTCTGTGTGCTGGACAATTCTATAAAGATTCAAATACCGGAAAAATTTATCCGGCAGAGGCGCTGATGGAAGTTGGAATTCCGATGCCGCTTGAATTTGGTGAGTACAAAGCATATCAGATTTATCTGGAAATGGTCGAGTAAAAATGAGAAAAACAAATGATATTTTTGAAAAGAGACTGGCGAAGCATATGGATGAGCTTCGCTGGCTCTATATGGAATTATATGATAATGAAGCAATGTTTGCAGAGCTCTGTGAACAGATGCAGAATTACTATCATGCAAGAAATGCGAAACTTCGAAAGAGAGATCTGGAGAAGGAAAAGGATCAGGCGTGGTATCGTAAAAAAAACATGCTGGGAATGATGCTGTATATTGATAATTTCGCCGGAAATTTAAGAGGAGTCAAAGGAAAGCTTAAGTATCTGGAAGAATGTGGTGTAAACTGTGTTCATCTGATGCCGTTTCTCGATTCGCCAAAGGGAAGATCCGATGGAGGCTATGCGGTTGCGGATTTCAGAAAAGTAAAGCCGGAACTTGGAACCATAGAAGACCTTGCAGATCTGGCTGAAGCCTGCCATGAAAAAGACATGAATCTGTGTATGGATTTTGTAATGAACCATACTTCCGAAGATCATGAATGGGCACAGAAGGCAAGAATGGGTGAAGGCGAATATATGAGCCGGTATTTTTTCTGTGACAATGAAAACTATGTCAGAGAATATGAGAAAACAGTGCCACAGGTATTTCCGGAAACTGCACCGGGGAATTTCACCTGGCTTCCTGAAATCGGACACTACGTGTTGACTACCTTTTATCCTTACCAGTGGGATCTGAATTATAAGAATCCGAGGGTGTTTAACGAAATGATGTATAATTTCCTTTTCCTGGTCAATCAGGGGATTGACATTCTGCGGATCGATGCAGTTCCTTATATCTGGAAGGAAATGGGGACAAGCTGCAGAAATCTTCCACAGGTACACACGATAGTCAGGATGATGCGTATGATCGGGGAGATTGTGTGTCCGTCGGTTGTATTATTAGGGGAAGTCGTGATGGAACCGGAAAAAGTAGTTCCTTATTTTGGTACCATAGAAAAGCCGGAATGTCATATGCTTTATAATGTAACCATGATGGCTACTACATGGAATACGGTTGCGACGAGAGATACCAGACTTTTACGGATGCAGCTTGATATTATGAACAACCTTCCGAAAGAGTATACTTTCTTAAATTACCTCAGATGTCATGATGATATTGGATGGGGATTGGATTTCCAGACACTTGCCGGTTGGGGAATGCAGGAAGTCCCACACAAAAGATATCTGAATGACTTTTTCACAGGAAAAATCGCAGAAAGTGTGAGCCGCGGGGAACTTTATAATGAAGATCCGATAACAGGAGATGCCAGATTCTGTGCAACGACAGCTTCCATGTGTGGAATTGAAAGTGCCGGATTTGAACAAAATGAAGAAAAGAAAAAAAGAGCAGTCAGATTTGATCTGATGCTGCATGCATATATGATGGTGCAATCCGGAATTCCAATGCTTTACAGTGGAGATGAGATTGGTCAGGTAAATGATTATACTTATAAAAATGATCCGGAAAAACGGGTTGATTCCAGGTATATCCACAGAGGAAAATTTGACTGGAAGCTGGCAGACGGACGAAAGAGAAACGGAACGGTACAAAAAGAACTGTTTGATGGAATTGGAAAACTTAGATCCATCCGAAGTAAGGAAAAAGTATTTGACGCATCGGCAAATGTCTGGACGCTTGATACCTGGGAAAATGGAATCCTTGGAGTTGTGCGGGAACTGGAGGGCGAGCAGATGACAGCACTTTTTAATTTCGCAGAAGAGGACCGGACAGCCTGGATCGAAGAAGAGGGAGAGTATATGGATTTATATACCGGTAAAAAAGTCAGCCTTCAGGCAATAAAAATGGAAGGCCATTCCTTTGTATTAGCAAAGAAATGCTAAAGTAAGATAGAAAAAGAGCAGGTAAGAAATTTTATCCTTTCTTACCTGCTTTTTTTACTTTATTGGTTTTCCTGCATATCTTTCAGCATCTGGATAAGTTCCAAATCCTTTTCGGTAACACGGAAATTAGTGGTATAATTCCGTCCTTCCGGAGATTTGACGGAGATTTCGATGATGCTGTCTTTGCGGCATGCATCTCCTTTTACTGCATGAATAAAAGGCATAAATTTAGGATGCTCCTGTTGAAAAGTGGAAAATGCGGATTTCAGTTTTGCAAGCATTCCAAGCTGTTGAAAGTTAAGCGCCATAAAATACTCCTTTATAATTCAATATATCCATTGAACCCTCCAAGGGTGTAATATGCTTTTTTATCTTCTGGTTTCAGATAAATGGAGAGAGCTTCCGGATTTTCTACAGCGTGTCCCTTTGCATTGCAGTCAGCGATCACACGTTCTGTGATAGCGGATACAGTATATTCTGCACTCTGGTACTGAACATAGAATGCAGGATTTTTGGCAGGAACTTCTACTGGTACTTTGACTTCTTTTACAACTTCTTTTATCTCTACAACAGGAGTTGCCGTAGCCGGTGCTGATGATGTAGCTGTAGCAGTTACTGCTGATTCAAGTGTTCTTTTCTGTTTTTTCTTATCGATTCTTTTATTCATTATTATTACCCCTTTTTCAAATTGTATAACATCTATTATATTACTTTTATATGGAGAAGTCAAAATGGTATTTATCACAGATATTTTGCAGAAAATGAAAAAGGGTTGCGCATAATGGTGAGATATGAGTATAATGAGTATCGTGTAATTGGAGTATAACCGGGAGGAAAAGGTAGAATGAATAGAGCAGCATTATTTTTTGATATTGATGGGACCGTACTCAGTGAGATTACAAAAGAGATTCCCGCAAGTACGGTAGATGCACTTAAAAGGGCACACGACGCAGGACATTTTTTATTTATCAATACAGGAAGAACATACTGCAGTGTTCCGGTGGAACTGAAAAAACTTCCATTTGATGGATATTTGTGTGGATGTGGGATTTATTTTACATTTGATGAAGAAATTATTTTTGAAAAGCATCTGGATCCGGAGAGGGGCGATGAGATCGCTGATTATATGACAAAATGTCAGATTGATGGGATTTTTGAGGGAGCGGAAGATGTGTATTTCACTTCAAGAGTTTCAAGATTTGACAGATTGGAAAATACAAAAAAATACATGAATAACCGTGGACTTGGAATCGAGCGTTATATGGAGCAGAGAAGATGTCCATATGATAAAATCTTTATTTATACGGATGAAAAAAGTGATGTAAAAGCATTTTTTGAATTTATCAAAGATGATATGGAAGTAATCGACCGTGGAAGTAATACGTTTGAATGTATCCTCAAGGGCTATACAAAAGGAACTGCGATTGACTGGGTACTGGAGCATTTTGGAATGACGAGAGACCAGTCATATGTATTTGGAGACAGCAGCAATGATCTGGCAATGTTCCAGCATGCCGGGCATGCGATTGCGATGGGCGCGCATGACCAGGTGCTGGAACCTTATACAGAATTTGTTACAAAGACCGTTGAAGAAGATGGAATTGCTTATGCGATGAAGAAATATGGACTGATCGATTAGAGAATCCTCCGATAAAGTGACAGAGAAAAATTCCTAAGATGCAGTAGCTTTTATAAGGTCATCAAGAGAAGCAAAATGATAACCCATTTCTTCCCATTTGGTGAGAAGTTCATCTAAGATTTCAGCGTTTGTAGAGGATGTACTGTGGAGTAAAACGATGGCACCGGGATGGATTCTCCCAAGCAGCTTTTCAAAAGCCTCTTCGTGGGATGGCTGGCTATCCTGATACCAGTCGACGTAGGCGAGACTCCAGAAGAAGGTATGATAGCCAAGATCCTGTGCCATTTTCAGGTTGGCTTCGCTGTATTTGCCTTGGGGTGGACGATAAAATCTGGAAATTTCCTGTCCGGTGATCTGCTGATACAGTTTTTCAACTGTCTGGATTTCTTCAGAAAAGGATTCCATTGTAGAAATCTGTGACATGTCTTTGTGATGCCAGGTGTGGTTGCCGATGGTGTTACCGGCAGCGAGGATCTGTTTGATAAGTTCTGGATTGCTTTCCAGAAGTGTGCCGACGACGAAGAACGTTGCCGGAGCCTGATGTTTCGTAAGAGCTTCCAGAATAGCCGGTGTATTTCCATTTTCATAACCGGCATCGAAAGTAAGGTAGATTACCTTTTCGCCGGTGTCCTGTGCGTAAAAGGCATCAAATTTTTTCAACTCGTCAAATGTGGCATTGCCGACAGGGGGATCCCCATCCGTTTGGAAGCTGAGCCCCCAGTTGCCTTCAGAAGAGGTGGGAACAGCGGCTGGAAAGAAATGATCATGCAGAAATGCAGCGCCGGTTCCCACAAAGAAAGCCGCAAGGAAAAGAAAACAGATCCGTATAATATTTTTTGATTTTAATCTGGAAAACATAAAAGGAACTCCGATCGGATAGAAAACAGGTGATTGATAAAATATATGTGGAAATGGAAGGAAAAGAACCGAAATAGATAAAATAGCGGTCAGAAAATAAAGTGAACAAAAAGTAATCAAAAATTGAAAAAAAGACTTGCATTTTTTCTGAGATGTGATATCATATTATTTGTCTTTAAGACGCGGGTGTAGTTCAATGGTAGAACACCAGCCTTCCAAGCTGGATACGTGGGTTCGATTCCCATCACCCGCTTTTGTTATGCGTAAAAAGAAGAGAGAATGTAAGGAAAATTTTGTTTGACTTTTTGAAAAAGAGGAAATATAATTACAAGAAACGAGTAGCAAGTAAGCGTAAATCCAGTTTACCAGCTACTCGTTTTCATTTTGCAAAAATCAATATCGCCATGAAAAAGTGTGTAGCGTGTCAGCGTAAGTCCAGCTTATATGACAAG
>QWCY01010531.1_pt1 | contig 11346 bp, 9 predicted proteins | sample 1972631 | NCBI WGS metagenome assembly QWCY01 (sample SAMN09866696, study PRJNA288562) | Human gut metagenome isolate pre1_stool, whole genome shotgun sequencing... | isolation source: gut | host: Homo sapiens | place: USA: California
GCTCCTGTCGTATTTCTTTGCTTCTGACATGTCCTTCACCCTCCTGATTTTAGTATATTCTTTTGAGCGTGGGGTGTCAAGTTTTATTATACAACATCAAAATTGTAATAAATTGTACCGCCATTGACATTGACAAGCGGAGAATAATATAGTATAATAAATAAAGTGATTTAGCAAACACCAATAGGTTTCCATGAATTCCATTTTTCACGCAAGCCTTAAATAATATTCAATTAACACCCGCAATCCTTGCGTACGTGTACACACAAGGACGACCGAGAGGATGTTACCAGCATCCAACCGGCTTTTACAGATGCCATCTCTGCGCTTGATTTAGCGGTCATAGCGCTTAGATACATTTTCTTTGTGAGAGCGTTTGGATAACTATGTCCAGGAGCTTTCTTTTTTTCTGCTTATCTCCGCTTCCCAGCGGTCATAATACAAATCGAATGCCACCATGCAATAGCAAATGTTATCTTGTTCTTAGGACTTCGCCATGAAACGAGCGAGTGTGACGGCTGTGAAGCCGTCTAAACAGAGGGATCACATCAACGTCAGTGTTTTCTTTCTTCAAAGGAAAACCCTCAGCTTGATAACGATAGCTGATGTCCAAACTGATGGAAAGATAAGATGAACGAGCAGGTAACTCCTGACTGCGTTCTGCGAATGTGCGTAGAGATGTAAACAACCTAGCTTATATTCTCGTTGCTGCGGCAGCGTTAATATACAATCCCATATATAGCAAACAGATTGCACTACCCTTGCGAGCCGTGCAATCTGTTTGCTATACGGTTTCATGCTGGCGGAGAAAGAGGGATTTGAACCCCGAAATGAATGTCATTGTCAAAAATGAAACTCTTTTATTTCAGGAAATCATTAAAATAATCATTCATTTTGTTTGCAACTTTTGTCTGCTCATCTCTGAAAATATGCTGATACACCTGCTTCAACATATTAGGCGTAGAATGTCCCATGCGTTCCATTGCATACTTGTCGGGTATGTTTAACTTTAACATGGCACTGGCGTTAGCGTGGCGCAGGGAGTGTATAGTAAAATGTGGTATTCCATTTTCCTCGCATATACGATTAAAATGTTTCCATATATAGTTAGGACTGTGTGGGCTGATACGTTCTGAGGAATGCTCAGAATTATCCAGGATATCTTTCAGATAATCCGGAACTTCAATTATTCGCCTGCCTGCATAGCTTTTGTTCTCGTTTTTTTCAACCAGCTTGTGATTTTCATCTGGTACTACGGCGCATTTAATTTTTAAATATGTACCGTCATAGTGTTCCCAACGCAAACCAGCTATCTCAGACTGGCGAAGTCCCAGAGTGAGAGCAATGATTATCGGTATTTCAATAGTCGTATGTTTTACTGCAAGCGCTATCTTCTGTATCTCTGTTTCGGTAGGAATATTGTATTCAGGCTTGATTTTAGGCTTTAGTGTAATGGACTTCATATTGAGATTGATACCGTTTTGATGAAGGACCACTGTCAGTAGACCGACCTGATTTCTGATAGTTTTTGATGAATACCTATCGGCAAGTGAATTTACCCACCGCTGGATGACTTTCTCAGTAAGTTCAGAAATCTGAAGATCGTTTATTCGATCAAAGCTGGATCTCTGCATGGTTCTGTATCCGCGGACAGTCGAGGGCGAAAGTAATCTGTCCTTACTGCAGATGTAATCCTCCAGAGCCTCAGCAAATGTAATGTTTTCGATTGGTGTCATGATATAACCTCCTGTGTTTTTATATAACTATGATACCACGATAAACCTAAATGTCAACCTTACAATGTAGGTTTTTCTATAAATGTTACAAGATACATAATAAGTGTTTTACTCCCTTTTGAATATATCGAAAGAGGAGTTTTTTTATTCCCGAAAAAAGAAGGTGTATTATGAAGAGTGAAAGATGGCAAAGCTCAAAGTCGATGTTATTATCTTTTCAGTATTTTAAAGTCGAACTGAAAACCGAACGCCAGTGGGCAAAAGCAGGATATCTTCCGATGTCCGAGGACTGCGGCAAGAAACTCCGTCCCTCACGCTTTTCTACTGGCTCGGTTAATTTCCTCCCCCGCTATCTCCTGCCGGAGGAGGTCAGAGCTGCCAGCTCTGGAGAGCTGGCAGAATATTTTAAGCCGGAACGAGAACGCAAGGCAGCCCAAGCCGCCAAACGCAGAGCAAAACTCAGACGTGAACGAGAAAAAGAAAAGGAACAGGCTCTACTGATCTTTGCACTGAACGAGCAGCGGGAAAAGGTTCTTGCTATTACCCAGTCTGTTGAACTCCCTGCCGAAACATCGGGCGGTATCGTGATAGATACAGAAACAACAGGCTTGTGCGCTGGAGAAGATGAAATCTTGCAGCTTTCCATAATCAGCGAAAGCGGTGAGAAGCTGTTCGATAGCTACTTTCGTCCCCTGCACAGGTCATGGAGCGCAGCGCAGGCTGTAAATAACATCTCTCCAGATATGGTTGCGAACGCACCGAGCATTGCTGATAAAGCAGCCGAAATCCAGCGGATACTAAACTCAGCAGATACGATTATTGGCTACAATACATCTTTTGACGCGGACTTCATAACGGCTGCCGGATTGATTATCCCGGAAAGAGCTGAAATCGTTGATATAATGCCGATTTTCGCAGAGATTTACGGTGAGTGGAGTGACTACTTCGGTGAGTATAAATGGCAGAAGCTCACGACCTGCGCCGCGTACTACCATTTCGATTGGAACAGCATAACAATGTCTGCTCACAACAGCCTTGCAGACTGCTTTGCAACGCTGCATTGCTTCAAATGCATATTTGGCATATCACAGTAAACATATCCACTATTATAATAATGAAAGGAATATAAAAATGTTTGGAAATCGTACAGAATCCGGAAGAAATAATATCGCTGGCATTGCAATTTATAACCGGCGCAAAGCGCTTGGAATAAGCCAGCGTGAAGTAGCCGACAGGCTCCGCAGTCATGGGCTTGTCATTGACAAGAATGCAGTGCAGCGGATGGAAAGCGGTGAGCGATTCATAATCGACACCGAACTTCATGCAATAGCAAAAGTGTTTGGAATTTCCATAAATGAGCTTCTTGAGGAAACAGATTGATTTGGATTCCATTTTCAATATACCAAACAGGCGCATTATCTCTGAAATGCGCCTGTTTTTATATGCTGTTTAACGGGTAACTCCCTGCGAACGGCACCACGGCATAGCGGGAACCGCGAACCCTCGGGACGGTAGCGTTCTCCACCGTCCCTTGCTATGCTTGTATTCCATTGGAGAACAGAAAACGGAGGACACCATGAAGTATAACTCCCCGAAGCAAAGGAGGTAGCGCATGAAAGCTATCTTCAAGCTTCTTAACCCTGACAACACAATGTCGATAAATCGTCAGCTTGCTCATGCAATCGGACTGGCGGAAGCCGTAGTATACGGAGCTTTGCTTTCCAAGTATGCCTATTATGATCAGCATGGACTGCTCACTGACGGTGACTGGTTCTACTCCACTGTAGAGGACCTGGAGGAATCCACCGCTCTGACAGCCAGGCAGCAGCGCCGCTGCATTGATACGCTTATCAAATCCGGACTTATTCAGTGCAAGGTACAGGGTATGCCTGCAAAGCGTTACTTCTGTATCAATGATGACACGGAGCTGCTTGCTGGGATCCTTTCAAACGGCAGTAAATCCAGTTGTGACAAAAGCGCACAACTGGACGGAACAGTAAAGCAAAGCGAATCAGTGACAAATGGCATAACAGAGCCAAACTGCACATCGGACGGCAGCGCTCCAGTTATGACAAAAGCGCACAACTTGTTTTACCCAAACGTTACAACTTGTTCTAACGAAAAGGAAGAACAAGATTTCACAAAACCGCCAAACTGCTCTATATATAAAACTAAAGAAATAAAACCTAAGTTAATCAATCCTATCAATCAATCCGAAGATATCGACAAACGTTCGGACTACTCTCGGATTATCCGTGATAACACCGAATGTGATTTCATTATTCAGCAAAATCCCGAAAAGAAAGAAATCATCCTCGAATTGATAGACATTATCGTTGATACAGTGTGCTCCACAAAACCAACAATACGGGTAAACGGAGAGGACATACCACATGACATTGTGAAAAGCACATTTCTGAAACTCAACAGCAGCCACATTGAGTATGTTCTTGACGCAATGGACAACAACGTCAGCGATGTCCGGAATATCCGCAGTTATCTGACAACGGCGCTGTATAATTCCCGGCTGACACTCAACAGCTACTGGAAGTCCCGGGTCAATCACGATATGAACAAGCGTTGACCTCCGAAAGGAGTTGACGGGCATAGCGGGGTAGCTCCCCGATGGGCGGTAAGTCCTTCCGCCCTGCCTATGCCTTATATATTCAAGGACGGAAATAAAATGTTGCCGAAATGGCAGGAGGACTACATTATGACAAGAAAAATCATCGCAATCGCAAACCAGAAAGGCGGCGTAGGTAAGACCACGACCGTTGTAAACATTGCCGCCGGACTGGCTGAACAGGGCAAAAAGGTACTCTGTATCGACCTTGACCCGCAGGGCAACCTGAGCGACTATCTCGGCTATGACTTCACCGGCTCCAAGACAATGGTGGACGTACTCAAGGGGCAGGCAAAAATTTCAGAGTGCATTGTGACCGCGAAAAGCGAAAACATAGATTACATACCGGCTGATATTTCTCTTGCGACTGCCGATATGTTCCTGGCTCAGACGATGTGCCGGGAGCAGATACTTCGCAAGGCTCTGTTATCCGATGAAAAGACGACCGAGTATGACTACATACTTATTGACTGCCTTCCCTCGCTGGGAATACTGGTGACGAATGCGCTTGCAGCAGCGGACGGTGTTATCATTCCGGTGCAGGTACAGAAGTTCGCTCTTAACGGCATTGTGCAGTTTGAGGATATCTTCAATCTGGTAAAGGATAATATAAATCCCGAACTTGAAATATGTGGAATACTTGAAACCATGACCGACAACACCCAGATGGGACATTCTCTACTTCTATCAGCAAGCGTATCGAAGCTGCAAACAGCACCGCTGAGCAGAAATCACTTATCTCCAAGAAAAACAGCGTGGTCGGTGGACAGTACAGACAGCTTGTAACCGAGATACTCAGCAAGGAGGCTATATAAATGGGATTTAATTTAGGAACATCAAGCAACACCGGCAAACTTCACATGACGGACTTCCTCAGAACTGATAATGCCGTTCAGAATACCGAAAAGGAAATATCCATAAATCAGCTCGTTCCCTGGGAAAACCAGCCGTTCAAAATGTACAGCGAGTTCAAGCTGCACGAACTGGCTGAATCCATCAAGGAAAACGGTCTGCTTGCTCCTATAATCGTATGCCCCCTTAATAATGGTAAATACCGCATTATTGCCGGTCACAATCGAGTGGAAGCCTGCCGGATCGCTGGTATCACCGCCATTCCCAGCGTTGTCAAGGACGTTGATGAGAATCGAGCCAAGCTCATGATGGCTGATACGAATCTTTGTCAGAGGACCGAACTGCTCCCTTCCGAACGGGCATATGCCTATAAGGCACAACGCGAAGCCCTTATAGCTTTAGGCAGTCCCCGTTCAACGGCTGCCATTGCCGAGAAGTATGGCGAAGGACGTGCGACAGTTCAGCGATACATTGCCTGCTCCAGGCTTGTTCCGGAACTCATGAATTTGCTGGATTCCGGCAGGATCAATCTCCTGCCGGCTGTTTCTTTTTCGGGAATGCCTGACGAAAGTCAGAGAGGCATAGCGTCCTATCTCAATCGATTTCCTGATCGGAAAATAACCGCTGAGCAGGCAGAAGAGCTTGCATATCTCAAATTTGTATCTGAAAGCGATATCATCGAACTATACGATGAAACTCCTAAACCTGCTGAAAAGAGTGATAAAAAATCTACGCAGGAGCCGGTTAAGCAGAATACCGAAAAGAAGAAATCCTCGCCTAATCAGTATGCGAAGAAAATCACGCTACAGCGTAAGGAAGTCACTGAGATAATCGGCGATGAGCTTACCAATGACGAAATATCCGAGTTCTTCTACTTCTGCCTGCAGAAATCTGATTTTCTCTCTGAATGGCGTAAAATGTACCAGAATGAGCAGAACGCCGTTGATGACGGCGATGACGAAGATATGGAACCTGAGATGTAACCAAATCTCCCTAGCCACAGGGGTTTATATATACACTTCTCCTTACGGGGCATGGCTGACAGCTGTGCCCCACACTATGCGCATAGGCGGTAAACCACGCGGCTGCGCTCCAAAATCAATAATGAGGTAGTTCAAAAATGATAGACATACAGTGTAGTCCTCTTGAAGATGATAGCCTGAGTCTGAATGCACAGTATGTGTTCTGCTGCTTGGTCCTCAACGATGGAAGTCTTGTTGTAGATCACCCAATTATTGCAGCTGGACTGGATGAGCTTATAAGACACGGATACTTATCAAATGAAGGGGACATAGATGCTGCTAAAGATATTCAGCAAACGTTTAGCCGATTCAATGGAACTGAATGGCAAGAAACAGATTGATGTTGCTCGTGAACTTGGGATACCCAAAAGTACACTGAGCAGATATCTGAAAGGAAGTTATGAACCTAAAACAGAGAGAGTCTATCAGCTTTTGGAATATTTTGGGGTTACTCCCGAATGGTTGATGGGTTACACAAATGACCCACAGGGTCATGTTATGGTAAATAATACCGATATGGGTAAACAAGTTTATTCCAGCGACGATGACACGCTTCTCATTACTGAAAAAGAAATCATGCTCGTGCAAGCATACCGCCAGCATGAACAATTGCAGCGTGTTATTGATAAGATTCTTGATTTATCAGGCGAAACAAGGAGAGGCTTTAAGGTGGCTAGAGTTGAGAAGAAGTAAATATGTAACGGAGGATATCACATGGACCTGAACGCACTTAGAAAAATGGCGAGGAAACAGCGCGAAGCAGAAGAAGCGGAAGATAACACCGCACCGGAAACCACAGTCAAGCGTGTTATTCCTGTTGAAGAACCAACTGCTGACACTGCAATTTATGTTCCTCTTGAAGATGATGTAGTGGATCCGCTGCCGTTGCCTGATGACGGCTACTCCGTTTCCTCCTCAGTTGCCGAAGATGAACCGAAAGAAGAAATTGCAGAGGAACGTCACGGTGAAACGCTCGACGAAATAATCCAAAAGTGTTTTACTGATGAAAAGGCGTACAATATTGAACTGGAAAGGCTTCTTCCTTTCCGCCGCCCGATATTCACCAATGTCGGCGATCTCACAGAGCTGAAATTTGATATTTCAAGAATAGGTATTACCGAGCCGCTGCTCGTTCGCTCCGTCGGCAACGGAGAATACGAAATTCTCTCTGGTAGTCGGCGAAGAGCCGCCGCTGAGCAGCTCATGTGGACTAAGGTACCCTGCCGAATCGGAAGCAACGACCTGATAACCGATGAATACGCTGAGCGTATCGTTGTCGAAAGTAATCGAAACCGGTTTTCCTCCCTGCTCTTGTCAGAGCAGATAAGAACGGCTGCAGTTCTCGGTGAAAAAGCTGAAGCGGAGCTTCACCTGTCACATGAACAGTCTCAGAAATACGCACATCTCAACTCACTTCAGCAGGATTTCCTGGTCATGCTTGATAATGCCGTAATTAATATAGCTGCGGCTGAAATGCTTGCAGACCTCAGCTCAGACGTACAGAGTACGATCATAAATGTTCTGACACAGCACCCGGAGATGAAGCTCACCGGAGCCAATGTAAAAGAACTGCATGACGAATCCAACTTAACTACTACAGCAATCACCAAGATTCTTAAGCCCAAGCCGCCCGTTAAAATTGCTGTGCCGGCTGAAATCGTATCGGAATTTATGGAAGGTAAAACGCCTGAAGAACTTACAGAAATAGTGTCTGCTGCTATCCGCAGATATTTCACGGAGGAACATGATGTCAAGATTTAACGATATCGCACAGATATACGATTACAAGCTCTCACAGCTTCGCGACCCACAGGTGTGGCAGAACACACTGCGGCTTACTTCAAATTTCTGGCGTCTGAACTTCTGCGCTGCCATGCTTCTTACTGAACAGAACCCTAAAGCTGTTATGTGCGGAACTCTTACCCAGTGGAACAATGTGGGAAGATATGTAAGACACGGAGAACGGTCCACTGCAATTTTCGTGGATCGAAATAATACCGAGCTGATGTATCTCTTTGATGTCAGCCAGACCTATGGAAAAGCATATAATGCCAAGTGGAAGCTCTCTGAGCGAATGGCTGACGGTATCGTTGGAAAGTACAACGCCGAGAATGCAGAAAACGCTATATCTTTTGAAGATTTTTTGCAGAAAAGTCTTGACAAAAATATAGATATAGTGTATAATTATGATAGCAAATTAAATAGTGCAATGGCAAATGACCCTCGCATCACCCATTTTATTCGCCAGAGTGCAGAATGTATATGCATGACAAGATGTGGACTTGAAGCTGAGTATGACTTTTCAGCAGCTGCCAAACTTGACAGCGATCTGTCCATAGTCGAAATCGGCAATGCGGCTACCGCGCTGGCACAGGAAGTGCTGCGAGACGTTGACCGGACTGTAAGGAGGAAAGAATATGAGCGTTATGAAGCTGGAGTATGCGGAAGACATTTACGATATCCCCTACGAGGAAGACAGGAACGGACTGCTGAACCCGAAATTCCGAAATTACGGCAGGAAGGATATGACGCCGCTGGAGCGCAAAGCGGTGGACCTGATGAACGAAATGGATCCGACAGCGCTCGACCTGGTGAACATGAGCGGGCTGTATCTGAGAATCTGGAAGGAGATCGGACGGAAAGCAGAGAGCGCCAGGAATCGCACGACACGTACTCTGATGAAGAAGGCGCAGCTCAGCCAGACTTACACGGAGAGCGCACAGCAGAGGACGGAAATAGATATAGCGGCTCAGGAAGCAGCGTGGGATTCGATCGGGACGAGCGTGACCTGGCTGGCGGAGGAAGTCAGGAGCCGTGGACAGCTGATGAAGATCAAGGATATTCGTCTGAGTATGATGACGAAGAAATAAACGAAGATGAAATGGTATCTGATGAATCGGATACCATTTCTATTTTTTCGGATAATCCGGAAGAGATAGATCCGAACAGCGAATACGCACAGAAGCTCCTTGATGATGAGATTTCCCACGGAAGTGGATTTTCAAGCGGCAAATTCCGCATTAGGGATTTCATCGTTGAGAACTCCCCCACCCGGGACGAGCTTGCAAAATTTCTGAAAAATGAATATGGTATCGGCGGTTCCTCGCGCAATGACAATCCGGTAAGCTGGAGCAGCCACGATAGTAAAGGATTACAGCTCGTCATTGGTGACAAAGAACAGGTTGTGCGCTATTCCTGGAATCGTGTGGCAGAAGCAGTCCGCAAGGCTCTGGACGAGGGACGATATATAACGGATTCCGATATTGAGAACCTTTCAAGAATAGCTCAGTACGATGCACAGCGCTATTCAATTCACTATGAATTTCCGAACTGCTTAGAAAACGATCGTCTTACATTTATCCGAAAGGATATAGCTGACTGCGGTCTTGATATTCAGATCAAACTGAATGCCGAGATGTTTGCTGTTTATGCAGCCGAATGCGTTCGCACCAAAGAACGTGTAAAGGAATGCTATAATACCGATTACAGTCCCGTAAAGTTTCTTGCAGCGTGTCGTGATTCTGTTTCCGAATTGATAAATGAAATATCCACACATACCGGACATAATCCTGGGCTTGGATTTCCAGACGACGAGGTCGCAGACTTTTTTGCTTCGGGAGCAGCTCTTGAGGACAGTACTCTTGATGAAATTGCAGACCAGGCATTCACATATCTCTATAATCACCGCGAACGCATAGAAAACGAAGCTTCCGCTGAAGAGGAGAGCGAGCAGCTGACCTTTGATTCTTTTGATGAATCAAAATCGGAGATATCAATAGATATGTCCGAATCTGCGACAGATGATATCAACAAACTTCCTACAATCACCTGTGAGTGGAGTGAGAGTCCTGCATTCGAGGATGGTAAAACCTACTCTGTACTTGAATTCGACACGATAATGAAGCGTGAGGATTCTGACTGGAGAGCCAAGCGAGAGCAGGAACTTGAAGCATACGGCGGCGATATCAATAAGCTTTACGAAGCGCGGGATAACGGTGAACTGAAAAGCCATCATCAGGGATATGCCAAAACGAGATTTACCGTAAATATGCCGGATAGTGTATCCAGCTTCTCCGAAAGGCAGGACATCGGCGACGGGTACGGTGGGGTTATTGACTTTCTCTCTCGGTACAAACAATATCACAGTGCGGTCGAAATACTTAAAAGTGCTATCGAATATGAGCTTGAGCACCAGGATACATATATTAGCTCAGACGAGGTGTCTCACGATGAGGCACCTGTTTCTGATTCTCTGAAAGCTGCTATCGAATATATCAACGACTTTTGCGAAACAGAATATGGCAGCACTGCTGACTTTGACAATCTGGCTCATGTTGACCTTGCATATACTACCGATGAAGAAAATGACACGATGATCGGCGTGTATGCAGACCTTGAACAGTACCGCATACTGACTGAGTTTGGTGGTAATATTGTCCGTGAGGAGCAGTACTCTTCCCTGGACGAGATGAACGAAGTTGCTCTGAAAAATCTCGCGTTTGATGACCTGGTTTATCTTTCGGAAGAAGAAAAGGCAATGCCTCACGATGAGGCAGCAAATTCCGAAAATCCTGATAATTCAGAGATTCCCGATTCCTTTATTCGGGATATTGAAGAACACAGGACGATCAGAATTACTGAAAAAGAAAAGAATATACCCCTTTATCCAGTAGAGGACGCAGCAGACCTTAAACTCAGCAATTTCAGATTATCCTATTTTGCTGATGATAATGCGTATGTGCTCATCGCAGACAGCGCTAAAGCTGGTTCAGACGTGTTTGTTAATCAGTTTTCGCCGAACGATACAGCAGGCACGATCTACTCATATCTCCGCGAAAGAGATATGCAGCCGCTTCATGATGAAACAGAGGTGCCTCACCGTGATGCACCTGTTTCACGGGATACGATTGACCGGAATTTTATTTTTCAGAAATTACCGCCGGTTGGCAATTACCGCTTCCTCGAAAATTTCGCATACCCCACCGGCCCGAAAGCAAAATACACCGCCAATGTAACAGCCATAAAAACGCTGAAACAAATCGAATCAGAACACCGCCATGCAACCGCCGAGGAGCAGGACATACTTGCTCATTACAGCGGCTGGGGCGGCATT
>QWCY01005830.1_pt1 | contig 11340 bp, 9 predicted proteins | sample 1972631 | NCBI WGS metagenome assembly QWCY01 (sample SAMN09866696, study PRJNA288562) | Human gut metagenome isolate pre1_stool, whole genome shotgun sequencing... | isolation source: gut | host: Homo sapiens | place: USA: California
TCGCCGACGTAGAAGTCGTTGTAGACCATTTCGGTCACGCCGCTCTTGCTGATGATGACGGGGATGTGGCACTGCTCGCCCTTCGTACCGTCCTTGATGCGGATGATGATGCCGCTTTTGCCCTCGGGCTGCGGGTCGATGGCGATGTGCTCGGTGGACTGGCGCGCCTCGCATCCGCCGTCCTTTCGAATGTTGAACGCGCCGACGGGCTTGCCCGTCAGGTCGGCGATCTTTTCAAGCAGGGAAGCGTCGATTTCGGTGATCATATTGTGTACTACCTCCTTACTTGTTCAGCACCGGGCAGGAGCCCAGCGTGTCCGCCATGATGAGCGGGAAAATTTCTTCTGTGCTGCCGCGGTGCTTCAGCTCGCCGCCGCCCACGACGACGATCTCGTCGGCGAGCTGGATGATGCGCTCCTGATGCGAGATGATGATCATCGTCGCAAGCTCGCGCTGGCGCAGCTGCTCGAACGTCTCAGTCAGGCGGGCGAAGCTCCACAGGTCGATGCCGGCCTCAGGCTCGTCGAAGATCATCAGCTCGCTGCCGCGGGCAAGGAGCGTTGCGATCTCGATGCGCTTGACCTCGCCGCCGGAGAGGGAGACGTCGACCTCGCGGTCGAGATAGTCGTTGGCGCAGAGGCCTACCTGCGTGAGGTACTTGCAGCACTTGTCCTTGCTGAGGTTTGCATCGCCCGAGGCGATGGTCAGAAGGTTGCGCACCGTGATGCCCTTGAAGCGCGGCGGCTGCTGAAAGCCGTAGCTGATGCCGAGTTTCGCACGCTCGGTGATGCCAAGGTGCGTGATGTCCTGACCGTTGAAGAGGATCTGGCCGCCCGTCGGCGTGACAAGGCCCATGATGGCCTTGGCGAGCGTCGTCTTGCCGCCGCCGTTGGGGCCGGTGAAGACGATGAGCTTGCGGTCAGGAATGTCGATGGAAATGTCGTTTAAGATCGTCTGCTCTCCCTCAGGGGTGGAGACGGTATAGGTGATGTGCTTCAGTTCCAGCATGAAAAGAAGACCTCCTTACAGAAACTGCCATTGCTTGTCTTTAGTATGGACCAGATGGCAGAGAATGAAAAGTTGCAAATGCAACAAAATGCACAAAAATACAAAACAAATGTAGTTTACCAGAAAAAATGGAAAAAATCAACGAGAGAGGTGCGATTTTCAAGATTTTCTTTTTCCCTGCGGGAAATAGGGAAATATCGGCTCTGCACGCCTGAAAAATGCACGCATAGGATAGAGACGAGAACCGTTCCGGAAAGGGGAAGAAGAACATGACGGAAATAAAAAAGCCCTGCGCCTGCGACTATGAAGCATGCCGCGAGGTGTGGAAGCGCGTCGCGCCGGGGGAGGACCCGTACCCGATGGCGGACAATGCAAACACACAGATGAGCGCACAGGATAGCGAGCTCACGCTCCCGGGCGCGGAGGCGAACCCTTGCTGCATGGGCAGCGAGGCAAGCGTATCGGTCGAGGTGCTGCAGGGCTTTCTGCGCGAGGAACTTGGCGACGCGCAGGTGTACGCGTATCTCTCCTCGTGCACGCCGCGGCGCGAGATGGCGCGAGCCTTCCGCGCGCTGAGCGAGGACGAGAAGCGCCACGCGCGCGATCTGGCTGCCGCGATCTACTTAATCACCGGCAAGGCATACTGCCCGCGCGTGTGCGTGGAGCAGCCGGATACGTGCGACCTCTGCGCGCTGCTGCGCAGCCTCTACCATGCGGAGGCCTGTGCGGGCTACAATTACGCCCGCGCGGGAGAGGAGACGCTGGACCTGTGCCTCAGCAAGCTGTTTGCGGCGATGAGCGAAGACGAATACCGCCACGCAGAGCTCTTGATGAAGCTCCTCGGGCGGAAGATGAACGTCTGACGGGCAGAAAAAAGCGGAGCAGGAGAAATCCTGCTCCGCTTTGCTGTGCTTGGGTCATTCGATCGAGATGATATAGTAATAGACCGGCTGGCCGCCGCAGATCAGATTGACCTCGGCATCCGGGCACTTGCGGGTGAAGGCGTCGCACGCCTTGTGCGCGTCCTCTTCATTCACATCCTCGCCGTAGAAGACGGTGATGAACTCCGCTTCGCGGGACGCTGCCTCGTCGGAGAGCCCGTCGAGCAGCGCGGAGACGTCGCGGTCGGTGCCGAGCAGCTTGCCGTCCAGAAGTGCCAGATAATCGCCCTCGTGGATGTCGAAGCCGTCAAAATCGGAATTGCGCGCGGCGTAGGTGATCTGCGCGGTGGAGACGCACTGCGCGGCGTCCGTCATCGCCTTGGCGATGGCGTCTGCATCGCTCATGTCGGGATCGACGGCCATCATCGCGCTCACGCCCTGCGGGATGGAGGCGGTTGGGATGACCACGACGGTCTTCTCCGTCAGGCCGATGCACTGCTGTGCGGCCATGATGATGTTCTTGTTGTTCGGCAGCACGAAAACGGTGTGCGCTGGGACCTTTTTGATCTCCTTGAGGATGCTCTCGGTCGAGGGATTCATAGTTTGTCCGCCGCTGATGACGCCGTCGGCGCCAAGGTCGGTGAAGACGTTCGCAAGGCCCTTACCCGCGCAGACCGCGAGGAAGCCAAAGTCCTTTTCGGGCTCGGCTTCACCGGCATTTTCGTGCTCGGCGGCTTCGAGCTCCTGCTCGATGGCCTCAAGGTCGTCGGTGGACTGGGCCTTGCCGCCCGCGGCAAGCTGCTGGGCCTGCGTGCGCATGTTCTCGATTTTCGCGAGCTCGAGCGTGCCGTACTTCTGCGCCTCGGTCAGCGCCTCGCCAGGAATGTCGGTGTGAACGTGGACTTTGAAAGCCTCGTCGTCCTCGCCGATGACGAGCGAATCGCCGATGCCGTCGAGGAAGCGGCGGAACGGCTCAATGCTGCGTCCGCTCTTGCGGACGATGAACACGGTGTCGAACGTGAAGGTGATGTCCTCTTCGTTGAGCATGGCAAAATCGGCCTTCTCCTGTGCATTCTCTTCGGTGAGCTCGGGGCGCTCCTCGCCGCGCAGGGCGCTGAGCATACCGCCGAGAATCAGCAGGAAGCCCTTGCCGCCCGCGTCGACGACGCCGGCCTTTTTGAGAACGGGGTTCATGTCAGTCGTCTGCGCGAGCGTGATCTCGCCCTGGGCGATGGCCTGCTCAATGACGTACTCGACGCTGTTGTGCTCCTCAGCCGCGTTCACGGCGCGCTCGGCAGCGAGACGCGAAACGGTCAGGATCGTGCCCTCGGCGGGCTTCATCACGGCGTTATACGCCGCGGCGACACCCTCCTGAAGTGCGGCGGCAAACGCCGCGCCGTCGGCCTCCTTGCAGCCCTTGAGCTCCTTGGAGATGCCGCGGAAGAGAAGCGACAGAATGACGCCGGAGTTGCCGCGCGCGCCGCGCAGCAGCGCGGACGCCGTGACAGAGGCGGCCTGATCGACCGTCGCGGGCTCGATCTTCTTGAGCTCCTGCGCCGCGGTCTGGATGGTAAGACTCATGTTCGTGCCCGTGTCGCCGTCGGGAACGGGGAATACATTCAAATCATTGATAGCTTGCTGTGCCTGTGCGATGGAGACGGTGCCGAAGAGCAGCATCTCCTTGAACATGGCACCATTGATGGTATCGTGCATAGGATGATGTCCTCCTCGGTTTTTACATATTCATGCTGTCGACGCAAACGTCGATGCTGCGGATGCTTGCGCCGGTGTTTTCGCTGACCATATAGCGCACCTGATTGATGATGGAGCGGCAGACGGCGGCGATGTTCACGCCGTGCTCCACAACGATGTGCAGCTCGATGGAAATGTCCCCTTCTTCGTGGGGAATGATGCGCACGCCCTTGCTCATCGCCTCGCGGCGCAGCAGGTGGACGAGCCCGTCGGTCATCGAGCGGTAGGCCATGCCCTTGACGCCAAAGCAGCTCGTGGCCGCGGCGCCGGTGATATTAGACAGGGCAGCGTCGGAAATGCTGACTTCGCCCTTTTCGGTTTGTAGCCTGATCATGGAAGATACTCCTTTCTCCCTGGTCGATATGATATGACCATATCATTATATACGAAGCGGTGCAGAATAACAAGAGAAAATATTTTGCGTAAAATGCGGGAAAATGTCAAGGACTCTATTGAAAATAAACGGAAATTCACGTATTATGGAAACTAACGAGTTCATTGCGCCCGCTTTGGGCGCTGCGGAGGGATAAACATGAGAGTCATCACAGGCTCGGCGCGCGGACGGCGGCTGGGCGAGCTCAAGGGCATGGAGACCCGTCCGACGACCGACAAGGTCAAGGAAAGTATTTTTAATTGTATCCAGTTCGACGTGGAGGATGCGCGCGTGCTCGATCTTTTTGCGGGCACGGGGCAGCTCGGCATCGAGGCGCTTTCGCGTGGGGCAAAAAGCGCGCTTTTTGTTGACAAGCGTGCAGACGCGGTCAAGCTCGTGCGCGAAAATCTCGCGCTGTGCCATCTGGAAGAAAACGCGCAGGTCATCTGCGGTGATTCGCTCGCCGCGCTCGGCACGCAGAGCGGGAGGTTCGACATCATCTTCCTCGATCCGCCGTACGAAAGCGGACTTTTGGAGCAGGCGATGGAAAAGATCGCGCAGTTTGACATTTTATCACCCCATGGTATAATGGTCGCGGAAAGTCCGCAGAACCAGACGCTTCCCGAGCTTCCCGCGCCGTACGGACTGTATCGCGAGTACCGCTACGGCAAGATCAAGGTGAGCATCTATCACCGCGCGGTGGAGGAAGAGGCATGAGAATCGCAGTGTTTCCCGGCTCGTTCGACCCTGTGACGATCGGACATCAGGACATTATCGCGCGCGCATCGAAGCTCTTTGACCGCGTGTATGTGTCCATCGTGCCGAACGGGACGAAGACGCACCCGATGTTCACCGACGAGCAGAAGCTCGCACTCATGCGCGCGAGCGTCGAGGAGTTCCCCAATGTGGAAGCTGAGCTCGGCGGCGGACTTCTGACCGACTACGCGCTGCGCAAAAACGCGCAGTTTCTCGTGCGCGGCGTGCGCAACAGCGTGGATTTTGACGCCGAGCAGCAGCTTTCGCTCATCTATCGCGATGTGTCGGACGGCGCGCTCGAAACGGTGCTGCTGGTCGCGGAGCCGAAGTTTCAGCACATCAGCTCCACGATGGTGCGCGAGATGATCAAATACGGACAAGACCTTGAAAAATATATGCCGCTGCGCGCGGCGGAGCTTGTGAAAGGATGGAGAGAAGACCATGGCGAACAATGATGTGCAGCATCTTTTGGATATGCTTTACGAGATGATCGACGGCGCGAAGAACGCGCCGCTGACGAGCGACAAGTGCATTCTGAACCGCGACGAGGCGCTCGATCTGCTCGACGAGATCCGCGCCCAGCTGCCGGTGGAACTTTCCCGCGCGCAGGAGCTCATCCGCGCGAAGGAGGACTATGTCAAGGCCGCCAAGCGCGACGTCGAGCGCATGATGCAGCAGGCCGAGCAGGACGCGAAGAACAAGGTCTCCGAGACCGAGGTGCTCGGTATCGCCCGCGAAAAGAGCCACGAGATCATCAAAAAGGCCGAGGACCGCTCGCGCGAAATGTACCGCGTGGCCAACGAGTACACCGAGGATGCGCTGCGCCGCACCGAGGAGGCCATCCAGATGGCGCTCGAGGAGGTCAAGCAGTCCCGCGTGCGCTTCCGCGCCGCCTCTGCCGAGCAGATGCAGAAGCGCCGCGAGGAGCTGGCACAGTCAGCTGAAAAGCAGACGCAGAACGGATAAAATTTTGTCAAAAGTGACAAAAACCGACATGATCGGTAGACATAATCTATATTTGGACATAGCATAAAGGGCCGCCACAAGATATTGTGGCGGCCCTTTTTTAACCAAAACCAAAGTAGAACATGCGTTTTAAAAATACGGCGCATTGGCCGAATTTTCACAGGAAAAAGCGGTAAAAGGCTTGAAATCTCAGGGAAATTTCTGCTTGCATTTTTTATGTGAATCTCGTATACTCAAAACAAGGGTGGGGGAAAGTGGTGTATCATACCATGAAAATGGCTTACTTTCCCACATAAGCATCAGATCGGACGCGGCACGGCTTTTTCCAAAATGAAGAAAAGGCCGCGCTTTCGTGCCCTCTGTATGCGAAAATGCACAGAAAAGGGGGCCAGCCGCCGTGACGGGTCAGTATCAGCACACGATCGACGCCAAGGGGCGGCTCTTTATCCCCGCGAAGCTGCGCGAGGAGCTCGGCGACACGTTTTATGTCACCATGGGCATGGACTCCTGCCTGAGCATCTATTCCGACGCCTCCTGGGCGCGCTTCACCGAAAAGTTTGAAAGCCTGCCCTACACGAAGACCAAGGCCATGCGCCCGCTCTTCGCCAACGCCGCCAAGTGCGAGCCTGACGCGCAGGGGCGCATCGTCCTGCCGCAGAAGCTCAGAGCCTACGCCCACCTTGAAAAAGATGTGGTCGTGATCGGTGTTTCGAACCGCGCCGAGATCTGGAATGCGGAGAAGTGGGCAGAGATCGAGGCCGAGGAGCTCAATCCCGAGAATCTGGCCGCCGTGATGGAAGAGCTGGGATTCTGATATGGAAGAGAACTACGGCCATAAGCCGGTACTGCTGCACGAGTGCCTCGGCGCGCTCGCCATCAAGCCCGACGGCATCTATGTGGACGGCACGCTCGGTCGCGCCGGACATTCGCTCGAGATCGTGCGCCGCCTGACGACTGGCCGTCTCATTGCGCTTGACCGTGACGAGACCGCGATCGAAGCGGCAAACCGCCGCCTCGGCGATTATTTGGACAAGGTCACGCTCGTCCACAGCAATTTCAGCGCGCTCGACGCTGTGCTGCACGAGCTGGGCGTCCACGGCGTGGACGGGATGCTTTTTGACCTCGGCGTTTCCTCCCCGCAGCTCGACGAAGCGCAGCGCGGGTTTTCCTACAAGCAGGACGCGCCGCTCGATATGCGCATGGACGAATCCGCCGCACTGACCGCGCGCGAGGTCGTGAATACCTATTCTTATGAAGAGCTGCGCCGCATCCTCTTTGAATACGGCGAGGAGCGCTATGCGCCCGCCATCGCGAAGAGAATTTGCCAGCACCGCGAGCAAAAGCCCATCGAAACGACGCTTGAGCTCGCCGATATCATCCGTTCGGCCATGCCCGCGAGCGCGCTGCGCGAAAAGCAGCACCCTGCCAAGCGCAGCTTTCAGGCCATCCGCATTGCCGTGAACGACGAGTTGGGCGAGCTTCCGCCGATGCTCGACGCGGCGGAGAAAAATCTGAAACCGGGCGGACGGCTCGCGGTCATCACGTTCCACTCGCTCGAAGACCGCATCGTCAAGAAGAAATTACAGGAGCTTGCACAGGGCTGCATCTGCCCGCCGGAATTTCCGGTGTGCGTGTGCGGACGAAAGCCAAAGGTCAAGCTCATCACAAGAAAGCCCATCGTTTCGGGCGAAGAAGAACTCGCAGAGAATCCCCGTGCCCGCAGCGCCAAGCTGCGCGTCGCGGAAAAGTGCTGACAACAGCCGAAAATACGCAAAAGAAAGGAGATCGCCATGGCCAGCCGCAGAGAGCAGAACATGAAATACCGCCGCTACAGCGGACGAGTCAATGGCAATCTCGCTTACGATCCCGCCTACGAAGAGCGCCAGCGCAGGCTGCGCCGCGAGCGTGAATACGAGCGCGAGCACGAGCGTCAGCGCGAGGAATTCATGCGTCCCCCGCAGCGGAAGGTGCAGAAAAAGGCTGCGCCCGTCCGCCGTCAACGCGAAAAGGTCTCGCTCGGCACGCTGTGCGGCTTTATGGCGCTGGCCGCAATGGTCGCGCTGATGATCATGTGCCGCGCACAGCTGACGGAAATCTCCGCGCAGGTCGTCTCCGTGCAGAAGGAGATCTCCGCGCTCGAGGACGAGCATGTCGCGCTGCTCACGCGCTACGAAAAAACCTTTGACCTCACCACCATCAAGGAGGCGGCGGCCGCAGCCGGTATGGCCAAGCCCAGCGCCTCGCAGGTCTACTACATCGATCTGTCGGAGCCCGACAGCGTGGTCGTCTACCAGCAGAAGAGCCAGAACGTTTTGTCGCGGGTGCTCACGTCGCTTGGCAACGGCGTATGCGCAGTGGTGGAATATTTCAAATGAGCGAAGCTATACATAAGGAGTAAGGAGCTTCCTTACTCCTTTTCCATTTTTAAGGAGGATGAACGACTGTGGCACCACGCCCCCAGAATCAGAAAAGACGGCCCGAATCCGCGCGCCGCGCAAACCGCATCATTCAGACAAGAACGCTGCTGCTTCTGGGCGCGTTCGGCGTGCTGACGTTTGTGCTGCTCTTCACCAAACTCTATCACTGGCAGATCACCGAGCATGACGAGCTCCAGTCCGTCGCTGTGCGCCAGCAAACGCTGCGCACCACGGTGGAGGCGAGCCGCGGCACGATCTACGATCGAAACGGCACCATCCTCGCGATGTCCGCCTCGGCGGAGGATATTTTCATCTCTCCGAAGGAGATCATCGAAAACGATCAGGATCAAAACCTGATCGCGGGCGGCCTTGCTGAAATTCTGGACCTTGACCCCGCTGACATTCTCAAAAAGATGGAGAAAACGAACTCGCAGTACGAAGAGCTCAAGAAAAAAGCGGATGACGAGCTTGCCGACAAGGTGCGCGAATTCATCAATGAGAACGACCTCAAGGGCGTTTTCATTCGTCCGACGAGCAAGAGGACCTATCCCAAGGGGACGCTCGCCTCACAGGTCATCGGCTTTACCAATGACCTCGGCGGTGCGATGGGACTTGAGGCGACGTACAACGACGAGCTGACCGGTGAGAACGGTATGGTCGTCACCGCGCGCGACCGCGACGGCCGCTCCGTGCTCTACCAGTATGACCAGTATTTCGACGCGGAAAACGGCTGCGACCTGCACACGACGCTCGACACGACCATCCAGTATTACCTTGAGAAAGGTGTGCAGGAGCTCGAGGCGCGCTTCGGCACTGGCAAGGGCGCCGAGGGCATCGTCATGGATGTCAACACCGGCGCGGTGCTGGCGATGGCGTCGCTGCCGACCTACGACTTGAATTCCCCCGGCATGGTCTACAACGACTTTCTGACCTCCGGCATGACGGAGGAGCAGGTCCTCGAAAACATGAGAGACCTTCTCAACAAGCAGTGGCGCAGCAAGGCCATCAACGACACCTACGAACCGGGTTCCACGTTCAAAACACTGACGCTCGCGATGGCGCTTGAGGAAAACGTTGTCGACCTGAACACGGGCTTCTATTGCAGCGGCAGCGTAAAGATCGAGGGCGAGACCATCAACTGCTCCAAGCGCGCGCCCGGTCACGGCCAGCAAAACCTGACGCAGGCGTTCGCCAACTCCTGCAACCCCGCGTTCATCAACATCGGCCTTCGCATCGGCAACGACAAGTTTTACCAGTACATGCTGGACTTTGGCCTGACGGAGAAGACCGGCGTCGACACCACGGGCGAGGCCAGCGGCTTCGTCAACAGCGAAATTAAATATTCGACGCTGGCGCTGGCGTGCTACGCCTTCGGCCAGAACTTCAACGTCACGCCTATCGCGCTGCTGGCGGCGCAGTGCGCCTGCGTCAACGGCGGCTACCTCTATACGCCCTATCTTGTTGAAGAGATCACCGACCAGGACGGCAACGTCGTCTCCAAGCACGACTCCACGCCCATCCGTCAGGTCGTCTCCGAGGAGACGTCCGCGCTTGTGCGCGACATCATGGAGTATGAGGTCACAAGCGGCACGGGCAAGAACGGTCAGGTCGCGGGCTACCGCATCGGCGGCAAGACCGGCACGGCCGATAAGGTCGGCGGCGGCGTCATCGTCTCGTTCGTGTGCTTCGCCCCCGCGGATGACCCGCAGGTGATGATGCTCCTGACGCTCGACGAGCCGAGCAAGTGGACCGGTACCTACGTTTCCGGCGGTAACATGGTCGCCCCCGTGGCGAGTTCCGTCATGGGCGAGATCCTGCCGTATCTCGGCATTGAGCCGAGCTACACCGCTGAAGAGCTCGTCGGCGCGGATAAGACTGTGCCGAACGTCGTCGGCCTCAGCAAGGACGCGGCGGCCGAGCGCCTGAGCGCGAACGGCTTCAGCTTCCGCACCGTCGGCAGCGGCGATACCGTCACCGACCAGACGCCCGCAGGCGGCGCGATCGTACCGAACAGCGCGGAGATCATCCTCTACCTCGGCGCGGAGAAGTCGACTGACAAGTGCATCGTCCCGAACGTCGTGGGCGACAGCGCCGCGACCGCGAACCAGAAGATCGTGAACGCGGGGCTCATCATGGGCGTTTCCGGCGCGACGAACGCAAGCTCGTCCACGGTGCGCGCCATCTCGCAGAGCATCGCCGCGGGCACGGAGGTCGAGGCCGGTACGGTCGTGCGCGTCCAGTTCAGCGACAGCTCGGTGCGCGACTAAAGACAGCAAGACCCAATTCCGAAAGGAATTTTTCAAACGCAGTTATCTGAGCTTATTTCCGCATTAGAAGACAAAACGGTGCATGCGCCGCCTGACCTGATAGTCAGAGGCCTTGCGCTCGATTCCCGCAAGGTAGAAGAGGGATTCCTCTTCTTCGCCCTGCCGGGGGAGAAGGAGGACGGCGGCGAGTTTATCGCCGAAGCCAAAGCGCGCGGCGCGGCCTGCGCCGTGTGCGAGCATCCGCCGGAGACGGAAATTCCCTATATCTTAGTGCCGGATGCGCACAAAGCGCTTGCGCTTTGCGCGGCGGTATGGTATGGTACTCCGGCGGGAAAACTCACCGTGGTCGGCGTGACCGGCACAAACGGCAAAACGACCACGACGTATCTTATCAAACAGCTTTTGGAGCGCACGAAGGGCGCAAAGGTCGGCCTGATCGGCACGAATCAGAATTTGATCAGCGACAAGACCATCCCGACCGACCGCACAACGCCCGACGCGCTGACCGTGCAGCGCCTGCTTGCCCAGATGGTCGATGCGGGCTGCACCTATGCCGTGATGGAGGTCTCGTCCCACGCGCTGATGCAGAGCAGGGTAGAAGGAATCCGATTCCGCGTCGGTGTTTTCACGAACCTGACGCAGGATCACCTCGACTACCACGGCACGATGGAGGCCTACTGCGACGCGAAGTCGAGGCTTTTCGACCAGTGTGACATCGCCTGCGTCAACGGTGACGATGCGTGGACGGAGCGCTTGCTCGCCCGCTTTACGAGCGAGCGGATCACATTCGGGCAGGGCATGACGAATGACCTTGTCGGCTGGCGTGCCCGCTACGAAAACGACTGTGTGCGCTTTACCGCCTGCACCGACTTCGACCACGAGGAGACGAAAATCGGCATCCCCGGCGGCTTTTCGCTCTA
>QWCY01005833.1_pt1 | contig 11337 bp, 4 predicted proteins | sample 1972631 | NCBI WGS metagenome assembly QWCY01 (sample SAMN09866696, study PRJNA288562) | Human gut metagenome isolate pre1_stool, whole genome shotgun sequencing... | isolation source: gut | host: Homo sapiens | place: USA: California
CGCAGCGCCTGCCGCTCCGGCTCGCCCAGCAGGCGCCCGCGCCGCCGGCCCAGCCGGAGGCCACCCCCGCCGCCGCGTTCCGTGCCGTGTACGACAGCTTTTTCACCGAGGTGACGCCGCCGCGGCCGGAGAACCCCGCCGTGCTGTTCGACCGCGCGGCGGAGCAGGTCTGCGCAGGGTGTCTATTGCAGCGGGATTGCTGGCAGGCACACTACAACGACACCTACAATGCCTTCAACGACGCCTGTCCCCGCCTGCTGCGCCGCGGCAGCGCCTGCGCAGAGGACTTCCCCCTGCATTTTGCCAGCCGCTGCCTGCACTTCCCCCAGCTGCTGGAGGCGCTGAACGACCAGCTGCACCAGTTCCTGCTGCGCCGCGCTCACCGGCTCCAGCTGGAGGAGGCGTATCAGATGGCGCGGCAGCAGTACGCCCAGATGTCGGAGGTGCTGTCCTCCGGCGTGCCGGTGTCGGCGCCGCCCCGCTTTACCTGCCGTACCGCCATCGCCCTGCGGCCCAAGGAAGGCGAGACACTGTGCGGCGATCAGGCGGCGTCCTTTGAGGCGGGCGGCGCGGCGTGCCTGCTGCTGTCCGACGGCATGGGCAGCGGCGAGGCCGCCCACCGTGAGGCCGCCATGACCGTGCGGTTACTGAAGCAGTTTTTACAGGCGGGCGTGGAGCCGCTGCCGGCCTTGAAAACACTGAACACGGCGATGCTGCTGCGCTGCCGCGAGGGCGCGGGCTTCACCACCATCGACCTGCTGCGGCTGGACCGCAGCACCGGTGAGGCCGCGCTCTATAAATACGGCGCGGCACCGTCGTATCTGAAAAAGCTGGGCCGCGTCACGCGGTACGGCGGCGCGGCACTGCCCGCGGGACTGGAGGGTGCGGACCGCCAGCCCGATGTCATCCGCTTCGTCCTGCCGCCGGACGGCTGGCTGGTGATGGTCTCCGACGGCGTGGTCGGCGGCGACGGGGACGAGTGGCTTCAGGATCTGCTGGCCGGTTGGGGCGGCGGCACTCCCGACGCCCTGGCCCGCCGCATCCTCACCATGTCCGCCGAACACGGCGGGCGGTCCGATGACTGCGCCGTGCTGGCGCTGCACCGGCTGCGGGGCGAAGAAAATGGCCCCGCGCAGGTATAATCTGCCGCCGCGCCGTCCATACTACTACCGTCGCCCGATGCGATAGGGCGGCACAGTAAACGGACAGCAAGGAGGGCATATGCTTGGTTAAAGGTATTTCCCGCCGCGTCATCGTGGTGGATTCTCCGGACCCCCAGATCTTCGAACAGGCCATTTTCATTCTGCGCACCGATGGCGGCGGCGTCAGCTCACAGCAGCTGGTGGATCAGGCCGTCCGCATCGCCAAGAACTATGCCCGCTGTCAGGGTCTGCCGCGCCGGCGCGTCCGCGTCCCCGGTTGGCTGTGGGCCGCCATCGGCGCGGCGGCCATCGGACTGACGTGGCTGCTGTGTACCCTGTTCTGATCTTCCCATGGTTTCAGCGGGCAGCGCCCGTTTGAAATTGATTTTCCATCATTTTTCTCCTCACTTGGAGCGGACGTGACCCGTCCGCTTCCTTTTTTTGCGCAAAAAACCGCAGGAGGGCTTACCCTCCTGCGGTTTCGTGTCTCAGTGCTTCTTTTTCCGCGTCACGACGATGCCGATGATCGCCGCCACGGCGATGACGCCCAGCAGCACCCACAGCCATGTGAGCCCCGCGCTCTGCTGCGGAACGGCGGCGCTGTCCTGTGCGCCGGTCTGGCTGTCGGCAGAGTCCGGCAGGTCGTCCACGGAGACGGTGCCCTCGTCGATGCCGGTGTCCTCTGCGCCGCCGGTGCCGCCCGTGGTACCGGTGGTGTCGCCGGCAGTGCCGGAGTTGTCCACGGTGCCCGTGTCGGCGCCGGTGGTGGTGCCGGAGCCGCCGTTGTTGGGTTTGTTGTCGGCGGGCTTATTGTCATCGGGCTTGCTGTCGTCCGGCTTGCTGTCATCGGGCTTGCTGTCATCGGGCTTGCTGTCGCCCGGCGTGTTGCCGCCGTTGACGTTGCTGTTGTAGTTCACCGTGATGCCGGAGGCGAAGGCCCCCTCCTCCACGGCGGTGATGGTGTCCGGCAGGTCCACCGTTTTCACGTTGTCATTGCCCGTGAACGCGCCCTTGGCGATGGTGTTCACAGGGATACCGGCGATGCTGGCCGGCACGGTGACTGCGGCGTCCTTACCGAAATAGCCGGTGATGGTGATGGACTCGTCCGCGATGGTGTAGTGCAGCGCACCCTCGGTGTAGACGGTGGCAGCCAGCGCCGTGGCCGTCATGGCCAGCGCCATGAGCAGCGACAGCAGCACGGGGATGAGTTTTTTCATAAGTCGCTCCTTTGCTTTGCGCACAGGGGCATAGTCCGCGCGGACTATGCCCCTGTTTTGGGTTAGGGTCGGAGATGGCGGATCAGCCAAGGTCGATGTCGCCGCCGTCCGGTTCTCCGGACGTCGTGATGATATCCTCACCGTTGGTCAGGATGACCTTCATCTCCGGAGTTTCATACTGCTTCTTGTCCATTTTCAGTTACCTCCATTAGTAGTCAGACTGTTGTAGCTGCCGGACAGGATCGTATCGCTGTACACGTACACCATGGCGCCGCTGCTGTCGCGCAGGATCATGTAAGCGCGGCCATACACCGTACGATCCGCAGCCGACACGGTACCATTCAGGACTGTTACGCCCGTCGCGTCAGTGTTGGTTGCCTTCAGGATAAACGTATCATCGGGCCGGTTACCATTGGCATCCAGCTTCATGGCGTCCAGCGCACCCTCCTGGCCGTACTGGCTGTTGGTACTCACCAGAATACCCTGCTCGGTGACCGTGTAGCCCTCGGGCACGGAGCGCGTTGCCGTGAAGGAGACTGCGTACTTTGCGCCCTGCTGGCTGGCGCTGATCTCCGTCAGTGCGATCACAGGCAGACGATCCACTGTGGTGCCGGCATCAACATATTCAGCCGTCAGGGTCAGATCGCCGCGAGGCGCGATCCTCAGGGTCTCCGTGTAGCCAAGCACGGTGTCGCCGTTCTTCCAGCACTTGAAGACCTTTCCGTCAATGCTCTTCGCCGTTACCGTAGTGATCTTGCCGACTTTAGCTGTGTAAGTCGCCGTCTCGTCATTCGGGTAATTGACGGTTACCGTGTAAGAGCCCGCGCTGAATTCGTACACCGGCTCCACAACGATGATACCCGTCGCGGTAGTGGCCATGGCGGCGCGAATCTCAGCTTCCGTCATGGACCAGCGCACGAAGGTCGCGCCCATCTTGATGGGAGGCTCGGGGAACTGGATCTCCTGCGTATCCGTGTAGCCCTTGGAGCTGATGACCTGCTGCGTGTGGGAAATGAAGACCACCATGGCCTGGTTCTCTTCCTTCTCGGCATACACGGCCTTCAGGGTCGTGGCGCTGCCCATGGAGAAGGTGTAAGTCTTCGAGGTGGAGACCACCTTGCCGGACTCATTGACCCAGTACAGGAAGTTCTCGCTGCCCTTGAACACAACGGTGACCTGCGTGCCAACGGGCATCTTCTCCAGCAGGTAAGAGCGCTGCGTCGCGCCGCCGTTGACCGTGAATTTGGAAGCGGAGACCTCCAGTGCGAACACGCCGCCGCTGATGGGCTCATAGACCGCGATCATGGTCCAGTCATCGGTGGGCTTGACCTCGCAGGCCAGGTCAGTGCTGTACGGCGTGCCGGTGTACTCGTTGACGAACCAGCCCACGAACTTGTAGCCGCTGATGGCGGATGCTGTGACCGTGGTGCCCTGCGCGTAGGTGATGTTGCTGCCGCCGCCGGCCACATTGGCCACGGGGCTGTTGCTGCCGGTGGTGCGGGACGTCACCATGACGGTGAACATGCCCACTGCCACGCCGTAGGTGCCGTTGCCGTTATCGGCGGGAACGTAACCCGCAGCGCAGGCCTTCTTGTCCAGCGCACGGTCGAACGTACCGCCGGAGATGCTGCCGTTCTTGACCGTGATGCTGCCAGTGAAGTTACCACCGGTGATGGTCGTGGCAGAACTCCCCGCAAACACCGCCTGCGGGCCGCTGACAGTACCGGCGCTGATTTGGATAGTGCTTCTAGGGCTGCCAGAGATAGCAGTAATGTAGGTCTCGGTGCCATCGCCCGCCTCCGCGATTACGGAGCCACCACTCATGATGAACACGCCGGTCGATCCCTCGACATTCATCGCCACGTTGCCGCGCTTAGCATCAACCTTGACCGTACCACCGGTCATGTTCACCTCAGCGCCGGATGCGATATACACAGCGCTGCCGGAAAGACCACTCATGCCCTCGGTGGTGATGGTACCGCCTGCAATGGTCAGCTTGCCGCCATTTTCAACCGACACCACACGTCCAGCTGTGCCTGTGTAGTCGGAGCAAATCTTGCCGGTCTGAGCTTCACTGCTGTCCTGTATGGTCAGGTTACCCTTGACGCTCACCTGCGCCTTTTCGGCCGTATAGCCGCTGATCTTGATGGTCTTGCCGTTCAGGTCCAGCGTGATGCTCTTGTTGATGATCAGCTGGGTGTTCTGCTCGACGTCAGCCAGCAGTCTCACGGTCTGGCCGTCCTGAGCCGCCGCAACGGCGTCGGCCAGCGTGTTGTACGCGTTGACGGAATTGCCGTCCTTGTCCAGGATCTGGGCGGTCATGCCGTCAACAGCCGTGAAGGAGCCGTCCTCGTTCTTGGTGATACCAGCGCCGGGAGCCGCGAAGCTGGGAGTCTTGCCGTCCACCTTCTGCTCGGGGGAGACGTTGGGGTCGAAGCCGACGAACGTACCGCCGCTGATGGCGACATTCGCACTGCCGTCCACATACGCCTTATCGATGCAGTTGAACAGATACTTGCTGCTGCCTTCCCACTTCTGGTGCAGGTCGAAGGTGCCGCCCTTGACGGACAGGGTACCCTCCTCCACCTGAACCACGCTGACGTTGCCGTAGAAGGTGCCGTTTTCGATGGTCAGGTCGCCCTTCACCACGTTGATGGTGTAGCAGTCGTTCTCCTTGGCATCTATGGTGCCGTTGCCGGTGATGGTCACCTTGGCGCCATTTGTGATGGACAGGATGGCGTTGGCATTATCGCCCCAGATGTCCACCGTGTTCTTGATGGTCTTGCCGTTCAGGTCCAGCGTGATGCTCTTGTTGATGGTCAGCTGGTCGTTCTGCTCGACATCCGCCAGCAGTCTCACGGTCTGGCCGGCCTGCGCCGCGTTGATGGCCTCAGCCAGAGTGCTGTACGCCTTGATCTTGGATTCGCCGCTGGCCTTTTCCGCCACAATGACGGCAGGCATCAGGTCATCCACGTCCGCATCCGCCTGCCTTCTCGCCGGATAGATGAGGTCGCCTCTGTTGTAGCGCACACCGCTGTTCGACAGCGTGATGCACACCGTCTCAGGATGCTCCATGTAGTTGCCGTCCACCTTCAGCGTGCTGTCGGTGCCGACCCACCAGATGCCCATGCTGGCGTCACCGCTCACGGTGCCGTGCAGCTGGTTATCCGTGACCGTCAGCTTGATGTTCTGGCCCTCGCAGTCAAATCCGCTACCATAAGCCATCTCAATGTGGATATGGCGCACCTGCGTGCCGTCAGCCTTGGCCTTGAACACGTTGTTGCTGATGTTGATCTCCGCACCTTCCATCGGCGTGACCTGGATCGCCTCGTACTCGATGCTGTCAAAGGTGCAGCCGGTGATGGTCAGCTTGCCCTTGACCTGGGAGAAGTAGAATGCGGAAAGCTTATTGCCGTTGGCAATATCCTTGAAGGTCACGTTTTTGATGGTCACATCCGCGGCGGCCTTACCGGGCATGTTCACAGAGATGCTGGAATTGCCGGAAATGGTGTGGCCGTCGCCATCCAACGTGATGTTCTTGCTGATGGTGAGGCTGCCGCAGTCTGCCACATCCGCCAGCAGGGTGATGGTCTGGCCCTTTGTAGCCAGACGGATCGCGTCGGCCAGCGTCTCATACTTCTTGCTGCCGATCTGGGCAACATACTTGCCTACCTTGACGCCGTAGGTGCCGTCCGCGTTCTTGGTGGGGATGAAGCCGTCAGCGCAATAGGCATCGGAAATACTCTTGTTAAACGTACCGCCGGAAACCTTGAAGTTGTCAGAGGTGGCCTTGCCGACACCGCGGAAAATGCTCTCCCCAGACATCTTGTTGACGAAGTGACCGCCGGTAACCCGCGTGATAGCGGTATAGCCCTCCACAACACCGGTCAGGATGACCGTCGGGTGATTCCACCGTCCTGTGGTGGTCAAATTCTGGATAAACTCGCCGCCGCTGATGGTGGTATCACCGTACGCAAAGATAACTCCTGTGTATCCGTTCGTCGCATAATTCAGCGTGAATGTACCGCCGCTGATAGTCAGCACAGAGTCTTCCTCGCTCTTGACCACGTTCAGACCGCCGGTGTAGGTACCGCTGGTGATGGTCAGGGTGCCCCAGTTGTCGATCATGGAGGAGCCGGTGTTGCCCGCCGTGGCGGTGACATCCGTCAGCGTCAGGTTGGCATCCTTCGTGACCTCGATGTTGTAGTAGCCGGTGCCGCCCATAACATTACCGTTCTTCACGGTGACGGTGCCGCCGGTCACGGAGATCGTAGCCTTGCCGGCGTTGGTGTTGGTCAGGGTCTTGCCGCCCAGATCAAGGGTGATGCTCTTGCTGATGACCACGTCCTCAGCGGCATCCGCCAGCAGGGTCACGGTCTGGCCGTCCTCAGCCGCCGCAACGGCCTCGGTCAGGGACTCGTAGCCCTGGCTGCCGATCTCGGCAACATACTTGCCTTCCTTGACGCCGTAGGTGCCATCCGCGTTCTTGGTGGGGATGTAGCCCTTAGCGCACAGGGACTTGTCCACCTCGCTGGAGAACGTACCGCCGGAGACGGAAACCTTGGCAGCCTGCGTGAAGTCGCTCTCGGTCTTGTTTGTATTATCCCAATCGTAGGCCTTGACTGCGGCGTTGGTGCCGTTGGCCGTGAACGTGCCACCCTTGACCTCGATATTGGACAGGCCCTTGTAGCCGGTGCGGTTCACGATGGAGATGGCCGCGCCGTCCTCGATGGCGCCGTCGTTAATGGTCTTGGGAATGCCGTCACCAGTGACGGTGATGGCCGTCTTAGCGCCGGTGATGTTCAGGCTGCCGGAGCAGACCTGCACGCCCATGGTCTTGGCGTTGATGACGCTGTTGTCGATGGTCAGCGTGCCGGAGCTGGGGAAGTAGATGCCGAAGCCGTTGGGCACGTTCAGCGTGCTGTTCCTCAGCGTCACGGTATCGTTGGTGTTGTTGCCGTTGGTCTCGATACCGCTGTGGGCGGTGGTCGTCATCACGACGCCATCGAACACCAGCTTGGAATTGTCATACTTGATGGTGCCGCCCATGGCGGAGGGGATCAGACCCACCAGCTGGCTGCTGACCACCTTGCCGTTCTTCACGGTCAGCGTCACATCGGGGTAGTTGATCTCGAAGGCCGCGCTGTTTGCATCCTTGCCGGTGCAGGTCCAGGTATGGCCGGCCAGATCCACCGTGCGGTTGATGCTGCCGGAGCTGAATGCTGAACCGGTGGTATAATCGCGCAGCAAGACGATAGGCTCGCCGCTGGCCGTCTGCGCCTTGAACGCCTCGTCCATGGTGTAGTAGGAGGTGTCGCCGACCTTGGCCAGATAGGCTTTCGCCACGCCGAAAGTGCCGTCGCCGTTTGGAGTAACGCCGGAATCCTCCACCACGTACTTGCTGGGGTCTTTGGAGAATGTACCGCCGGTGACAGCGATAGTCGCCTTAGCGGGGTCTTCGATAGGAATCAAGCCATTGCCGTAGGTATAGGTGCCCAGCGTACCATTGACGGTGCCGCCGCTGATGCTGACCTTGGCCGCCTTGCCCTCGGCTTTGTCGTAACTCACGGACGCCACGTTACCGTTGACGGTGCCGCCGCTGATCGTCAGATCGCTGTTGTGACCGCCGCTGTACGTCCAGGCCGCCACAGTGCCGTTGACCGTGCCGCCCTTGATGGTAGCTCTGTGCCAGTCCTCAATGGCGTAGCTATTGGCGGAGTTCAGCGTGCCGCCGTTCAGGAACAGATCGCCGCGATCGACCTTGATCACGATGAAGTTATCCTGAGTAAACGTGCCGCCCTTGATATTCAGGCCGGGGTACTTGGCGATGCTGTCATCGCCCACGCGCACCAGGAACGCGCCCTTCCCGCTGTCGTTGCCGCTGTCGTTCGTGACCTTGCCGCTCTCGAAGGTGAGCCAGCCGGCTCCCTGAACGTCGATGACATAGTGGGAGCTGACGCCGGAGTTCTCCGCGGTATCCTCGCGCTTGATGGTACCGGTCTTCGCCTCGCTGCTGTCCTTGACGGTGACGCGGCTCTGAACGGTCAGCGCGGGCTGGCCCGCCACGGTGCCGCCGTTGAGGGTGTGACCGTTCAGGTCAAGGGTCAGATAATTGGTGGAAATGGTGACGTTCTCACTGGTATCCGCCAGCATCGTCACGGTCGCATTTCTAGCGGCCGCGTTGATAGCCGCCTGCAGGGTCTCGTACTTGGTGGTGCCGACCTCTGCCACGTAGGTGGTCGTATCGCTGGGCATCAGCTGCGTTACGCTGGTGGTCAGCTTATCGCCAGCCGCGACATTCCTCGTGCCCTGCTTGCTTGCGTCCGTCGTGCCGTCTTTGCCGTAGTAGCCCGGCTGCTGCGCCTGCACAGTGGCCTTGGTGCTCTCCACAGTCAGCGCCACATCGTTGGAATTCTGGTCCACGCGGCCATCGCCCAGCAGGATGTCGCCGTTGCTGCCCACCGTGTCGGTGAAGGTGCAGGTGTTCACGGTGGTGTCCATCGTGCCGCTGCCGCTGTTGACAGAGCGCACGGGCGCAGCGAACTGCTTCCAATCACCATTGTCGCCGCAGTTGGTGAACGTGCTGTTCTGGACGGCAACAGTCTGCGTACCGTTTGCCTTGTGGTTGAAGTTCACCGGCACCTGTGCCCCCGTGAAGGAGCAATTGTCGATGACCACTGCACCGTCCGCATTGGAGTAGACGGAAGTAGCCTTTGTGCCAAAGTCGCAGCCGGTCAGCGTGATGTCGTTCACGCCGGTGGTTCCGCTGATATACACGCGCTGGACGGTGATACCGTCGGTGCTGTCGCAGTCGGTCAGGTTCACAGTCACCTTATGATCGGTGTGCCGCTGACCCCACACGCCCAGATTGTCCAGCTCATAGGCCGTGACGGTGATGTCCTTCTCCAGATAAGCACCGCCGGCCTCGACCTGCTTGCCGGTATCGCGGCTGAACGTATAGGTGTCGACCTCCAGGTCGCACTCGCCGCCGGAAATATAGGCATTGTTGCCGTAGATGGTGATATCATCCGCCACGTGGCCGTGGGTCAGCTCGCCCACATCCGCGCCGGGACGGCACACGATGGTGATGGCACCGGCGTTGGCCTTGTAGGCCGCCGTCAGTGCTTCCGCCAGCGTGGCAGCATAGCCGCTCTCAGAACCGGCAGCCCAGTATACAGGGGTAGCCGCTTCCCAAACGGATTCGTCCAGCAGCTCCAGGGTGTAGCTGCTGCTGCCCAGTGCCGCGATGGCAGCCTCCAGCGTGGCGTACTCGGTGTCGCCCACCTTGGCCACATTGGCGGCAGCGGGCAGCACCGCATCCCCATCATCCTGCGGGTCTGCGGAATCGTTTCCGTTCACAGAATCGGTAGGATCAGCGCCGCCCTCAGTACCGGTGGTATCATCCGCCGTGCCGCTGCCGTTGCTGCCTTCGACCTGCTGGTCGCCGGTGCCATCGCTGTCCTTGCTGTCTCCGACCTGCAAGTCATCGGTGTTACCGCTGCTGTTGCTGTCGTCGGACACGCCCGTTCCGTTTCCGGAGACGATCGCGTCCTGGGTTTCGGCGCCGTCCGCCATCGTAGCGTACGCCGCCGTCGGCAGCAGAGACAGCATCATTACCAGCGAAAGCAGTAATGACGCCCCTCTTTTGCCCATTCTTGTTTTGTTCATGTTCCCCCATCCTTTCATGTGATTTTTTTGTCTGTCTGCGGAATCATGCTGTGCGCTGTCCGCACCGTGCCCGCGGCACTGCACCGGCGGGTCCGCACCCCCTGCGGATCAGTGGCAGGCCTCGCCGCACGGAACGCCGTCCCATGCGGAAAAGCCATCGTTTCAACCCAGTTGAAACGAGAAAAGGGTACCCTTTTCTGCCGGAATCTCCCTCCAATGCAGGCGCCCCTTGCACCTGCGCGGGCTGGAAAATCGTCCCATTGCGGGGTGATTTCCCTTTTCTGGATATACACGGGATAGCATAGCACCATTTCGACAAACAATCAACTTTATTTCCGCACAAAATTTCCCGATTTTTTCTATTTAATATCGACAAAACCCGGAGCATCGTGTGTCAAAGGCCATCTCTCCGCACAATTCCGGCATTTTCCCGCCGCCTGTGGCCGGCTGCGCGGGCATCTGCCGCAAAAGCGGAGCCACCGGCGAAAAAAAAGAAGCCATGACAACGTCATGGCTTCTTTTGGCAGGGGCAGAAAGGCTCGAACTCTCGACACGCGGTTTTGGAGACCGCTGCTCTACCAACTGAGCTATACCCCTGTGTGGTGGGCCTTCGGGGACTCGAACCCGGGACCGGACGGTTATGAGCCGTCTGCTCTAACCAACTGAGCTAAAGGCCCAAGTCTACGCGGCTGACCTGAATAAGAAATGAGCCGCCACCTTACGGATGGCGGCTCACCCTTTGGCTCCCCCTGTTGGGCTCGAACCAACAACCCTTCGGTTAACAGCCGAATGCTCTACCATTGAGCTAAGGAGGAGTGTTGGCGCTACCTATTTTCCCGGGCCGTCTCCAGCCAAGTATCGTCAGCAGAAGCGAGCTTAACTTCCGTGTTCGGGATGGGAACGGGTGGACCCTCGCCCTAATCAGCACCAACTACCGATCGCAGCCACACATGCGGCAACGACCTATTCAATTCGGAGAAAAAGTGGTGACCCGTACCGGATTCGAACCGATGTTAAAGGCGTGAGAGGCCTCTGTCTTAACCACTTGACCAACGGGCCGCATTTTTTCTTCTATTTCATCAGCCGAAGCTGTTGAAATCATGGTACACCTTCAGGGACTCGAACCCTGGACACCCTGATTAAGAGTCAGGTGCTCTACCAACTGAGCTAAAGGTGCATATCCTTGTACCCTGAAAACCGAACAAAGAAGACAGATGGGAGAAGGCTTAGATTGCCTGCATTATTGTAGGTCAAGCCCTCGGGCTATTAGTACCGGTCAGCTGCATACATTACTGTACTTCCACCTCCGG
>QWCY01005837.1_pt1 | contig 11331 bp, 9 predicted proteins | sample 1972631 | NCBI WGS metagenome assembly QWCY01 (sample SAMN09866696, study PRJNA288562) | Human gut metagenome isolate pre1_stool, whole genome shotgun sequencing... | isolation source: gut | host: Homo sapiens | place: USA: California
TAATGATATTCATGTTGTCGGCGGCAGAAGAGATAAAAATAATTGGCACACGTGAAAATTTTCTAATCTCGCTGCACCAGTGGTAGCCATTAAAAAATGGAAGTGTGATGTCGAGCAAAATGATATGCGGAGAAAATGAAGTAACTTCACCAGTGACATCACGAAAATTTTCAACGATGCGAACATCAAAATTCCACAAGGATGCCTGAGTCTGAATAGCCTGTGCGATGCCTAAATCATCCTCGACAATTAATAGCTTGTATACTGGATTATCCATTGAATTATTTTGTCCTTTCTTAGTTTTATTTTAATTTTTATTCTATCATCCGCTTTAAGCTTTGGCAAGAACCTTGTCAGAACCTTAAAAATTTGCTATGATGACAACATGAGTAAAAGGTGAAAGAGCGACAAATATTGTCAAAATTTGTATTGTTTAAAAGAAAGAGAGGCATTAAAATATGGAAGCAGCAATGAGAAGCGAAGAAGAGATGATGAATTTGATTTTGCAGGTTGCTAAAGATGATGAGCGTGTGCGTGCCGTTTATCTAAATGGTTCGCGAACAAATCCTAATGCACCGAAGGATCGTTTTCAGGATTATGATGTGGTATATGTTGTGACTGATACGAAGCCTTATTATGAAAATCATGATTGGATCAATCATTTTGGAAATGTTCTTTATATGCAAATGCCAGAATACATGGATTTGCTGTTAGAAAAAGAGTATACACCGCAGGATACTTTCGGTTGGCTTGCTATCTTTACAGATGGAAATCGTCTTGACATTCATGTAAGTTCATTTGACTATGCTGATAAGGATATTCGTGCTGACAGGTTGTGCCGTGTGCTGTTAGATAAGGATGGACGATATTGTGATATTCCAGAGGAGACGGATGCTGATCATTACGTAAAAAAGCCAACCGCAGATAAATATAGCTGTGAATGCAATGAGTTTTATTGGTGCTTAAATAATATCGGAAAAGGTCTTGCCCGCGGTGAGCTGACTTATGCGATGGATATGCTATATGACTATGTGCGTCCGTGCCTTAGTGTAATGCTTGGCTGGAAGATTGGTGCAGAGAATGATTGGTCTGTCAGCGTAGGAAAATCAGATAAATATATGAATCGTTATTTGACACCTGAAATTTGGAATCGCTATTTGGAAACAGTACCATCCTGCGAGTACGAGGCAATAAAGCATGCGACAGAAACGATGATTGATTTATTCGAGGAGACAGCAAAGGCAGTTGCCGAATATTTGGGAACAACATATAATCAAACAGAAGCCGATGCCGCAAAGGAATATTTTAGGTGGGTGTTGGTATCGTAAAAGAAAATAAAAACGAAAAAGTGAATAGAAAATGGGGAAATGAAAAAAGGAGAAAACAATATGGCAAAGAAAGCATCTGAGAGTTTTGTGACTTATAAAAATGAGAACGGTCCAGTGATTACGACAGTTGAACGAAATGTGATTACAGATAATGGACTGTATTTTAAAGATATTGATGGAAGTGGCAGCGTAAGTATGATAAATGATTGGCGAAAGACGCCGCATGAGCGTGCAGCAGCTTATGTAAAGACACTTACAACAGAAGAAAAGATGGCACAGCTATTTATTTCAGACTGGAGAATGGGAAAGTATCCGCCGTCTGGTCCTATGGCAGTGCCGGGCTACAAGCCAGAGCTGGACGAGTCTGGTACTATGGACGAAGCAGTATTTTGCGGAAAAACAATATTTGGCGAGCAGAACCTTCCAGGAACGACAACACTGATCAGGGACTGGTTTTCACGTCATCTGATTCTTCGTGCAAATCCATCGGCAGAGGATCTTGCAGACTGGCAGAATCAGTTACAGGCGACGGCAGAGAAGTGCGAACATTTTGTTCCAGTACAGCTCGTGTCCAATTCCAGAAATGAAAATGGTGAGTTAGTATACGGTATGAATGATGCAGCCGGTGTGTTTGCAGCATGGCCGGGTACACTTGGAATCGCAGCAGCTGTGTTGGGGGAAATTGAGAAGAACAAGTTTATGAAGAATGATGAGAACTGCGAGAATCCTTTCTTATTGATTGATCGCTTTGCAGACTGTATTCGCCGCGAATGGGATGCTGTTGGCATGAAAAAAGGCTACATGTATATGGCAGACTGTGTGACTGATCCTCGTTGGCAGCGCACCTATGGTACGTTTGGTGAGCACCCAGATTTGATCACAAAGATTTTTGAGCATTTGATTCCTGGTATTCAGGGAAGTGCGGATGGTGTTACACCAGATGGTGTATCAATGACGGTAAAGCATTTTCCAGGAGGAGGTGCGCGAGAAAACGGCTTCGACCCTCATTATGCAGCAGGCCAGTGGAACGTGTATGCAACACAGGATAGTCTTAGTACTTATCACCTGCCAACGTTTAGTCCGGCAGTAAAATATAACGCATCTTCTATCATGCCATATTATTCAAAACCATCAGCAGAAAAGAGCGCACCGCAGAAGAGCTTAAATGGAAAAGAAATTCCATTTCATTCGTTTGGCTTTGCATACAACAAAGCATTTATTCAGGGTGTTTTGAGAGATGAGATGGGCTTTAAAGGATATATCAATTCCGATACGGGTATTCTTCATAACATGTGTTGGGGCGTAGAGGCATTGGACGTTCCAGAGCGAATCGGATTTGCGGTTACGCAGTCTGGTGTCGATCTGATTTCAGGCTTGTTTGACCAGAAGGAAGCAAAAGAATCTTATGAGCGCGGTAAAAATGGTTATTATGATACTCATAAAGTACCAGAAGGATTTCGAGCAGAGGATCTTGTGCTGACAGATGAGGCACTTGATCGTGCAGTAACGAGAACGATGACTGAGTTATTTGCACTTGGTATGTTTGAAAATCCATATCGTGACTGCAAGGCAGCAAAAGAAGCTGTTGCTAATGAAGCAGATTGGAACGAGGCAGCCAAGGTACACAGAAAATCAGTTGTACTCTTAAAAAATAAAAATGTGCTTCCAGTATCGCCAGTAAAAAAGAGTCAAAAAATTTACGCAGAGGCTTTCCACAAAAAAGAACAGGATGGACAGACTGCTACGAAGCAGCTTCGCGAACTGCTTACAAAGCGCGGTTATACATTGACTGAAAATTCAGATGAAGCCGATGCTGCGATCTTTTTCGTATCACCATCTTCTGGTGAGTATTTCTCTGCCACAAAGGGCTATCTGGAGTTAGACATCTGTGAAGACAAAAACGTGCACGATGTTGATGATGGTGGAAAGCCGATGGACAGTACCCACAAAGAGACAACGCTTTCAGGTTTAAAGCGTCTTGTCAAGATTTCAAATCAGATTCATCAAAAGGGAGGAAAGGTTATCGCTCATGTAAATGTCACACTTGCATGGGAGATTGGAAATATCGAAAAGTGTACAGATGCGTTGACTGTTGGTTTTGATACTGGGGTTGATGCAGTACTTGATGTCATTGAAGGTAAATTTGTACCGTCAGGAAAGCTGCCATTAACATTTCCAAAGGATGACAGTGTACTTTCTGTGGACAAAAATGGCATTTGTATTAGTCCAAATGATGTTCCAGGCTATGCAAAGGATGCGTATATGCCAGATGTGATGAAAGATGAAAATGGAAAAGCATATGCATACCGTGATGAGGAAGGAAATTATTATGAGTTTGGCTTTGGACTCACCCTTGATCACGAACAAAATAATAAGTAATAAATGATCAAAAGGCTGAATTAAAACAAAATCAGCAAGATATAAAATAAATCAGTAAGGATAAACAGTAATGGAACCATTTTACTATCAACATTTAGAAAAGTCGGAACAGACTGTGTATCATGCAATCAAAACAGGATTGACGGCACTTGAGGATCATTTCCTCGTGCCGTATGCCGATCCTGCACGAATTAGCATGATCTTCTTTCTGGTACGACTCGACTGTCCGGAGATTTTTTATGCAGTGACAGTTAAGCTGCGTAAGTGGCCGCAGTCCGACAATCTTGAAATTTTGCCAGAGTATTTATTTGACAAAAAGACAATTCGCCAGCAGCAAAAGGCGATGAGTGCGCGAGTAGAAAAGCTTGCGAGAGCCGTAAGTACAAAGACAGAACTCGAAAAAGAATTATATATTCACGATTTTATCTGTGAAAATATACACTACGATAAACTAAAAAAGCCATATTCGCATGAGATCATCGGCCCACTCGGCCACGGTGTCGGTGTCTGTGAGGGCATTGCAAAGTCAGTCAAAGTTTTGTGCGATGCCCTAGGAATCTGGTGTATAATTGTAATTTCCGAGGCCAATCCGGAAAAGAAGATTAAATATCGTCATGCTTGGAATATCGTAAAAATCGGAAAGACCTACTATCATCTGGATGCGACATTCGATTTATCGTTGAGCAAGACATTAACGCGCCATGATTATTTTAACTTAAGTGATGATGCCATTTTCCGTGATCATGAGCCAATCATGACAGACCATGTTCCATGCACTGATGGCAGCCATTTTTACTATTTGGAAAAGAAACTTTCTTTTACAAAACAGGAAGAAGTTAAAAAGCGAGCAGCTCAGGCCGCCAAAAAGAAAAAGCCATTTTTATTTCATTGGCGTGGAGGCTATTTGACAAGAGAAATCTTAAAGGAGCTTTTAATCGGTATCGAAGAGGCGGCAAAGGAAAAAGGCAAACAGGCAAAAGTGAGTTTAAATTGGATGCAGGCAGTACTTTGCGTTGAGTTTGAGGATATGGATGAGGCAGTAGCGGTACCAATGCAAAACTCAGATGATGTTGATAACGTTGAGATAGAGCAGGCAAATGAAGGAGAATTACTATAAGCTGATGGGTAAATTTTTATAAATTGTCATACAATGATGTCGAATCTTGTCGAAGTATTTCACTTGCCTTTTTGAGGTGATGTATTATACTAGGTATTAGAAAGACATTAAAACAAACTTTTGATTAGAATGTTTTCATGTATTCCCTGCGTAAGCGGGGATGATCCTGTGACGGCATAAAAAATTTCCGGACAGTCGAGGTATTCCCCGCGCAAGCGGGGCTTTTTTATTGTTCCAGATAGACAAAACGGTCTGATCTTGCTATACTCAAAGCAAGAAATAAAACTTAAAAACATTCAAAAAATCTTTTAAAAACGCAGGAGGAAAAAAATAATGGGTGATGGAATTAAACCGTCAGTGTACAGCCACTTTACACTTGGCGATATGGCAGCATACTACATGTTGGAGAAGGAAGATAATCAGATTGAGTTGTTATTGATCCCAACTCAAAAAGAAAAAGAATTAAATGAAAAATTTGATGCATTGTTTGACAGCAAGCGTTTGCATGGTGACAGCCTGATTCAGGTAAAGCTGCTTGATGATATGTATCCGGGTGCGTACGGACCGGGCACAAGTATGCGAAACAGTGGGACAGTCGATGAATGCCGTTTTGAAAAGCAGGTACATAAAATCGAAGGCGCAAAAGAAATTGTAGAAACATGGCTTGAGGATGGAAGAGACCATCACTTTGTTCATACACTGACATGGACAAAGGGCGAGTATGCGCTGGGCAGCACAACTACCATAGTAAATAATGCAGATACTCCGACAACTATGGAGCTTCTGACAAGTTTCTCTATTGGACTTATCTCTCCATTCGAGGAAGCCGACGCATCTGAGTGCTTAAAGATTCACCGCATCCGCAGCAAGTGGAGTCAGGAAGGCCGCCTTGTTACTGAGTCCGCAGAGGATTTGCAGCTTGAACCTTCATGGGCATACTGGCAGGTAAACTCTACACGCTACGGCCAGATCGGTTCCATGCCAGTCAAAGGATATTTCCCATTTGGTGCAGTCGAAGACACAAAGGCAGGTGTTGTATGGGCAGCGCAGTTAGCGATAGAGTGTTCTTGGCAGATGGAGTTTTACCGCAGGGATGACGGCATGGCATTTTCAGGTGGTCTTGCAGATCGTGAGTTTGGCCAGTGGATGAAGACTATTAAACCGGGCGAATCTTTCACTACACCGAAGGCAATTCTTACTGTTTGCTGCAGCGATGAGCGCGCAGGAAGCACAGTAGATTATGCATGTCAGCGACTGACTCAGTATGCACAGAAGTATGTAAATGCAGCACCGGAAAGTGAGCAGCATCTTCCAATCTTGTTTAATGAGTATTGCACCACATGGGGATTGCCGTCCCACGAAAATATTAAGGAAATCCTTGAAGCTGTTAAGGGAAAGGGTCTTGAATATTTTGTTGTTGACTGTGGTTGGTTTGTTGAGGAAGGCGTACACTGGAGCCGCAGCATGGGTGACTATGTTCCTTCAGATCGCTTGTTCCCAGAAGGTCTTGGTGCAGTAAGTGAGGATATCCGTAAGGCAGGTATGAAACCAGGTATTTGGTTTGAAATTGATAACGCAGGTTCAAAATCCCACGTTTATTCCGAGCGTGAGGATCTGATGCTTCACCGTGACGGAAAGGTGCTTACGACAAAGGAACGCCGTTTCTTTGATATGAATAACCCGGACGCGATTGCCTACTTAACAGACAAGGTAATAGGTCAGCTCAAAAAATATGATTTTGAGTATATGAAGATGGACTATAACGATACGATTGGCATTGGATGTGATGGTGCGGAATCACTCGGAGAGGGTCTTCGCCGTGACCGTGAGGCATCTGTTAATTTTGTGCGTAAAGTAAAGGAAGAGATTCCGGGAATTATTCTGGAAAACTGTGCATCTGGCGGTCATAAGTTAGAGCCATTGATGATGAGTGAGTGCAGCATGGCATCCTTCTCTGATGCGCACGAGTGCGAGGAAATTCCAGTCATTGCGGCATCCCTTCACAGAAGTATTTTGCCGAGACAGAGCCAGATTTGGGCCGTTATCAGAAAGACTGATTCTGTGAAGCGTATCGGCTACACCGTTGCGAGTACGTTTCTTGGCCGCATGTGCTTCTCTGGTGATGTGACTGAACTGAGCGCAGAGCAGTGGAAGGCAATCGAAGATGGAATGGCATTCTATAAAAAGGCAGCACCAGCAATTCGCGATGGTTATAGTTATATTTACAGCCATAAGGGAAGCAGTGATCGCCATCTGACTGGCTGGCAGGCAGTGATCCGCGTGCAGAGTGAGGAAGGAAAGCTCTATGAAGGAAAGCATGAAAGTGCATTTGTTACAGCGCATATTTTCCATGGCGAAGTTCCAGAAAAGCTTGTGATTGATCTGCCAGAGGGCTGCCCAAACACGATCGCAGAAGTTTATGCACCAACCGCTATTACCGCAAAGGTAGAGGGCAGACAGCTAATCATCACACCATCAGAGGAGATGGAAGCAATTAGTGTGCTGTTAAAATAATTTCAACTATTGATTTGCAAAAGCAAAAAATGATGTGTATAATAAGCTGTAGTAAACAACAGGAGGATAAGAGATCATGAAAGATCAGAATTGCGCATATTGCATGGAGGGTGAGCTAGTTGCTGCTTTCGGAATTAAAATTTGTGAGTTAGAGACTTCAAAGGTATATCTGTTCAAGGAGCAGAGTCATCCAGGAAGAGTCATCGTGGCACATAAAAAGCATGTGAGCGAGATTGTTGAACTGACACCAGAGGAGCGCGCTGCTTACATGGAAGATATTGCAAAGGTGGCACAGGCAATGCATGAGCTGTTCCATCCAGATAAGGTAAATTATGGTGCATATGGTGATACAGGTCATCATCTGCATTTCCATCTTGTTCCAAAGTATAAGGATCAGTACGAGTGGGGCGGCGTATTTGCTATGAACCCGGGCGAGAAGAAGCTGACTGATGAAGAGTATGATGAGATGGTAAAGCGCTATCAGGAAAAGCTTGTAGGCGGAGTTAACAATTGATGATGGATGCATTTGAAATGCTGCAGGAGCTTCTGGCACAGGGTCAGTTTGAACTGATCCTGCCAGAAGCTTTTGAAACAGCAAAATTAATGGATAAGCTTCGTCTTGTATATCTGATGAATGATGCAGTGGAAAGTTTTCTTGTCTTTCATCAGGTTAAAATGACTGGAAGCTATCAAAGCGATTATGAGGGTGAATTGGACGCATCCTTGCAGAAAGACGGTGACGGATATGTATTATCTGTCTGGCAGGGAGAATGTGTCGTCACGCTCTTTTTTAAACAACTTGAACTAGAAGTTCATCTGTATGAATATAGTGGAATCGGTCATTTCTGGATGAAAGGCGATGAGGATCTTCGCGTATTAGAATACCAGATTGCAATTCTGCGTGATAAATATCATTATCTTGGTGAGGAGTACTGTACTGAAAAAGAAAGGCAGCTTGCAAGTCTTGCTGATTTTCCACCGCTGAATGCATGTAGCTATCCGGCAGTGCCAAAGCAGTATCGTGTGGGATCAGAAGATCTAAAAGAAGTTGCACCAGAGGCGATAAAGCTGATGGAAGCCTTTGCTGTGCAGACCCAAGATCGCGAATTGATTCAGCTGCTTAGGCTATATGAATGCTTTCCAAAGCCAGTGATCGCAAAGCAAATTGCGAAGCTCTTAAAAAAGAAAAAACATAAAAAAATCACTCAGCTGATTTCTGAATGTCTAAAGGAAGAAAATAAAAAATATCCGCGCCGAACTTTTTCTAAGGAAGCAGATAAAAATCTGAATCAGCTGCTTAAAAAGGCAGAGGCAGAGAGGCTTGAACTTAATAAAAAAGGCATCCGCGCAGAGGTATTTCGTGAAGAACCGTTTACCATGGCGCAGGATGACCTTGATTTTCATGTTTATTTACTGATTTGGCAAAATGGATGGCACAAAAAGCGAGTGACAGTAGAGGAAATCAAATAGGCTTAATTAATTTTCATCCGTATTATCTTCGTTGGCAAAAAATTGATGCCATTCAGGAATTGGCTCATTTTTTTCAATGGCATTTTCCACAGCGGCATAATAGCGCACTTTTTCACGGATATGAACAAGATCATTTTGAAGTTCCTCAATTTGATTTAAAATATCTTGCTCGTGGTCAATCATCATCTGGCTGATGTCGTGTGCATGATCTTCCATATGCTCTTCATAGAGGTAAAACTGGCGGATTTTAGCAATTGAAAGGCCAGTTCGCTTAAAACACATAATTCCGCCCAAACGGTCAATATGCGACTGATTGTAAATGCGAGCACCAGAAGCGGTGTGGACAACATCTGTCAGAAGACCAAGATCTTCGTAGTAACGAAGCGTCGAAGCAGGCAGCTTGTATAGATTTGAAATCTGTCGGATTGTATAAGTTGGTTGGTCAGTCTTTTTTGCCTCATTTATTATATCATTTGAGTTTGATGAATGCGTCATAAAATGCCTCCTGAGTAATTTATAAAAACACTTGACTTCAAGTTAACTTGAAGTGATAAAGTAAGTGTATCAGAAGATTCAAAAAGAATCAATGCAGAAAGGGAGAAGAAGTATGTATATTGCAGAAAAAACAAGATATGAAAACATGAAGTATAATCGCTGCGGAGCAAGTGGTTTAAAGCTTCCGGCAGTGTCACTTGGCTTATGGCACAATTTTGGTACAAACGGAAATTTTGATACCATGATGGCTATGTGTGAAACTGCATTTGATAATGGTATCACACATTTTGATCTGGCAAATAATTATGGCCCAGTTCCAGGGGCAGCAGAGGAAAATTTCGGACGTATTTTAAAGAAGAGCCTTGGTGCATACCGTGACGAGTTAGTTATTTCAACAAAGGCTGGTTATGATATGTGGGAGGGCCCTTACGGAAACTGGGGCAGCAAGAAATATTTAGTTGCCAGTCTTGATCAGAGCTTAAAGAGAATGGGACTTGACTATGTGGACATTTATTATCATCACAGACCAGATCCAGAGACACCACTTGAAGAGACAGCAAGAGCCCTTGATGGCATTGTAAGAAGCGGAAAAGCTCTTTATGTTGGAATTTCCAATTATAATAAGGAACAGACTATTGAGATTGCAAAGCTCTTTAAAGAGATGGGTACTCCATTTATTATCAATCAGCGCAAGTACTCTATGTTTGATCGTACTATTGAAACTGATGGTTTAAAGGATTATGCATCAAAGAATGGAATCGGAATTATCACATTCTGCCCATTGGCACAGGGTCTTCTGACTGATCGTTATCTACATGGTATTCCGCAGGACAGCCGTATTCGTACTGATGGAAGATTCTTAAAAGAGAACGCAATCACCGAGGAGACATTGGCAAAGATCAACACATTAAATGAGATTGCAAAGAAACGTGGTGAAAGCCTTGCACAGATGGCACTTGCATGGATTCTTCGCGATGGCGATATCACAAGCGTTCTTATTGGTGCATCAAAGCCAGCTCAGATTTTAGACAACATCGGAATGCTGAATGCTCCTGTATTTACAGAAGAAGAGAGAGCAAAGATCGACGAGATCTGCGGTAAATAAAAAAATAGATCATAAATGACAGCGAAAACCATCAAGACTTGATATTGATATCAACATGTCCTGATGGTTTTTGTTTCTAAAGTTTATACTTGACAGAATATACTTCACTGCGGTATAGTAAAGCACAGTAGTGATAACGAGAAGAAGTCTGCTGGAAAGAGGCTGCGGCCCACCGAAGGAGTAACACTCTCAGGTACCTTTTAAGGGAGAAACTGCAGATGGATCGTATCTCTGGAGACATCCGTAAAATCGGAGGCCGAAGGTGCAATTGTGCGTCAGCGCAGGAATCTCTCAGGCAAAAGGACAGAGAAAAAGAGAATGAGTACGTGTATTCTTTTTTAGCCCGTGTTTCCAGAAAAACTGCCAAAAGAAAAAGATGGGAGAAGGAAACATGTGGAGTGCAATTCAAAGTGTTCTGAAGCAAATTGATGATTTTGTCTGGGGTGTGCCGCTAATGGTGCTGATTTTGTCAGGTGGACTTTTACTGACTGTCCGTCTTGGACTTTTGCAGGTGCGAAAACTAGGGCTTGCTTTAAAATGGATGGTTCAAAATGAGGAAGAAGGTGAAGGCGAAATCAGCAGTTTCGCTGCACTTTGTACTGCACTAAGTGCAACTATTGGAACTGGAAATATTGTAGGTGTAGCAACGGCTGTATGTGCCGGAGGTCCAGGTGCTCTTTTTTGGATGATTATGGCAGCTTTTCTTGGAATGGCAACAAAATATTCCGAGGGCTTACTGGCTGTAAAATATCGTGTCGTTGATGAGAGTGGTCATAGTCTTGGAGGACCATTTTATTATATCGAAAAAGGAATGGGAAAAAACTGGAAATGGCTTGCTAAGGTATTCGCTTCCTTTGGCGCATGTGTTGGTCTTTTTGGTATCGGAACATTCAGCCAGGTTAATGGTATCTCTAGTGCAGTAG
>QWCY01016861.1_pt1 | contig 11330 bp, 11 predicted proteins | sample 1972631 | NCBI WGS metagenome assembly QWCY01 (sample SAMN09866696, study PRJNA288562) | Human gut metagenome isolate pre1_stool, whole genome shotgun sequencing... | isolation source: gut | host: Homo sapiens | place: USA: California
ACCGACATCATCGTCAACACGGTGCCGCCGGTCCCGGCTGACCACTCCAACTACCCCCACATGGACCAGGCCAAGATCGACGACTTCAACATGGCCCTTCTGGCTCTCTGCGAGCAGCTGGGCGTCCGCTTCCTCAACTCCGCCGAGGCCCTCAAGGGCAGCGACGGCTACGGCATCGCGGACTACTACACCAGCGGCGACATCCACCTCAAGAGCGCCGGCCTCAAGGCAGTGCTGAACTATCTCCGCACCCACGCCCTGCAGACCGAGGACCGCCGCCCCGACACCAACAACATCCCCACCCGCACCATGGAGTATGTCTCCAACCCCAGCTCCGCCGTGGCCGCTCCCAGCTCGGAGGCTGTCAGCTCCAGCGAGAGTCAGGCCGAGAGTGCCAGCAGCTCGGAGAGCTCTTCCAGCGAGAGCACCAGCGAGAACAAAAAGTTCGAGGCCCGCTACCGTGTGGACAAGAACGGCGGCGGCACCCTGAGCGTCGGCAATGACACCGGCAACAGCTCTGTGACCTACACCGTCACCGACCCCGATAAATCCATCACCGTGACCGCTGTCCCGGCGGAGGGCCATGTCTTCGTCAAGTGGAGCGACGGCCTCACCAGCAAGACCCGCACCGACACCGACTTCAAGCAGAATCTGGACGTCACGGCAGTCTTCGGCACGGCCTCCGTCCACATCACCAGTGAGGGCAAGGGCGCTGTGGGAAGCTCCTACACCTTCAAGGCGACTTTGAGCGGCAAGTACGCCAAGACCGAGAACCTGCGCTGGTACGCCAACGGTCAGGAGGTCACGCAGGCCGCCGGCAAGTCCAGCATCACTGTGGTGGTGGACAGCTCCATGGCCAACGCTTCTTATAAGATCCACGCCGTCGTCACCTACAACGACTGCAAGGTGAGCAGCAACACCCTGACCATCACCATCGGCAGCGGTGTGACCAGCGAGTCCGACTCCACCAGCAGCTCCTCCTCGTCCCATGCCGGTTCTTCCGGCAGTACATCCTCTTCCTCTGCAAGCTCGGGCAGCTCTTCCCACAGCACCAGCAGTTCGTCGTCGGCATCGTCCAGCACGGCGTCTGGCAGCTCCAAGGCAGAGCCGGAGTCCGAAAGCAAGGCCGAGTCTAACGCAGAATCCAAGACTGAGAGCAAAGCGGAGCCCAAGGCCGAAACCAAGCCGGAAGCCTCCGCCAGCAAGGAAGCCGAAAGCAAGGCAGAATGACGCCCCGCACCTTCCTCTGCGCAGCCGCATAGGCTGAGCCGAGAGGAGGCGAGCGGATGTTCCGTGAAGAAATGCAAGTCCTCGGCCTGCCCGGCGCAGAAGATGTGACCGACGGCAGCGTTGGCAAAGTGCATCGCAAAAGAGTGCGCCTGCACGCCACACTGCAAGTGCAGCGGGAACCTGCCGGACCAGTCCGACGACGAAGCCTATGAAATGACGTTGGAAGGATAAAAAATACGAGAAGCCAGCTCTGCCGGGCGGGGCTGGCTTCTCGCTGTTCTCAAACCGCACCGCAGCCGCGCCCGCTCAAAGCGGCAGGCGGCTCGAAACATGATAGAGAAGGGAAAGAAACATGGCAAAATATTATTGCATCCTCTTCGATGCAGACAATACGCTTCTGGACTTTGATGCCGCCGAGAACAAGGCGCTGGCTGAGACGCTGGTGGAATACGGCATCGAGCCGGACGCCGGGACGGTGCAGACCTACCGGGACATCAACTCGGAGCTCTGGCGTCAGCTGGAAAAGGGCCAGATACGCCGCGACAAGCTGATGGGGGAGCGCTTCACCCGCTTCCTCAAGGCCATCAACGCAGCCGGTGACGGCGCGGAGATGAACCGCTGCTACCTCGACCACCTGTCCTCCCACCCCGACCTGATGACCCCCAATGTGCCGGACGTCCTCGGGGAGCTTTCCGAGGTGGCGACGCTGGCCGTCGTGACCAACGGCTTCGAAAAGGTGCAGAGCCGCCGGGTGGCAGAATCCGGCATCGGGGCCTACCTTGAGGACGTCTTCGTCTCCGAGAAGCTGGACAGCGAGAAGCCCAGCCGCCGCATCTTCGACTCCGCCCTCCGCGCTCTGGGCGTGGAGAACCGGGAGCACGTCCTGGTGGTGGGCGACAGCCTCACCAGCGACATTCAGGGCGGCGTGAACGCGGGCCTCGACACCTGCTGGTTCAACCCCGGCCACGCCGAGAACCCGGGCAAGGTGAGCCCCACCTACGAGATCGCCTCGCTGGAAGAGCTCTACCCGCTGGTGATGGAGCCGGAAGAGCTGGCGAACCTCGGTCTCAAGCACCGCCGTCATCAGCTGTAACGGCGGGAATGTCCCTATCCACCCTACTGGAAAAGAACACGGAAGAACGATATGCTGATTCATTTGGAAAAACTCGGAAAGAGCTTTGGCGAGAAAGTCGTCCTGCACGACGTGAGCGCCAGCGTGGAAAAAGAAGACCGCATCGGCATCGTGGGCCAGAACGGCGCAGGCAAGACGACCCTGCTCAAAATCCTGACCGGCGTCTACACCGACTATGACGGCGAGTTCAGCGTGACCCACGGCGTGACGCTGGGCTATCTGGAGCAGAACGCAAAGCTCGATGTCACGCTGGATATTTACGGGGAGATGCGCTCTTCCTTCGCCCCTGTGCTGGACGCCATGGCCCGGATGCAGATCCTGGAAAAGAAGATGGCGGCCTCTCCCGACGATGCCGCCCTTCTCGAAAAGCACGACGAACTGCAGAACATCATCGACGCTGCCGACGGCTACAACATGGACGTCAACATCAAGAAGGTGCTGTCCGGCATGGGCTTTGCGCAGGATACCTGGAGCAAGAACGTGGGCGTCCTCTCCGGCGGTGAACTGACCCGTCTCCGTCTGGCCAAGCTCCTCCTCGAGAAGCCGGACGTCCTCATTCTGGACGAGCCCACCAACCATCTGGACTTCGCCACCATGGAGTGGCTGGAAAACTACCTCAAGGGCTACTCCGGTGCCGTTCTGGTGGTCAGCCACGACCGCTATTTCCTCGACAACGTCTGTACCAAAATCTGGGAAGTCTCCTTCCAGACCATGACCACCTATAAGGGCAACTTCTCGGCCTATCTGCCCCAGAAGGAGGCCGCCGACGCCCTGCGCCAGAAGCAGCACGACGCCGACGTGGCGCTGGCCGAAAAATTACAGGACTACATCGACCGCAACCTCGTCCGCGCCTCCACCACCAGGATGGCCCAGAGCCGCCGCAGGCAGCTGGAAAAGCTGGAGATCACCGAGGCCCCTCAGGACGAGACCAACCAGCTCAAGTTCCGCTTCGAATACGACGTGGAGCCGTGGAATGAGCTGGTGCTGCTCAAGAACCTGACCATTCAGATCGGCGGCCGCACCCTGCTGGAGCCCTTCACCTATACGGTCTGCCGCGGCCAGCGGCTCATCATCGCCGGCCCCAACGGCGCAGGCAAATCCACCCTGATGCAGGTGCTGGACGGCAAGCGCCGCCCCTCCGGCGGCATGGTCCGCCTTGGCACCGGCGCACGGCCCAGCATCTTCGCCCAGCAGCAGAACCGCATCGGCGCGGGCCGCGTCATCGACGTCATCTGGAACAAGTATCCCCGGATGACCGAGCTGGAGGTCCGCAGCCATCTGGCAAAGCTGGGCTTCCGGGGCGAGACGGTCTTCAAGCCCTGCGAGGCCCTGTCCGGCGGCGAGCTGGCCCGGCTGCGCTTTGCGGAGATCGTGCTGGAACGCCCGAACCTGCTGTTTCTGGACGAGCCCACCAACCATCTGGACATCTACACCCGCGAGAACCTGACCGAGGCGCTGATGGCCTACACCGGCACGCTGCTCCTCGTCACCCATGACCGCCACCTGATGAACAGTCTGGCCTGCCCCATCCTCTACCTCGAGGACGGCAGGGCGGTCATCTACCCCAGCTATGACGCCCTGATGGGCCGCGCCGCTCCCGCCCCCGTGGCCGAGAAGAGCAGCGAACCCGCCAAGGCGGGCTACGGCAAAGAGCAGCGCCGCCGCCGGGCCGAGCTGCGCGCCAAGATCAAAGCCTGCGAGGACGAGATGGAAGCCTGCGGCGCCCGCGAGGTGGAGCTGGAAAACGAGATAAACTCGCCGGAGGTCTACAACGACCCCCAGCTTTTGCGGGAAAAGAGCGACGAGCTCAGTGACCTGCGCTTCCATCAGGACGAGCTTTTTGCCGCATGGGAAGCCGCTGTCGAAGAGCAGGAGCAGTACGAGCAGACCGCCGGCGGCGAAGAATGACCGATGCAGCAAAGGGGGAGAGCCGATGGCAAACCGAAACCATGACCCGAAGAAAACACACGAGATCGCACTTTCCGGCCTGCTGTTCGCGCTGGCGATGGCGCTTTCCTTCATCGAAGGCACACTGGTCATCCCGGGCCTTGCGCCGGGCATGAAGCTGGGCCTTGCGAATATCGTGGTGATGTATGCACTGTTCTTCATGGGGGCGCGGCAGGCGCTCTATCTCGACCTGCTCAAGGCGCTGTTCGTCTTTCTCGTCTCCGGCTGGACGGCAGGCTTCCTCTCGCTCTGCGGCGGGCTGTTGTCCCTGCTGGTGATGTGGGTGCTCTACTATAAGCTCCCGTTCCAGCCCACATGGTTCATCCTGTCGGTCTGCGGCGCACTGTCCCACAACATCGGCCAGCTGCTTGGCGCGGGGCTCATCCTGTCCTCGGCCATGTCGCTGTACTATGCGCCGGTGATGCTGGTGCTGGGCCTCGTCATGGGCGCCCTCACGTCCCTGACCCTCCGGGCCATCCTGCCCGCACTGGGCAGACTGGGCTACAACACCCGGGAAAAGCGCTGAACAGTTGCATCTGCAAACATTTTTCGCTATAATAAAATGATAGATTTGATATGACCCTACAAAAAAGCCGCCCTTATGGATGACTCGCATCCGAGGGACGGCTGGGAGGTTTTGTACTATGTCTGAAAAAGTTACGGTCAAGGTGGAGCGGAGCGTCCTCCACCTTCCGGCCATCGCCCTGCGCGGGCTGGTGGTCTTCCCCAACAATCTGCTCCACTTCGAGGTGGGCCGCGAGAAGAGCATCGCCGCCGTGGAGTGGGCCGTCAGCAACAACTCTGACGTCTTCCTCGTGGCACAGGCCACCGTCCGCCCGGCCCCGGTCAAGATGGCGAAGCCCGAGGAACTGCCGGAGGCGGACGTCCTCGTCCGCAACGTCAAAAAGAGCTTTGACGACCTGCTGGCTCTGAACCCCCACATCGGCAAGGACGTGGTGTTTGCCATCACCACCAGCACCGACGCCGCTTTCCTGTCCGAGTACATCCCGGCCAACCTCCTGTTCCGCTTCGAGGATAAGCAGGCCATTCTGGACGAAGGCACCCTGATGGGCCGTCTGCATCTGCTCATCGAGAAGATGCACCGGGAGCGCCGGATGCTCGAGATCGATAAGGAGATCGCCCAGAAGGTAGACGAGGCGATGGACAAGAACCAGCGCGACTACTACCTCCACGAGCAGCTCCACATGATCAGCGAGGAGCTGGGCGAGGACGACGATACCACCGCCGAGGCCGAGGAGTACCGCCGGAAGATCACGGCCCTCCATCTGGACGAGGACCGGGAAAAGAAGCTTCTCAAAGAGGTGGACCGTCTCTCCAAGATGCAGAGCAGCAATCAGGAAGGCACGGTCATCCGCACCTATCTGGACACCTGCCTCGACCTGCCCTGGAACACCTTCACCGAGGACGATCTGGACATCGCCAAGGCCCAGCGGGTGCTGGACCGGGACCACTACGGCCTGAAGAAGGTCAAGGACCGCATCCTCGAGGTGCTGGCCGTCCGCAAGCTGGCCCCCGACGTGAAGGGCCAGATCATCTGCCTCGTCGGCCCTCCGGGTGTCGGCAAGACCAGCATCGCCCGCTCCATCGCCGAGAGCCTGAACCGCAAGTATGTCCGCATCAGCCTCGGCGGCGTGCGGGATGAGGCCGAGATCCGCGGCCACCGCCGCACCTACATCGGCGCGATGCCCGGCAAGATCATCAACGCCATGATCTCTGCCAAAAGCTCGAACCCCCTGATGCTTCTGGACGAGATCGACAAGCTGGCAGGCGACTTCCGGGGCGACCCGGCGGCCGCTCTGCTGGAAGCCCTCGACCCCGAGCAGAACAGCACCTTCAACGACCATTTCATCGATATGCCGTTTGATTTGAGCCATGTGCTCTTCATCACCACGGCCAACGACCTCAGCGCCATCCCCGGCCCGCTGCGCGACCGCATGGACGTCATCGAGCTGCCCAGCTACACCCGGGTGGAAAAGTACAACATCGCCCGGAAGCATCTGGTCCCCAAGCAGCTGGATGCCTGCGGCCTGACCGGCAAGGTCACCTTCTCCCAGAGCGCCCTCTACGGCATCATCGACGGCTACACCCGCGAGGCCGGCGTCCGCAATCTGGAGCGCACCATCACCAGCGTCCTGCGCAAGTGCGCCCGGAAGATCGCTTCCGGTGAGGCGGAGAATGTCTCCGTCACCGGCACCGGCCTCGAAAAGCTGCTGGGACCCCGCATGGTCAAGCCCGAGTTCCTCAACCGCACCAACGCCATCGGCATCGCCAACGGTCTGGCATGGACCAGCATCGGCGGCGAGACCCTGCCCATCGAGGTGCAGGTCATCGACAACGGCAGCGGCAAGATCACCGTCACCGGTTCTCTGGGCGACGTGATGAAGGAGAGCGCCCAGCTGGCCATCACCTATGCCCGCGTCCATGCCGCAGAGTACGGCATCGACTCCGAGCGCCTCAAGAAGTGCGACCTGCACATCCATGCCCCGGAGGGTGCAGTCCCCAAAGACGGCCCCTCTGCCGGCGTCACCCTGACCACGGCCCTCATCTCCTGCCTGTCCGGCATCCCGGTGCGGGGCGATGTGGCCATGACCGGCGAGATCACCCTCCACGGCAATGTGCTGCCCATCGGCGGCCTCCGCGAGAAGAGCATGGCCGCTTACCGCGAGGGGATGAAGACCGTCCTCATCCCGAAGGACAACCTGTCCGATCTGTACGAGGTGGACGACGAGGTCAAGAAGAACATCGAGTTCCTGCCCATGTCCAACCTGTCGCAGGTCCTCGCCGCAGCCCTCCTCAAGCCCAAGACGGTGTCTGCGGGCCACCCCCGCACCAGGAAGGTAAAGCCCGCTGAGGCTGCGGCCCTGCCGCAGACCGCTGAAAAACCGCAGCCGGGCGCGGTCTGCTGAGACGAAAGGAGCGAAGCTATGAACTATAACAAAGCGGATTTCATTGCAAGCTACGGCATTTCCAGCCAGCTGCCCGAGAGCGACCGCCCGGAGCTGAGCTTCTCTGGCCGCTCCAACGTGGGCAAATCCAGCCTCATCAATAAGCTCTGCAACCGCAAGAATCTCGCCCGCGTGTCCAGCACGCCAGGCAAGACGGCTACCATCAACTTCTACGCGGTGGATGACTGCTACTTCGTGGACCTGCCCGGCTACGGCTATGCCAAGGTGAGCAACGCCGACCGTGAGCGCTGGGACGACCTCATCAACAGCTACTTCGAGGCTCAGCGCCACCACACCCTGCTGGTCCAGCTCATCGACTGCCGTCACGCCCCCAGCGCCGACGACATCCAGATGCTGCATTATCTCCACTACCACAACATCCCCTTCATCGTGGCCCTGACCAAGGCCGACAAGCTCAAGAAGAGCCAGCTGGCCCAGACGCAGGAGGAGTTCGAAAAGCTCTGCCTGCCCTACGGCTGCCAGAAGGTGGTGCTGACCAGCGGCGAGAGCGGCTACGGCATCCCGGAGCTGCAGGCTGTGCTGAACGCAGCCGTCGCCGCCGAGTACGAGGCAAACGCAGAGGACGCGGAGTAACGCAATGGCTTACAACGAATTTGCTTATTTTTACGATGAGTTCAACGGCGAGGCCGACTACGAGGCCCTGTATGCCTGCGTCGTCCGGGACAAGGCTGAGCAGCTTGGCCTTTCCGGCGGCCTGCTTCTTTTGCGGCAGGACCTGCTCAAGCTGGACCTCTACGGCACCATCCGGGGTGCGGTGTCCACCTTCGACACCTTCAACCACATCCCGGACCTGGACAAAGCCATCGCCAACGCCGGTTTCTTCATGGAAAAAGGCGGTGTGCTCCTGTTCGATATGAACACGCCCTATAAGCACCAGAACGTGCTGGGCGAAAACGTCTTTACGTTTGAAGAAGAGGACGCCTCCTGCGTCTGGCGCAACCATTACAGCGCCGCCGACCGCCGGGTGGAGATCAGCGTGGACATCGACTACCGCGAGACGGGGGAGCACTTCCACGAGCAGTTCTACGAGTACACCTACGACCTCGACACCATCCGCGCCGCTCTGGAAAAGCACGGCTTTGCGCTGGAAAGTGTCTGCGACGGCGAGAGCTTTGGCCCTCTGACCGACGAGAGCGAGCGCTATTTCTTCTGCGCAGTCAAACAGTATACCCAACTGGAGGAACAATAATATGTCGAATCTTATCCGCGGCATTTCTGAAAACGGCGGTGTCGTGTTCTGCGGCGTGGACTCCACTGAGATCGTCCGCACGGCAGAAAAGCTGCATACCACCAGCGCCACCTGCAGCGCAGCCCTTGGCCGTCTGCTCACCGGTGTCTCCCTGATGGGCGCGATGCTCAAGGATGATGGCGACTCCATCACCCTGCGCGTGTCCGGCGGCGGCCCGGCTGGCGTCGTCATCGCCTGCACCGATGCACACGGCAGCGTCAAAGGCTGCATCGACCACCCGCTGGTCGAGCTTCCCGCAAAGGAGAACGGCCATCTGGATGTGGGCGGCGCAGTCGGCAAAGACGGCGTTCTGACCGTCATCCGGGACAACAAGCTCCAGAAGGAGCCGACGGTGGGTCAGGTGCCGCTGGTGTCCGGTGAGATCGCCGAGGACATCACCAGCTACTACGCCTACAGCGAGCAGATCCCCACCGTGTGTGCGCTGGGCGTTCTGGTGGACAAGGATCTGTCCATCGTCTGCGCCGGCGGCTATCTGCTGCAGCTCCTGCCGGGCGCGACCGATGCCGAGATCACCCGTCTGGAGCAGAACATCGCCGCCATGCCTTCCGTCACCGAGATGCTCCGGGCAGGGAAGACCCCGCAGGATATGATGGAGCTGGCAATGGCGGGCTTCGACCCGCAGGTTCTCGATACCCGCGAGGTGAAGTATCAGTGCGACTGCAGCAAGGAGCGCACGAAGGATATGCTCCTCAGCCTTGGCCGCAAAGAGCTGGTAAAGCTCCGGGACGAAGACCCGAAGTGTGAGGTGGTCTGCCACTTCTGCCACACGAAGTATGAGTTCGACCTGAACGAGCTTCTGGCCGAGACGACCCCGGAAGAGAAGTAACAAAAATCCATAATCATAAATCGCCGCATGGCCGGAGCAGATGTGCTCGGGGCCAGAGCCTGCTCTTCGGTCCGCTCCAAATCGGTGGAGGCTTTGTAATAATATGTCGTTTCTTCGATAAAAACAGGGACGGGAAGCCCAAAGACTTCTGGCTGGTAGTGCCGGACGACGGCTTCGGCCTCTGCCTTGCCCGGAGCAGGATGCAGGGAGGGCAGAGCGACAGCATGACCGTCCCAGAAGAGCGTCCGATGCACGGCCTGCTGCCCTGTGAGCTGTTCGATGGGCAGCAGGAGAGCAATATCCTGCTCGTTTTCCCACTCGAACTGCGCCCGGACGCTGCCCGCCGCAGGCTGAAAGATGAGCGTTCCGTCCCGTTCGGCGCGGGCTGTCCCGATGAGGCCCTGACCGGCTTCTACGGCCTGGCCGGGGACGACGAGCATCGTCCCGCTGACGAGGTTGGTGCGAACGACCGTGCCGGACACCCTGGCCCGGAGGCCCCGGCGGCGAGCTTTTCCTGTGTGACGGCATTTCCCGGGAAAAGCCCTGCCTCCCACAGGACGACGGCGGCCCGCGCCTGCTGGCCGGGCGTCAGGCCCACCGGTTCGACGAACCAGACAAAGCCCTGCAGCCAGAACAGCAGAGGGAGAAAGACAAGGCATCCGGCCCAGAGCCCCCGCCGCCGGAGAAGGGGACGGATGCAAAAGAAAAGACCCTGCCGTTTTTGGATGCGCAGCCGCACCCGCCGTCTGCGGGCCAGAGCGGCCAGTTTCCGATAATGCCATGCGGCGCACCGGGCCGAGAACCCGCCGGGCCGGGGAACGATGTCGGAGAGGTGCAGCCCGCCTGCGGCCGCAGCAGTCAGCAGACCTTCGGCATCGCCGTTCTGCGCCGCAAAGGTGACGCCTGCCCAGAGCTGAGTCCATTCCATGGTAGAAAGCTCCTATTCCTTTGAAAAATCGGTCCGCAGAATCTGCCCCTGCAGGGTGAGCCTCCGGGCGGAGAGTGTCTCTATCTTCAAATCGTCGCCGTAGACCGTCAGAGTGCCGCGCCCCAGCTCGAGACAGAGCTTGCCTTCTTCGTAGGAGCGGATGCGCCGGAACTGCTCGATCTCCATCCTTCTGCCGCTCAGGTAGACCGAAGCCCGTCCGTAGAAGTCCCCGGGCGGCTGACGGAACATCCGCCGGAACCAGCCGCGCAGGGAATGTGTTTGCTTTCGTTTTCTTCCCACGCTGCTCCCTCCCGCCATGCAAACCGCTGCCAATTACCACATATATATGGAAATGGAGGGTGCGCGTATGATTCAGAAAGAGAAAATCCGGGGCGTGGGCTATTTTTTGATGGCGCTGGCCGCGGGTCTGCTGCCGTTTGCCGCGCCGGATGCCTGCGCGCAGGCCCTGCGGGAGGGGCTGGCGCTCTGCGGCGGTCCGCTGCTGCTCTCGCTGTTCCCGTTCCTCATCGTGTCCACGCTGCTCATCCAATGCCCGGCGGCGGATGTGCTGGGCCTGCCCTTCTGCCCAGTTGCAAGGCTCATCGGGGTTCGCGCTCCGGCGGCTGGGCGGGTGCTGCTCATCGGCTCTCTGGGCGGCTTTGCCCCCGCAGCAAGTGCCGCCGCCGGGGCCGTCCGCTCCGGGCAGCTCACCGCGCGGGAGGCCGATGCGCTCCTCCCGGCCTGTGTCTGTTCCGGCCCGTCCTTTGTGATATTGGCTGTCGGGCAGTCCATGCTGGGCAGTGCAGAGCTGGGCGTCCTGCTGTTCCTTGCACAGGTGGCGGCGGGCTATCTGTCCGCCGCGCTTCTGGCGCGGCTGGGAGGGACGCTTGGGTCAATGGCGCACCCCGCTGTCCCGACCGCTTCGCAGCCTCTCCGGCTGGACGGCATCATCGCGCAGGCGGCCCAGACCTACCTCAAGCTCTGCGGCTTCGTCCTGTTTTTCCGGATGCTGGCCGCAGGAGCGGGGGAAG
>QWCY01010141.1_pt1 | contig 11327 bp, 7 predicted proteins | sample 1972631 | NCBI WGS metagenome assembly QWCY01 (sample SAMN09866696, study PRJNA288562) | Human gut metagenome isolate pre1_stool, whole genome shotgun sequencing... | isolation source: gut | host: Homo sapiens | place: USA: California
AAGCTGGGAAAACTTCGAAATGGACGGTCTATATCGTAATGGATTCTACAACTTATTTGTTGAAGAACGTTCTAATGATGATACGAAATCTAGAACCCATTATGAAATGGATATACAGGAGAATAATATTTCCTTAAAGGTTGATTTAGTTACTTATAAAGCAACAGAAATTGATCCGAACTGGGGTATTGAACTGGATTTTGAAAAGAGCTATCAACCCGCAACCAAAGGGAAAGTAATCATTTACTTGAATGATCAACTGGTAGATTTAGACAAAGAAATTACATTGGTAGTAAATGGGAAAGAGGCTTTCAAGGGAAAAGTTAAACCACAACTTAAAAACATGGTGAACAGTTGTGCTGCATTTTTCGACCCGAAAAGAATCTATCCGGCAGCAATAGAAGTAAATATTGCAGATTTACAGTAATCATCGGAATATACGATAAGAAATCCCCAAGACTCTAACTCTTGGGGATTTTTAATATGTATCCTAAAGTATTTCATTAACCCAAAATCCTGACACAATTTTCCACCATTAGTGCGATACCCGCTTTCATAGCATTCTCGTCGGGAGCCATTCCCGGATTGTGAAGTGGAGGCATACTCTCCTGTTCCGGCGGACGAACACCCAAGACCCAGAAGACTCCTGGAATTTTCTCCAAGTAAATGGCAAAATCTTCTCCTAAGGTAAGATGATCCATTGGGATCACATTGTGTTCTCCCAGTAAATCTGTTGCATTTTTCTTCACAAATTCTGTCAAACTCTTATCATTCACCAACACGGGCAATCCATTCCAAGCTTTATCCAAATGGAATGTACAACCGTATAAATCACAAATGGAGTTTGATTTTTCCTCGATTAACTCGAATATCTTATATCGTAAAGAGTTGTCATGCGTCCGGACAGTTCCCAACACGTCTACCCGATCCGGAATTACGTTATTACACGTGCCACCATGGATAGAAGTGATCGAAAGAACCGCCGGGATCAACGGGTCTCGAAATTTAGTAATCAACGTCTGGTAAAATTGTATCAAGCAAGCCGTGGCCAATATGGGATCCGAACCCATGTGTGGCATGGCCGCATGAGTACCTTTACCTTCCACGGAAAAAATAATATTATCTGAAGAGGCGAAAAAGGCCCCGGGACGAATTCCGACAGTTCCGGTCGGAAGGTTCGGGAAAACGTGTTGTCCGAATATAGCTTGCGGAACGGGGTCTTTTAAAAGTTCGGGAAGTAATAGACGAGCCCCTCCCGGACGTTTCTCTTCACTGGGTTGAAAAACAATTTTTATTGTTCCCTGCAATTTGTCTTCTCCGGATTTAAGAACAAGTGCTGCCCCTAAAACCATAGCCATATGCATATCATGTCCACAAGCGTGCATCATGCCTTCATTTTGAGAACAATAGGGTAATCCGGTCTCTTCCTTGACTTTCAGAGCATCCATATCAGCCCGAATCGCGATACATTTCTCTCCTTTCCCCACGGTTGCAATTAATCCCGTCCCCACTTTTTGGTACGGGATTCCATTCTGTTCCAGTACTTCCGCAATATAGCGTTGCGTCTCCACTTCTTGCATGGCGAATTCCGGATGTTGATGAAAATAACGCCGGAATTTAACAGCCAAAGGGTAAATCTCTTCTATTCCTATCATTTTATGCTATTAATCTAATCATTATTAATCCTAACAAGATGGCAATCGTAAAACTTGCAAATGTTCCAATTAATACATACTCCGTTGTCTTAATTTCTTTACTTTTATTCAATTCCCCAAATCGGAAGATAGACTTTGCTGCGAGTAAAAAACCAATCATCTCTATTCTCCCAATCAGTACAAAAGTTAAGATTAAAACTCGCTCCAGATACCCAATCCACTTTCCTGCATTTTGTAAACTCAGAGATACTGTATTGTTGACCCGCCAACGAGTTGTAAATAGTCCTAAAGCAAGTGATGTCGGTTTTAAAATCACCATGTAACCCGTGAGTACAATCCAAAATGATTTTTCTTTGAACAATATTTCCAACGCATTCATCACTAAAAGGTAATTCTTCGTAATCAATAACCATAACGAAAAGATTACCAATAGATGTAAAACTTGATCTATAATAAATATGCCTAAAGTATTCTTCTGGCAGACTTTCCAATAATCAATAAGTAGATGCGTACCAAAAATAATTGGTAATATATACCAACAATGCCAGCATCCAACAAAAACAAAGGCAACAAGAGCTTGTACCAAACTATGAATAATATGGTACACACATTTTCGATCTGATTTTTTCTTGACAATCTGGTCGGTCTGTAAAATAAAATCAACCAGCACATGAGAAAATATCAAACGGAACAATATATCCAGAGAAGAATCTTCCATCTTAATTTTTAATTTGATTTATGACTTGCTGTTGAAAACGTTCTAAATAAAGCTCTATCAATCTTAACCTACCTCCATTAGCCAACTTGCTGACAGCTTGTTGTGATTTATTTAATAATTGAGCAATCTTTTTTTGAGACTCTCCAGATAACAATGCTTCATAAATCACCCGTGCCTGCATCACCGTCCAACCCGATATAACATTGTCAGCAAAAGCAGTACTAATTTTAAATTCATCATTTAAATCATCCCAAGGAGTCTTAAGCGCCAAACGATCCGATTTTTCTAGTCGGTCAAACTCCCTTCCTGAATTTCGAAAAGCCTCGCCATCAGATTCCACGACACTATGATCTTGATAAAAATCTATAGAACCAATGCCTAAAGCAATTCTAGCATCCCATTTAGTAAATTCTTTTTCCGGAGTAAATCCCTGTAAACCAGCTCGAAACAGTATAGCAATTTTTAAAGATTGTTCAACGTCATCAATAACTGCTTGAAAACTATCTCCCCTAAATATTTCGACTTTTATTTTTCCCCATTTGCCAGCTTCATCCGCAATTTTTTGTATACAATCTATTAACAATTGCCTACGGGTAGGTTCAATTTTGGATGATTGTACAATATCTCCGGTAATAACTCCTTTAAGTTTCATTTAGAATTAATTATAATGACACAAGCAAAGATAATATAAATATAGAACAAAACAACCTTATAGGGTTGTTTTTCTAGAATCAACCCTATAAGGTTGTTTTGTTAAAATCAACTCTTAAAGGTTGTTTTCACGATTATTCTTTCACGTGTATCAGTACATTCGACACAATTGCCGTCAAACCTCCCGTCGTAATCCCGGATGAGAATATATTTTTAATGGTATCGGAACAACTGTTCAATATTTCCGGAATGAATTCGACACTTAATCCCAAGGAGAAACTTAATGCTATAACCAGCGTGGCTTTCCTATTTATATTCTGGGAGGCAATAATACGGATTCCGGCAGCAGCAACCGTACCGAACATAAGTAGTGTCGCTCCCCCCAGAACCGGTTCCGGCATTAACGAGAACACCAACCCAACAGCAGGAAAAAGTCCCAGTATCACTAAAAAAGCAGCAATATAATATCCCACGTAACGACTGGCCACTCCCGTTAATTGTATCATCCCGTTATTCTGGGCAAACACTGAATTCGGGAAAGAATTAAATGCCCCTGCCAAGAAAGAATTGAAACCATCGGCAAGGATTCCCCCGGAAGCCCGTTTAATAAACTTCTCTCCTTCCACGGGTTCCCCCGAAATCATGGAGTTAGCCGTAATATCACCATAAGCCTCAATAGCAGTAATCATGTAAATCAACCCGACGGCAATAAATGATGACCAACTAAAAGCTAACCCGTATTTAAAAGGAACAGGAATATTTACCCCGGAATAACTCTGTACAGAAGAGAAGTCAATCATACCCATGAAATAAGCGACAACATATCCCACGACTAACCCGATCACGATGGAACTCATCCGTAGATATTTATTATTACTCCGGTTAAAAAAGATGATCAAAACTAACACCAATAAAGCCAATCCGAGATTCTCGAAACTACCGAAAGTACCGTTTTCTTTAGCAATAACACCCCCACCACAAGCCGTAATACCTACTTTCACCAGACTCATCCCGATTAATGTTACCACAATTCCCGATACCAGAGGGGTAATGACTTTCTTGGCATATTTCAAAATCCTACTTATCAGCATCTCAACCACTGAACCTGCCATGCACACCCCGAATATCAGAGGCAAACCACCCGCCAATCCCGTAGATATAATCGGGCCGATAAACGAAAAACTTGTTCCTTGAATACATAATAACCCGGTTCCGATAGGTCCAACCCGTCTACACTGAATAAAAGTAGAGACACCAGAGGCAAAAAGAGCCATAGAAACAAGAAAACCCGTTGTTTCCAAGTCAAGGTTCAACGCCCCGGCAATAATTAACGGTGGAGTTATAATAGCAACAAAGATGGCTAATAAATGCTGTAACGCGGCAAAAAAAGCCTCTTTAAAAGGCGGACGGTCCTCTATTCCATAAATAATGGCCGAGCTAACCTGACAATTGGTCGTTTCACTCATGCCGGATTATCTTATTTTTATCTGACAATTATCCAGACTATCTATAATAGCTAAGGATTCAACATGAATCCCACGTTCTCTCAGTACTTCGCCCCCATGTTGAAAAGCTTTTTCAATAATAAATCCCATGCCTACAAGTTGTGCCCCCGCCTGGTCAATCAAATCAATAATACCATTCGCGGCATTCCCGTTTGCAAGGAAGTCATCAATAAAAAGCACACGATCCTCTTTACTCAAGAAATCTTTACTGATACAAACATTATATTCCCGGTCTTTTGTAAAATACCCCACCATGATTGCCGGAGCGATACCGCTAGCCTCAATAGTCATCACTTTATTAAAATCCTTATTCGCGAAACGACGCACAAATTCCACCCCGATCGACTTCATTAAAATCGGGTCCATTTGGTGATTAATAAAACTGTCCACTTTTAAAATGCCACCTTCAAAGCATTTTCCATCCTGTAAGATTCTTTTCTTGAGCAAATCCATATTGATCGTACTTTTTTACACTTCGGCAAAAGTAAGAATAATAATCAAAAAACAGGCTTTTTACTATAACTTGAATAAAAATTAATGAATCACCTCGTCCAAATCAACAATGGTTATCTTGTTTTCTTGGGCATCGTACAATTTATTCCCAACGCGTACAGCATTTTTACTGATTCGTAAATGAGCCCATAACTCTCCCGAAGGAGCAATTACAATAGTTTCCTCTCCACGGGAAAGAAAAGAATACCCCTGATAAGTCAGGTAACACAGACTGTACTCGCTCGGCAATAACATTCTTGCGCCCTGAGCATTCGCCTTGACACACAATATATTTTGTTTTCCGGTAAGGATATAACATTGAGTACTATCCATCTCCTGCAATGTCTTGTATTTAGAATCTTCCAAAACAAATATCCGGTTACTGGCAAAATATCCTGCCCGATCTTTATCCAGAGAAAATTCTACTTGAATTCCCTGAGCCAAATCCGACGAGGACAATTTTATCAGATGCTGGTCAAATAATATATACAAAGTATCTTTGGACACTTGTACGTGATTTACAATTCCCAAACTAGTTGGGAATGAGGAAAACGCTTCTTGAAACCCCGTATTCTTATTGAACTTAGCGACATAAGGAATCCCCCATTTTTTCATTATCGTGCCTTTAACGAGACCACTTCCGTAGTTTACCATGTAAAGCGAACTGTCCATTGTAAATATCTGGGATTCTCCGGTTATTTTTCGGGACAGCCCTTGTAACCAAAGCACTTTTCCCATGTGATCCAAACAAAACAAACGATCACATGATGCTATATATATTTTCTCTTTTTCAATGAGAATATTCGAGGTAAACCTTTGCATAAATTCCTTTTCAGCTTTAGGGAAAGGTAATTCTTTTAAAAAGATCTCATGCCTCCATCCTTCCCCGTTTTTCATGTTAAGCGCATACAAGGCATCTGAAAGCAGGAGAATAACCGAATCATTCAAGGGTAACATATCCGCCCATCCTTGTTGGGAAAAGATCTTCCTTTCCCATATTTTCTTCCCATTATACAAGTTGATCCCTTCCAGTTTCGAAACCTCCGTACTCCCCAAATTATCTTTACATCTTATCCCCACGCCCAATTTCTGATCCACGTAACTAATGCAACCTCTATCATTCCAATGTTCCTTTCCACTCCTTCGGTCAAAACACCGGGTCTTGAAGTTGGACGTTAAAAATAACACGTTCTGAACAGGACTGAGATTCTCAATATCACTATTAATTTTACAATGCCACAAGGATCGTTCCTTTTCCGGGTCCCAAACAAATAGTATTCCCGAACCTTGTGGAACCCCTTTCCTTGAAAACCGGTCCAATTGCACGGAAATAGTTTTCGTGATAGAATCCGCATACAAATGCCGTACATACCCCTCTACCAATATTTCTTTCCCCGAAATATTTTCCTGCCTTTGATAATGACGCCCAACCAACCGGGGCATCACCTGGTCTTCCGACTCTTGTTTTGTGGACTGGGCAAATCCATCGATACAAATAACCGACAATAACATACTCCATAAAAAGAAAATCCTAACGAAAGACATTTCTGTAACCATGATCGAGAAATTTATATCTACTTTCACAAATATATCATTTTATTTAGAGTTTGTTTAAATTTTGTTGAACAAAATCTTGTCGTTGTTTGATTACCTCTAGATCATGCTAATGTTCCTTTGATGTTCCTATATGTCTCCGTCTCGATTTGTACCGTGTTCAAATGTATTTCCTCCGGCGATCACTCGCTAGTGACACGGAGAAAGCACGGAGAAAGTACGGAGAAGACCTAGCCAAACAATAGAGTAACAGCGTATTATAGGAGTAGCGAAGTGCTTGTTGTCTGATAACCATCTTATACCGAGATAGTTGATCTAAAAAATACATATAAATTCGAGAAATCCTCTTCATGCAAGGGAGTATGAAATAAAAGAAGGCAACCCCAAAGCCATTTAAAACAAGGCTTTGGGGTTGTCCTCTTTTATTTTGATTCCCAAGATTTATATTAGGTAATTATATACCACTTTACAGTCTATTAAGGTAATGCTTGTTTTCATTCTCAAACTCCTCCGTCACTTCGTGCCACCTCCTCTATGAACAGAGGAGGAGCTGGTGATTCTTCCCGAAGAAAGGGAGTATTTTCAACTCTCCCTCTGTTTATAGAGGGAGTACGGCGAAGCCGGGAGGGAGTTGGTTTCCTGTAAATTCATATATAAGTTCCTTATATTATTTATGCTCTTCAATCCACAAACGGGCATTTACAAACGCTTCAATCCACGGGCTGACTTCATCTTCCTTCCGATCCTCGGCATAATATGCCCAGTTCCACGGGTGAAGAGAACGTTCCAAGTGAGGCATCATTGCCAAGTGACGCCCGTCTTTACTACAAATAGCTGCCGTGGCAAAAGGTGATCCATTCGGATTCGCCGGGTAAGTGTCATGGCTGTATCGAAGTGGAATATTATATTCTTCCTGTCCGTAAGGTAATTGGAATTGTCCCTCTCCGTGAGCCACCCAGATTCCCAAACGAGATCCGACTAATGACTTCAATAACACGGAATTGCTCTCCACGACATCCACGCTCAAGAATGCGGATTCCAGTTTGTGGGATGCATTATGCAACATCTTCGCCTTCTCGCCATGTTCCGGGTAGACCAAGTCTAGCTCAACCATCAACTGGCAACCGTTACAAATACCCAAGCTCAAAGTATCTTCACGTTTATAGAAGTTTTCCAAAGCCACCCGAGCCTTTTCGTTATATTTGAAAGCTCCGGCCCACCCTTTAGCAGAACCAAGCACGTCCGAGTTCGAGAACCCGCCAACGAACACGATAAAATTCACGTCTTCCAAAGTCTCTCTTCCGGAAACAAGGTCTGTCATGTGAACATCCTTCACGTCAAAACCGGCCAAGTGCATCGCCCATGCCGTTTCCCGCTCGCACTGACATCCTTTCTCCCGGATAACGGCAGCTTTTATACCCGAAGGTTTAACACGGTTAACATCCAATCCATATTGGGAAAGCTTACCGCTGAATGAAGGTGCAAACTTGTATTTCAGATCATGATTCTTATAGTTTTTATATCTTTCAAGGGCCAACTCATTGCCACTCTGACGACGATCTAACAAATAAGATGTCTTAAACCACAAGTCTCTTAATGACGGAATATCCAAATGGAAGTTTTTACCGTCTTTCTTGATATTCAACTTTCCGGCCTTACCCAAGCGTCCCAAGAAATTGTAAGCCACTCCCGCTTCATCCAAGATAGCGGCAACCTTCTTGCAATCCTTAATCTGTACTAGTACACCCGGATTCTCCGCGAACAAGATCTTCACGATGTCCTTTTCAGCTAGGTAAGAAAAATCAATATCCAATCCCAAGCGATTATCGGCAAAACACATTTCCAACAAAGCCGTGATCATACCTCCGGCAGAAATATCGTGTCCGGCTAAAACATACCCTTCCTCAACCAAACGCTGTATTGCCATGAAAGCATTCACGAAATAATCGGCATCCTTTACATCCGGGGTCTCTTTACCTACCCGGTTCAACACTTGAGCAAAACTGGAACCTCCCAATTGCAATTTATCAAAAGAGAAATCGATATACACGATTTCAGAATCCTGATCCGGTTTCAGTACCGGAGAAACAATCTTCTTCACATCGGTAACCTCACCCACGGTAGAAATAATCACGGTTCCTGGGGCGTACACCTTATCCTTACCATACTTTTGCGTCATGGAAAGAGAGTCTTTCCCCGTCGGGATATTAATTCCCAACTCGATGGCAAAATCACTGGCAGCTTGTACGGCTTTATATAAACGGGCATCTTCACCGGCATTTTTACAAGGCCACATCCAGTTAGCAGACAAGGAAACACCTTTAATTCCCTGTTCGATAGGAGCCCAAACCAAATTCGTCAAGGCCTCTGCAATAGCCAATCTCGAACCGCAAGCCGGGTTTGCCAATGCCGCTACCGGAGCGTGCCCGATGGACGTGGCAATACCTCTTTCTCCTCGATAATCGAGAGCCATGGCTCCCAAGTCATTCAAAGGTAACTGTAAAGGTCCGGCGCATTGCTGACGGGCCACACGACCGGTAATAGAACGGTCAACTTTACTTGTCAACCAATCCTTACAAGCAACAGCCTCAAGCTGCAAAACTTGCTCGATATATTCTTCAACTTTATCTTCACTATATTCAACATCGGCGAAATGTTCTCTTTTGGTTTTATCCTCCATCACTGTTTTCGGGGGATTTCCGAACATATCCGTCATCTCCAGATCAATGGGTTTCTCTCCGGTTCTGGCATCTTCAAACACGAAACGATGATCTCCCGTGGTCTCCCCGATCACGTACATCGGAGCCCGTTCCCGATCAGCCACACGCTGCAAGGTTTCCACGTCCTTTGCTTTCATCACAAGGCCCATCCGTTCTTGGGATTCATTTCCCACGATCTCTTTGTCGGAAAGAGTCGGATCACCGACAGGCAATTTCTCCAAGTGAATCAATCCACCTGTTTCCTCCACCAGCTCGGACAAGCAGTTCAAATGTCCTCCTGCCCCGTGGTCGTGAATAGAAACAATCGGGTTTACATCGCTCTCGGCCATAGACCGGATGGCGTTACATACCCGTCTTTGCATTTCCGGATTGGAACGTTGCACCGCATTCAACTCGATAGCGTTGGCATATACTCCCGTATCCACGGAAGAAACGGCCCCACCACCCATTCCGATGCGGTAATTATCCCCTCCTAGCAAAACAACCTGTTCGCCAACCTCCGGGGTCTTTTTCATGGCTTGTTCTTTATTACCAAAACCGATACCACCTGCCTGCATGATTACTTTATCGTAACCATACGTCTTTTCGTGTTCCTCATGCTCGAACGTGAACACGGAACCCACGATAAGGGGTTGTCCGAATTTATTTCCAAAATCAGATGCCCCGTTAGAAGCCTTGATCAGAATATCTTCCGGAGTCTGGTATAACCATTTCCGAGGATCAATAGCCGATTCCCAAGGACGACCTGCCTCCAAGCGCGGATATGATGTCATGTAAACGGCCGTGCCTGCCAACGGAAGTGATGCTTGTCCCCCGGCGATACGGTCACGGATCTCACCACCGGAACCGGTTGCCGCCCCGTTAAAAGGCTCTACCGTGGTCGGGAAGTTATGAGTTTCCGCTTTCAATGAAATAACCGTGTTAATATCTTTTTGCGTGTAGAAATCCGGTTTGTCCGGTGTTGCCGGGGCAAACTGCACCGTGGCCGGTCCTTCAATGAAAGCGCAGTTATCTTTGTAGGCCGAAACAATCCGGTTCGGGTTCGTTCGGGAAGTTTTCTTGATCATGGAGAACAAAGACTCTTCTTGTTCTTCCCCATCAATAATAAATGTACCTCCGAAAATCTTATGACGGCAATGCTCGGAATTCACTTGTGAAAAACCGAAGACCTCGGAATCTGTCAACTGACGGTTTAATTTCTTGCTCAGACCTTCCAGATAAGAGATTTCATCTTCATTCAGCGCCAATCCCTCCTGTTGGTTATATGCCCGGATATCCTCGATATACACGATCGGGTCCGGTTTCTTGTCAATGGTAAACGTATCTTGATTCAGGCCCTTGTAAAATGCTTGAAGCATCGGGTCAAAAGCCGCTTTTTCATCTTCCACACGAGTAAACTCCTCTATCCGCAAGATACAGGAAATACCCATATTCTGAGTAATCTCCACGGCATTAGTACTCCACGGGGTAATCATTTCCCGACGAGGTCCCACGAAAAAGCTTTCCAGTGAATCGCTTTGAACTTTCTTAGCCCCACTGAATAACCATTCTAACTTACTTACATCTAAAGGATTTTCCGATTCTTTATAGTGTACGGCATACACTGTTGCATCTTTTTGATAGAATACTATAGCCATGTGTTTTATTTGTTTATTTTCAACTACACGTATTTGCACCGCGAATATAATAAAAAGCGGGCAAATAAACCTATCCGATCTTCAATTTATGATCTCAGACTTTGGAGATATTTTAAAGTGAACACCTTTCGGCTCCATAAAGTCTGCATAACCCCGCGTAACGCAAGGTAAACCAAGAAAGCCAACCATAACATATGATTATTCGTAGCCCCGGAAAAACAATAATAGATCACAAAAAAACTACCGGAAGCCACCAGCATGGCCCATAACATAAAACGGGTAGCCGTGGCCCCGATCAGAATTCCATCCCACAGAAAAGCAGCAAATCCCGCTAGCGGAATAGCAAGCACCCAGTAAAAATAATGCCCGGCAGTCTCTATCACGACCGTGTCATT
>QWCY01009724.1_pt1 | contig 11322 bp, 9 predicted proteins | sample 1972631 | NCBI WGS metagenome assembly QWCY01 (sample SAMN09866696, study PRJNA288562) | Human gut metagenome isolate pre1_stool, whole genome shotgun sequencing... | isolation source: gut | host: Homo sapiens | place: USA: California
CTGCGAAGCTGCCGGACTTGATCCTTATAAAACGTGTGAAGAAACTCAGCCTATCTGTTTTGAAAACGCAAAATGGGCTTATGTGGTAGGTACTGCAATTGCTCTTAAGAAGAACTGCACAAACGCTGCTGAAGCTGCTGAAGCTATCGGTATCGGTTTGCAGGCATTCTGTATCCCGGGTTCTGTAGCTGACGACCGTAAGGTTGGTATCGGTCATGGTAACCTGGCTGCTATGTTGCTTCGCGAAGAAACTAAATGTTTCGCATTCCTTGCAGGTCACGAATCTTTCGCTGCTGCTGAAGGTGCTATCAAAATCGCTGCAAAAGCAGACAAAGTACGTAAAGAGCCATTGCGTTGCATCCTGAACGGTCTTGGAAAAGACGCTGCTCAGATCATCTCTCGTATCAATGGTTTTACTTATGTTCAGACTCAGTTTGATTATTTCACTGGTGAGCTGAAAGTAGTTCGCGAAATCGCTTACTCTGACGGTCCTCGTGCAAAAGTAAAATGCTACGGTGCTGACGATGTTCGCGAAGGTGTAGCTATCATGTGGAAAGAAGGCGTAGACGTATCTATCACAGGTAACTCTACTAACCCGACTCGTTTCCAACACCCGGTTGCCGGTACTTATAAGAAAGAACGTGTATTGGCTGGTAAGCCATACTTCTCAGTTGCTTCCGGTGGTGGTACAGGCCGTACTCTTCACCCCGATAACATGGCAGCTGGTCCGGCTTCTTATGGTATGACAGATACAATGGGTCGTATGCACTCAGACGCTCAGTTCGCTGGTTCTTCATCAGTTCCTGCTCACGTAGAAATGATGGGATTCCTGGGAATTGGTAACAACGTAATTAAAGTTACATTATATAAATAAACTCCTGTAGTCCATGTGATTACAGGAGTTTTTTATTTGTGGTAATTTGAAGTAGATGGCAGTTTCAGATACCTTATCTCACCTATCATTTAGAATTGTTGAATGATAGATTTATATACAATGAAAGCTACATTTACATAAAATCATAATCAAAAGAAGCAGCAGGAACGCTTGAACCAGCAGAAAGCTATGAGAGAGGGCAAATCGAAGAGTTAATATCTTTTGCCAACTCAAATCATTTATGAATAACTATTATAGTATTGATTAATAACAGATTGCTATAGTTTACAAGAAGCCGAAATGATAGGATTCTTGGGAATTGGTAACCCCCAATGGTAAGTTGCACTGTGGCTTGCGCTGTAGACGTAGCTCAGGCCTTAGCTAAGTAATAAAAGTTACTTATTATTATACAGGAGAGATTTTTTTATAAGGCACTCTCCTATTTTTATAAAAAAGATGATGATTGTTACAAATAATCTACACTATCGTTGTTTAGTTCTCTACAACAAATTCTTACCATGAACCAGCTTATAACATATCTTTGCAATGAGATAATAATATCCATAAATTATTAAAAAGAGAAGAGGATATAAAGAGAGAATTTTAGAAAATAAAGAATTACATAAAATAAACTCTCGAAAATAATCCAGTATGACACACATCGGACAAATTATTGAAAAAGAGCTCCATCGCCAAGAACGCTCGGTCACATGGTTCGCAAGACGACTCTATTGCGATCGAACTAATGTATATAATATATTTAGAAGACAGAGCTTAGATACAGAACTGTTGTTACGTATATCCATTATATTAGAATACAATTTCTTCCAAATATATTCTGATATATATAACAACAGAACATAGAAATATCTTCTACAACCTTGTATATAAAACAGCAACAATTAAAAGGATATTTATGTTTAAAGAGCATGTATCTTTGCAAAGTTTTTTAAGACAACCAAAGTATATGACTAAAAAGATTACACATTAAAAACAAAAAAGATGAAACAATTTAGAATTTTAAGTATGTTGATGATTGTGCTTATATCAAGCCTGTCATTTGTATCATGTGGAGATGATGATGATGAAACGTCTGGTGATTTCAGTGCCAGCATAGCAGGAGTTTATACAGGTAAACTCAAAGTTGGAACTAATGTTACAGCTGATGCATATGTAGTCACTGTTACCAAAGTATCTTCTTCTGTAGTAAAAGTTACCGCTGACTTCTACACAGATAACGGTAGTGAAAATTACAATGTTACTAAAGAAGGCAATCAATACATTCTTTCAAGCGAAAGCTCATCTGGTATCAACATAACTGTTACAGGTAAAGCAATGACTATAAGTTTCCTTAATAATGCAGGAAGTATGACCACTTTTACCGGAACTCGTGATTAAAGCCCACCAATCTTTACAGTAAAAGTAGAAATTCAGTAAAGGTTACAAATATCCCAAAGCCGTAATTTCCCTTTTCTTGAAAATGAGAAATTACGGCTTTTATAAATAAAAGCTATGAAAATTGTATATAACACTATTCTCTTTACATTACTATTTCTAGCCACAAGCTGTGATCATTCGGAGAAAATCGATGATATAAAACTTGAAATTTCACAAAACATCTTCCGCAACATCGACAATAACGGAGGGAAAATAACTGTTGCTATCACATCTAATTCTGAATGGATCATCGCAAATTCAGCTGATTGGTGCATACCAGACAAATATCAAGGAGAAGGAAACGATATACTTACTATAAAAATTCTAGCTAACACCAAACATGCAAACAGACAAACTAATCTAATCATATCCGCCCAAGGGATAAACCAAACAATCAAGATTTCACAACAAAAAGGAGAAGTTAATCCAGATTTAGATAAAATACACTATCAATTACCCGTTATTTTCCATGTTCTTTATCAAAACGAAAATGACATAAATCAATATATAAAAGAAGACCATTTAAAAGATGTATTAGTGCGAGCTAACCATTTCTATCAATCTGAAAAGTGTGGAATTGATATAAATCTCGAATTTGTATTAGCAACCAAAGATAAGAATGGAACCACATTACCAGAACCTGGAGTAGAAAGAGTGCCATTTAATGAGCTTCCTATTGATTGCGAAAAGTTTATGAGAGATAATACAGGAAAATATACATCTTTACTATGGGAACCCAATGAATACATTAACATAATGGTATATCCTTTTACGGATTCGCAGATTTTAGGCATATCTACATTTCCATATAGTTTAAAGGACTTTTTTTTAGAAGGGACTCAACAGGTATCAGCTTCGTGGATCACTTTAGAGAATTTGAGTTTCCCATATTGTATATCGATCAATAGTTCATATATTTATGAGCAAAGTACAGATGAAAGAATTAATCAAAACGATGCTGCAATAACATTAGCACACGAACTCGGACACTATTTAGGATTACGTCATGTATTCTCAGAAGGAGGGACCACTTCAATGTGTACCGATACTGATTATTGCAAAGATACTCCCAGTTATAACCGTAGTGAGTATGAACAATGGCTTAACAATTTGGATAAGCAGAATAAATATCAATTAAAAGATTTAGCTAAACGATATAGCTGTGAAAAAGGAGAATATGAAGCACACAACATTATGGACTATGCATATTGCTTTTATAATGAAATAACTTTAGAACAACGAAAAAGAATACGCCATATCTTAAACTATAGCCCACTGATTCCAGGTCCCAAAGAAAGCAGAATAGATACCAGAGGCGTACAAGGCAGATTGAATTTGCCAATATGTATAATGAAATAACATAATCAGGTAAAACGGGGCAGCAAGTATTTCATCGACTGTTCCTCCATAGTAGTCAAATGTCAGAACAAGTCTTGACTATTACAACTAATTATCCGTTTTCTACATCACAATACAAAACTTTTATACAGGATAACTTGTTATTACAATATAACCAAACATCATGAAACGATGCTACTGACATTTTTAAACATACTGGCCACCATCATTGGCGTAATCAGCTTATTGATTGTAACCTATGGAGTATTCGTAGGATTCATCGCTTTTCTCCGTAACGAATTCAAACGGATCAACGGAACCTATACCATCAATAATGTCCGGCAGCTGAGAGCTGATTTCGGCAGTTACCTCTTATTGGGATTAGAATTTCTAATTGCATCAGACATACTAAAGACCGTAGTAGACCCGACTTTAGACGAACTGGCTATTTTAGGAGGTGTAGTTATAGTAAGAACTGTATTATCAGTCTTTCTGAATAAAGAAATAAAAGAACTGGCCGAAGAAGAAAATTCAAAAAGCACATAAATAGATTGGAATAAATAAAAAATGTATTACTTTTGCATGAATTCTTAATGACCTATGGTATGGAATATATCAATGAATTTCACAATGACTGAAATTCCAAAGAATATAAAGGACACGATATGAAAAAGAACTTACTATTATTACTTTGCTTGTTTTGTCTGGTCAATGTTTGCCATGCAAAAGCGAAAGACACTTTTACCGTTTTCCAATTAAACCTGTGGCATGGATGTACTAAAGTACCCAACGGAGATCAAGGCATTATTGATGTACTGGATCAGATGGATGCGGATGTCGTTTTTCTGTGCGAAATCAGAGACGGAAAACAGTTTATCCCTCATGTGATCGAAGAGCTGGAGAAGAGAGGAAAACATTACTATGGTGAAACGTTTGATCTTGCAATCGGTGTTTTGAGTAAATTCAAGCCGGACAGTTGGACCAAATGCTGCATCGTACCTGGTGACGAAGGTCGTGCTATGGTGAAAATGGTTGCAACAATCGAAGGCCAACCCGTATCTTTCTATTCTTGTCATTTGGACTACCGGCATTATCAATGCTATATGCCACGTGGATATAATGGTACTACCTGGAAGAAAATGGATAAGCCGATAACGGATGAAGAAGAAGTCTTGAAAGCAAACAGACAGTCTTTCCGGGATGAAACCATCCGTGCTTTTATTCAGGAAGTACAATCTGACATTCAACAAGGCCGCCCGATAATCATGGGAGGAGATTTTAATGAGCCCTCTCATTTAGACTGGCAGGCAGATACAAAGGATTTGTGGGATCATAATGGGGCTGTCATTCATTGGGACTGCTCAATGATGTTGAGCAAAGCAGGATTCAAAGATACATATCGCGAAAAATATCCCAATACAGTTCGATATCCCGGTTTTACATTCCCAGCCGGAAACAAACTCGCAGAAGAGGCTAAACTGGAAAAGTTGGCTTGGGCGCCTGAAGCAGACGAACGTGACCGGATTGATTTCATTTATTATTATCCATTGGAGTCGATGCTTTCCATGAAGAATAGCAAGTTGGTAGGTCCCTCCGAAACAGTTGTCCGGGGAAAAATAACAGAAAATGATTCTAAAGATAAGATTCTGACGCCTTCTTGTATTTGGCCCAGCGACCATAAAGGTAATCTTGCTACATTTAAGATTCGGAAGAAACGGTAATAGTATATTGAGTAGGGTGACTTTCATCGTGCGTCACCCTAAAATTCCAAAGCTTCAAATCAGAGAATTCTCTTCCTTCTCTATCATCTTATCATAATACGCAATGCGTGCGGCACACTCCCGAATAGTCACCTCGCGCAATGCTTCCGTTCGTGCCAGCATGTATTCGTATTGTTCTTCACTGACAGTGAATAGTCGGTTGTACCGAGCTTCGATATACGCCCGACATAATTTATCAAACGCTTCTCTATCTTCGGGAGTATTAACTGGAAATACATTCGCGAAACCTCGTGAACGGCTTTTAGCCATCGGGCCCAACACTTCCAATTTATGGGATTTAGGGCGAGTGCCACTATGGACAAGCATATACGTCTTGTAGTAACGTTCGCAAGCTTGATGTAAAAAGAATGAACCTAATTTATATTCTTTTTCCACTTGAGCCAATTTTCCATGTCTTAATAATCCCTCTGCCATGTCGAAACATCCTGCATATTCTTCCTCCGCATATTGCTTAATTTCCCGATACGGCAACTTCTCCGGTTTGCCAATCTGAAACGTGCCGTCGTCATATAATAGAATGCCATCTTTTATGATCTCATAAAAAAAATAATGTTTTCTTCTTATAGCCCGATTAACGGTCGTCGTGCTTTCAACAATGATCTGAGGTGGTGCAGGATGTCTCCTTCCTTCCATTCGTTTATCATACTTAGGAACGACAAAGGCGTTCGCATGATTCTCTGCTTTAACAGCATCGCCCGTATCACATATCACCAGAATATCAAGGTCGCTTTGGTAGTAAGTAAGTCCACCTCGTTCGTCGTATGTTTCATCCCAAATGACATATTCTCCACGTGCATAACTCCCATAGAGGATAATCATACGTACATTCACAAGGTACTGCAATATCAGTTCTTGCAGCACTGCCAACTCTTCCTGTGTGCGTTTGGGCAAACGCTTTATTGATCTTTTCATAATGACAATCATCTATTCTTAACCGCAAAGATAACTTAAATCAGTGTATTAATGATTGTATTGAAACGCTTTTTTCAAGACTTTGATAGTGTGTTATACTAAGAAATGGCATGTCTGCTATTTTTCATTCCATTGATTCTAGTACTTACTCCCATCAACTCTTGTACTTCATCTTGCAGTTTCTCGTACTTCATACTTCCAACTCAAGTACTTCAAACTCTCAACTCCAGTACTTTACTTCTTACATTCTTGTACATCATTTTCCCTCTTCAAGTACTTCAATCGTTACACTCCTCTGCCTCATTTCCTTTCACTTTTCGTTCTTTTCTCTTTGTATTTCTGTTCTTTCGCACTCACATATGTATACTATTTGCACCATTAAAAAGTCCTTTATTCCCTACTGACACTGACAACTGCCACTTTAGCGTTTCTTTAATAATAACATTTCTTTTTCCGTTTGCATACATTACTAATTATCAACACATTATAAACATATAAAATATTAATTCCATGCACACTCTGTCAGTATGGAGCATTTAGTGGCAGTACTTTTCCATTCATTCATTTGTAAATATATACACTACAACAAATATGAATAACCGGACGAAGGTAGGAATACAATTTCAACAGCGTTGAATAGGCTTCTTTCTTCCAGTGATGACAAAGTTATTAGTAAACTATGATTAATTCAAGTTTCGCAAGTTACTTTTGCGTTATCCAAACTATCTTAATTCCCCTCCCTCCTGGGAGGAGACTTAAGATACTACCGACTTTTTAGTCACTCCCAATTGAGATACTACTGTTTGTCAATAATATAAAGAATTTGCGGAACTTCAGTGATTAAGAGTTATTTAAAGGCATTTTAATTTACATACTCATCCATTCCTCTTGGATGTATTCTCTGTAAAGAGGCCTTAAGGTGTCAGTTGTCAGTAGTGTCAGTAGATTTACTTTTCTGTAGGGATAGCACAACAATTAAAATCCTGATAATCAATCAAGAGATCATCTTTTTTATTTTTTCAGTCTTCTGCCGTTCCACCCTGCATTTACTGACATAAAAATTGTTAATCTCCCGGGGAATATCGTAAATATATGATACAAACAAGTTTTTCACCAGTCTATAAGAATGAAAACAAATAATAGAAAAAGCCAGATTAAACCACCTGTTGATTTGCAACAAATGAGCTATCGTTCATTCCCGGACAACTTATCGATTAGGACAGCATCGATATCTTTTGCCAATTCTTGATAGGTCGCCAAAGTTATCAATATACGGGGAATGGTATGGGAAGCAAAAAGCGAAAAGACAGCATCATCATTCTGAGCGGAAAAAGGCAAGGTAAACGAATGTTTTTCCCAATAGGCTTGTACTTCAGAGCCCGATTCCGAACGGCTGATACAAGACAATAATACATCCGGATTCTCTTTATACGTATCATAAACTTTCTGAATAACCGGAAGTTCTTTCTGACAATCCGGACAATCCGTATGAAAAAAGACAATCACTCCAACCTTCCCGCTAAATGACTGCGTATTCAACACTCCCCCATCACTCATCTCTACCGAAAACTGAGGAAGGGCGTCACCGGCAACAAGAGCAAAGTCTCCCCTGTCATCATCATCATCCGTGATACAGGAAGAAAAAACTGCCAGAACGATACATAGCAATATCACCACTTTGCTTCTTATTTCCACTTTCATATCTTTCTTCGTTAGTTATGCAACTCCCAAAAGCTCTACCTCAAATACCAATGTCGAAAAAGCCGGAATCGGACCGGATGCACGGGTTCCGTATCTCATCGTGTAAGGTATATAGATGATCCATTTATCTCCCGCACGCATCCGTTGGAGCGCCAGTTGCCAACCATCTATTACATCGCAGAGGCGGAAAGCTTCCGGACAATTACGTTCATAAGAATTATCGAACACCCGACCGTTAATCAGACTCCCTTTATAATGAACGGTAACAATACTCCGCACATTAGGAAAAACAGTCCCCGTACCGGTCTCCAAAACCTTATAATAGATGCCGCAAGGCAAGGCATAAACACCTTCCTGCGATGACAATTCTTTCAAGAACTCCAAATTCGTCTCTTTATATTCTTGCTTTCTTCCCATAAATACATGATTTGAATGTACAAAAGTAAGCAGATTTAAGAGAAATCTTCCATAAAAACTGTATATTTGTTTGTTGAATCATAAAAACTCATCGCTATGGGACAAATTAAAACCAGATGCAGCGCTGCTGCCGGACTATTCTTGATTCTTTTGACAGTAATTGCGGGATTTTCGTCCTGTAAAAGTAATCAGAAAGACATTATTCCTTCTGCCGAATACGCTCCATACGTCAATGCTTATACGGGAGGAGTGATTTCGCAAAACTCAACGATACGCATAGAGCTGACACAGGACCAGCCGATGGTAGACCTGAATCAGGAACTGAAAGACAATCCGTTCAGTTTCTCTCCTTCATTGAAAGGAAAAACGTATTGGGTCAGCAACAATACCATTGAATTTGTCCCCGAAGAAGGGGCACTGAAACCAGGCGCCTTTTACGAAGGAACCTTCCACCTGGGAGATTTCGTCGATGTAGACAAAAAGCTGGAAGAATTCAACTTCTCCTTCCGCGTGCAGGAACGAAACTTTAGTATTCATACCGATCCGATAACCGTCACAGCCACCCAGCCCGACCAAGTGACCGTAACGGGTGAAATACGTTTCAGCGATGTAGTGAAAAAAGAGGAAGTAGAGAAAATGCTCACAGCCGGAAGCGAAAAGAACAAAAGCTATCCGATTGAAATCACCCAGACAGATCACCCGACCCGATACGCATTCAGCATCAGTCAGATAATCAAAGAAGCGGAAGATTACCAAATGGAAATTACTGCCAAAGGCAATCCGGCAGGCATCGACCGTACCCAAAACGAAAGTATTCTGATCCCGGCAAAGAACAGTTTCCGCTTCCTGTCCGCCGTACGCATCGACCAACCGGAAAACGGAATTGAAATCATATTCTCCGACCCTGTATCCAACACACAGGACTTGAAAGGGCTCATCGACGTTCCGGAAGTTTCTTCCTCTATTTTCCAGATCAAAGAAAATAAAGTATTCGTTTACTTCGAAACCGGCAAACTGAACAAACTGACGCTGAATATCCATGAAGGAATAAGAAACAGCCAGGACAAACCGCTGGGCACTTCCCACTCCATCTCATTCAGTGAACTGAACCTGAAACCGCAGGTAGAAATGGCTACTTCCGCCGCTATCCTGCCCGATTCGAAAAGTCTGATCATCCCCTTCCGTGCCGTCAATCTATATGCGGTGGATTTGAGCGTGATCCGTATTTTCGAAAACAACGTATTGATGTTCATGCAGAACAACTCGCTCTCCTCAGCCAATGAATTGCGACGTTCGGGACGACTGGTTTATAAGAAGACATTGTGGCTGGCGAAAGATTCTTCCAAAGATGTGCACCGCTGGGAAGACTATTCGATAGACCTTGCCGGATTGATTCATCAGGAGCCGGGAGCCATTTACCGTGTCATCCTCTCGTTCCGCCAGGAATACTCCGCTTATCCTTGCGGGGGAAGTGAAAACAAGGAAATGCAGTTCGCGGACAACAAGTCTTCCGACAACCTGACCAAAGTCAGCGGAGAGACATTGTCGGAAGACGATGAAGCGGTATGGGACACTCCGGAAACATACTATTATTATAACGGCAGCGTGCCGATGGACTGGAGCCAGTACCGATGGACAGAACGGGATAATCCCTGCCATCCGTCCTACTATATGAATTCCGACCGGATAGCTGCCTGCAATATCTTTGCCTCCAATCTGGGAATGATTGTGAAACGTAATTCACTGAATAAGTTGTGGATTGCGGTAAATAACATTCTGGATACGAAGCCGGTAGCGAAAGCACAGGTAACGATTTACAACTTCCAGCTCCAGCCGATTGGAAAGGGAGAGACGAACGGTGAAGGGCTGGTAGAAATCACTCCGAAGGGAGTTCCTTTCATAGCGGTAGCCGAAGCGGACAAGCAAAAGGCATATGTACGCGTGGTCGATGGCGAAGAGCAGTCGGTCAGCCGGTTCGATGTGGGAGGAAAAGACATTCAGAAAGGTCTGAAAGGATTTATCTATGGCGAGAGAGGCGTATGGCGTCCGGGAGATACACTGCATATTTCCTTCATGCTGGAAGACCGTGAGAAACGCATTCCGGACAAACATCCGGTAGCATTGGAGATTTACAATCCAAGAGGACAGTTCTATACCAAAATGATCTCTACGCAGGGGACAAACGGATTTTATACATTTGCCGTGCCCACACAAGCCGACGATCCCACCGGATTATGGAATGCCTACGTGAAAGTAGGAGGAACTGCCTTCCACAAGAGTCTGCGCATCGAAACCATCAAGCCGAACCGTCTGAAGATTACACTGGCTTTACCAACCATCCTTCAGGCTTCGAGCAAAGACGTATATGCCCCGCTTACTTCTTCATGGCTGACGGGAGCCACCGCATCGCGGCTGAAAGCAAAGGTCGAAATGTCCTTATCAAAGGTCAATACGCAGTTCAAGAACTACGGGCAATACCTGTTCAACAATCCGGCAACGGACTTTACGACCGTCCGGGCGGATGTGTTCAACGGGGTGCTGGATGCGGAAGGAAGAGCAGGCGTCAATATACAGCTTCCGGTAGCAACGGGTGCTCCGGGCATGCTGAATGCAACGCTCACCACCCGTGTTTTCGAACCGGGAGGAGATGCAAGCATTTACTCGCAAACTGTTCCCTTCTCTCCGTTCACATCGTATGTGGGCATCAATCTGAATCAGCCGAAAGGAAAGTATATCGAAACAGACAAAGATCATGTGTTTGACATCGTGACGGTCAACGATCAGGGACAGCCGGTGAACCGTTCCAATCTGGAATATAAAATCTACCGGATCAGCTGGAGCTGGTGGTGGGAAAACGGTGAA
>QWCY01015994.1_pt1 | contig 11320 bp, 10 predicted proteins | sample 1972631 | NCBI WGS metagenome assembly QWCY01 (sample SAMN09866696, study PRJNA288562) | Human gut metagenome isolate pre1_stool, whole genome shotgun sequencing... | isolation source: gut | host: Homo sapiens | place: USA: California
GCAGGTGCAGATTGTGAGAGGATATTGATAATTGATGAAAGCGACAAATCCCTTTCTATGGCAGACGAAAGGCTGGAAGAAGCCATTATCCAGACGGGAGCGAGGATGTTGATTTTAGATCCGATACAAGCCTATTTGGGCGGTGGCATGGATATGAACAGAGCAAATGAAGCAAGGGATATGACGAAGCGTTTAGGAGTTTTGGCAGAGAAATACAAATGTGCCATTATTCTTATCGGTCATATGAATAAGGCATCCGGTAATAAGGCGGCTTATAGGGGCATGGGTTCCATTGATTTCTTTGCGGTAGCAAGGAGCGTGTTGCTAGTCGGCAGAGTGGAAGGAGAACCCAATATCAGAGCAGTTGTTCAGATAAAAAATAATCTGGCGCAGTTCGGACATCCCAAGGCATTTGAACTGATGGAAAGTGGTTTTAAGTGGCTGGGAGATTATGAGATTACAGCAGATGAAGTACTTGGCGGTATTGCCCCAAAAGCAAATAAGTTGGAACAGGCAAAGCGGATGCTTCGGGAACTGGCAGAGACTTCTAATACGGTACAGAGTAATGAGATTTTTGATATGGCTGAGGAACAGGGAATTTCTAAAAGAACATTGGAAAATGCCAAAAAGGAGCTGTGTATCAGAGCAAGAAAAATCAATAACTCATGGTATTGGGAACTGGATAAGATAAAGCAGATTTAAGGGAAGACCGCAACAATGCAGACTATATAAAATTTGCGGTGACAAACCTTGCAAGGTTTTGCGGTGACAAACCTTGCAAGGTTGCAAAATTTATAGACCTTGCGTTGTTGCGGTCTTGATGGAAAGGATGGATTGATAGATTGAAAAATGTGCAGATTTCTGAGGAACTATTTTTTGCACTCCTTAAATATCATTTATTGGAAATGGATGATGTTTTACCGGAGATAAAGAAAGGTTTGGAAGAAAAATTGGAAGCTATGGTCAGGCGGGATTTATATACAAAATACAAGACTGCTCCAACCGAGGAAGAAAGAGAAAAAGCAAGGCAGGAATATCTGAAAAAGGTGGGAATGCACCGGAGTTTCCGCTGGTAAACTTTTCCTTCAGTGTGTAGGACTGGAGCGTGACACGCTCCTGTAAATACGATTAAAGAGAAAGCAGTGTGAGGGAACAAATGGCAGGAACCGGACTTCTCTCACAAGCCCTCGGCGTTTGAGAGCGAAATACACCCATCGCACAAATCTTCGATTTGTACTCTGTGTATTTCGCCCTTGCAGGGGGCTGACATTCGCAATCCGCTATGCTACTTGCTCATGAACGCAGCTGCTTCGCAGTACAGCGAAAGAGCATCGCTGTATAAGCATTTACAATGCTTACCTGCGTTCAAATGCTGTCGCATTTGTGCCCATGTCGGATACGGCAATGAGTTCGTAAACGGACACCTATGTGTCCACTCACAATGGCATAATCACCATCATTTTTCAAAGAAAGGGGGCAATATCTATTGTAAGAAATTCATTTATACAGATGTCAAAATTGACAAATTTAAAAGGCAGGATTAACTATATCTCCAGTCACGCAAGGCAGGAAAATTTGTACGCAGTTTATGAAACAACTGACCGTAAGTTTTGGACGGAACTTGCCAAGTGTAATCAGGAGGAGTTTAAGAAAAGCGGAACGGAAGGCAAGTGCATTGAAGCAAGGGAACTGATCATTGCACTGCCGGAAAGCTTTGTGGATTATGAGCCGGACAGGCTGCTGAAACTTTTTACGGAACACTTCAAACAAAATTACGGTGTGGAGTGTATCGCTGCTTTGCACCATAACAAACGCAAGACCAATTATCATATCCATCTTATCTTTTCGGAGCGAAAGTTGCTTGATGAGCCGGTGGAGAAGATTGCCACAAGGAATATGTTTTATGATGAAAACGGAAAGCATGTACGAACCAAAAAAGAGATACTGGATCAAGTAGGACAGCTTCGGTGTGGCTGTAAAATCATTCCCAAGGGCGAGGTATATGAGCGGAACGTATTTACCATAAAAGACAGCCGGTTTAAGAGCGACGTTTTCCTTGATGAAGTAAAACGCTCCTATACAGATCTTATCAATATTTATGTGCGGGATGATAAGGAGAAGCTGAAAGTATTCGATAAGAATGGTGTGTATCTGCCAATGAAGAAAATTGGAAAAAACAATCCCAGGGCATTGGTCAGCGGTGTGCCGGAGGAACAGATTTTAGAAGTGAAACAGAGTGAAATCGGACAGACAGCAAAAGCGTCTATTCAGAAGTCAGGGAGAAATCCGGCACTGTTTAAAAGCCTGATTATGACGGCTATATATGCTTTGGAGCTTCTGATTAGTAAGGTGTTTAAAACAGCTTTGGAAAAGGCTGATAAGGTGACGGAAGGGGGTGTAAAGTCAGAGCCTGAGCAGATGAAAGTTCGGGCAGTCAATGAGCTTGTGATGGCGAAAAGTGAACCGATACCGGAAATGCCGAAGAAGTCCAAACCTGCTTCCAACTATCCAAGGCTTGCAGATATTTATAGCAAGTTGGGGAAGCAGAACAAAGCCATTTGTCAAAGGGAGCAACAGCTTGCAAGTGTTGAGAAGGAGATTGCCGGAACAAAAGGGATTTTCAAGGGAAAACAGCGTAAGGAGTTGCAGGAGCAGGCAGAACAGTTAATGATACAGATAGCCAATATCAAACAGTATTTGTCAAGTATCGTGCAGAGTTATGGCTATAACAATGTAAAGGAGTTCTTGGCTGAATACCATACCTGTAAAGCTGAATACTGCGATTATCAGTCTGCAGTTGCAAGGTGGGAACAGCAGGCCGGAAATAAGGCAGAGTCGGACAGCTTAAAGGCAAGGCTTCAAAGAAAGGCGCAAGAAGTAAAGGAACGAGAAAACAACAGACAGAGCCAGCATTACCGGAGCGATAGAGGTGGCAGATAGGAAAATATATAATCATATTGACAAACAAGACCACAAGTGATAGTCTCTAAATAAGACTACTGCTTGTGGTCTACTGGCTTTAGGAGGATACATATATGGATATTCAATTAGGTGTTATTGAGGCAAGATATGCAGATATGATTTGGGAGCATGAACCAGTTACTTCATCGGAACTGGTAAAGATGACGGCAGTGGAGTTTAACTGGAAGCGTACAACTGCACACAATGTTTTGAGAAGATTGATTGATAAGGGATTGTTTCGGAATGAAAATGGACTGGTAACAGCCGTAATATCCAGAGAGGAATTTTATGCCAGACAGAGCAGACAGTATGTAGAAGACACCTTTGCGGGTTCTCTTCCGGCATTTATTGCAGCATTTACGCAGGATGCAAAACTGACACCGGAAGAAGCGGAGGCAATTCGTAAGATGATTGATCAGGCGGAGGAAAAATGAGTATGGGAGAAATTTTCTTAAAACTGCTGAATATGAGCATCACAGCCAGTTGGATAATTTTAGCAGTATTAGGTATTCGACTTTTATTCAGGAGAATACCTAAGTGGATTACCTGTTTATTATGGGGTGTGGTAGCAATCCGACTGATATTTCCGTTCTCCATAGAAAGTGTATTTAGTCTGCAACCAAGTGCAGAGCCTATCAGAACCAGTACCATGGTAGAGGGAGAACTGATACCTTATGTGCCGTCCGTAGACAGTAACATAGGTGTCTACAAATAGTGACAGAAATCGCAGGGGGGCTTTGGTTATGCGGAATGGTGGTGCTTCTTATTTTGGCATTGGTGAGTATGATAAAATTGCGCCTATGTGTAAGGGAAGCTGTGCTATATAGAGAAAACATCTATATTTGTGATGCAGTAAAATCCCCTTTTATTTTGGGAATTATCAGACCCAGAATATACCTTTCCTCTTCACTATCAGAGGAAGAGATGGCATATATTATAGCGCATGAGAGTGCACATCTTAAAAGAAAAGATCACTTGTGGAAACCTTTTGGGTATTTGCTTCTTTGTATCTATTGGTTCAATCCTCTTTGCTGGGTTGCATACATTATGCTATGCAAGGATATTGAGCTTGCCTGTGATGAAAAGGTGATTCGTGATATGAACTTTGAGGATAAGAAAAAATATTCCAGAGTGCTATTGTCTTGTGCAACGCAGAGGCGATTAGTAATGATGTGTCCGTTGGCATTTGGAGAAGTGGGAGTAAAGGATAGAGTGAAGTTGGTGCTGAATTACAAAAAGCCATCCTTTTGGATTGTTTTGATATCCATGGCTGCCTGTGTAGTAGTGGCTGTATGCTTTTTGACAGAACCGAAAAGTGATTTTTCGATAGCAGACTACAAGGCAATCAGTTATAGAGAATATCAAAAATTGACAGGATATGACGCGGAATTCTATCATGCCTTATATTATATCGGGGAATTGCCCAAAACGGAATTATCAATCGTTTTTGAAGGAGACTATGATGAAGATTTAGCAGGGGCTGTTCTGGCTGAGGATGCGAAAGCAATAAGGATACAGGGGAGATTATCAGAGTTGTTTGGCGATGATACTAAACAATTAAGTGAGTCTGAACTCCTAAAAAAAATAAGTGAAAATTACGGAAATGTTATTTCCATAGATTATAGGGAAGGGGCGGGAACCGCATATTATGTGGGGGATTATTATGCACATATAGCAGTTGCAGCTGATACGGATGATAATAGGAATACGGTGTTTGAGATTGCAGTGGAAAATCAGACGAAAAACGAAAAAATATTTTCAGGCAGCAGTTCTTTTTGGCTTATCTGGGAAGAGGAGGAGCCAGTCAAAGAAAACGAAAATGTGGAAAACGCAAAAGATGACAATGGATACATATGGCTATCTGATACAGTGTTTATAAGTGAACTTGAGGACTTGGATGGCAATGGTACAAAAGAATATGTGGAGGTCGATCTAGGAGATGAATCAAACAACTTCTATTCCCATTTCAAGTTTTATTGGAATGGTGAGATGATTTATGAGTATGAGGATCCTTGTAGAATTGACCCATGCGTAGCAGAATATGTAGACTTGGATCATGATGGGGAAAAAGAAATTTTCTTTTCATTTGCTCCAAGAGTAAATTCCATGCCACTGGAGGAATATATCGTATTAAAGCAGTACAATTCAAGTTGGAAACCGCTGGAGATGATTCATGGCGAAACGATGATGGATAATGCATTTCCATTGTCTGTTACAAAGGGAGACACCAAGTGGCAGGCTGTGATATCCTGTGAAAATTTGGATGAATCAGTTACTTTCGATGTAGAATCACATTATTTAGATTTGAAAAGAGAATTTCTTTCAGACAACGGGGAAGAAACGGAATTTACCAGTCAGTTGGTTGAGTGGTATGAAACAGAATTTGTAGATTACCCTTCGGGAGAAATCTGTGGGAATGTGTCAGCGTGGGGAATTTGGAATATAGAAGTAGGAGAATATGAAGGAAAAACCTGCCTGATTGCAACACATGGGATTCAGTGTTATGATAAGTTTGATTTTTGGGGAGAGGCAGATGTCTACTTTGATTATGATGAAAAAGGAAATACAAGATTTTTGAGCATCCAGTTTAGACCACAGTACCAGTATTTGGATCAAAATAAAGAAGCCGAAGAGAGAATTTATGAAGGTGAGACGCCCGGCGTATCTTATGGTGATATTGCGGAAAGATATTATACTGTAGGTCAATATATGAAAGAGGTAAAGGATGTATCAAAGGCTATGGCCGCAGCAGGGGATTCGTATATATGTGATGAGTACCTAAATGCGATGGGAAGCCCGGAGGCTGAATCTGTATATGTATTGCATGATTTAAATAATGACGGTATAGAGGAATTTTTTATAGGTCTTAAATTTAATTATGATATACCTTACTATGTAATTTATGATGTATATACGTGGAAAGACGGAAGAGCGTATCAGTTAATGAGAGGTATCGGATATCGTAATGGCTCGTGTAAGATATGTGAAAATGGAGTAATAGAGGATAATTATTCAGGGTCGGCATGGGACGGGCAAACATTATACCATATTTTACCTGAGGGAGGAATTGAACTTGAGACAATAGACAGTGTTTCTTCAAGGCGAGACGGCACAGTTCAATCCTATTATCACTGGAATGAATTGATAGATGAAAATTCGCTACAAACGATATTGGAGCAATATCAACCGGAGTCTGTCACATATGTCGATTGTAATAGGGAGACAATTGAGCAACTACGTCTGAGTGGAATAAGAAAATAACTTACCGATTGACTTATAACTGATATTAAGGACAAGATGCATATTAGCTGATCAGGAGCAAGTATTCCGGTGCCAAAACGGTGCCACGAAACCATGCAAATAAAAATAGACCATGTAAAATCAACGAAACTATGCAGATTTCAGCCATAAAAAGCATAGAAAATATGTTGAAAAACGCTATTCAGATAACGTGAAGGTGGTAGAACCGTTGGTTCCGGTCGTGTAGCTACCATCATCGAGTAATTGTGCGTTAGCAATGAGAAGCATTAAATAAGTGTAAAATAGTCCAGAGCAAGCTTGCTTGCTTCTGGGCTTTTTTATGCTTATGGGAATGCGGCGAATGCCGCATTCATCGAGGAAACACGCATATAGAATGTTACATATAAAGTGGTTGTATCTTCAAGTAAAAATTGGTTGACAAAAATGACTACTGACAGTAGACTATACATAAACGACTACACGTAGTAGACGAAAGGGGGGTGATCATATGAGTGAAATAAGATTAGGAGCAGTAGAGTCCAAGTTTGCAGATATCATATGGAATAATGAACCATTGCGACCAGTAGAATTGGAGAAACTCGCGGAAGCTGAATTGAATTGGAAGCGGACGACTACTTTAACTCGAATTATTACTTCCTTAATCAGTAGAGAAGAGTTTTATGCTCTCCAAAGTGAAAAGTTTGTTAATGATACTTTTGAAGGTTCGTTACCGGCTTTTTTGACTGCATTCGGTTCCAGAAAGAAGTTATCGGATAAGGAAGTGGAAGAATTGAAAAAGGTGATAGATAGTATGAGGAGGTGAGTGGATGGATTGGTATGAATTATTACCGAAGATTTTGAATATGAGTCTTACAGCAAGCGTTATCAGTGTTACGGTGATTATACTTAGATTGTTGTTGAAACGGGCGCCCAAGGTATATTCCTATATGTTATGGTCGGTAGTATTGTTTCGTCTGCTTTGCCCTATCACTATAAATACTCCCTTATCGGTATTGGGTTTATTTGATCCCCCAATTGTGGAAACAACTGATAGTGTGAGTCAGGTTGCATATATTCCGAACAATATCGGGTATTGGACAATGCTATAAATAATGCGTTGCCACAAGGGGCGGAACAGCTTGTAGCAGATCCTTTGGAGGCGCCTGTCAGCATTGCGACCTATATATGGCTGGCTGGAATCGTGGCTATGATAGGCGTTAGCATGATTTCTTATGTTAAGTTACGAAAGAGTCTGGTTGGAGCAGTGCGGGTAAGGGGTAATATTTATGTTGCGGACTACATTACTACTCCTTTTGTACTTGGCATATTCAGACCGCGTATCTATTTGTTATCTTCATTAAGCGAACAAGAACAGGAGTATATTCTAAAACATGAGCAATATCATATTCGCAGAGGGGATCATATTTTTAAATTGCTTGCCTATGTAGCCCTTTGCATACACTGGTTTAATCCATTGGTTTGGCTAGCCTTTCTATTATTTAGCAAGGACATGGAAATGAGTTGTGATGAGGCGGTTGTCAAAAAACTTGGGGAAGATGTACGAGCAGATTATTCTGCTTCTTTACTGAATTTAGCAACAGATAATGCTATTATGTTTGGAATGCCACTTGCATTTGGTGAGGTGGACACCAAAGGACGCATCAAAAACCTGGCAGCGTGGAAGAAACCTACTTTCTGGGTTACCATAGGGGCAATTTTGATATGCATTGTTGGAATTGTGATATGCATATCCAATCCAAAGGAAGAAAATTTGTATGCACCGGAACCTTTTGGTCATAGCTACAGGGTGGCAGAAATTATGAATGATGCATCCCATTATGCGTTCGCCTATACACTTGAAACGGCACCCAGATATCAATTTACATCGGATTATACTATGCTCATGTCAGGTGATGTATTGGATGATAAGGGCACAACGGAGTGGGTACAGCAGAGCGGGAAAATTGAGGAAGTAAAGATTACAACAGAAAACTTTGATAACTATTTCGATATGTCCGGCTTTACTATTTCAAATGATTCATGGTCAAAATTTAGAAATACAATAAATAAGGCGTGGCGGATAGATGTGGAGAATAATGTGTTTTACTATTTCCTTCAGACAAAAGACGGAAGTGTATATCTGACTTATGGGTATGACGCAGATAATAGTACGGAAGTGTTGGAGGAAGGTTCTTATATCCGATGGTTGTTTCGTTTGGAACGTACAGACATCCTAAGTTGCAATGCCATTAGTGAGGACTGCAATGCGTACATTGAGCCGACATATTATCTAAATAGTGACGAAGTGAAATATGATGAATTATATCCAAATCCGATAAATCATTCCGGAAAGCTGGTATTTACCGTGGATGGTGGTACAGATACAAATGTTTTGGCCGTTAATGAGGAGTATCATAAGTACACATCGGACGGAGTTATTGTAGAAAAAGAAACTTATGAGCTGGAACGTAATGCACAGGGAAAGTTTGAGTTGGAGGTTGCTGTCCGGGGCGATCATCGTGATGAGGCAATATATTTCATTTATGTCTATGGAAAATCCGGATTTTACGCAATGAAGATAGATTTTCAGACTAGCGAAAGTGCACTGGCAATTGAGGTACCGGGAACAATGGAAATAGATAATATGGTGGACAAGACGGATTCCTTGGATACAGCCATATTAAACGCTATTATTGAACATACTGCATCCGATTATCCGGATGGTGCCTATCATTGTGCCAGCTTTGTGGAGTTCCATAGTGAGGAATTATGCGGAGTGCCTATTGCTGATGGGAATATTTCGAAAGAGTTAATAATGGTATACGGAATGGCATTGGAACAGTCATTTTCTTATTCGGAAGGTAAGTTAAATCAAGTCGGTGGAAGCCATATGCCGGTGGTCATCACTTTTGAAGTGGCAGATAATACATATACGGTGACTGATTTTTGGGTTCCCAGAGATGGAAGTTATTATGTATCGGATATTAGGGACAAATTTCCGGATGAAATTGAAGAAGATGCTCTGGATACGCAGAAATATGTGGTGGCTCAAATACAAGAGTGTTATAGTAGAGCGGTTCAGTATTATCAGGTAGATACGGAAGCCGTTATAGAAGAATTATTTGACAAAATGGAAGCATCTCCGGCAACCGCATCGAATCCGGCAGATTATATTGATGCACATTCTTTGGAATACAGAGAACTTATGTATTATGGACAATACAGTTTAAACTATATCTTTCATAAATTTATGGAAGGAGAACAGAAGGGATTGCGTGGTCAATTGATGAAGATACTTTTAGATGATTTGGCCCCAGAAGCAAAGCTTCGATTATATGCAGAAACTGGACAAGAGTACTTCGATGAATGGGCAAAGGGTGCTGTAGAAGTATTAGAGCAACATGATATGGAATGGATAAAAGAAAATCAACCCGCAATGTGGATTTATTTGCAGATGGTTGAGTAAAGGATGAAGAGAACAGCTTCGTTACAGTGTGACGAGGCTGTTTTTTGTTAGTTGTAGTCGTTTTTTGTAGATGTTATAGTTAGAAAGTATGAAATATAGAAGAAAACTACGATATAAAATGGAAAGTTTGGGATACAAATGGTTGTAATATATTTTAGTGGCACTGGCAATTCCAGATACGTAGCAGAATTGTTTTGCAATGAATATGATGAAGGGGCTAAAGCATTTTCGATAGAAGACGATGATATTACCCAGGTTGTGAAAAATGAAGAAATGCTTGTATTTGCATATCCGGTGCAATATAGTACAGTGCCAAAGATACTGCGTGATTTTATAATTGAAAATAACGAACTGTGGGAGAGTAAGAAGGTCTTTGTTATTGCCACAATGGGATTGTTTAGTGGTGATGGAGCAGGAATTCTTGGGCGGCTTTTACTGCAATATGGAGCAGAAGTAATAGGTGGATTGCATTTGAAAATGCCGGATAGCATAGGCGATGAAAAAGTGTTGAAGCGTCCGCTGGAAAAGAACAGGGAACTTGTGAAGAAAGCGGAGCAAAAGATTAGCAGGTCGGTTCAGCTTTTGAAATCAGGGAAACCAACCCAGGAGGGAATTGGTGTATTATATCGTATGGCTGGCTTCTTTGGACAAAGACTGTATTTTGGACATAAGACAAAGAATTATTCTAATAAACTGCGTGTAGATGAAGATAAATGCATAGGGTGTGGCAAATGTGAAAAGTTGTGTCCGATGAATAATATCAAGATTGTTGATAAGAAAGTGGTACAGAATAATCAGTGTACTATGTGTTATAGGTGCATCAATAATTGCTCGAAGCAGGCTATGACGTTGCTTGGGAAAAAGGTTGTGGAGCAGAGTGTGATAGAGAAATATTTATGATGAGGAGAGCGTAAATGGTACTGTTAGTGGTGGATACACAGAAATTGATAACCAATTCGGATTTGTATAATTTTAATGCGTTTGAAAATGCTGTAAAAGCGTTAATTGCAGCAGCCAGAGAGAATAATGTTGAAGTTATTTATGTAAGACACGATGATGGTGTCGGTGCGGAATTGACAAAGGGAATACCTGGTTTTGAGATATATGAAGGTTTTGGTCCGCAACCGGGTGAAAAGATTTTCGATAAGACAGTAAATAGTTCTTTTAAGGGGACCGGTTTGTTGGAATACTTGAGGGAGAAGAATGTCCAGACGGTAACAGTTGTAGGATTGCAGACAGATTACTGTATTGATGCAACAATCAAGTGTGGATTTGAACATGGTTTTAAAATGATTGTTCCTGAGAATGCGAATTCCACATTTGATAATGCTTTTATGACGGGAGAGCAGAGTTATAAGTATTATAATCAGTTTATGTGGAAAGGCAGATATGCGGAGTGTATTTCTGTGGAGGAAACGATTGAGAGGATGAAGGAAGTACAGAATGGAAGAGGTTATTAGAAAATATTTTCAGTGCTGGCTGGATAAAGATATTGATGCTGTAAAGGGGATTTTTAGCGACGATATTATTTACAGTGAGTGTTATGGTCCGGTATATAAAGGCATTGGACAGATAATCAGATGGTTTGAAGATTGGAACCGGAAAGGGACTGTTTTGCAGTGGGATATAAAGCGTTTGATTGTTTCCGGGAAT